>Ga0207678_10000009_pt1 | contig 156690 bp, 139 predicted proteins | sample KBSC63metaG_FD_184319 | JGI IMG/M metagenome (GOLD analysis project Ga0207678, IMG submission 184319) | Corn rhizosphere microbial communities from Kellogg Biological Station, Michigan, USA - KBS C6-3 metaG (SPAdes) (version 2) | ecosystem: Host-associated > Plants > Roots > Rhizosphere >... | reverse complement strand
CGTAAGCGTGTCCGTGGCACCGTCTCGACGATGTGAAAAGAAGTGGCCAGAGTAGTCCCCACCAAAAAGTAGTGGGGACCACAGTGGCCACAGAAGCACCGAAGAGAAGTTCACGCAAAGGCATCCCGAATCACCCCATCGAATTCCGGCGGCGGTTGGCCAAGCTGGCCAGCGAACCGGGCGTGTCGGTAGCGCGTCTGGCGATGGAGCACGGGTTGAATCCGAACCTGGTATTCAAATGGCGCCGAGCACTGCGCGCCGGTGAATACGATCCGATCGGTTTGCTGCCGGTGACAGTGGAAGCGCCGGTGCAAGAGATCGAGCAGCCGATCTCGGCGCCAGTTGGCGGTGCTGCGCCGGTGGGCGCCATTGAGATCAGCGTAGGCAGCACACGCGTGCGTATCGAAGGCACGCCCGACGAAGGCACGCTACTGCTGGTACTGCGCATGCTGCGCAGCGCGTCGGGATCGGCAACATGATCGGTCTACCCAGCCGCACGAAGATCTGGCTGGCCGCCGGCGTGACCGACATGCGCTCGGGCTTCAACAGTCTGGCCGCCAAGGTCCAGACCGTACTGGAGCGAGACCCGTTCAGCGGCCATGTGTTCGTGTTCCGCGGTAAGCGTGGCGATCTGGTCAAAGTGCTGTGGTGGAGCGGCGACGGCATGTGCTTGCTGATGAAGCGGCTGGAGCGTGGCCGGTTCGTGTGGCCACGTGCCGATGGTGGCGTGGTGTGCCTGAGCCAGGCACAGCTGTCGATGCTGCTCGAAGGCATCGACTGGCGACAGCCAGTCCGTACGGCGGAGCCGACATCGGCGTTGTAAACCTACCAGTCGCCACGTAAACTGCCGGCATGACCACGGCAGACGCCTATCCGGATGACATCGAAGCACTCAAGGCCTTGTTGCTTGAGCGCGATGCACGCATCGGACATCTGGAAGACGTGGTCGAATCGCACAAGGCGGCAACCGCTACAGCCAAGGCCGAGATCGAGCACCTGAAACTGCTGATTGCGAAGTTGCGCCGCATGCAGTTCGGCCGCAGCTCCGAGAAGCTCGACCGCCAGATCGAACAACTCGAGTTGCGACTGGAAGAACTCGAGGCCGACGAGGGTGCGGCTCCCATCGAGGTTCCAAAGACGCCACGCACCGCACCGGAGCAGGCGCCACGCAAACCATTCCCCGAGCATCTGCCCCGCGCAATCCTGACTCACTGGCCGGAATCGGGTGAAACCTGCACGGCGTGTGGCGGCCCCATGAAGCAGCTCGGTGAAGACGTTTCCGAGCAGCTTGAATATGTACCGGCGAGCTTCCGCGTGATTCGCCATGTGCGCCCCAAACTGGCATGCACGTGCTGCGACCACATCGCACAAGCTGCTGCGCCGAGCCGCCCCATCGAGCGTGGCGTGGCGGGTCCGGGCTTGCTGGCCCATGTGCTGGTCTCGAAGTTTGCAGATCACCTGCCGCTGTACCGCCAGTCGGCGATCTATGCGCGCGAAGGCGTTGAGCTGGATCGCTCGCTACTGGCGAAATGGGTTGGCCACAGCGCGAACCTGCTGCAACCGCTGGTCGATGCCTTGCGCCGGCACATCATGGCAGCCACGAAACTGCATGCCGACGATACGCCCGTGCCGGTGCTCGCGCCGGGCAATGGCAAGACCAAGACCGGACGGCTGTGGGTCTACGTGCGCGACGATCGGAACTCAGGGGACATGACGCCACCGGCGGTCTGGTTCGCCTATACACCGGATCGCAAGGGCATCCATCCGCAGCAGCATCTTGCATCGTTCAACGGCACGCTGCAGGCCGATGCCTACGGCGGTTACCAGGCGATCTACGAAACCGGACGTGTGGCTGAAGCAGCGTGCTGGGCCCATGCCCGACGGCAGTTCTACGAATTGCATGCTGCACGGCCGAATGCCTTGAATACCGAAGCGCTGGAACGCATCGGCGCGCTATACAAGGTTGAGGAAGCCATCCGAGGCAAACCGCCCGATGCGCGGCGAGCGTATCGGCAAACGCACGCCAGACCCTTACTCGATCAACTCCATGCGTGGCTGAGTGCCACGCTGGAGACGCTCTCGCGCAAATCCGACACGAGCCGGGCGATTCTCTACGCCTTGAATCGATGGGAGGCACTTACGCGCTATTGCAACGATGGGCACCTGGAGATCGACAACCTGCCGGTTGAGCGCGCGCTGCGCGGCGTAGCCATCGGGCGTCGCAATTACCTGTTCGCTGGCGCGGACTCAGGCGGCGAGCGTGCCGCCGCGATCTACAGCCTGATCGGCACAGCCAAGCTCAACGGCATCGATCCTGAAGCGTATCTGCGCGCCGTGCTCACGCGCATTGCCGACCATCCGATCAACCAGATCAACGAGCTACTACCGTGGCATCTGGATCAGTCCTCGTACTCAAGCGGCGTATCGGCGTAGTCAAGAACAACGGTATGGATGCAAACCTCGCACCACTCCCGGAACATCTTGAGCGTTCGGTTGCGTGGCCATAGATCTGGGTCGACATACCAGTCCTCCAGCAACTGCTCAAAAACCGCCTTCCAGTTCCGCTGAATCCAGCGCTTGCCTGGCTCATCGGTGCCATCCGTGGGAATCAGGAAGGCAGACGGCTCCTCGCGCGCATCCTCGAGCGTGACGGTGGCATTGGCTGGCGTGGGGTCGGCCGCATTGATCCATTCGACGAACGGCGCCTTGGGCAAGATGATGGCAACAACCCGGTTCGTAACGTAAAGCGGCTCCAGCGGCATGCGGTCGATCCTCGTGTCAGAAGATCGCATGCTAGAGCAAGACGGCCATCAGGCCACGCTTACAGAGCAACAAGGACGCCTGTGCACTGACTGGCTGTGCGGCGCGTCGGCTCTGTTGTACCCTGGCCCAAAACCTTGAGGGCGGCGCCAGACTCGGTCCAGTTCTCGAACGGATCACGCGTTACGCGCGGCGTATCTCCATCTGACATGAAATCTGCCGGTACATCGGTTGCGTTCGCAGCTTCGAAGAAGTCGTTCCACGATTCAGGCTTATGTGAGAGCACGACATCCCCAGTAAGAGGATCTTTTCGAACGTAGGCTTCGGCACCCTCAAAGCGGACGCTACTAGGCAGCAGAACAATCTGCTTACCGTGGTTGATATCAAACACAGAGACTCTCATTTGTCCTCCTTTTTTCCAGGACGGGCGGCCAACGTAGGCTCTATCTCATTTCGCTTGTAGAAATATTGTCGCGCTCCGTCGATCGTTGGACCGCAAACCGGCCTGGCGGTAAGACGAGCCAGCATTTGACGCGGGGTCTTCCGATTCGCCCGAGCGATTTCAGCAAGCGACGTATAACTCGCGCTGAAGGCCACCAACGCGTCACGATGAATGCGCCTAGTACCGTCATGTACCTTGGCGGAGAGTAGCCCTCGGGCAACCAGTTCGTAGGTCACTTGTTGCTTCAGTCCAAGCTGCTTTGCTGCGGAATCGACAGATATCCAAGTTCCCTCGCGCTGGCGACGTGTCTCAAGCCACGTCCTGAGTGTGCCTACCTCAAATCGTAGGCGGCCAAGACCATATCCCTCGGCAGCGAGTGCCGCCAACTGGAGTTCGCCAGCTAGCAACGTGCGGATGAGCGCAGGAAACTCCCCGGCTCGTAGCCGCCAGGTCTTGAGAACGGTTGTCAGTCGAACAACGTTCCGCACCGTATTCTCTTGCGCAGATTGCGCCCCTATCCCCACAAGGTGCAGCGCATCCGCCTTGGAAAGCCACCATGTCGAGGCCCCTGTCAACCCCGGATCAATCCAAGCATGGAGTAAGCCAGCATCTATCAATTCACGAACTCGCTTTCTTCCAAGCCCTAGCAGTCCTGCCGCCTGACGCAGCGTCACGCTATCAGTCCTGTATGTTGCTGCGTTGCGAGCCTCTTCATGGGGAATAACCCAGGCGGTACGGCCAGACGGATACTGAATGGCATGACCGCGAATCGCCCCGGTATACGCGAGATGACGAATGGAGGCAGCACTCGATCCGGCAGCCTGCGCGATTTTTTGGATTGATCTATGTGGATGCCTTGTTATCGTTTCCGGCCGAAGTCGCCGATTACGCCGCCCCAACAATCCAAACCAGTTGCCATATAGATAGGCTTCGAACCTTTCCCGCAGGAACGTGAGTGCAGGCTCATTCAGGTCACGGTATAGGACGCGATAGAGCGGCCCAAATGCATCGTCAATGTGGGTAGCCGACGGCGCTGCGGCGCGGATCCGAGTCAACAAACGGTCAAAGCTTTCTGGCCAGTCAGCTAGCAGCGTTGCGGTACCAATAGCTAGTGAGACTGATATCACTAGCTGGTGCATGTTCTTTACTTGGCCCGGATGCTGGGCCAATGGATTGGCTTCAAACGATCCGAGATACTTCACCAGCCTCAGCCAGGTAGCGAGACTCATTGCATCGGGTTCGTCGTAGCGGCCCGCTAGCGCACTCTGTAGGATTTGATGCAAATTCAACAATGCCTCTGACGCTTGCTGACAGGGACATCGAGTAAGTTGAAAACCGCATGAACAAACGGATAACTGCGTGCGATCAAAACACTGCATCGCCTGACAATGCGGGCACCGATCAACCAACATGGCGGCATGCGTAGTACATACGCAGCACAACTTCAGGCCCCATTCGCCGCGCAGGTACTCAGATTCAGCAAGACAGATGGGGCACCATCGCATGAAATGATGGTTGAAATCTTGCGCCCGCAGGCCTCCTGGCAATTGCTGGACAAAACTGCAATAGTGCGGAGTAGGTCCGAACAACGCGGATCGTTCCCTCTGTGCCAGACGAAGCGCGGTGTCTAACGTAACCAGACCGTGTCTAAGTACTCGACAGAGCTCTCGAGGACCGTTATAGCCGTTCGCTGAGGAGACTCGTACTAGGTAGCCTACAGCCAACTCGCCTGGGATAGGTCGAGGTCGAATCGGAAGGCATGTGGGATGCGACCTCATAGATCCTCATTTGGACAAGCATGATCCGCCAACCTCACCATCTCCCTCAAACGCTTGACGGGCAATGGCATGAGCTTTGACGACAACGAGGAGACCAGCTCATGCCAGTTTTCGCCAGTGGCCACCCCTGCAATGCTGGGCCAACCTTGAAATAGTGAATGACAACGATACGGCTCAACGTCCATGTTGGCGAGTGCGATTAACTGGTTGATGAACCGAACCACAAGCATTTCTTTCTTTTCACCGCTATTTGGGTGGCTCAACCATGTAATGCCGCTTGAGTCATCAACTGGCTCCCCACAAATGAACGTTCGGTGTATTGCTTGCCACCACTGCCCGAACCGCCACATGCGGAACGATCGTTGCTCTTCAGTTAAGTGAAGGTTGAACAGTACCGGCGTACGCGTGAGGAATGGGGTGGCAAACTGATCAAGCAGTTGAAGCACTGCACGCGGGAGAGGGTCGGTAGCCCAGCACTCCGGATCGCCACTGATCAAATAAGTAATCCCGTTCCGAATGCGGGATCCCCGGTGCAGAGCGATAAAGGTGAGGTCTTCTCTCTTGCTCGCGCGCCGAGCAAGCCGTAACAGCTTTTCATGTAAGCCGTCAGGCCATCGCAGAAAGAGTTCATATTCCCAGCGATGCGGACTACTGCGTGTCTTCGTCCACCGCTGCGCAGAGTGCGACTCCCATGGATCAAGGCCCGGCAGTAGATAGTCAACTATCAGTTTGCGAAAGCTGTAGAAGCGGGAAACCAGCCGATAAGTGACCACAAGTGGGAATTTGACACCACTGACTAGATCCTTCATAGCTCGCTCGTAACTGCCTGGCAATTGCAGGTCCGACGCAGTGCACACTATTTCGGCTTGCAACCGCTCAACTCTGCTCGCGCGCTTTGTTTGCAACTCCGATAGCGCGAGTCCACAGCGACATCGCCAATCCGGAGACAATCGTGACCACATCAACGGACTACCGCACTTGTCGCAATGAGTCGCTAGCGTACAGCCATGAAGGGGACATACATCTACTAGCGGCAATTCCCACAGACTAAGATGTATGCCATAGTCAACAATGCACTCCGGACAGATCCAAATCTGTCCGCGTTTCGGCACTACCTTCCGCAACTCGGGCAGAGGCATCCGCAGAATCTGCTGCCAAGCTTCGACCCAAACAGCCGTATCGAAAGGGCAATAGGTACCGAGCAGAGAATCTATTTGGTCTTCGGCCTTCAACCCTGCGGCTGGACTGATGCGGCTATACATGCGCCGGATCCGCTGCTCCAGCGATTCTGGCACCCTGTGTCCGTTCGCTGCATGAAGCCGGTAGACGTAGCCAACCAAGCTTTCTCCACGCACGTACCTTGGGCGGATAGGGAATCTGCCGTGCGCGGTCATGGTGTCCGCCTCTGTCTCGCACGGTAAGGGGCCTGCAGCGCCTGCTCAAAGGGCTCGTTGACACGAATCAATCGGCGAAACTGGAATCTTGGGTTGAACGGATTCAGTTCGCCTACGCCCTCCCACCACACTTCGCTCGAGAATGCCTCCTCTAGAGTCTCTGGGCTTACTTGAGAGAGATCTCGCTCCAATGCGATGCGAATCGCACCAGCAAGCAGTTTTTTGATGTACGCAACACGACCATCACATGCGTAGTAGACGCGCTGCGCCATCTCTCGCCAGCCAAACGAGCCACACGAAACGGGAATCGGGAAATTGTCGCCAAGAGACAGGAGGAGTTGCATGCACTCCGCTTCAACGCTGATGTCATCGCTTTGGCCCATCTGAAGGTATCGTCGACGCGAGAAGCGACGCCGCACTTGGTCATTTACTTGCAGCAACTGCCCTACCCGTGGCAGCCCGAGCAAGACCGTGGGAACGTCGATCTCGTCCATAATCGTTTTGAGCCAGTCGCCCACCAGATACTGCGTGGGCAATAGCCCTCTGTCCCGAATGTGCTGCGCTTCATCAAACAGCAGAAGCTCAACTGACAGTGCACGCGCTAGCTTGATTGCTCGTGCCGTTTTTGCCGATACAGTTCCAACCGATGGCGACGGGTCGCCAAGGCGCCCCAGCATTGCCTCTGTGACACTGGAAATCGTGGCGGCGGGCGGAATGGGAATGTGTAGAACCGGGACAAGATCACGCTCGACTAGTGCGACGCGCGGATATCGGGCCACGAAATCCTCACACAATGTCGTCTTGCCAGTACCACTCTCCCCGAGCACAAGCAGATGCTGAGACACACCGGTTTCGCGATGCAGCCGCAATAGGCCATCGATATCATTGAACGCCGCAACGTAAGCGGGGAACTGCAACAAATCGTAGTTGAAGCGCTCCAGAACGGCGTAGATGGTGTCCATTCTTCACCCTCAACGCTTCAGTCGGAACGATGTATAGCGTGCGACCGGCAGCTCGTCCGCTTCCCCGGCCGTCGCAGCGTCATTAGGACGCGATCGAGTTTTTAGCGCAGGCGAGATAGCTGTGACGTCCGTTTCTGGCTTAGAACTGCTGATGCCACGGATTGCCGCGGCCTTACGTCGATGACGCTGCTTGCGACTAACCATCAGTTCTTGTACGGCGATAGCCAGCTCGTGCTTCGCTCGCTGGAGTGCCGCCTTGTCTTCGCTAGCAGATCCGTTTTCACGCAAACGAGCGCGGATTAGCTCGTTCTGGCGCATGGTCAGGTTGTGGGCGTACTTCTGGTCCACGGCAAGGACGGTAATCGGCATCTCTTGCTGCGGCCCCCATACTTGAATGGCACCGAGATCCTCAGGATCGAACAGTACTCGGACACGCACCCCTTCACCGTGGGCGCTGAGGATGGGTTGTAGCTCGTCCGCCCGATATCGAATGCCGTTCAGCCAGATGCCGTCCCGACGTAAGGTACGTTCATTTACAACCCCAATTCGCCGTTGAAGATCACGCAAGTCCTCCGGAAGACCGGGCGTGCGGCGATTTAGCCCCTCCTGCCACTTGCTCCATGGAGTGACCCCAAGTGTTCTGTGCACTTGCTGCGCATAGACATCAATCACCCATTTCTCGAAGACGTGCTTGAACTCAGCCAGCGTAAGTAATGCGTGCTTTTGCGGGTCATAATCACCACGCTGATGCCAACGTGCAAAACTGGTACCTGGCAATTGGTGAGCAAAGAAGTAATTGATCGTCTTCAGATGACGCTCAATTACACCTTTAAATCGTGGCTGATGCTTTGGGCAAAACTGAATACGGATGTCCAGATCGAAACAAACACTTTCCAGATCGCGTCCGTGGAACTCCAGGCCGTTGTCCACAACTAGCACGTCTGGGCGACCATAGCAGAGCCATTGATGCTCGACAGAGAGGTTGGCTAATGTGGGAGTAACCGGTTCCTTTGGCAGGATTGCATGGCGAAGTGCACCTAGAACAGAAGCCGTCGAAGGGTTGTCGAAGCTCAGGTGGTAGCCAAGCAGCATACGACTGAAGTGATCGATGACCGCGGTCAAAGTCGGTCGGCCGAGCGGAAGCCAAGTCCTTTCGTCGATCAGAAATAGGTCGAGCGGCGTGTGATCTATTTCAACTCGCTCAAGGATGTTGCATGTCCTCGTGCCAGTCTTGTTCAGACGTAGACGCTTGTCTGCCGTTGTCTTGCCCTCACGTAGCGCAATTTGTTCGTGGATGGTGATGCGACTCAGCATTCGGTATACCGAACGCAAGGCCGGGCGCTTGAGCTGCATCGATGACGGGCGCTGGCGATTCTCCGCTTCGATCTTAGCGACTAGTCGAACGTAGATGTTCTGCACAGTGGATTGAGGTGATGCAGCCAAGGCTTCTTGCATCGCTTCTGCTGCGAGCCGCAGAACGTCGTCAGTTTGCTTGAGATTACGACTGCCGCGCCTATCTATCCTTGGGATCAGCGCTCTCCTGTCCTGGTATCTACGGTAGCGCGAATACCACCGATACAGCGACGTGACACCGGGCGGGTTGGCGTCACCGATCTCGCGCGCCACCTTGACGATGAATGGTTTCATATCGGACGGCGTGAACGCGATGCGATCAGCATCGAGCAGCGCTTGGACATATAGCCAGCGGCGTTTCACCTCCGACTGAATCTGTGAAGGCAACTCGTCGAGGGGACGCGAGTACATTGGCACCAAGCCATCGTCTGGAGCATTGCCGCCAGATAGCCTCGTCGATACGTGGCCCTGCGCATACTCAGCCAACAAGTATTCGCGGGCGACAAGGATTGCATGGCCATCAGTAAGTCGCTCGAGCAGTATTTCGCCATTGGCCTGCAATCGCTCTATCCGAAAACTAGCCCCGGCCCAGTTAAAAGTCATGCCCTTGAGCAATGCAAAACCAGACATCGTCTTCCTCCTTGATCAAGTGCAACAGGGTTTCGGAAGAAATCGGCTGATCGAGGTCACAACGCAACAGGCCCACGAGCAGCAAGCTAAATGGATGGATCAGTTGTTCGTTGAGTAAGTGCGTCAACGATGCAATGGGTAGAGGGAATCGACGTTCGTGATGGCTAAGCGCCGCTTGGTACGCGGCCATCGAGCGTGGGACTCGGGGAGCTCGGTGATAGATGTTGCGCAAGTTCGACTGGCGCGGCTCAAGCCTCAGGTCTCTGTCATCCAAGACGACAAAGTCCTTCGCTGAGCGGCGAAGATAGGCGCCGACACAATTCAGTTTGTTCCGCACTTCGTCGCTTTCGAGGCGACAGAAAGGCTTTACCTCGATCAACACCCGCTTGCCTGTGCGTAAGGTCAACTCAAAGTCCGGTGTATAGCGACGCAGGCGTGAGCCATCCGGATAGTTGATCGCATATGGTTGCTCGCGATAGCTGACAACCAGGGGCGATGCCTCGAATAGATAAATCGCATCGAGCTCGAGTAACCCCTCGTGGTAAATCATGCGTCCATTTTTGCGGCTCGGAAACTTGCCGCGCACGATTCCGCCCGATGGGCTAATTACTTGCCTGACGCGATTGTGGATTTGTCCGTCCGGCGATATCCCTCGCCAGGTGCCGTTCCACCAATTTGCAGACATGCGTTTCCCCCTGCCGCGTCAGTGGGAACCGTAGGCTCAATTGACACGGCGGCTTTCGTAAATCGAGATACCTGAGCGCAGGCGTAGAGACGCCTCAGCCCGGAGCTATATGCACCGGCCTGGGTCAGATATGACGAATGGGAAGGCTTGACGCTGGTGAGAGGGGTGACGATACTTAAGGGGCCAGCCTGTGGGTATCATCAGATGCTCGCACCAAGCGGGGCAAGCCGGAAGGTTTGTCCCGTTTGTCTTTACATACTGGCCTCCTCTCTGCGCCGCCGCTTGATGCGGCGAATGGGCTCAGGTTGAGGATCGACAAACGATCCTTTCAGCTCTAGTACGCCGCGAATCATTTTGACCTGCAGCGGATGCAGGTGATGCACCTGCTCTCGCAGTTCCTTTAACATCCAGTACACGTCCGACGGACAATCGCTGCTCAACCAGAGCTTGCGCTGTGACGCCTCGGCGATACTGCGAACCTCCATCTTCTCTGCCTCGTTCATACTGAGAGCCGTAACAAGCTTCTCGATAAACTCGGGCGTGGGCGGTCCTTTGACACCGATCTCCAATGCGGAGATGTAACTCTGCTCATAGCCCAAGAGCTCTGCAAGCTCAGACTGGCGGATTTCATGCCGCATACGCAGATCATGTAAGTAATGCGAAAACGGGCTCATTGCTACCCACAACGAACAAAAAGATTACCGGTAGCGTAGGTAGCAGCCCATAGACTGTCAAGACCAATACCGCTCTTAAGCTATTGACGCAAAAGGATTTTTTCCACCAAAGTCTGTACTTTGGTTACCAAAGTACAGACTTTGGAAAAGGCGATCTAAAAGAATCAAATAGTTAGCGCCTATCTCAACAGCCTCACCCTTTCGAGCCGGGCTCTCCACATTCATCCAAAAAAGTCAGTTTTTTCATATGCCGAAGCCCGATCAAGGAGCATTCCGCAGCACAAAAAAAAAGACCCCTTTCTAAGGGGTCTTTTTGTTCCGACTTTTTTCACTTTCTGCGTCAGTAGTTTTTCACTTACCTGGCACAGTTTTCACTTTCTGTGGCATCCGACAGTGGCGTCCTACTCAAACATCAATATTCCGCGCCACCAACGCATTGCTCTCAATGAAGTTCCGGCGCGGTTCCACGTCGTCGCCCATCAGGGTGGTGAAGATTTGGTCCGCGGCAATGGCGTCTTCAATCTGCACGCGCAGGAGGCGGCGCTGAGTGACGTCCATGGTGGTTTCCCACAGCTGCTCGGGGTTCATTTCGCCCAGGCCCTTGTAGCGCTGGCGGCTCACGCCGCGCTCGGCTTCGGTCAGCAGCCACGTCATGGCGGCGTGGAAGTCGGTCACGTGCTGTTCGCGCACCTTGTCGCCGGTGCCGCGGCGCACCTTGGCGCCGTCGCCAATCAGGCCCTGGAAGGTGGCGGCGGTGCCTGACAGGGCGGCGTAGTCTGCGCCGGCCACAAAGTCTGCGTCGATATGGCTGAGGCGCTGGTTGCCGTGCTGGCGGCGTACCACCATGACGCGGTACTTCTCGCTCTTCTCGTCGTACTGCATGAAGGCGTCTGCGGTGGCGCCGCCGTTGGCGTTGCTGGCGTTGCCTTGCATTTCGAGCAGGCGGGCCTTGAGCGTGCGGGCGCTGGCTTCGGCTGCGGCTTCGCTGCTCAGGTCCAGGGCGACGCCTTCGGCAATGGCGCGCAGGGCGTCGGCGTCAATCACGCGAGACAGGCGCTCGATCACGCCGCGGCTGAGCTGGTACTGGCGTGCGAGTTCGGCCAGGGCGTCGCCGGCAATCTCGGTGCCGTCGGCACGCACGAGCACGGCGGTGTCCAGCGCCTGGCGCACGAGGTAGGCGGCCATCTCAACGTCGTCTTTGATGTAGCGCTCTTCCTTGCCGTGCTTGATCTTGTAGAGCGGCGGCTGGGCGATGTACACGTGGCCGCGCTCGATGATCTCGGGCATCTGGCGGTAGAAGAACGTGAGCAGCAGCGTGCGGATGTGCGAGCCGTCCACGTCAGCATCGGTCATGATGATGATGCGGTGGTAGCGCAGCTTGTCGAGGTTGTAGTCGTCTTTGCCAATGCCGGTGCCCATGGCGGTGATGAGCGTGAGCACTTCCTGGCTGGAGAGCATCTTGTCAAAGCGTGCGCGCTCGACGTTCAGGATCTTGCCCTTGAGCGGCAGGATTGCCTGGAACTTGCGGTCGCGGCCTTGCTTGGCAGAGCCGCCTGCGGAGTCACCCTCGACGATGAAGAGTTCTGACAGCGCGGGGTCTTTCTCTTGGCAGTCGGCCAGCTTGCCAGGCAGGCCCATGCCGTCGAGCACGCCTTTGCGGCGGGTCATTTCGCGGGCCTTGCGGGCGGCTTCACGCGCGCGGGCGGCTTCAACGATCTTGCCGCAGATGATCTTGGCGTCTACGGGCGTCTCCAGCAGGAAGTCGCTCAGCGCCTTGGCGACAACGTCTTCCACGGGCAGGCGCACTTCAGACGAGACGAGCTTGTCTTTGGTCTGCGAGCTGAACTTGGGCTCGGGCACCTTGACGGACAGCACGCAGGTCAGGCCTTCGCGCATGTCGTCACCCGAGGTGTCGACCTTGGCCTTCTTGGCGATCTCGTTGTCGGTGATGTACTTGTTGATGACGCGCGTCATGGCGGCGCGCAGGCCCGTGAGGTGGGTGCCGCCGTCGCGCTGCGGGATGTTGTTGGTGAAGCAGAGCACCTGCTCGTTGTAGGCGTCGTTCCACTGCATCGACACTTCTACGGCCACGCCGTCTTTCTCGCCGGCGGCAAAGAAGACGGTCGGGTGCAGCACGGTCTTGTTCTTGTTGATGTACTCAACAAAGCCCTTCACGCCGCCCGAGAAAGCGAAGTCTTCTTCCTTGCCGGTGCGCTGGTCGGTCAGCTTGATGTGCACGCCGTTGTTCAGGAACGAGAGCTCGCGAATGCGCTTGGAGAGGATCTCGTAGTGGTATTCGACGTTGGTGAAGATTTCTTCGTCGGCCAGGAAGTGCACTTCGGTGCCGCGCTTGTCGGTGGTGCCCGACACGCGCAGCGGCGAGACTTCGACCATCTGGCCGTCCGGCGCTTGCACCGTTTCGATCAGGCGGTTTTGCGGAACGCCCTGTGCAAACTCGATGTAATGCACCTTGCCACCCTGGCGGACGGTGACCTTCATCCACTTCGACAGACCGTTCACGCAAGACACGCCAACGCCGTGCAGGCCGCCCGACACCTTGTAGCTGTTCTGGTTGAACTTGCCACCGGCGTGCAGCTCGGTCATGGCGATCTCGGTCGCGCTGCGCTTGGGCTCGTGCTTGTCGTCAAACTTGATGCCGGTCGGGATGCCACGGCCGTTGTCGATCACGGAGATGGAGTTGTCCGTGTGGATGGTGACCTGGATCTCGGTGCAATGCCCGGCTAGCGCCTCATCGATGGAGTTGTCCAGCACCTCGAACACGAGGTGGTGCAGGCCGGTACCATCCGAGGTGTCGCCGATGTACATGCCCGGCCGCTTGCGTACCGCCTCCAGGCCTTCCAGGATCTGGATCGAGGCGGCGTCATAGCTGTGGGCCTCGGCGGGGGTGGATTGCGGTTTCTGCTCTTCGGTCATGTCGTTCTGCTCGCAGCCATGGGCGTTTTGCGCACACAGCGGGGTTGCTTAAAAACGGCGAAGGGGCGGATCGTCACGATCCAGCCCCTCGTCTTGCTCTGGGTGCAGCGGTGCGTCAAATGCGCATCGGCATGACGACGTACTTGAAGGTGTCGTCGTCGGGCAGGGTGATGAGCGCGCTCGAGTTGGAGTCGCCCAGGCTCACCTGCACTTTTTCGGCCTTGAGGTTGGCCAGCACGTCCAGCAGGTAGGTGACGTTGAAACCGATATCCAGCGCGTCGCCCTGGTAGTCGATTTCGAGTTCTTCCTGCGCTTCTTCCTGGTCAGCGTTGGTGGAGCTGATCTTCAGGACGTTGGTGTCGAGCATGCAGCGCACGCCCTTGAACTTGTCAGTCGTCAGGATGGCCGTGCGTTGCAGTGCGCTCTGCAGGAACGTGCGGTCGATCGTGAAGCTGTTGCGGTAACCCTTCGGGATCACGCGCTGGAAATCCGGGAACTTGCCTTCGACCAGCTTGGAGATCAGCTCGATATTGCCGAAGGTGAACTTGACTTGGTTCGATGCCAGTTGCACCGAGACGGGATCGTCCACGTCTTCCAGCAGGCGTTGGAGTTCGAGGATGGTCTTGCGCGGGATGATGACTTCCTGGCGGCCGCCGGCGCCTGCCGGTTGCTCGCCGGTTTCAACGCCGCAATAGGCCAGGCGGTGGCCGTCGGTGGCGACTGCCATGACCTGCTTGCCATCGACCACCAGCAGCATGCCGTTGAGGTAGTAGCGGATATCTTGCTGGGCCATCGCGAAATGCACCATCGCCAGCAGATGCTTGAGCGTCTTCTGCGGCACCGTGATGCGGGCACCGAAATCGGTTGCCTCTGCGACGGTCGGGAATTCTTCAGCGGCCAGCGTCTGCAGCGCAAAGCGGCTCTTGCCGGATTGCACGGTCATGCGCTTGTCGTTGAGCGTGAGGGCGACTTCGCCGTCGGGCATGGCACGCAGGATGTCGACCAGCTTGCGGGCGGCCACGGTGGTGGCCACATCGCCGGTGCCGGCGCCGCAATCGGCGTGCGTGGTGATCTGGATTTCGATGTCGGTGGACAGGAAGGAAACCCGTTCACCTTGCTTGGTGATGAGCAGATTGGCCAGGATGGGCAGCGTGTGTCGGCGTTCCACGATGCCGCTCACGATTTGCAGCGGACGCAGCAGGTTGTCTCGCGAGGTTTTGACCAATTGCATGAAGGCGATCCTTGGCTTGAGAGGTGACACCGCGCGCGCCCCAGCCTGGGCCCACGTGGGCCGGTGCCTGCAGGAGCATTCGCGATTAACCCAAAGTTGTTGTAAATCAAGGGGTTAATCACAAATTATACCGCAAATAAGGGGGCGCTGGATAGCGTCACGCGCGCGGCAAATATGTCTATTGTGCATGAAAAGACGCCCGCATTCGAGCGGGCGTCTGTCGAGGCTTGATTCAGGGCGAATGGCGTTGCCATGCGCTCTGCTGACCATCGCGCGGTCAGCCCTTGAGCGTTTGCTCCAGCACGTGCAACTCGTGGTTGAGCTGGGCGTCCTTGGTGCGCTCGTCGGCGATCTTTCGCACGGCGTGCAGCACCGTGGTGTGGTCGCGTCCGCCGAACAATTCGCCAATCTCAGGCAGGCTCTTCTGCGTGAGTTCCTTGGCCAAATACATGGCGATCTGGCGCGGGCGCGCGATGTTGGCCGGCCGCTTCTTGGAATACATATCCGCGACCTTGATGTTGTAGAAATCCGCGCAGGTCTTCTGGATGTTTTCCACCGAGATCTGGCGGTTCTGCACCGTCAGCAGGTCTTTCAGCGCCTCGCGCGTGACCTCGATCGTGATCTCTTTGCCGTGGAAGTTGGAGTACGCCAGGATCTTGCGCAGCGCGCCTTCCAGCTCGCGCACGTTCGAGCGCAGGTGCTTGGCCACGAAGAAGGCCACCTCTTCCGGCACGGTCACGTTCTCGGCCTGCGCCTTCTTCATCAGAATCGCGACGCGCATCTCCAGCTCGGGCGGCTCGATCGCCACGGTCAGGCCGGAGTCGAAGCGCGAGATCAGGCGGTCGTCGATGCCGGTGATCTCTTTCGGATACGTATCGCTGGTGATGATGACCTGCGCGCGGTTGGCGATCAGCGCCTCGAACGCGTAGAAGAACTCTTCCTGCGTGCGATTCTTGCCCGAGAAGAACTGGATGTCATCGATCAGCAGCAGATCGAGCGAGTGGTAGTACCGTTTGAAATCGTCAAACGCCTTGCGCTGATACGCCTTCACCACATCGGACACGTACTGCTCCGCGTGGATGTAGCGGATGCGCGCGCGCGGGTTCTCCATCAGCATGAAGTTGCCGATGGCATGGATCAAGTGCGTCTTGCCCAGGCCCACGCCGCCGTACAGGTACAGCGGGTTGTACGACTTGCCTGGGTTGTTGGCGACCTGGATGGCCGCAGCGCGCGCCAACTGGTTCGCCTTACCGGTGACGAAGTTGTCGAACGTCAGGATCTGGTTCAGCCGCGAGCGCTCGTGCACGGAATCTTCCACCGGCGCTTGCGGGGACGGGGCCAGGTTTGTGACCACGGCGGGCGCTTGCGGCATGCGGTACGACTGGGCCCGGACTTCGGCGGCGTCCATCACGGGCACATCGATATCGGCAGCGGTATGGCTGGCCGTTGCGAGCGCGGTTTCGCGATACACGGCCGGCGCGGGACGCAGATTGGTCGCATCATGCGCGGCACCGTTGCCGGCCGGCATGGCCTGTCGCGGTTGAATCTGTTGCCCCCCCAGAGGCTGCATCGGCACCGGCGCAAGCGACGGTTGCAAGGCCGCCTGGCGCTGGCCGGCGGTCGGGTCGAGCACGAACTGCACGTCGACCGTCGCCTCCCAGTAGTCGCACGCAAGCGACTGGATGCGGCCCGAGAACTGGCTCTTGACCCAGTCGAGCTTGAAGCGGTTGGGCGCGGCAATCCGCAGCGTGCACGCCTGCTCGTCGAATGACAGCGGCGTCAGCGGCTTGATCCACGTCTTGAATTGTTGCGGCGTTAGCTCACTTTCAAGCTGAGCAGACGCCGCATGCCAGAAATCCTGCATCGTTATCGTTAGGTGTTTGACCGGCGCCACACGCGTCTGTTGACGTCCCCGGGAGGGCCGGCCGCCGGGCGTCTGGCGCAGGCCAGAAACCGGGTGGCTTTCGTTATTGGAACGGGATTGTACCCCCTGCGGAAAGTTATCCACAAAGGATAAGTCTGTGGATAACCTGTGGACCCGCTGTGAGTAGCGGTGGACAACCGCTTTTATTGACTCGCCGCAAATCAAGCCCCGACAAGGCTTTGCGCAGAGCACACCAAGCCGCACAAGGCGATGGGGACAACTCGTCGCCGGGTGGAATTCGAGTGCCGGGCCCACGTTATCCCCAGTCAGCAAGGCTTGACAGATGTGGGAAATGCCGCTTAAATGTCGGGTTCTGCGATGCGCAGCAGGGGAGCGCACGCTTGTTCGTGTCAGATGCGGGGCGAGAAACACTTCGTCGCGACTGATCCGGCTTAGGCCCGATGCTCTCGGTGCCCGATGTTCCGGTGACACCCTAGACCTGAACAACACAGCGCACGGCGGTCTGCGTGGGCGATTTCTCTGACTGAATCGACACCAGGCCGCAGGGGCAGCCCTAGGCCCGGCGCGTGCGGCGATGTCCGCACCACCCATTAACAAGAGAGTGCATCATGAAGCGTACCTATCAACCTTCCGTTACCCGTCGCAAGCGCACCCACGGTTTCCGTGTCCGCATGAAGACCCGTGGTGGCCGTGCCGTGCTGAACGCACGCCGCGCCAAGGGCCGTAAGCGCCTGGCCATCTAAAGACGGCCGCGCCGAGGGTGGCGGCTCATGGCCGTTGCCCCTGGCTTTGCGGCACGCTGGCGATGGGCCTGCACGCCTACCCCAAGGCCGCAAGGCTGACAAAAACGGATGAGTTTTCATCCGTTTTTGCTTTGCGGCCGGTCCGGCGTAGTCGTCACTTCGTGCTGTATGTGCGCGCCAACGGCAACGCCCAAGCGCGCCTGGGCGTAGTGATCGGCAAGAAATTCGCCAAGCGCGCTGCCGAGCGCAATCTCATCAAACGGCAGTGCCGGGAGTTGTTTCGCCTGCGACAGCCTTTGCTGGGTGGGCGCGACGTGCTGATCCGCTTACAGGCGAAGTTTCCGCGCCAGGACGTTCCTACCGTGGCCGCCTTCAAGCGCATCTGCCGTGAAGAGCTGGCCCATCTCTTTGAGATTGCCACGCGACCGCTGCCAGCTCCACCTGCAGCCACCCCTTCCCAGCCCACCGCTGGGAGCACGCCATGACGCGCGTACTGCTGTTTCTGCTGCGCATCTACAAAGTGGCGTTCAGCCCGTTTGTGGGCGCGCAATGCCGTTTCCTACCGACCTGTTCTGACTACGCGCGCGACGCCGTGCTCACTCGCGGGCCCGGTTACGGCAGTTATCTTGCGGCAAAACGTCTATGCCGCTGCCATCCGTTCGCACAAGGCGGGTATGATCCTGTGCCGCCCGCCGCTGGCGACGCTGTGCCCCGCTCCAACGATCCCGCATCGACCGACGCGACCGCAGCTGACTCCCAGCCTGCGCGGCCGTCGATCCAGGCAGTGCCGGAAAACGTAGCGAGCAGCCCGAGGTTGGACCGAGAAGCGCAACCGTACAAGGGTACGGAGAGCATCGCAGGTTCAAGATCGGGCTGCGCAGCCGTTTTTCGGCGCTGGCTTCACCTTCCCAGACCGTAATCCGACATGGATATCAAACGCACCATTCTCTGGGTGATCTTCTCGCTGGCGGTTGTCCTGCTGTTCGACAACTGGCAACGCGCGAATGGCCACCAGTCGATGTTCTTCCCGACGCCGCAAACGGCCACGACGGCCGCCGCGCCGGGCAGCACGCCCGCAGGCGACGTGCCGAACAGTGCCACCACGGCAGCCGCCGCCGGATCGCAGGCCGCCCCGGCCACGGGCGCTGCTTCGCAGGCACCGGCTTCGGAAAAGATCGTCATCTCGACCGACCTGCTGCGCGCCACCATCGACACCGACGGCGCTATCGTCACCAAGCTCGAACTGCTTGACCAGAAGGACCACGACGGCAACCCGATGGTGCTGTTCGACCGCAGCGTCGAGCGCACCTATCTGGCGCGCTCAGGCATCATTGGCGGCGACTTCCCGAACCACACGACGGTGTTCACGGCATCGGCCGGCCCGCGTGACCTGGGCACGGGCAACGATGTCTCCATCACGCTGACGGCCGACAAGGGCGGCGCCAAGCTGGCCAAGACGTATGTCTTCAAGCGCGGCAGCTACGTGATCGATACGCGTTTCGACGTGACGAACGACGGCACCGCGCCGATCAACCCGACGCTGTACCTGGAACTGGCCCGTGACGGCGGCGCTGTGGAGCAATCGCGCTTCTACAGCACGTTCACCGGCCCGGCCGTGTACACCGACGGCGACAAGTTCCACAAGATCACCTTCGCCGACATCGACAAGGGCAAGGCGCACGTGCCGGCCCCGACCGACAGCGGCTGGGTGGCGATGGTGCAGCACTACTTTGCATCGGCCTGGATTCCGGCTGATAACGTCAAGCGCGAGTATTACGTCAACCGCGTCGACACCAACTTCTACCGCATCGGACTCCAGGAGCCGCTGGGCACGATCGCACCCGGCGCCAGTGTGTCGGCCACGGCCCGCCTGTTTGCCGGCCCGCAGCAAGCACGCATGCTTGAGGCCATCACGCCGGGCCTGGATCTGGTGAAGGACTACGGCTGGCTGACCATCGTGGCCAAGCCGCTGTTCTGGCTGCTCGAAAAGATCCACGGGCTGCTGGGTAACTGGGGCTGGTCGATCGTCGCGCTCACGGTGCTGATCAAGCTGGTGTTCTTCCCGCTGTCGGCCACGAGCTACCGGTCGATGGCCAAGATGAAGGACCTGCAGCCGCGCATGACGGCCATCCGCGAACGCCACAAGGGCGATCCGCAGAAGATGAACCAGGAAATGATGACGCTGTACCGCACCGAGAAGGTCAATCCGCTCGGCGGCTGCCTGCCGATCGTGATCCAGATTCCAGTGTTCATGGCGCTGTACTGGGCGCTGCTGTCGTCGGTGGAAATGCGCGGTGCGCCTTGGATCGGCTGGGTGCACGATCTGTCCGCGCCTGACCCGTTCTACATCCTGCCGGTGCTGATGGCCGTGTCGATGTTCGTGCAGACCAAGCTGAACCCGACCCCGCCGGACCCGGTGCAGGCCAAGGTCATGATGTTCATGCCGATCGCGTTCTCGGTGATGTTCTTCTTCTTCCCGGCCGGCCTGGTGCTGTACTGGGTGGTGAACAACTGCCTGTCGATCGCGCAGCAATGGTCGATCAACCGCATGCTGGGTACCAACAAGAAGGCGGCACCCGCCAAGTAAGGCGAATGCGCTTCAGCAAAAAGGGCACCTCCGGGTGCCCTTTTTTTACGCCTGCCTGAAACGCTTCAAGCGCTTCAAAGGGGAGCGTGGCAGACGGCCTCGATGTTGTGGCCATCCGGATCGCGCACGAAAGCGCCGTAGTAGTTCGGGTGATAGTGCGCGCGCACGCCGGGTGCGCCATTGTCGGTGCCGCCTGCGGCCGTTGCCGCGGCGTAGAACGCCTCCACCTCGGCACGCGTATCAACGCGGAAGGCCACGTGCAGCGGCGGCTTGTTCGGCCCCTGCCCAGCCATTGCTGCTGAAATCCAGAACTCCGCCTTGCCGGGTGGGCCAAAACCGGCCACATCGGTGTGGCCCGTGACGGCCGCCGGAAACTCCAGCACCTTGGCCAAACCAATGGCGCCGAGCGCCTGTTCGTAGAACTGCTTGCTGGCTTCGAAGTCGCTGACGACGACGCCGGTGTGATCGATCATCCGAATCTCCTTGGTTGGAAACTGGCGCGCAACTGTGCGGCTGCCGCACAATACCGCCCATGACCGCTGCTGACCACCCCACCGCCTTGCCGAACGCTTCCACCACGCCGCGCACGCCCATCCTCACGATCCCCATCGCGGCGATTGCCACCGCGCCCGGGCGGGGCGGCATTGGCGTGGTGCGCGTATCGGGGCCCGACGTGCGCGCCGTCATGCAAGCCGTGTGCGGACGCCTGCTGACGCCGCGCCAGGCAACCTATCTACCCTTCCTCGACGCCAACGGCAACGCCATCGATCGCGGCATCGCGCTGTGGTTTCCCGCGCCGCATTCATACACGGGCGAAGACGTGCTGGAGCTGCAGGGCCACGGCGGCCCCGTCGTGATGCAACTGCTGCTGCAGCGCTGCCTGGCCGCCGGCCGCGAGATCGGTCTGCGCGTGGCGGAGCCCGGCGAGTTCACGCGCCGCGCCTTCCTCAACGACAAGATGGATCTGGCGCAGGCCGAGGCCGTCGCCGACCTGATCGAGGCCAGCACCGAGGCTGCCGCCCGTTCGGCGGCGCGTTCGCTCGATGGCGCGTTCTCGCAGGCGGTACATGCGCTGGTCGAGCGCGTGATCCATCTGCGCATGCTGGTGGAGGCAACGCTGGATTTTCCCGAGGAGGAGATCGACTTCCTGGAAGCCTCCGACGCACGCGGCCAGCTCGCCGGCATCCGCGCGGCCGTGGATGGCGTGCTGGCGCAGGCGCGCCAGGGTGCGCTGCTGCGCGAAGGCCTGCACGTGGTGCTGGCGGGGCAGCCGAACGTCGGCAAGTCGTCGCTGCTCAATGCGCTGGCCGGCGCGGAACTGGCCATCGTCACGCCCATTGCAGGCACCACGCGTGACAAGGTGCAGCAGACCATCCAGATCGAAGGCATCCCGCTGAACATCGTCGACACGGCGGGCCTGCGTGACACGGAAGACGAAGTCGAGCGCATCGGTATCGAGCGCACCTGGGCTGCCATCGCTCGCGCCGATGTCGTCCTGCATCTGCTGGACGCAGCGGACTATCGCGCCAACGGCCTCTCGCCCGAAGATGCCGCCATCGACGCCCGCATCGCCGAACACGTGCCCGCCGGCGTGCCCACCCTTCGCGTCGTCAACAAGATCGACCTCTCAGGCGTGGCCGTACCAGGCCGCGTGGATTCGGAGCCGCCCGAGGTATGGCTCTCGGCGCGCGATGGCCTGGGCGTTGAATTGCTGCGGGCGGCGTTACTGGAGACTGCCGGCTGGCAGGGCGGTGGCGAGGGGCTTTACCTCGCACGTGAGCGCCATCTCGCTGCGCTGCGCACGGCCCGCGAACATCTGGCCACGGCCGCGGAGCACGCAGATCAGCAAGCGCAATCGCTGGACCTGTTTGCCGAAGAACTGCGGCTTGCGCAGGAAGCGTTGAACAGCATCACGGGGGCGTTTTCGAGCGATGATTTGCTGGGCGTGATTTTTAGTCGGTTTTGCATCGGCAAGTGAGCACCATGTCTGCTTACCCCGTCTCCATCAAGGGCGTCCTACAGGCGCCCACCGGCGAGATCGTCCTGCTGCTCAATGAGCGCGAAGAATGGGAGTTGCCCGGCGGCCGTATTGAACTCGGCGAATCCCCCGTCGAATGCCTTGCGCGTGAGATTGCCGAAGAGCTGAACCTGCAGGTGGAGGTGCGCGCTCCGATCGACACGTATCTGTTTGAAGTCGTGCCGGGCAAGCATGTGTTCGTTGCCACGTATGCGTGCGCGCTGGCGGGCCCGTTTGAACCCATCGTCAGTCATGAGCACAAGCGCCTTGGGCTGTTTGCGCCCGACGCGTTGCCGATGAATTTGCCGAAGGGTTATCGGGCATCGATTGCGGCGACGCTGGAGGCGTCGGTTTAGCCCGATGCGTGTGCTCTTCATCTGCAGCCGCAATCGGCTGCGCAGCCCGACGGCGGAAGTGGTCTTCGCCAAGTGGCCAAACGTCGAGACAGATTCGGCGGGCTTGGCTCCCGACGCAGACGTGCAACTCGATGCCGATCAGCTCGACTGGGCTGAGGTGATTTTTGTCATGGAACGCAGCCACCAGCGACGCCTGTCCCAACGGTTTGGTTCGCGGTTACGCGGCAAGCGCGTGGTGTGTCTGGATATTTCCGACGACTACGTGTTCATGCAGCCGGAACTCGTCACCTTGCTGGAGAAACGGGTTGGTCCGTATCTGCGCGGTTGATTGGTAAGCAAGCCGTTCAATCCTTGCCCCAACGCCAGCGCGGCGGCTCGCCCTTCCACCAGCAAACCAGCACCAGCAGCGCTGTCACGCCCTGCGCGTACAACGCAAAGCTCGACTGCGTGCGGCCTGGGTGCAGCCCCACGATGCCCGCCACCAGCAGTACGGCATAGATGGCGAGCACCACCCAGCCCTGCCAACGCGAAGGCAAGCCCCATCCCCAGCCGTAGCGTTTGGCCGGGAACCAGTACTCGTTGGAATTGGTAGGCATCGTTGTCTGAGAGCACGTGTGCAAAGGACGCATGCCACTGTACTCCCAGGCAGAATCCCCGTAACAAACGCCAACAGCCAGCCGGTCAATTACCGCTGGCGGATGTCGTTTGCAACAGAGAAGGGCGCGCTAAGCGCACCGAAGCGGCGGACAATGGCGCACAGGCCATCAACCGCATCTTGCTAGCTTCTGTATCGGGGAGTGGAGCGTTGGTTGAATCCGGAAAGGCTTCCGGTACGCGCTAGGCGCTACAAACCAAGCTCGGCGGAACGGAGGTCGATTGACTTCACACCGCCAGCGGCAGCACCCGATTGGTGCTACCGAAACAATCGCGCGATCTTAGTAGAGCTTCTTCGGCAGCATTTGCGAACGCAGGCGTTTACGCGTACGCGACACGGCAGCAGCCTTCTTGCGCTTGCGCTCGGTCGTCGGCTTTTCGTAAGCGGTGCGGGCGCGCAGTTCCTTGATCAGGCCAGTGCGCTCGATTTCACGGCGGAAGCGGCGCAGCGCAACTTCGACCGGCTCGTTTTCTTTCAGACGGATGGTGGTCATCGGGTCCCTTGCTCAGTATTCGGGTGGACGGCGAAACAGCGGATTATATACCGCCCAGAGGGCGTGCAGTGTAGTTGAATCTGTTTACCGATGCAAGGCACTTCCGATTGTGGCGGAAAGGCCATTTCTTGCCGCAATTTTGTGCAGATGCGTGGCCTCGATACTACGCCATGGGGCGGCCAACCATCGGAATGGGAACGGAAGAGGAACGCCGCTTGCTCAGCGCGAGCATCCCTCCTGACTTCTATCGTGGAACGCGTTCCCAAGTCTGCGCCTGCGTTGGTTGCCACAAGCGCACCGCCCGCTGCCGAAGCGCTGCCCGAACGGCTGCGCTATGTGGACGACACGCGCCCGGGCTACACCCGGCGCCGGCTGCGCGGCCGCTTCGTCTATTTCGATACGCGCGGCGAGCGCATCCGCGATCCGGCGGTCATTGCGCGCATCAACAAACTGGCGATTCCACCGGCCTATACCGACGTATGGATCTGCCCCCACGCGGGCGGCCATTTGCAGGCGACAGGGCGCGACGCGCGTGGGCGCAAGCAATATCGCTATCACGCCGACTGGCGCGCTTTTCGCGATGCCGACAAATACGGGCGGCTGCTGGCCTTCGGGGCAGCGCTGCCTCGCGTGCGTGAGGCGATCACCGCCCACCTGGCGGCGCCCGGCCTGTCGCGCGAGAAGATGCTGGCGACGGTGGTCTTTCTGTTGGACGTGACGCTAGTGCGCGTGGGCAACGCAGCGTATGCGCGCGACAACCGCTCCTACGGGCTCACGACGCTGCGCAATCGCCACGTAGAGGTGCACGGCAACACTGTGCGTTTTCAGTTTCGCGGCAAGAGTGGCGTGGAGCACGACGTGTCGGTATCGGACCCGCGCCTGGCGCGCATCATTCGGCGCTGCGTCGATCTTCCGGGGCAGGAGTTGTTCCAGTACATCGACGAAGCGGGCGAACGCCGCGCAATTGATTCCGCCGATGTGAATACATACTTACAAGAGATTACCGGCGCGGATTTCACGGCAAAGGACTACCGCACCTGGGCCGGCAGCGTGCTCGCGCTGGATCTGTTGCGCGGGCGCACCTCGGCGAGCGTTACCGAGGCGCGCCGGCAGGTAGTGGAAGCCATTGCCGCCGTGGCCCAACGCCTGGGAAACACGCCGGCCGTCTGTCGCAAGTGCTATGTTCATCCGGCCGTGGTGGACGCCTTCCTGGCCGGCGAGCTGGAAGCACTTCCCCCAACCCGCGCGCGCAAGGGCCTGCGACGGGAAGAGGTGGCCCTGCTTCGATTTCTCGAACACACTGCCGGCGCAAAGGCCAAGGGCGAAAAAAAGCCCGCCTGAACAAGGCGGGCTTTCGAGCGAACAGACGCGAATTTACTTCGACTGCTGCGGCGTCATGTCCGGCGTGGCGGGTGCAACGCCCGGCGCAGCCGTCGGCTGAGCCTGCTGTGCGGCCACGGTGGTGCTGTGTTCCTGCAGACCGCCGCCCAACGCCGTGTACAGATCAATGGCGTTGGTCAGGCGCGCCAGGCGCGTCTGCACCAACGTCTGGTCGGCGCTGAACAGATCGCGCTGTGCGTCAAGCACGTCGAGGAAGCTCGACACGCCGTTGCGATAGCGCTGGTCGGACAGCGTCAGGCGATCGGCCGTCGCATCGCGGAAGCGCCTCTGCGCGGCCACCTGCTCTTCCAGCGTGCCGCGCGCCACGAGGGCGTCGGACGCTTCGCGGAACGCGGTCTGGATCGTCTTCTCGTAGTTGGCAACCGCGATCTTCTGGTTGGTCTTGGTCAAGTCCAGGTTGAAGATGTTGGTGCCCCAGTTGAAGATCGGCAGCGTCAAGTTCGGCACGAACGACCACAGCCCCGTTCCGCTCTTGAAGAGATCGTGCAGCGCCGTGCTGGCCGTACCGATATTCGACGTCAGCCCAATGCTCGGGAAGAACGCCGCACGCGCCACGCCAATGTTGGCGTTGGCGGCAATCAGCTTCTGCTCGGCCTGACGAATATCGGGGCGCTGCTCCAGCAGCTCGGACGGCACACCGGGCGGAATGTCAGCGACGATCTTTTCCGACGACACCGTGGTCGGCGCGGGCAGGTCGGCCGGCAAGGGAGCGCCGACCAGCACCACCAGGGCGTTGGTCGCCTGCGCGTACTGGCGCGTGAGCTGAGCCACCGACACGCGGGCCGACTCCACCAGCGTCTCGGTCTGGCGCAGGTCCAGCGCCGACGAAGCGCCGACGTCAAACCGCTGCTTGGCGAGCTTGTAGTAATCCTCGCGGCCCTTCAGGGTCTGCTGTGCCAGGTCCAGCTGCTCGGCGTAGGCGCGCTCGTTCAGGTAGGCCTTCGCCACCTGCGAGATCAGGCTGATCTGCGCGGCACGCCGGCCTTCGTCCGTCGCCAGATAGCTCGCACGCGCGGACGACGTAACGTCGCCCACGCTGAACAGGTTCACCTGGTAGTTGCTGATGCCCACGCCCAGCTGGTACTGCTTGGTGTAGATGTCGCCGCCGGTCGTCGAGATCGACGGCGGCGTGTGGCTGCGCGTGTACGTGGCAGACGCATTGACCGGCGGCAGCAGGTCGGCGATCTGCAGGCGGTACTGCGCACGCGCGGCCTCGACGTTGAGCATGGCCACGCGCAGGTCTCGGTTGTTCTCGAGCGCCAGGCCGATCAGCTTCTGCAAGCGCGCATCGGGGAAGAACTCGCGCCAGCCCAGTTCGGTCGCCCGTGGGGCGTTCTCGCCGGGCTTGGCGGAGTCTGCCGGGACGGCATAGCCAGCCGGTGCCTGCGGATAGGTGTTCGTTACCGGAGCATCCGGACGCTCATACGTCGGCGCCAGCGAGCAGCCGGACAGCACGCCGGCAGCCAGCAGGAGCGCCGGCAGCAGCGCGGGGGTTCGAAAGGTCATCGTTTTCTGCATGTTCAGATTTCCTCGTCCAGCGGACGGTGCGCGGCATCCAGACGGCGTTGACGCTCGCTGCCCTTGAAGATGCGGCGGACCACCACGAAGAACACAGGCACCAGCACCACGGCCAGCACCGTCGCGGTGATCATCCCGCCCATCACGCCCGTACCGATGGCGCGTTGGCTGGCGGAGCTGGCGCCCGTGGCAATCGCCAGCGGCAGCACGCCAAGGATGAAGGCGAACGACGTCATGATGATCGGGCGGAACCGCAGGTGCACGGCTTCCAGCGTCGCCTCGATCAGGCCCTTGCCTTGCGCCTGCAAGTCCTTCGCAAACTCGATGATCAGAATTGCGTTCTTGGCGGACAAGCCCACCACCGCAATCAGGCCGACCTTGAAGTACACGTCATCGGGCATCGCGCGCAGCGTCACGCCCAGCAGTGCGCCAAGCACACCCAGCGGCACCACCAGAATCACCGCCGCCGGGATCGACCAGCTTTCATACAGCGCCGCCAGCACCAGGAACACCGCCAGCAGCGACAGCGCATACAGCGCCGGCGCCTGCGAGCCCGAGGCCTTTTCCTGAAGCGACTGGCCCGTCCACTCGTAGCCGATACCGGCCGGCAGCTTGGCGGCCAGGCGTTCCATCTCGGCCATGGCGTCGCCCGAGCTGGCACCCGGCGCGGCCGCACCCGAAAGGCGAACAGCCGGATAGCCGTTGTAGCGCACGAGCTGCACCGGGCCGACGATCCAATGGCCCTTAGCGAACGTCGACATCGGCACCATGTTGCCCTGCGCGTTGCGCACGTACAGGTTCATGATGTCTTCGGGCTGCATGCGGTTGATCTTGTCCGCTTGGACGATCACACGCTGCTGACGACCGTAGTTCGGGAAGTCGTTGGCGTACGCCGAACCCAGCGCCGTCGACAGCACAGCGTTGATGTCGGTGAACGAGACACCCAGCGCGTTGGCCTTCTCGCGGTCGATATCCACCTGGTACTGCGGCGAATCTTCCAGACCTTCCGGGCGCATGCCAGTAATGATCTTGCTTTTCGCCGCCATCCCCATCAGTTGATTGCGAGCTGCCATCAGGGCGTCATGCCCCAGGCCAGCTCGATCCTGCAGACGGAAGGTAAAGCCGGTGGCATTGCCCAGTTCCGGAATCGGCGGCGGGTTCAGCGGGAACACAATCGCATCGCGAATACCACCAAACAGCGCACCAAAGGCACGGCCGGCCACGGCATCAGCGGTTTGATCCTTGCCCTTACGCTCGCTCCAATCCTTGAACGGGGTGAATACGATACCGGCGTTCGGCCCGTTGCCCGAGAAGCTGAAACCCTGCACGGCCACGATGTTCTCGACCGCCTTTTCCTGCTTGTAGTAGTTCTCGACCTGCTTGATCACCTCCAACGTCCGGTTGGCCGATGCACCCGGCGGCAACTGGATATTGGTCACGATGTAGCCCTGGTCTTCGGTCGGCAGGAACGAAGACGGCAGGCGCAGGAACAGGAACACCACCGCAACGATCAGCGCAGCGTAGATGACCATGTAGCGGAAGGTCTTCTTCAGCATGCGCTCCACGAAGCTTTGGTAGTGATTCGTGGTGGAGCTGAACATGCGGTTGAACCAGCCGAAGAAGCCCTTCTTCTCGTGGTGCGAACCCTTCTCGATCGGCTTGAGCAGCGTCGAGCACAGTGCCGGCGTCAACGTCAGCGCCATGAGTGCCGAGAAGAAGATCGACGACACCATCGACAGCGAGAACTGGCGATAGATCGCACCCACCGAGCCCGAGAAGAACGCCATCGGGATGAACACGGCCATCAGCACCAGCGTAATACCGATGATGGCGCCCGTGATCTGTCCCATGGCCTTGCGGGTCGCTTCGCGCGGGGGCAGGCCTTCTTCGGCCATGATCCGCTCGACGTTTTCCACCACCACGATGGCATCGTCAACGAGAATACCGATCGCCAGCACAAGGCCGAACATCGTCAGCACGTTGATCGAGAAGCCCATCGCGTTCATGACGGCAAACGCGCCCAGCAGAGAGATCGGCACCACGATCGACGGCACCAGCGTGTAGCGGATGTTCTGCAGGAACAGCAGCATCACCAGGAACACCAGCACCATGGCTTCGAACAGCGTCTTGACCACTTCCTCGATCGAGATCTGGACGAACTTGGAGGTGTCGTACGGCACCTTGTATTCCACGCCCGCCGGGAAGTACTTCGAGAGCTCTTCCAGCTTGGCCTTCACGGCCTTGGCCGTACCCAGAGCGTTACCCGTGGGCGAGAGCTGCACACCAATGGCCGAAATCGGCTGGCCGTTGATCCGCGCAGAGGTCGAGTAAGTCTGGCCGCCCAGTTCCAGGCGTGCAACGTCCTTCACGCGCACCAGCGAACCGTCAGGCTTGGCCACCAGCACGATGTTGCCGAACTGCTCGGTGGTCGTGAGTTGGCCTTCCACCACGACCGTGGCCGCGAGGGGCTGATCGGAGACAGACGGCAGATCGCCGATCGTACCGGCCGAGACCAATGCGTTCTGTGCGCGGATGGCGTTGTAGACATCCGTGGGCGTCAGCTTGTAGCCGACCAGCTTGGCCGGATCGATCCAGACGCGCATGGCGCGTTCCGTACCGAACAGGATGGCCTGACCCACACCCGGCACGCGCTTGATTTCATTCAGCACGTTGCGTGAGATGTAGTCACCCAGTGCGACCGGGTCCATCTTGCCGTCGGTGGATGCCAGCGTGGCAAACAGCAGGAAGTTCGCGCGGGCCTTGTCGACCTGCACGCCCTGCTGCGTCACAGCAGAAGGCAACCGGGCTTCCACGCGCTTCAAGCGGTTCTGCACGTCCACCTGCGCCAGTGCCGGATCAGTGCCGGCCTTGAACGTCACGGTGATCTGCGCCTGGCCGTTACCGCCCTGGCTGACCGACTCCATATAGAGCAGGCCGTCCGCACCGTTCATTTCCTGCTCGATGATGCTGGTGACGGATTCGTCCAGCGTCTTCGCATTGGCGCCCGGATACGTTGCCGTGATGATGACGGACGGCGGCGCGATGGTCGGGTACTGCGAGATCGGCAGCTGGGTGATCGAGATCGCCCCAGCAAGAATGATGAACAGCGCGAGCACCCAGGCAAAGACCGGGCGATCGATAAAAAACTTTGCCATGCGATGGCTCCTTGTTTACTGCTTGGCTGCCGGTGCGCTGGCAGCGGGAGTGCTTGCAGCAGGGGCGCTGGCCGACGATGCGGGTGCGGCGCCGCCACCCTGGCCTTGCGGGCCCTTGCCCTGGCCTGCCGACATCGGCTGCCACGGCACAGCCTTGACCGGTGCGCCCGGATGAACCTTCTGCAGGCCGTCGACGATCACCTTGTCGCCTGCCTTCAGGCCGCTGGCGACGATCCATTCCGTACCGGTCGAGCGATCGGCCTGGACTTGGCGCACTGCAGCCATGCCCTTCTCGTCGACCACCATGACCGAGGCGCCGTCCGGGCTGCGCGTCACCGCTTGTTGCGGCACCGTGATCGCCTGCTCGTCGACGGCCTGCTCCAGGCGGGCGCGTACGTACATGCCCGGCAGCAGCGTACGATCGGCGTTCGGAACAATTGCGCGCAACGTGATCGTGCCCGTGGCCGGGTCCACTGTCAGGTCGGAGAAGTACAGCTTGCCCGACTGTGCATAGGCGCGGCCGTCTTCCGTCACGAGCGTGACCTTGGCTGCATCACCGCCAGCCTTGGCCAGCTTGCCGTCCTTGAGCGCTTGCTGCAGACGCATCACTTCGGTGCTCGACTGCGTGAAGGTCAGGTAGATCGGGTCGATCTGCTGCACGGTCGTCAGCAGCGTTGCCTCGCCCTGGCCCACCAGAGCGCCTTCGGTGACCTGCGCCAGACCAGCACGCCCGGAGATGGGCGAAGTCACGCTGGCGTAGCCGACGTTCAGCTTGGCGGTTTCCACGGCAGCGCGGGCGGCGGCCACGTCAGCGGTGGCTTGCTTGGCGGCGGCGGTGGCGTCGTCGTAGTCCTGCTTGCTGATGGCGTTGGTGGCAACCAGCGGCTTGTAGCGTTCAGCCTTCAGTTGCGCCTGCGTTTGCGTGGCTTCCGAGCGCGCAAGCTGTGCCTTGGCGCTGTCGAGCGACGCCTGATACTGCGCCGGATCGATCTGGAACAACTGCTGGCCGGCCTTCACGTCGCTGCCTTCGGCGTAGGTGCGCTTAAGTACGATGCCCGCGACCCGTGCGCGCACCTGTGCCACACGCGTGGCCTCCAGGCGGCCCGGCAACTCGCTGGTCAGACCAACGGAGTGCGGCTGCACGGTCACAACGCCGACTTCGGTCGGAGGCGTGCCGGCGCCGCCCGGCCCTTGTGCCTGCTTGTTGCCGCAGGCTGCAAGTGCCACCACCGTGAATGCGGCGGCAGCGAGTTGGTGATAACGGCGGGTGTTCGTCATAGATGACCCCATGTGGCGATAAGCGGAATGCCGGGTGCCGCCACGCCGCGCAAACGAGTGCGACGCCGGCAAACCGTCAGCGAAACCAAAAAACACAAAACGAAAACGTCCGATGCTAGCTGCATCTCGCGGCATGCGATATGGTCTTTGCGACGAACTCGCAACAACTGGGACCAGAATGCTAAGACGCGGGAGCGATCGGCAGTCGATCTCCGACTGGCTGCCGACAGACAGAAGTCGGCTCCAGACCACGTGCCCGGGATTGGATGTGGCGCATACGGCCATGGGCAAGCGACGGAGTGCGCGCTATTATAGATACGTTCGCGTATGTATGTAAGTGACGCCGTTACGAATAGGGACTCCGTTGACACCTTTCCGGAGTTCGTAGCAATGACGGCGATCAAGCGAACGTGCGGCAAATACCGCGCTGCGACAAGCATTGTCAGCCAACGGACCCGCTGCCGCGTTGTGCGAAGCGCAATGGTGCGTTGCCTGGAATTGTGCATTGCACAAAAGCCAATCGAAAGAACGCCGGCCGAGGTGACACGGCGTTCCTCTGGAAGATCATGGTTAGACGAACGAAGGAAGAAGCACTGGAAACACGTAACCGCATCTTGGATGCGGCGGAAGACGTGTTCTATGCGCGCGGCGTGGCACGCACATCGTTATCGGATATCGCGCAGGCCGCGGGCGTGACGCGCGGCGCCATCTACTGGCACTTCCGCAATAAGACCGACGTATTTGCCGCCATGTGCGAGCGCGTGAAGCTGCCCATGGAGACCATGTGCACCCCGCTGGGGGTCGAGGCCGATGATCCGCTGGGTGAACTGCGCACCGTGGGCAACTTCCTGCTGCGGCAACTCGTGGAAGACGCGCACTGGCGCAAGGTCTTCGAGATCATGTTCAACAAGTGCGAGTTCGTGGAAGACACGAGCCCCATCCTCAAGCGCCAACAAGAATCGTTTGAGGAAGGCATGACCCACCTGACGAGCATCATCGAGCAGGCAACGCGGCGCGGGCAACTGCCGGCCGACCTCGACATCCCCCTGGCCGTGGCCCATTTTCATGCCACGTTCAACGGCATCATGGGCGATTACCTCTTCTACCCGGACGCTTCCAGCCTCGCCACCAAGCGCGAGCGCCTACTGGATGCGTGCATCGACACCCTCAAATATGCGCCATCGCTGCGGCTGGAGCCGGCCGCGGCCACGGCCGCCCATACCGGGGCGTCGGCATGAACACGCCCGTGTTCGACCAGATGGTCTTTGCCGGCGGCGGCAACCGCTGCTGGTGGCAGGCCGGCTGGTGGGATGTCGTGCAGCCCGAACTGGGCTTGGCGCCGCGCGTGATTGCCGGCATCTCGGCCGGCGCGTCGACGGCGTGCATGCTGCATGCCTGGAATTCTGCCGAGCTGATGGATTACTACGGCGAAGCCTTGCGCCAAAACACCCGCAACGCCCATTGGGGCAACCTGCTACGCGGCGAGCGCGTGTTTCCGCATTACGGCATGTACCGCACGGCGCTGCTGACGGTGTTCGGCGAGGGCCGCTTCGGGCGGCTGGCGCAGGCGCCCGAGATCCGCATCGGCGTGGCGCATATCCCGCGCTGGCTAGGCGCACGGTCGGCGGTGGCGGCGGGGCTGATTGCCTACAACATCGAAAAGCACGTTCGCAAGACCCTGCACCCGACGCTGGGCAAGCGCCTCGGCTTCACGCCAGAAATCGTGCGCGCGCAGGACTGCGCCACCCCGGAAGACTTGGCGGACCTGCTGCTGCAATCGGCCTCCACGCCGCCGTTCACGCCGGTGCTGCGGCGCGCGGGGCGGCCGGTGCTCGACGGCGGCATGGTCGACAACGTGCCCGTGCACGCGCTGGACGCCACGCCCGGCGACGCGCTGGTGCTGGTCACGCGCCTGTACCCGCGTCCGACGTATTTCCGCATGGATGTGCCCGTGGCCGACGGCGTGCAGCGCCGCTTTTACGTGCAGCCCTCGCGCAAGGTTCCCATTTCAAGCTGGGATTACACCCGCCCGGGCGCTATGCGCGACGCCTATGCGCTCGGCCGTCATGACGGCGAAACCTTCCTGCGCGAACTTCCACGCGGGTTCGCCACGGCGGCGGCTGCGTAACCACCTCCTCCAAGACAGGCGGCGGGCGCGCCGCTTGCTGCACATGGCGCGCCCGCCGGCGTGCCACCAAGGTCGTCCGGCCAATGCTTCTTCGACGGACACCTCATGCCCGCAAACCCTGCACATGCGTTTGACCTGATCGTGATCGGCGCCGGTTCGGCCGGGCTCGCGGCTGCGCGCCGGTCTGCGCAACTGGGGGCACGCACGCTGCTGATCGACCGCGCGCAAGTGGGCGGCACCTGCGTCAACCGCGGGTGCGTGCCCAAGAAGCTGCTTGGCTACGGCGCCGCCTGGTCGCAGACCGTGGCGCGATGCCTGCGCACCGCCAACGCCGCCGACGCCTGGGCCGATGCCATCGCTCGCACGCGCGCCGAAGTCGCACGGCTGCACGAAGCGCATTTCGCCCACCTTGCCAATGCCGGCGTGCAGTGGTTGAGCGGCACGGCCTCGCTGCGCGGCCGCGGCATCGTCCGCCTGCAAGCCGATACCGGCAAGACCACGTTGCGGGCACGCCAGATCGTGCTCGCCGCCGGCGCCCGCCCCATGCCGCTTCCCGTACCCGGCGCGGAACTGGCCTGCACCTCTGACGACGTGTTTGACTGGGACACGCTCCCCGCATCGCTCATCATCGCGGGCGGCGGCGTCATCGCGGTGGAGATGGCGTCCACGCTGGCACGCTTTGGCGTGCGGGTTACCGTGCTGACGCGCGATGCGCGTGTGCTGCCTGAATTTGACGTCACGGTGGCCGAGGCCGCTGCGCAGTCGCTGGCCGGCTGCGGCGTCGAGCTGATCCTGAACGCCGACGTCGTCCGCGTCGAACGCGATGCAGTGAATGGCGGCGGCGTGGCCGTCTACGCGAGCACCGAAGGCAGCGATGTTCCGCGCGTGCTGCGCGCCCAGCGTGTGTTGAGCGCCATCGGCCGCGCGCCGAACATCGCGGGCCTCGGCCTGGACGCGGCCGGCGTCACGCTCGACGCACACGGACGCGTCGCGGTCGATCGCCATTTCCGCACGCGCGCCCGCGGCGTGCATGCCGTGGGCGACATTTGTGGCGGCAGCCCGCTGCAATTGACGCCCGTGGCCGCAGCGCAGGGCCGCTACGTGGCTGAACGCTTATTCGGCAAAGGCACCAAGCTGCCCGACATGAACACCGTGCCGATGGCCGTGTTCTGCGATCCGGCGATCGCCAGCGTAGGCCTGACCGAGACTGACGCGCGCACGCGCTGGCCTGAATTGAGCAAACGCGGGCCGGACACCGACAAACGCGCGTTGGCAGATCGGATCGACGTGGTGGTGCGCCGCTTCGTCTCGTTGGAGCAGCGTTTTGCAGGCTCGGGCATGGAATCGCTGATCAAGCTGGTGTGCAATGCGCGCAGTGGACGCGTGCTGGGCGCGCACATCGTCGACAACGCCGCGCCGGAGATCATCCAGGCGTTGGCGGTGGCCGTGCGCATGGGCGCCCGGGTCAAGCACCTGCATACAACCGTCGGCCTGCACCCAACCGTGGCAGAGGAAATGCTGAGCATGTAAGCGCACTCGTTCAATTTTCCTGATCCCGACCTGCAAATCCATGCACGTTGCTGGTGCTATGTCGGCGCAGAATAGTAAATATATTCTTCAGGAAATTTGACATGCTTCCCGTGCTTTATCTGTCCCATGGGTCGCCCATGTTGGCGGTCGATCCGGGCCCTGTCGGCAAGCTGCTGGCGGCGCTCGGGCAAGAGATGATCGCCCTCAAGCCGCGCGCCATCGTCGTGGTTTCGCCGCATTGGATGACGCGTCGGCCGACCGTCACCGCCCGCGCCCAGCAGGAAGCGTGGCACGACTTCGGCGGCTTCCCGCCACAGCTCTACGCCTTGGAATACGCCCCGCCCGGCGCGCCGGACTTGGCCGAGCGCATCCGCGCGCTGATCGACGGCAACATCGTCCCGGGGCTGGAAGAACAGGCCTCCACTGTGCTGGACCCGCGCCAGCCGCTGGACCACGGCGCCTGGATGCCCCTAATGCTGATGTTTCCCGAGGCGAAGATTCCCGTGGTGCAGGTGTCGTTGATGCCTGGCCTGTCACCGGCTTGCCAGATGGCGATGGGGCGCACGCTCGCGCCGCTGCGCGACGAAGGCGTGCTGATCGTCGGCTCCGGCAGCTTCACACACAACTTGCGCGCGCTGATGCGCGGCCCCGGCATGGCCCAGCATGGCGTGCCGGCCGAGCCTTGGGTGACGGCGTTTCGCGAGTGGATGATCGAGTCAATGACCGAGGGCATCCGCAGCGGCGATTTCACCCAGTTCTGCGATTACCGCGCGCAAGCCCCGAACGCCGCCCACGCTCACCCGACCGACGAACACCTCATGCCGCTGTACGTGGCATTGGGCGCCGCGATGGGCCAGCCGAGCCAAGCCACGCCGGGCGGCGTGCAGGCTCAACACGTGGTCGATACCGTGACGTACGGCGCGCTGGCGATGGACAGCTTCCGCTTTGACGGCGCTGGCGCCAACCAACCGCAGCTGCGTGCCGCGGCTTGATTGACGAAAAACGACGTAAAGAACGCTGGCGTTATGCGCGGATCAGCGCGGGCGCCAGCGCCGTCGGATTGACCACGCTGTCGACGTTGCCCTGCAGGACATCAAGGATGTTCTGGAACGCGATGCTGAAGTACAGCTCGTAGCCTTCGCGCTCGACGTAGCCGATGTGCGGCGTGCAGATGCAGTTCTCCATGCGCAGCAGGGTGTGGCCCTGCAGGATGGGCTCCGTTTCAAACACGTCGATGGCGGCCATGCCCGGGCGCCCGCGATTGAGCGACGTCACCAGGCCATTTTCTTCCACCAATTCAGCGCGGCTCGTGTTGACGAAGAGGGCGGTCGGCTTCATGCGCGTGAGGTCAGCCACCGACACGATGCCGCGCGTCTCGTCGTTCAAGCGCAGGTGAACGGACAGCACGTCGGACTGCTCGAACAGCGCATCCTTCGATTCCGCCACAGCAAAGCCGTCGGCGCGCGCGCGTTCCTGCGAGCCCTCGCGGCCCCACACCAGCACATTCATGCCGAAGGCGCGGCCGTAGCCAGCCACGAGCTGACCGATCTTGCCGTAGCCGAAGATGCCCAGCGTCTGGCCCTTCAGAACGCGGCCAATGCCAAAGTTGGGCGGCATCGTGGTGGATTTCAGCCCCGACTGCTGCCACGCGCCGTGCTTGAGGCTCGCCACGTATTGCGGAATGCGGCGCTGCGCGGCCATCACGAGCGCCCAGGTCAGTTCAGCCGGCGCCACTGGCGAGCCCTTGCCCTCCAGCACCACCACGCCCTTGTCGGTACAGGCATCCAGGTCGATATGGCTGCCCGAATCGCGTGATACGCGGCCAGTCTGGCTGATGATCTTGAGTTTGGGCAGGCGGTCCAGCAACTGACGCGTCACACGCGTGCGCTCCCGGATCAGCACGATGGCTTCAACGTCCGCCACACGTGCGGCCAATTGACCCACGCCTTTGACGGTGTTGTTGAACACTTTGACTTCGTGATCCTGCATCAGGCTGAAGCAATCCAGCTTGCGAACAGCGTCTTGGTAGTCGTCCAGTACGGCAATCTTCATCGACATCTCACTTCGAACAATGGTGCGCAGCAAAAAACAGCGATCCCTCGCGGTGGTATTCTTCCCATCCCTCGTCGCACGACAATCTGTGTCGACGTTCGGAATTGCCCGCCGCGGGCACGCAATTTGCGCAGCCCCGCTGGTGACGAGTCCTTGTTCTAGGGTCTGTTGACCTCGGTCCCGCCACTTTAGCGCACGCGGCCCCCGCTGCCCGGAAAAACCCACCTTCCGTCAGCGCACCGCTTTGTAACTGAATGTGAAATCAGCACGGCTCCCGTCCCTCCGCCTGCCTCACCTCTCCCTCTGGAAATCGCTGATCCGGCCTGCCCATGAGGTGCCGTCGATCGCTTTCCACCCTGCCGCTGGACGCGGCCACCGTGCTGATCCGCCATCGATTTCTTTCTCACTTCCATTGGAGTTTTGGTCATGAATCAACCCGTGATGCAGGGCGTGCCCGCATTGAACGTGCCCGATTACGTGAAACACCCGCGCCTGATCGCGTGGGTGGGCGAGGTGGCAGCACTCACCAAGCCGGAGCGCATTGTCTGGTGTGATGGTTCGCAAGAGGAATACGACCGCCTGTGCGCCGAAATGGTGGCCGCCGGGACGATGAAGCAGCTCAACCCGGCCAAGCGCAAGAACTCGTACCTGGCGCTGTCGGATCCGTCGGACGTGGCGCGCGTGGAAGACCGCACCTTCATCTGCTCGCAGAAGAAGGAAGACGCTGGCCCCACCAACAACTGGACGGCCCCGGCCGAGATGCGCCAGACGCTGAACGGCCTGTTTGACGGCAGCATGCGCGGCCGCACGCTGTACGTGGTGCCGTTCTCGATGGGCCCGCTGGGCTCGCCGATCGCGCACATCGGCGTGGAGCTGTCGGACAGCCCGTACGTGGCCGTCAACATGCGCATCATGACCCGCATGGGCCGCGCCGTGTATGACGTGCTGGGCAGCGACGGCGATTTCGTACCGTGCGTTCACACCGTCGGCAAGCCGCTCGCCGCCGGAGAAAAGGACGTGCCGTGGCCGTGCAACCCGACCAAGTACATCGTGCATTTCCCGGAAACGCGCGAAATCTGGTCGTTCGGTTCGGGCTACGGCGGCAACGCGCTGCTGGGCAAGAAATGCTTCGCGCTGCGGATCGCCTCCACCATGGGCCGCGACCAGGGCTGGCTGGCCGAGCACATGCTGATCCTGGGCGTGACCTCGCCGGAAGGCCAGACGTATCACGTGGCGGCGGCTTTCCCGTCGGCTTGCGGCAAGACCAATTTTGCGATGCTGATTCCGCCGGCCGGCCTAAATGGCTGGAAGGTCACGACCATCGGCGACGACATCGCCTGGATCAAGCCCCGCAAGGACGCCACCGGCAAGACCCGCCTGTACGCCATCAACCCGGAAGCCGGCTACTTTGGCGTGGCCCCGGGCACCAGCGAGAAGACCAACTTCAACGCGATGGCTACGCTCAAAGAAAACGTCATCTTCACCAACGTGGCCCTCACGGATGACGGCGATGTGTGGTGGGAAGGCATGACCGACACGCCGCCGGCCCACCTGATCGACTGGCAAGGCCAGGATTGGACACCCGAGACCGCCAAGGAAACCGGCCGCAAGGCAGCGCATCCGAACGCGCGTTTCACGGCGCCGGCAGCACAATGCCCCTCGATCGATCCGGAATGGGACAACCCGGCAGGCGTACCCATTGATGCGTTCATCTTCGGCGGCCGCCGCTCGACCACGGTGCCACTCGTGACCGAAGCGCGCGACTGGACCGAAGGCGTATATATGGCCGCGACGATGGGCTCGGAAACCACCGCCGCCGCCGCAGGCCAGCAAGGCGTGGTGCGCCGCGACCCGTTCGCCATGTTGCCGTTCTGCGGCTACAACATGGCCGACTACTTCGCCCACTGGCTCAACGTCGGCGAGAAGCTTGCCGAGAGCGGCGCCACGCTGCCGAAGATCTTCTGCGTGAACTGGTTCCGCAAGGACGAAAACGGCAAGTTCGTGTGGCCGGGCTTTGGCGAAAACATGCGCGTGCTCAAATGGATGATCGATCGCATCGAAGGTCAGGCGCAGGGCGATGAACACGTCTTTGGCGTATCGCCGCGCTACGAAGAACTGAGCTGGGATGGCCTGGACTTCACGGCCGAGCAGTTCGCCAAGGTGATCTCGCTGGACGCGGACGCCTGGAAGCAGGAACTGGCGCTGCACGACGAGCTGTTCACGAAACTGGCGCACGGCCTGCCGCAAGCGCTGCCCGACGCCAAGACCCGCCTGGAAGAACGCCTCGAGGGCTAACGCCCGCCGCCTTTTTGGCATCAGGACAGGAAGCCGAAGCCCGCCTTGCGCGGGCTTTTTTTTCGTCCGTCCGCAGAAGGTTGCCCAAACAATGAGCAGTAATCCTAAAGTTTTAAATCGCGCGAATTACCCCTTCCAACAAAACAGATCAATTGATTTTTAGGGAATCGAATTGTTTTGTAAAAAATACCGACACACACATGAGATCGATCATTATGCCGGCACGAGCATAATCGCCGTGCATTTATGCCGGACCCGAATCATTGCACGCATAGCATCGGCCAAGAACGTTGCCTGGCATAGCTTTATGAAGAATGCATGTCAACCGCACCGCCCCATTGCGTGTCGAATTGAATGAATTTCCAAATTTTAAAATTCCTGCGTGACGAATCTCTACGGGATTCTTATAATCCGGCAAAACGGAATCCCTTTTCTCTGAGCCAGAGGGGGGGTTCATGACTAGAGGAAACGGGAAAGGGCTAACAAGCCTTATGCCAACGGAGGTGGGGAATCCCTACTTCACCGGCGCTCGGGGGGGCGCCGGCTCGGATTGCGCGCAGGCAAGGCCGCAAACTGTGCAAACGATTGCATGGTTCGGCATGCCGCAGCAGGCACCGAGGGGTTTGCAGACCTTTCTCAGGACCACCCTGGACACCACCCAGGAGGCTCCGCTGGCGATCGTCGACGGGAACAGCAGCATGACGATCCGCGCAAGGCCGACGGCCGGGCAACAGCGCCCGCAAGAAACGACATGCGAGCACACGCGCAACTGCCCGCATGGCACTCATAACAACGCGCACCGCAGACAGCAGAGCGCAGCCGCGAGGCTGCTCGCCGGAGTGTGTCGGCTGGTTAGACGGGAGGTATCACAAAGTGGGTATTCAGATCTTGCTGGTCGAACAAGACCAGGCAGAGGGGGAGCGTCTGTCGTTTTCCCTGCGTGATGGTGGACACGAGGTACAACGGGTCAGCCATCCGGGCCAGGCGCAGGCAGCCATCCTGGCAGCCATGCCTGAGTTGCTCCTGATGGAGTGGACGTGGCCCGAGCGTGAGTCGATCGACATGCTGCTGGCGTTGCGCGCCAACATGCAGACGCGCGGCCTGCCGGTCATCGTGCTGTCCCGTCATGGCGATGCGCGTGCCAAGATTGCCGCACTCGACGCCGGTGCCGACGACTACGTCGTCAAGCCGTGCGACACGGGCGAGCTGCACGCCCGCATTCGCGCCGTACTGCGCCGCCGCGCGCCGCATCAGCATGGCGACGACATCCTCCAGGTCAACGGCCTGCGCCTCGATCCGCTCACGCTGGGCGTGACTGCGCAAACCGAAACCGGTCCGCGCGCCATTCCGCTCAGCCCGCTGGAATTCCGCCTGCTGCACTTTCTCGTCGCGCACCCGCAACGCGTGCACTCGCGCACGCAACTGCTGGACCGCGTATGGGGCAACCATGTATTCGTGGGTGAGCGCACAGTGGATGTGCACGTGCGCAAGCTGCGCGTGGCGCTGGCCGGCACACCCTGCGATGGCCTGATCCAGACCGTGCGCGGTGGCGGTTATCGCCTCGTGGTGGGCACCAGCGGCGCAACGGCCGCGCATGCTGCCGAAGCGATTGGCATGCAACTGGAAGTGGCGACCCGCAAGGCGGAGCTGCCGGCATACGGCCGCGTCCCCACGACGCGCTCGCTTGGCCCCGCTCAGTTGGGCGCCTGACGAGCCTGTCCGCCAGAGCAGACCGCCGCTTGCGCATTGCGCAGCGGCGGTTTTCTTTTATATCTGCGCTTGGCGATGCGCGCCGTAGCCTGGGCAGATCAACGCACGTAACCCTTATGCCTGCGCGTCAACGCTGGCTTTCGCGCCAGCGTTTGAGCCAGCCGAGCCCTTCGCTCGTACCGGCACGCGGCCGATATTCGCAGCCGACCCAGCCGTCATAGCCGAGCGCATCCAACAACGCGAAGAGGTGCGGATAGTTCAGCTCGCCTTCGTCCGGTTCGTGGCGATCCGGCACGCCGGCAATCTGCACGTGGCCCACGCCATCGACGCACTGCTTGAGCTTGACCGACAGATCGCCCTCCATGATCTGCGCGTGGTACAGGTCGAACTGCACCTTGACGTTGGTCGCGCCGACTTCCTTGCATACCGCATGCGCCTGTGCCTGTTGCGTGAGGAAGAAGCCCGGCATGTCGCGCGTGTTGATGGGTTCGAGCACGATGGTGACGCCCGCGCCGGCAGCCTCGCGCGCAGCGTGGGCGATGTTGCTCACGTAGGTGCCGTGATGGCGCGCGCGGTCTGCACCGGCGGGCAGCAGCCCGGCCATCACGTGCAGGCGCGTGTTGCCGAGCACCTGCGCATACTCCAGCGCTGTCGCAATGCCGCGCTTGAATTCATCCTCGCGACCGGGCAGCGAAGCGATGCCTCGCTCGCCGCCAGCCCAGTCGCCCGGCGGGGCATTGAACAGCGCTTGCGTGAGGCCGGCGCCGTCAAGGCGGGCACGGATATCCGCCTTGTCGAAGTCGTAGGGAAATAGAAACTCAACGCCCTCGAACCCATCTTTTGCCGCAGCGGCAAAGCGGTCGAGGAACGCGTGCTCCTGGTACATCATGGAAAGGTTGGCGGCAAAGCGGGGCATGACAGACCTCTGGATACGATTGCTTATTTATTGACCAACTTCGACGGCGTACGCAACACGGCGATGCAGCCGAGCACCAGCACGCCCGCCAATGCATACATGCCGGTGGATGTGCTGCCCGTCATGTCCTTGAGCGCACCGATCATATAGGGGCTCACGAACCCGGCCAAGTTGCCGACCGAGTTGATGGCGGCAATGCCGGCAGCGGCAGCCGTGCCCTGCAGGAAAGCCGTGGGCAGGGACCAGAACAGCGGCGCACACGTCAGCACGCCCGCAGCGGCCAATGACAGGAACACGATCGACAAAGCCACGTTGTGCCCGGCCGTCGCCACCACGGCAAAACCGACTGCGCCCATCAGCGCCGGCACAACCAGGTGCCAGCGACGCTCGCGTCGTGCATCGGCACTGCGGCCGATCAGCACCATGGTGATCGCCGCACATACGTACGGAATCGCGGAGAGCACGCCCACCATGAAGGTGTCTGTCACACCGGCGTTCTTCACCAGCGTCGGCATCCAGAACGTCAAGCCGTATTGGCCCATGACGAAGGCGAAGTAGATCAGGCTCATCATCCACACACGCGGGTCGGAGAACACCTTGCCGATGCCTTGGTGCTCGGTCTTGCCTTTGTTGTCTGCAGCAATGTTGGCTTCAAGAATCTGCTTCTCGTCTTCCGACAACCACTTGGCCTTGCGGATGCTGTCATCGAACTTCCACAGCACCAGCAGGCCGACCAGCACAGCGGGAATGGCTTCGATCACGAACATCCACTGCCAGCCCTGCCAGCCGCCGCCGGCGCCCGTCCCGTGAAACGCGCTCATGATCCAGCCCGACAGCGGATTGCCGAAAATGCCCGAGATGGGGATGGCCGCCATGAACATCGCGACAATGCGCGCACGGCGATGCGACGGATACCAGTACGTCAGGTACAGGATGACGCCGGGGTAGAAGCCCGCTTCGGCCAAACCCAGCAGGAACCGCATCACGTAGAACTGCGTCGGCGTCTGCACGAATGCGAATGCGCCCGAGATCAAACCCCACGTGATCATGATTCGCGCGATCCAGATGCGCGCGCCGATCTTGTTCATCAACAGGTTGCTCGGCACCTCGAAGAGGAAGTAACCGATGAAGAAGATGCCGGCGCCGAGCCCGTAGACCGTCTCGGAAAAATTCAGCGCCTGCGACATCTGCAGCTTCGCAAATCCAACGTTCACACGATCGAGGTACGCGACCACGTAGCAGAGCATGATGAGCGGGACGATGCGGCGCGATACGCGCGCATAGACGCTGTCCTCTTTTGAAACGGCGTGCGAAGGCAACGCCGCCGTGGTGGCGGTCGAAGTGTTCATGTGGTCTCCGGTCTAGGTTTTATGTGGGCCGTGCAGCGGGCGCTACCAACGGGCCCCGAACGTCTGGCGCAGTTCGTCGATCTGCGCGTCGGACAGCGGCGCGGGCTTGGGTTCGGTCATCAACCAAAGCCGTGCGGTTTCCTCTAGTTCTTCCAGCGCATACGCTGCGTTCGACACCGAGCTGTGCCACACCACGGGGCCCAATCGATCGAGCAGCACGGCGCGCACGTCATTGGCCAGTGACGCAATCTGCGCAGCCACATCCGGATGGCCTGGACGCCGATACGTGATAAGCGGCACATGGCCGACCTTCATCACGTAATACGGCGTGATCGGCGGCAGGACATCGGCCTTCTGCCAGACGCCCGCCAGCGTGAGCGCCACAAGATGCGTCGAATGCGTGTGAACCACGGCATGCGCGTCGGCATTGCGGTCGTAGATACCGCGATGCAAGGCGAGCGTCTTCGAAGGCTTGTCGCCTCCGACCCACTCGCCCGTTGCTAGCACCTTGGCGATGCGCGCCGGGTCCAGCGTGCCGAGGCAGGCATCGGTGGGCGTGATGAGCCAGCCGTCAGGCAGGCGCGCGCTGATGTTGCCTGCCGTGCCGACGGCGTAACCCCGCGCATACAGGCTCTGGCCGACGCGCGCGATCTCTTCGCGCAACGCATTTTCATTCGTTGCGGTCATGCGACCGGCTCCGTCGTTGCGTGCGCCAGTTGCGCAAGCGCCTTCTCAAAGAAATCCACCGTCCCGAAGTTGCCGGACTTCAATGCCAGCGCAACCGGGTCAATGTCGATGGTGGCTGTCCAGGGCACGCCCGGGTCGATCTGCGGGCCGATGCGCATCGCACGCACGTCAAGCGCCTGCACCACGGCGCCCGATGTCTCACCGCCGGCTACTACGAAGCGGCGCACGCCGTCAGCATGCAGCGTGCGAGCGATGCGGCCCAGTGCGTCTTCAACCAGCTTGCCGGCGCGTTCCACACCCAGCGTTTGCTGCACGTGGGCCACTTGCTCGGGCGCGCTGGTCGCGTACACCAGCACCGTTTGCCCGGCATGGCGATGTACGAAATCGAGCGCGTCGACCACCACCGGTTTGCCTTCGGCCAGCGCCAGCGGATCAATCTGGAACGCAGGGCGCGATGCACGCCAGTGCGCTACCTGGGCATTCGTCGCGCGCGAGCAGCTGCCCGACAACACGATCGCCGAGTCGGCCACCGCTGGCAGTTGGGCCGCGTTGCCATGTGCGGTGATCAGCCCTGCGCGGCGGTATTGTGCAGGCAAGCCAAGCGCCAGGCCCGAGCCACCTGTGAGCAGCGGCAAGTCGGCAAACGCCTCGCCCAGCACGATCAGGTCATCGTTGGAAATGGCATCGGCAATCGCCAGCTTCACACCGTCGGCGCGCAGTTGCTGGGCCTGATCGCGAGCAGCCTGGGCGCCGCGCATGATGGTGTCGTAACGCAGCAGGCCGACCTTGCCCGCGCTCTGGCGCGCGAGCACCGACACGAGGTTCGGATCGCGCATCGGCGTGAGCGGATGGTGCTCCATGCCCGACGCATTGAGCAGCACGTCGCCCACGAACAGATGACCACGGAAGATCGTGCGGCCGTTCTCGGGAAACGCAGGGCAGGCCAACGTCAAATCGGCGCCCAGTTCAACCATCAACGCCTCGGCCACGGGGCCGATGTTGCCTGCGTCAGTGGAATCGAAGGTCGAACAGTATTTGAAGAAGAAGCGAGAGCAGCCTTGCGCACGCAGCCAGTGCAATGCGCTCAATGACTGCGCCACGGCATCGGCCGCCGGAATCGTGCGCGACTTGAGCGCGACAACGATGGCATCGGCATCCGCAGCGATGCCCTCGCCGCCTGCCTGCGGCACACCGATGGTCTGCACCGTGCGCATACCGGCGCGTACGAGCATGTTGGCAAGGTCGGTTGCACCGGTGAAGTCGTCGGCGATGCAACCGAGCACGGGGCGGGACGTGGGCGCTGCGCTCATTTCGATTGGCCCTCCGGCAACGTGATCCCGGGGAAGATCTTGATCACGGCGGAGTCATCTTCCCTGGCGTAGCCCGCAGTGGATGCCTGCATGAACATCTGATGAGCGGTGGCGGCCAGCGGCAGCGGAAACTTGGTCGCGCGCGCGGTATCGAGCACGAGGCCCAAGTCTTTGACGAAGATGTCGACGGCCGACAGCGGCGTGTAGTCGCCGGCCAGCACGTGGGCCATGCGGTTTTCGAACATCCAGCTGTTGCCCGCGCTGTGCGTGATGACTTCGTACAGCGCATCCGCTGCCACGCCTTCGCGCAGGCCCAGGGCCATGGCTTCGGCGGCGGCGGCAATGTGCACGCCGGCCAGCAACTGGTTGATGATCTTGACCTTGCTGCCCGCGCCAGCCTTGTCGCCCAGGCGATAGACCTTGCCGGCCATGGCGTCGAGCACATGGCCCGCCGCCGCATACGCCTCGGTCGTGGCCGACGTCATCATCGTCATCTGGCCCGAAGCGGCCTTGGCAGCGCCGCCCGAAATCGGGCCGTCCACATACAGGATGCCCTGCTGCGCGAGGCGCGCCTCCAGCGCAATCGACCAGTTCGGGTCGACCGTGGAACACATGACGAACGTGCTGCCCCGTCGCATGGCGGCCGCTGCGCCGCTCTCGCCGAACAGCACGGCTTCAGTCTGCGCGGCGTTGACCACCACCGAGACCACCACATCCACACCAGCGGCAACCTCCGCCGGCGTTGCGCAGGCCACGCCGCCTTCCTTGGCGAAATCCGCTGCGGCACCCGCGCGCGCGTCGCAGGCATGCACGGTGTAGCCGTGATTGCGCAGGGTCTTGGCAATGCCCAGGCCCATGGCGCCGAGTCCGATCACGCCGACCTTCCGGTCAGCCACCGATTGCGTCATGAATTGCTCCTGAGATCAGTCTTGCGCCACGTCGCGCCCTTCGGCCAAACGACGTGCGGCATTGAACATGTGGGTTTGCGCGGCGTTGCGTGCAGCAAGTGCGTCGCGGTGGCGGATCGCCTCGACCATTGCGCGGTGTTCGTCGCGGACCTGGCGGGCGAAGTCTTCGCGGCGCGCTTCGTTGCTGCGCGTCACGCCAATCGCTTCTTCCAGGTATTGGCTGAAGAAGCCGAGTGCCTGCACCAGAAACGGATTGCCGCTGGCCGCGGCGATGGCGTGGTGAAACCGCAGGTCTTCGGTCACACCGTTACCGCCTGCCGCCACCGCAGCGTCGATGCTGTCGAGTGCGGCGTCGATCTCGATCATCTCGGCATCCGTGCGGCGCTGGGCGGCCAGCGCGGCGCCTTCGGCCTCCAGCGCGCGGCGCAGTTCGATGATGTGCAGCACGGCATCGATCGAACCGGCCTGCGCAGCGTCGATCCGCAGCGGCTTGAGGCCAGCCTGCTGCGTGACGTACACGCCGCTGCCCTGGCGCGCTTCGACCACGCCTTCGTGACGCAGACGCGAGATGGCCTCGCGGATTACGGTGCGGCTCACGCCGAATTCCTGGCCGAGCACGGTTTCGGACGGCATCCGTTCACCGCGGCGCAGTTCCCCGGCGTCGATCTTGTCCATCAGGGTCTGGGCCACGCGGTCGGACAGGGAAGGCGCGGCGTCGAGTCGTTCAAACATGGTGGCAGGGATGTCTTGGCAAGCGTAAATTCGTCGTGTCATCATACAAGTTGAGTCGCGGAGCTTCATCCCTGTTTACCCTAGGCATCGACAAAACGCCGGGCGGCTTACGTCAGGCAACAAGGAGACACCATGAACATCGTCATCACCGGCGGCGCCGGTTTCCTGGGCCAGCGCGTGCTGGCGGCACTGCTCCAGCAACCCGGCCTGCCCGGTGCGGACGGCTCGGTGCAGCCGGTTGAGACCTTCATCGTGCTGGACCAGGTGGCCGGCCAGATTGCGGATGCGCGCGTGCGCTACGTAACCGGCGATGCATCCGACCCGGCCCTCATCGCCCAGGTGATCGACGAAAACGTGGGCGGCGTGTTCCACCTGGCCGCCGTGGTGAGCGGCACCGCCGAGGCCGATTTCGACCTCGGCATGCGCGTGAACCTGGACGGCACGCGCGCATTGCTCGATGCGCTGCGCGCGCAGCACGCCAAGACCGCCCGTGCGCCGCGCGTGCTGTTCGCAAGCTCCGTGGCGGTGTTTGGCGGCCAGTTGCCCGCCGTTGTCACCGACGACACGGCGGCCACGCCGCAGGCCTCGTACGGCGTGCAGAAGCTGATGGGCGAATTCCTGGTCGGCGAGTATTCGCGCAAGGGCTACATCGACGGCCGCGCGGTGCGTATCCCGACGGTGTCGGTGCGCCCGGGCAAGCCGAACGGCGCGGCCTCGAGCTTTGCCAGCGGCATCATCCGCGAGCCGCTGGCCGGCGAAGAAGCCATCTGCCCCGTGGAAGCCGAGACTGAGCTGTGGCTTGCCTCGCCGCGCCAGGTCGTGGCCTCGCTGCTGCACGCGTACACGCTGTCGGCGTCGGCATGGGGCAATCGCCGATCACTGAACCTGCCGGGCATTACGGTGCGCGTGGGTGAGATGGTGGAGGCGTTGCGCAAGGTGGCGGGCGATGCGCCGGCCTCGCGTATCCGTTGGGAACCGGACGCCCGCATCAAGGCCATCGTGCAAAGCTGGCCGGCGCGCTTCGACACCGCCCGCGCCGACGCAATGGGCTTTGGCCGCGACACCTCGTTCGAAGCGATGGTGCGCGATTACGTGGAAGGCACGAAGGCCGTCTAGCGGCCCTTTCCCAGCTCAACCGCAAACTTCACCAGTTCCGCTTGGCCCTCGATGCCAAGTTTGCGCTTGAGGTTCAGGCGGTGCGATTCCACCGTACGAACGGATAGGCCCAGCTCGTCGGCGATGCGCTTATTGGCATAGCCCTTGGCGATGCCGTCAAGAATGTCGCGCTCGCGCGGCGTGAGCGCCTCGACCGGCGTGGGCATGACGGCCTGCTCGGCCATGCGCATCGCCAGCTGCGCGCTGTAGAACGGCCGGCCGGCCAGCACAGCGTCGATGGCCTCGACCAGTTCGCTGGCGGGCGCGTCCTTGAGCACGTAGCCACGCGCGCCGGCACGGATCACCTGCCGCACGTACTCCAGGTTGTCGTGCATCGACAGCACGAGCACGGCAATCTCGGGAAATTCCTCGGCGAACTTCTCGGTGAGCGCAATGCCATTCATACCGCGCATGCCGATGTCCATCAGCGCCAGATCGGGGGACAAGGTGCGCGCGGCACGCAGAGCGGCATCGGCGTCACCAGCTTCCCCCACCACTTCGAAATGCGGCACGGCTTCCAGCCGCATGCGCACGCCATCGCGCACGAGCGGGTGATCGTCGACGAGGAGCAGTTTGACGGGCGCGGCTGGTCGCATATTCATACGAGGGAAGAAGAGGGAGCAGAAGCCAGTTGAGCGATGACGACATGCGGCAGCACAGCGCACACCTCGGTGCCGTGCGGGCCCGAGGCAACGGTACACGTGCCGCCCAGCGCGGCCATGCGTTCACGCATGTTGCGCAGGCCGATGCCATGTTGCGGGTCCACCTGCACGGATTCCACATCAAAGCCGGGGCCGTTGTCGCGAACGGATAGGCGCACGGCATCCAGATCGTTTTCAAGCAATACGCCGATGCGCGTGGCTTGCGTGGCATGGCGCTCGATGTTCGAGACAGCCTCCTGCGCAATGCGGAACAGCGCGGTGTTGCATGCGTCCGGTAACTGCACGGGCGGACCGACAACTTCGAGCGCAATCGCGAACCCCGGCTGGCTGTCTTCGTGCGCCTCACGCGTTTCTCGCACGAGCAGCTCCAGCGCAGCCGCCAAACCGAGATCGTCCAGCAGCGCAGGGCGCAGGTTGTGCGACACGCGCCGCACCTCGCCGAGCGCGCCGTTCAACCGATCAAGCGCGCGGCGCAACATGCTGTCCGCCCGTTCGATCGACGGCGGCGATGCAGGTGATGCTTCGAGATGTCCGTGCGCGGTTTCGAGCAGCAGCTTGGTCGACACCAGCACCTGGCTGATGCCATCGTGCAGTTCACGCGAGACACGCGCGCGTTCGTCTTCCTGAGACTTCACCACTTGCTGCGCGAGCTGGCGCAGCTTGGCGTCGGCCTGGCGGTGATCGCTCACGTTCAGCGCCAAACCGCTGCCGGCTACCAGCAGGATGCTGATCGCGGCAATGCCGACCACCCACGCCAGTGTCTGGTCGATGTTGGCCTGCGCGCGTTGGTCAATCTCTCGCAGAGTCTGCTCGATGTCGTCCAGATACAAACCAGTGCCAACCATCCAGCCCCACTGCGGAATGGGCTCGACATAACCGAGCTTGGGCACGCTCTGGTGCGTCGATGGCTTGTCCCACATGTAGCGCACGAACCCGCCGCCGGCCTGCGCGGCAGCCACTAGTTTCTGGATGGTCGGTTGGCCACCGGAGTCCGTCAGGTCCCACAGATCGCGCCCGACAAGTTCGGGCTGGCGCGGGTGCATCAGGTTGCGGCCACGCAAGTCGTAGAGGAAAAAGTAGCCATCGGTGCCGAAGTCGAGGCGGGCGAGGGTGCGCATGGCTTCGTCGCGCGTGGCTTCGTCCTTGGCAGGGTCGCCACTTTGGCCGGACGCAAGCAACGGTGCGATGGCACTCTGCGCAAGCTTGACGTAAGACCGCAGCTCGGTTTCCTTGGCCTGCAGGTACGCCGATTCCACCAACTGTCGCTCGTGCCGCGCCAGCGCAATCGACTGATGCCGCACGGTCAACATGATCGCCAACATGGCGATGGTCAGCGGTGCGACGGCGAGGAGCAGGATCTTCTGGCGGAGCTTCATGGCAAAAACGCGGCGCTTTGCTGCAACGCAAGATGGCGACGCGGTCTCGATCGGGTGTGGGGTCCTGCGTAGAACTACGGACGTGTGCTGCGTAGTCCTCCGCTTGTGGCGCGGGGTGAGGCTGGCAAATACTACACGCCCCTGTCACGGGGCAGGACTTACTGCAGGGATGAACCCACATCCCGCGTTCAGCAAATAACTTCGACCAAGGTTCGAGGAGACCGACATGAGCTTCGTCAGGCAACACCTGATCTGGCTGGTCGTTGCCATTCTTGGCGCGTCTGCCTTTGCCACCGTTGCGCTTGCGCGCGGCGAGGCAGTCAGCGCGCTATGGGTGGTGGTGGCCGCCGTATGCATCTACCTGATCGCGTATCGCTATTACAGCCGCTTCATTGCCGACAAGGTGCTCGGCCTGGACGGCACCCGCAAGACGCCCGCCTGGCGCTACAACGACGGGCTCGACTACGTTCCCACCAACAAGCACGTGCTGTTCGGCCACCACTTTGCGGCGATTGCCGGCGCTGGCCCGCTGGTCGGCCCCGTGCTTGCCGCGCAGATGGGTTATCTGCCCGGCATGCTGTGGATCCTGGCCGGCGTGGTGTTTGCCGGTGCGGTGCAGGATTTCGTCGTGCTGTTCATCTCCACGCGCCGTGACGGCCGCTCGCTGGGCGACCTGGTGAAGAGTGAGATGGGCACGGTGCCCGGCGTGATCGCGCTGTTTGGCGCGTTCCTCATCATGATCATCATCCTGGCCGTGCTGGCGCTGATTGTGGTGAAAGCGCTGGTTGGCTCGCCCTGGGGCACCTTCACCGTAGCCGCGACGATTCCCATCGCGCTGTTCATGGGCGTGTACGTGCGCTACATCCGCCCGGGCCGCATCGGCGAGATCTCCATCATCGGTTTCGTGCTGCTGATGCTGGCCATCATCGGCGGTCAGGCCGTGCACGAAAACGCCGCGCTGGCGCCGCTGTTCACATTCGACGGCAAGGCCCTTACGTGGATGCTGATCGGCTACGGTTTTGTCGCCTCGGTGCTGCCGGTGTGGCTGCTGCTTGCCCCGCGCGATTACCTGTCGACGTTCCTGAAGATCGGCACGATCATGGCACTGGCCATCGGCATTTTGATCGTCGCGCCGCAGATGCAGATGCCTTCGCTCACGCAGTTTGCAGGCGGCGGTGGTCCGGTGTGGTCGGGCAACATGTTCCCGTTCCTGTTCATCACCATTGCATGCGGCGCGGTGTCGGGCTTCCACTCGCTCATCTCGTCGGGCACCACGCCCAAGTTGCTGGAGAACGAACGCCAAGCGCGCTTCATCGGCTACGGCGCGATGCTGATGGAATCGTTCGTCGCCATCATGGCGCTGGTGGCCGCTTCGGTCATCGACCCGGGCGTCTACTTCGCGATGAACAGCTCGGCAGCGCTGGTGGGCGCGACGCCGGATACGGTGGCACACACGCTGTCCACCTGGGGCTTCGTCATCACGCCTGACGTGCTGATCCAGACCGCCAAGGACGTCGGCGAGAACACCATCCTCGCCCGCGCAGGCGGCGCGCCGACGCTGGCCGTGGGCATGGCGCACATCCTGCACCAGGTGGTGGGCGGCCAGGCCATGATGGCCTTCTGGTACCACTTTGCGATTCTGTTCGAGGCGCTGTTCATCCTCACCGCGGTGGATGCAGGTACGCGCGCCGGGCGCTTCATGCTGCAGGATCTGCTGGGCACCTTTGTGCCAGCACTCAAGCGCACGGATTCGCTCGTCGCCAACCTCATTGCCACGGCCGCAACCGTCGCGCTGTGGGGTTACTTCCTGTACCAGGGCGTCGTCGATCCGCTGGGTGGCATCAATACGCTGTGGCCGCTGTTCGGCATCTCCAACCAGATGCTCGCGGCGATTGCGCTGACACTGGGCACCTGCGTGCTGGTCAAGATGAAGCGTGACCGCTATGTGTGGGTGACGCTGCTGCCGACCATCTGGCTGCTGATCTGCACGCTCACCGCCGGCTGGCAGAAGCTGTTCGATCCGGACCCGAAGATCGGCTTCCTGGCCCACGCCAACAAGTACGCCAGCGCGATTGCCGAAGGCAAGCTGCTCGCCCCGGCCAAGTCGATGGCGCAGATGCAGCAGGTGGTGCTGAACGACCGCATCGACGCATTCCTGTGCGGCCTGTTCATTCTCGTGGTGGTGAGCATCGCCTGGTATGGCCTGCGCACGGTGCTCAAGGCGCGCGCCGCGAGCCGCCCGACCGCCAACGAAACGCCGTACGAAGCGCTGGGCGCATGAGCACGGGCATGCGCGAAGAACTCGAAAACTTCGGCCGCTACCTGGGCCAGACGCTGCGCCTGATGGTTGGCGTGCCGGACTACGACACTTACGTGCGCCACATGCAGGAGACCCATCCGGGCCAGGCCGTCATGACGTACGAAGACTTCTTCCGCGAACGCCAGGACGCGCGCTACGCAGGGCGCGTCGGCCGCTGCTGTTGATCAACGGTTGAACACGCTCCAAAGCAAAACCGCCGGTGCATGCAGCCATGCCCGGCGGTTTTTTCTTGGGAGCGCTACATGGACTGGCGCGCCGTTGTGGGCGGGTCGCCGTGCTTGGCGCGGTAGGTTTTCTCCACCAGCTCGCGCAGCTTGCCGAGCGCCCCCACATCCCCTTGTGCAGCCGCCCGGCCGTACCACTTCTTGGCCAGCTCGATATCCTGAGGCACTACGCCGGGTTCGCCACGCTCGTAATAGCTGCCGACGATGTACTGCGAAGGCCCATCGCCCCCCTCGGCCGCCTTCTTGTACCAGTTGAACGCACGCCCGTAGTCACGCGGCAAACCGCGCCCGGTGAAGTAGTTGGTGGCCAGCGCACGCTGTGCCTCGACATGCCCGCCCGCCGCGGCGCGCTCGTACCACTTGTTGGCTTCTTCCAGGGAGCGCGGTACCAGCTCGCCGCGCTCAAACAATTCGCCATAAGCAAACTGCGCATGGGTCATGTGGTTGTCGGCGGCACGGCGGAGCCATTTGACCGCCTCTTCTGGGCGGGCGACGGTGCCTTCGCCGCGCATCAGCATCATCGCGTAGTTGAATTGCGCGAGCCGGTTGCCGCGCTGTGCAGCCTCGGCAAACTCGTCGAAGGCGTGGCCGAAATCGTTCTTCTCGTAATGCGCGATGGCGATCTGGGTGAGGGCGGCGGCATCGCCCTGTGTGTCGGCAGGTGACGTTGCAGCGGCTGCCAACGACATCGCCGTACTCATCACCACCGCCAACACCGCCTGCAGCATGCGCGGACTTCTGCGCCGGACCTGTCTGCTCATCGCGCGCTCCTCAACGGAAGATGGCCCAGTGTAACGCGCCAACCTGCTACGTGCGGGTGCGCACAAACCAGCACACCAGAGGCACCCGCGGCTGCCAAGGCAATCAGCCCGCGCGCACCCGGTACACCGCCACACTGCCACGCCAGTTGGCCCCCCAGCGCACCACGCTGCCTTCGTGCAGCACAACGCGATCGAGGATCACCAGACCAACCTTGGGCGCCAGCGCTTCAAAGTCGCGGATGGTCAGCACGCGCACGTTGGGTGTGTTGTACCACTCGTACGGCAGCGACTTGGACACCGGCATGCGCCCGCGGAAGATCGACAGCCGATGCGGCCAGTAGCCGAAATTCGGGAACGACACGATGCACTCGCGGCCGACGCGCAGCATCTCGCGCAGCACCTGCGCCGTGTTGTGGATGGTCTGCAGCGTTTGCGAAAGAATGACCGTATCGAAGCTTTTGTCCTCGAACAGCGCCAAGCCGCCTTCCATGTTCTGCTGGATCACGTGCACGCCCTTCTTCGCGGAGGCAAGCACGCCTGCATCGTCGATCTCGATGCCGTAGGCCAGCACGTCGAGCTCATCCTGCAGCACGCGCAACAGGCTGCCGTCGCCGCAGCCAAGGTCGAGCACGGTGGAGTTTGGCTCGATCCAGCGGGCGATGGCGCGAAAGTCCGCGCGGTCGGTCAGGATGTTCGGCACCGCGGACGGCGCAGCGGGGTTCAGCGTTTGCGTTGTCATGCGCCGATCTCCTGCGCGATGCGTTCGTAATAGGCGCGGACCAGCGCGTGGTAGCGCGCGTCTTCCAGAAGGAAAGCGTCGTGACCGTGCGGCGCGTCGATCTCGCCGTAGGTGACGGGATGCTTGTTGTCGAGCAGTGCCTTGACCAGCTCGCGGCTGCGCGCCGGGGCGAATCGCCAATCGGTCATGAAGCTGACGACGAGATAGCTCGCCTTGGTATGCGCGACGGCCTTGGTCAGGCTCCCGCCGTAGGCCAGTGCGGGGTCGAAGTAATCGAGCGCACGCGTGATCAGCAGATATGTATTCGCGTCGAAGTACTCGGCAAACTTGTCGCCCTGATAGCGCAGATAGCTCTCGACCTGGAACTCGACGTCGAACGAGAAACGGATGTCGTCCGCCTTCAGCTCGCGGCCGAATTTCGCGGCCATGTCTTCGTCCGACAGGTACGTGATGTGGCCGATCATCCGGGCCACGCGCAGGCCGCGCTTGGGCTTGACGTTGTGCGCGTAGTAATCGCCGCCGTGGAAATCGGGGTCGGACAGGATCGCGCTGCGCGCCACCTCGTTGAAGGCGATGTTCTGCGCCGACAGCTTGGGCGTGGACGCCACCACCACGCAATGCCGCAACCGGTCCGGATACATCAGGCTCCAGGCCAGCGCCTGCATGCCGCCGAGGCTGCCGCCCATCACCGCCGCAAACTGCTGGATACCGAAACGATCGGCCACGCGCGCCTGGGCGTTCACCCAGTCTTCCACCGTCACCACGGGGAAGCGCGCGCCGTAGGGCAGGCCGGTTTCCGGATGCGGGCTCATGGGGCCCGTCGAGCCGAAACACGAGCCCAGGTTGTTCACTCCGATGACGAAGAACCGGTTGGTGTCGACCGGCTTGCCGGGGCCGACCATGTTGTCCCACCAGCCGACTTCGCCCTCGGCGTGCACGCCCGCCACGTGGTGCGATGCGTTGAGCGCGTGGCAGATAAGCACGGCGTTGGAGCGGTCGGCATTGAGCGTGCCGTAAGTTTCGACCATCAGGTCGTAGCCGCTGATCTGCGAGCCGTTACGCAGTTGCAGCGGCTCGGCAAAATGCATGCGCTCGGGCACGACCAGGCCGATGGCGTTGGCCGGCTTGCCCTGATGTGCCTTCGGAGAGGAGGTATCGGCCTGCGCCGCATCGGCTGCGGTGACCGCGGGGTCAGCCTGGATGTCTGTCATGGCACCAAAGAAAAAACCCGACCGGCAACGCTGTTCACGCAACCAATCGGGTTCTCATGTGGCGCACGTGGGGCGCTTGCTTTCACCACCCCCGCTCTGACCGAACCTCTTTAGCCGCATTTGTAATGAGAGCCCAGAGCCACATCCGTGGATGTCTGGACTCCCGCGCGCCCGCAAGCCAGTCGTCAAATCGGCGCGCCAGAGGAAGATGATTATAGAGCAAGCGGCGGCGGACGCATCACCGCATCGTGATGCGTCCGATCCGCGCCCATACGTTGGTCAGAGGCCGGCCATGTTGATGTACTTGATCTCCAGGTACTCGTCGATGCCGTATTTCGAGCCTTCGCGGCCGAGCCCCGATTGCTTGACGCCGCCAAACGGCGCTTCTGCCGTCGAGATCAGCCCCGTATTGACGCCAACCATGCCGGACTCCAGCGCATCCGAAACGCGCCACGCGCGCCCCAGATCGCGCGTGTAGAAATACGCGGCCAGCCCGAACTCGGTGTCGTTGGCGGCGGCCACGGCTTCCTCTTCCGTGTCGAAGGGAATGAGCGCAGCCAGCGGGCCGAACGTTTCTTCATGCGCGACCAGCATGCCCGGCTTCGCATCGACAACGACGGTCGGCTCGAAGAACGCACCGCCCTGTGCGGACAGCGCATGCGGCTTGCCGCCCACCAGGACGCGGGCACCTTGGCGCACGGCGTCGTCCAGATGCTGCTGCACCTTGTCCATCGCGCGCATGTGGATCAGCGGGCCCTGCTGCACGCCGGGCTCTGTGCCGTTGCCCACGCGCAGCGCACGCACGGCGTCGGCCAGCTTGGCGGCAAATGCGTCATAGATGCCGCGCTGCACGTAAAAGCGATTCGCGCACACGCAGGTCTGGCCCGCGTTGCGGTACTTGGCGATCATCGCGCCTTCCACGGCCGCATCGACGTCGGCATCGTCGAACACGATGAACGGCGCGTTGCCGCCCAGTTCGAGCGAAAGCTTCTTGATGTCGTCGGCGCACTGGCGCATCAGCAAACGGCCGACGGCCGTCGAGCCCGTGAAGCTGAGCTTGCGCACGACGGAGTTGGAGGTCAGCTCGCCGCCAATCGCCTGCGAATCGCCCGTGACGATCGACAGCAGGCCCGCCGGCACGCCGGCGCGCACCGCCAACTCGACAAATGCCAGGGCCGAGTAGGGCGTTTCCAGCGCCGGCTTCACCACCATCGAGCAACCGGCTGCCAGCGCGGGGCCCACCTTGCGCGTCATCATCGCGATGGGGAAATTCCATGGCGTGATGGCCGCGCTCACGCCGATCGGTTCCTTCTGCACGACGATGCGGCGATCGCCCTGCGGCGAGGGAATCGTGTCGCCGTAAATCCGGCGAGCCTCTTCCGCAAACCATTCGATGAACGACGCGGCGTAGGCAATTTCGCCGGCGGCTTCGGGCAGCGGCTTGCCTTGCTCGGCCGTGAGGATGGCGGCGAGATCCTGCTGGTGCTCCATCATCAGATCGGCCAGCTTGCGCAGAATCTTGGCGCGATCGCGTGCGCTCACCTTGCGCCAAGCGCGTTGCGCAACCTGTGCGGCATCGATGGCGCGTCGCGTTTCGGCGGCGCCCATGCCGGGCACGGTGCCAATCTTGCGGCCGGTAGCGGGGTCGGTCACGTCGCGCGTGGCGCCGTCGTCGGCATCGGCCCAGGTGCCGGCGAGGAACGCCTGCGTGCGCCACAGGCCGGGGTCTTTCAGTGCGATCGGTGGCGTAACCGGCGCGCTCGGCAAATCGGTGCGGGTCATGGTGTCAGCCCTCCAGTGCGCGCTGCAGGATGGCAAGGCCCTCTTCGAACACCGCGTCTTCAATCGTGAGCGGGAACAGGAAGCGGATCACGTTGCCGTACACGCCGCACGACAGGAGGAGCAGGCCGGCTTCGAGCGCGCGCTGCTGCACGAGCTTGGTGAAATCGGCGTCCGGCTTGCCGTCCGGCGTATTGAATTCGACAGCAACCATCGCGCCCACGCCACGCACTTCCGCAATGCGCGGCTGCTTGGCTTTGGCAGCATTCAGTGCATCCACCAAACGTGCGCCCAGCGCGGTGGAACGCTCGCAGAGTTTCTCGTCGGCAATGATGTCGAGCACCGCATGTGCGGACGCCACCGCCAGCGGGTTGCCGGCGTAAGTGCCGCCAAGCCCGCCCGGAGCCGGCGCGTCCATGATCTCTGCACGGCCCGTGACGGCCGACAGCGGCAGGCCGCCGGCCAGGCCCTTGGCCATCGTCGTGATGTCCGGCAGCACGCCGGTGTGCTCCATGGCAAACAGCTTGCCGGTGCGAGCAAAGCCGGTTTGCACTTCGTCCGCGATCATCACGATGCCGTGTTCATCGCACAGCGCACGCACGGCGCGCACGAAATCGGCGGGCATCTGGTAGAAGCCGCCCTCGCCCTGCACCGGCTCGAAGATGATGGCTGCCACCTGGCGCGGATCGATATCGGCCTTGAACAGGCGCTGGATGGCGTCAAGCGCATCCTGCGTGCTCACGCCATGCAGCGCGACCGGCGCCGGCACGTGATAGATGCTACCCGGGAACGGCCCGAAGCCCGTCTTGTACGGCACCACCTTGCCCGTCAGCGACATACCCATGAACGTGCGGCCGTGGAACGCGCCCGTAAGTGCGATCACACCCGGGCGGCCCGTGTGCGCCCGTGCGATCTTGATGGCGTTTTCCACTGCCTCGGCGCCGGTGGTGAAGAACGCGGTCTTCTTGGCGTGCGTGCCCGGCGTGATCGCGTTCAGGCGCTCGGCCAGCTCGACGTACGAACCGTACGGCACGATCTGGAAAGCGGTATGCGTGAAGTGATCCAACTGCTCGCGCACAGCCTGCACCAGACGCGGGTGGCGATGGCCCGTGTTGACCACGGCAATGCCGGCTGCGAAGTCGATGTAGCGGCGGCCTTCGACGTCCCAGAACAGGGCATTCTCGGCGCGCTCGGCGTAGCGGTCGGTCATCACACCAACGCCGCGCGGCGTGGCGGCCAGGCGGCGGGCATTCCATTGGGCGTTCTGTTGCGGGTCTCGGGCGTTCATGGCGGTCGTGTGCGTTGGGTCAAGAAAGAGGCGATGCGAGCCAGTGTGTCCTCATTGGCTCTGTACAATAAGACCCAATCAGGTTTTTCTTTTGGAACCACTTTGGCTCCATCGCGCACCATGGCCGATCACTCACCCACCCACCGCGCCAGCATGCTGGTCGACTACCTGCAACGCCGCTTCGACCGTGCAGAGCCGGGCGGCGAGCCCGACCACCGCCGCCTGTACCGCGTGTTGCAGGAAGGCATCCTGCGCGACGAGCTGCAGCCGGGCACGCGTCTGCCGTCATCGCGACAGTTGGCTACCGAGCTGGGCATCGCGCGCAACACGGTCATCCACGTCTATGAGCAGCTTGGCGTGGAAGGCTATGTGTCGGCGGGCGTGGGCAGCGGCACCTTCGTCGCCGATACCGCGCCAGACCGGCTGGACGCTGCCCCCGCACCGGCCGCGGCGGCCTCAACGGTTGCCGCAGTGGCGCCCGCGCCGATCACTGAAGCGGCCACGCCGTCCGCGCCGATGCTCTCCACGCGCGGCTGTGCGCTGGTGCGCGATGCAGGTGCCAGCTCGCGCCAATGGGGCGCCTTCATGCCGGGCGTGCCGGAGGTGCGGATGTTTCCGGCGCGCATCTGGTCGCGCCTGCACAACCGGCTGCTGCGCAAGCCTTCACCCGCGCTGCTGACGTATCCGGTTGGCGCCGGCTACCTTCCTCTGCGTACCGCGCTGGCCGATTACCTGCGCACCGCGCGTGGCGTGCGCTGCGAGCCCGAGCAAATCATCATCACCGCAGGCATTCACCCGTCGCTCCAGCTCATCGCCCAACTGCTGTGCGACGCCGGCGACAGCGCATGGATCGAAGACCCCGGCTACTGGGGCGTGCGCAGCGTACTCACCGCTGCGGGCGTGCGCACCGTGCCGCTGCCGGTGGACGACGAAGGCATGCGCTTCGACATCCCCACGCGCGGGCGTCAGCGCAGCAAGCCGCCGAAGCTCATGGTGGTCTCGCCCTCGCACCAATATCCGCTCGGCTCGGTGATGAGCCTGGCGCGGCGCCGCGCGCTGCTGGCCACGGCCCACGCCACCGATGCGTGGATCGTCGAAGACGACTACGACAGCGAATTCCGCTACGGCAGCCGCCCGCTGCCCTCACTGCAAGGGCTGGATGAAGGCGGGCGCGTGCTCTACATGGGCACGTTCTCGAAAGTACTGTTCCCCAGTTTGCGGATCGGCTATCTGGTCGTGCCGCCCGCGCTGGCCGATGCGTTTACGACGGGGCTGTCGGAGATGTTCCGCGGCGGCCAGATTCTCACGCAGGCCGTGCTGGCAGACTTCATTGCGGAGGGCCATTTCGTCTCTCACATCCGGCGCATGCGTGGTGTGTATGCCGAACGGCGCGAGACGCTGCTGGCGTCCATCGCCCATGAGTTTGGCGACGCACTGCCTGTGCATGACGGCGCGTCGGGCCTGCATCTCGTGCTGGGCTTGCCGGCCGGCACCAACGATGTGGCCGTTGCTGATCTGGCACTGGCCAATGATGTCGTCACCCGGCCTCTCTCACGTTATTACCAGGACGATGCGCGTCGCCTGCCTGGGCTGCTGCTCGGCTACGGCCATGTGGAAACCGAGCAGATTGCGGCGCGGTTTCATACGTTGGCGGAGGCGGTGCGCACCATCGGCTGACCCACGCTGCACGCGACAAAAAAGCCCCGCATCGCGGGGCTTTTACTTGGGACGAAGCACGCTCAGGCCAACAGCACCCGCAACTGCGCATCCGCACCTTCCACCGGCGACTTCCGGAAGCCGCTCTTGGCGTACCGATGCCAGCGCCCCAGCACCGCACATACCACCAAGTTGGCACGCGAAGCGATGTCGGCATCCGCCGGCCAGGCCCCCTGCGTGACCGCCATGCGCAGACTCTGCTTGAGCGACGCTTCGATGCGATCCAGACACTGCGCCATACGCTCGGGCAGGCGCTCGTCTTCGCCGACCAGCGCGTCGCCCACCAGCACGCGTGTCATGCCCGGATTCTTGTCGGCAAACGACAGCAGCATGTGCGCGATGGCATGCGCCTGGCGCAGGCCGTGTTCCTCACGCAAGGTGATCTGGTTGATGAGGCCAAAGACGGTCTGCTCAATGAATTCGATCAGCCCTTCGAACATCTGCGCCTTGCTGGCGAAGTGGCGATACAGCGCCGCTTCTGAGACATCCAGCCGTGCAGCCAAGCCCGCGGTTGTGATCTTTTCACCACGCGGATGCTCGAGCATGCTGGCAAGCGTCTGCAGAATCTGCACACGGCGCTCGCCCGGGCGGGGGCGTTTGCGTACTGGCGGTGCTTCTATGGCGACGTCCGCGACCGGCTCGGCGGTCGGAAACTCCGTTTGCGCGTTGCTCATGACTTCCTGGCCCCTCTCCCGTTCCGAGCGCGGAGTTACCACTGCCTAGCCGCGTCGAACAAGCCTTCGTTTTAGTTGAAGCACCGATTTTACTTTCACGCTCACATAGCCGGGCCGGTTGGCGAACAAAATCGGTGTGGCAGCCGGTTGATGTGGTGAATTTGCACGCGCGCCCACCGCTGACGCTTGCATTGGATGCAATGCGTCGGCAGCCGAAGTTGGCAGCACGCCGGGCGGCACGCGCCGCAGATAGCCCGTCACCCATACCGTGCCGATCCCCAGGCGCCGATAGCGTTTGAGGTGAGAAAGCGTGTCTTCGACGAGGATGGCGCGCGATGGCGCAATACGTTCGCGCGCCAGCAACCGGCGCAGCATCAGCGGGTCGGGCTTCGGACGAAGGCGCCGGTGCACCCACATGTGCTCGACGGCAATTTCGCGTAGGAACGCGCGCTTCAGCCCAATGAGCCGCAGCACCTCGCGCGCGTAAGCGGCCGGCGCGTTGGTCAGCAAAATCTTGCGCCCCGGCAGGGCGCGCAGCAATTGGGCGAGGCCGCGCTCCGCGCGCACCATGGCGCGAAGGTCTTCAAAGCGGTGGGCCTCGGCAAGAAAATCATCGGGGTCGACGCCGTGATGGCGGACCATGCCCAGAATCGTGGCGCCATAGCGGCGCCAATAATCCACGCGCACCTGGCTGGCGGTGGCGTCATCCGTGCCGAGCACGCGGGCCACGTACGCCGTCATCAGCCGGTTGATCTGCGGAAAGATCGCGTGCGATGCGTGGTGGAGAGTGTTGTCGAGGTCGAACAGCCAGACCGGCTGCCGGGCGGGTGGGGAACCCGCCGGCACCTCGCGCGGGAAGGCGCGCGCAGCATGGCGCACCCGCACCGCCCGAGTGGTTCGCATCAGTGCGAGCGGATCATCGTGCCGAACGCCTGTTCGGTCAGGATTTCCAGCAGCAGCGAGTGCTCGATACGGCCATCGACGATGTGCACCGAGTTCACGCCGCTCTTGGCAGCATCCAGCGCCGACGAGATCTTCGGCAGCATGCCGCCTGAAATCGTACCGTCGGCAAACAGCTCGTCGATCTCGCGTGCCGACAGGTCGGTCAGCAGGTTGCCTTGCTTGTCCATCACGCCCGGAATGTTGGTCATCATGACCAGCTTCTCGGCCTTCAGGATCTCGGCCATCTTGCCGGCCACGACGTCGGCATTGATGTTGTAGGCCTGGCCTTCGTCAGAGAAGCCGATGGGCGAAATGACCGGAATGAATGCGTCGTCCTGCAGCGCTTTGACCACGGCCGGGTTGATCGTCTCGATGTCGCCCACGAAACCGATGTCAATAAACTCGCCCGGGCGCTCGCGGTCCGGCATCTTCAGTTTCTTGGCACGGATCAGGCCGCCGTCCTTGCCGGTCAGGCCGACGGCCTGGCCGCCGTACTGATTGATCAGCATGACGATGTCCTGCTGGACTTCGCCGCCGAGCACCCACTCGACCACTTCCATGGTCTCTTCGTCGGTCACGCGCATGCCCTGGATGAAGGTGCCTTGCTTGCCAACCTTCTTCAAAGCTTCGTCGATTTGCGGACCGCCGCCGTGCACCACCACCGGGTTCATGCCGACCAGCTTGAGCAGGATCACGTCGCGCGCGAAGCCGTGCTTGAGCTTTTCCTCCGTCATGGCGTTGCCGCCGTACTTGATGACGATGGTCTTGCCGTGGAACTTGCGAATGTAAGGCAGGGCCTGCGCGAGAATTTCAGCCTTCAACGCCGGCGCAACGTGCGCGAGTTCGGGGGCGAGACCAGCAGGGTCGGGGGCAGCAGAAGCGGTCATGACGGTGACATCCGGTTGGGCGGGTATGATGGAGCGCCGAATGTCGCGTGCTACAAAAACGAAGCAGCCCATTTTCGGCAGGCGCGATTTTACAAGAAAAGGCGCTACGGTCTGATGGCGCACCTTGCGTGCCTGCCATACCGTTGCCACGAAAGAACACCCTGGGGAAACATGGCCATCGCACCCGACCAACTCGACGCGCTGCGCCCTCACCTGCTGCGCTTTGCGCAACTGCAATTGCGTGACACGGCCCTGGCTGAAGACACGGTGGCCGACACCATCCTGGCGGTGCTCGAACACCCGGAGCGTTTTGCCGGCAACGCCTCGCTCAAGACGTACGTGATCGGCATACTCAAGCACAAAATCATCGACGCGATCCGCTCTGGGCGGCGCGAAGTGCGCGTCTCGCTGCTTGCGGGCGGTGAATCCGACGAAGCCGGCATGCGTTCCGACGAGGCCGTCTTCGACAGCCTATTCGCCGCCGACGGTCACTACACCAGCCCGCCGTCGGATTGGGGCGACCCCGATGCCGCGCTGTCACGACGCGAGTTCTTCGACGTGCTGCAGATGTGCGTCGATCGCCTGCCGCCGCGCGTTGGCCGCGTCTTCATGATGCGCGAATGGCTGGAGCTGGAAACCGACGAAATCTGTCAGGAATTGCAGATCACCGCGACCAATGCCTGGGCGCTGCTCTACCGTGCCCGCATGCGCCTGCGCGAGTGCCTTGACCTGCACTGGTTCGGCAATCAGCCTGCCGCTGCCTGAATCGCCCGTAAGCGCACCTAAGCCGCATCACAGAGAACGACCATGCCGAACCGCTGGGGACTGCCCACCTGCAAAGAAGCCCACCGCATGCTGGTGTCGAAGATGGACCGCGACCTGTCCACAGGCGAGCGGCTACGCCTGCGCGTGCATCTGTTTGCCTGCGATGCGTGTACGCGGTTCTCGCACCAGATGGGGTTTCTACGTCAAGCGATGCATAAGCTCGGGCAAGACGATGACGGGAGCAGCGCAGCGTGACCCCGTGGGCCGCCAACGCCGTATGTGCAATCTGCGGCGCGGAATTGCGCTGCGGAGCCATCGGCGATGGCACGCAGCCCGACACAACATGCTGGTGCATGACCGAAGAAACGCTGCCCGCCAGCGCGCGGCGCCCGGGACAGGGCTGCCGCTGCCAGCGTTGCCTGCGCGAAGCGATCGCGCAGGCAAAGGCAGCGCCTGAAGCGAGTTGATCAGTCTTTGTCTTTGCTGTCGTCGTCGAGCGTGCGCAGTGCGCGGCGGACGTCGGCGCGCCCGCGCTGGCGTTCAGCGTGGCCGCCTTCAGTGTGGGCGCCGGCTTTACGGCCGCGCGCGAGCGGCACGAGAAGGTTGCGCGGGCGCGCCGTGCCGGCCTTCGTTGATGGCTCGATGCGGAACGTCAGTTTCTGGCGAGTGCCCAGTGTCTTGTTAGCCATGGGAATGCGTCCTTGCGTGGCTTGAAGCGACACTCGCCGCAAGCCATCAATGTTTGTGTTCGCCGCCGTGGTTCATGGCGGGCATGTTGCCGGCGGTCAGGTCGCGCACGCGGGCCTCGACCTTTTGCTCGACGACGCGCTTGTCGGCCAGCTCCACCTTGAGCGTGAGCGGCACGGTGGTGTCCTTCACCAGCGGCTGTTTCAGGTTCATCAACATCACGTGGTAGCCGCCCGGCTTGAGCTGCACCGTCTGGCCCTTGGGCAGATCCAGCGAGGGCATCGCGCGCATGCGCATCACGTCGCCCTCCATCTTCATCTCGTGGATCTCGGCCGTGCCGGCCACGGGCGTCGACACGCCCACCACCTTGGCACCGTCGGCCGATTGCAGCGTCATGAACGCGCCGCTGGATGTCTGGCCCGGCACCGTGCCGCGCACCCAGGCGTCCTGCACCGTGACCTGTGCGAAAGCGGCGGCGCTTGCGAGCAGGCCTGCAGTAAGCACAGCCAGGCAAGCGGAAGAACGGATCGATCGGGACGTCATCATCAAGGGCTCCTGTCGGGGACAAACGTGCTGCGCATTAAAGCACAGCGTCTGTGGGGAGATAGGTTGGGTGCACAATTGTGCGGCTGATTGACGCATCGCCGCACGGAGAACCGCGCGGTGCGCACGTTTACACTTGTCCACCATGCTTTCCACCCTGTCTCTTGCCGCGCCACTGCTGGACGCTTCCAGTCTACGCCGCCTCTTTTGGCTGCGATGGAGCCTGCTGGCCACCCAACTGGTCCTGATGCTGCTCGCGCCGCTGGTCTTTGGCGTGCAATTGCCGGTGGTGCCGCTGCTGAGCGTGATGGGGCTGCATGCGCTGTTCAATCTGCTCACCGGATGGCGGGTGCGGCGCAACCGGCCCGTGCAGCATATCGAGATCACCGTTCAATTGCTGGTGGATCTGACCGCGCTATCCGCCCTGCTGTATTTCACGGGTGGCGCGACCAACCCGTTCGTCTCGTTTTATCTCCCGGCACTGGCGATTGCCGCGGCCATGCTGCCGATTGCACACGTGGTCGGCCTGACGCTGTATGCGCTGGCCGCCTACAGCATGATGCTCGGCAACTACATCCCGCTGAAGCTGGCGAACCAGGCCGATGCGGTGGCGTATCACCTTGCGGGCATGTGGATCGATTTCGTGGCAAGCAGCGCGATGATCGCCGGATTTACGGCGCGCCTGTCCGCCGCGCTGCGCGAGAGCGATGCGCAACTGACCGAAGCGCGCGAGCGACTGCTGCGCGAGCAACGCATCGAAGCCCTGATGTCGCAAGGCGCGAGCGTGGCGCACGAGATGGGTACGCCGCTGTCTACCGTGGCCGTCATCGCCGGCGAGCTGCAGCACGACGCAAAGCAGCCCGATTCCCCACTCGGCCCATACCGCGAAGACCTGCGCGCCATCGAGCAGCAACTCGAACTGTGCCGCGCCGCCCTCGCGCGTCTGCAGCGCAAACCCAACGACGGCGCGCCCGAGCCACTCGGCCAATGGTTGCCCGATTTCACGCAGACGTGGCAGCTGCGGCATCCGGACATTCGCCTGCACACGGAGACGTCGCCGGCGGCACAGGCGGTCGAATTGGATGCAGTGAGCGTCGGCCAGATCCTTACCATCCTGCTGGACAACGCAGCTCGCAGCCAGCAGCACGCCGGGCGCGATCTGGTACCGCTGCTGCTGACGGCCAAGATCGACGCCAACCCGGATGTCCTCCGCGATATGCCGCCGCAGATCGTGCTGTCCATCGTCGATACGGGGCTGGGCTTGCCGGAAGACCTGCGGACGTCGCTCGGCCGCACACCGGTGCCAAGCCGGCACGGGGGTCACGGGATCGGGCTGTATCTGGCCTCCACCACGGCGCGCCGCCTGGGTGGTACCGTGGTGCTCCGTCCAAACCCGCCGCAAGGCGCCATTGCCGAACTCCGACTGCCGGTTGGCGGTCCGATGGAACACGCGGCCGCCCCCATCATTGGCGCGCCCACCCTCTTCACATAACGAGACGGCCTGACGCAGCCCCGCGCACGTACGGCCCCGGAGAACACCATGCAGCAGCCCGCCCCCTTTCTGATCCTCGATGACGACGACGTCTTTGCGCAGACGCTGGCGCGCGCGCTCACCCGTCGCGGCTTTGCTCCGCAGATCGCGCACACGGGGGGGGAAGCGTTGGCCCTCGCACGCCAGACACGCTTTTCGTATGTCACTGTCGATCTGCATCTGGCCGCAAGCGACAAGGGCCTGATGCCCCATGGCGGCACGGATTCGGGTCTGCACTGGATAGCCCCACTGCGCCAGGCACTGCCCGACGCGCGCATGCTGATCCTCACGGGCTATGCGAGCATTGCCACCGCCGTGCAGGCGGTCAAGCTGGGCGCTGACGAATACCTGGCCAAGCCAGCCAATGTCGATTCGATTCTGCTGGCGCTGCAAGTGGGCGTGTCTGAAGCCGTGGCGGAACAGACGATGGAAAACCCCGCGCCGCTGTCGGTCGCGCGACTGGAGTGGGAACACATCCAGCGCGTGCTGGCCGAGCACGGCGGCAATATTTCCGCCACCGCGCGAGCCCTGAACATGCATCGGCGCACGCTGCAACGCAAGCTGGGCAAGCGGCCGGTCGCCAAATAGACGCCGGCGCGTAAGACTACATCAGCGCTGCATCACCAACGGGTGTCGCGCTCCCATGCCTTGAGCTCGTCTTCGGCGCGTTCCTTCGTATAGCCGTAGCGTTCCTGGATCTTGCCGGCGAGCTGGTCGCGCTTGCCGCGGATCACGGTCAGGTCATCGTCGGTGAGCTGGCCCCACTTCTCCTTGACCTTGCCCTTGGCCTGATCCCATTTACCTTCGATCTGGTCCCAGTTCATACGTCCTCCGTTGCGATTGTGAGATTGAGACAAAGCAGGGGCGACCCGCAGGCCGCCCGTGTAGGCACTTCCGTACGGCTTACTTCTTGAACTTGGCGGCGACGTCGTTCTGGCACTTCGTCTTGGCATCGCCGGACATGGCGTCGCAGCGCTCCTTGGCGGCCTTGTAATTGGCGTCATTGGTGTCCTTGACGGCATCGCGGCGCGCTTCGCTGACATCCTTGGCATTGCCCGTGGCCTTGGCGTGGCTCACCTCTTCGCCACCTTTGGCGCGCGTATAGGCGGCCTTGGCGTCCTTCACGCAGGTGTCCTTCTCGTTGCCCTTCATGGCATCGCACTTCGTCTTAGCGACGTCGTAGTCGGCTTCGGCCTTTTCCTTGGCGGCGCGGTTGCGGGCGGCTTCAGTGCCATCGCGCTCCACCATCGCATTGGCCTTGGCAACGTTGTAATCGCCCTTGGCCTGCGCACGGCAGACGTCGTGGTCATTGCCCTTCATCGCGTCGCATTTGTCCTTGGCGGCTTTGTAATTGGCATCGGCTTGCTTGACGGCACTGTCGTAAGCGGCACGCTTGGCATCGTTCGGTGCCGAAGCACCGGCGGGGCCGGTTGGCGCGGGCGTGAGCTGGGCGTGGGCGATGCCCAACGGGGCGCAGGCAAGCACGCAACACAGGGCCAGGCGTTGGATCGGTTTCATACGCTTCTCTCCTTGTCGTGGTTGGAATCGCGCACGCCAGGTGCGCGGCGCGCATTGTCTGTGCGGCACCACCTTCTTCAGCAGATAACGGACCTGACCACGCACGATCCTGAGCAAATCCTTGCCAGGCTTGGCTTGGCGGGTGCCCAAACAAAACGGGCCGCATCGTCTTCGATGCGGCCCGCAGGACATATGGAATGCGTTGCTTACACGCTTACAGCACGTAGCGCGACAGATCTTCGTTACCAGACAGCTCGTTCAAGCGCTCGTCGACGTACGCAGCGTCGATGGTCACGGTCTCGCCGGACGATTTGTGTGCGTGGAACGACAGATCTTCAAGCAGCCGCTCCATCACCGTGTACAAACGGCGTGCGCCGATGTTCTCGACCTTTTCGTTGACCGAACATGCGATCTCGGCCAAGCGGCGGATACCGTCTTCGGCAAACACAAGATCGACACCCTCCGTCTTCAGGAGTGCCTGATATTGCTTGGTGAGGCTCGCGTCGGTCTGCGTGAGAATCGCGCGGAAATCTTCCACCGACAGCGAATCCAGCTCCACGCGAATCGGGAAGCGGCCCTGCAATTCAGGAATCAGGTCGCTCGGCTTGGACAGATGGAACGCGCCTGACGCAATAAACAGGATGTGATCGGTCTTGATCATCCCGTACTTGGTGTTGACGGTCGTGCCTTCCACCAACGGCAGCAAGTCGCGCTGCACGCCCTGGCGCGACACCTCGCCGCCGCCGTATTCGCTGCGGCTGGCGATCTTGTCGATCTCGTCCAGGAACACGATGCCGTTTTGCTCAACGTTGGCCACCGCTTTCTGCTTCAGCTCGTCTTCGTTCACGAGCTTTGCGGCCTCTTCGTCGATCAACAGCTTGAAGGCTTCCTTCACCTTCATCTTGCGACGGTTCTTCTTGCCCTGACCCAGGCCCGCGAACATCGAGCGGATCTGCTCGGTCATGTCTTCCATGCCCGGCGGGCCCATGATGTCCATGCTCGGCGTGCCGGCCGACACTTCCAGTTCGATTTCCTTGTCGTCTAGCTGGCCTTCGCGCAGCTTCTTGCGGAAGGTCTGGCGCGCGGTCGAGTCCTTCTCTTCCGGCTGCGCAAAACCGATGTCGCGCGGCGGCGGGATCAGGACGTCGAGAATGCGATCTTCGGCCGCATCTTCGGCCTTGGCGCGCACCTTCTTCATCTCGGATTCGCGCGTCTGCTTGACGGCCATCTCGGCCAGATCGCGCACGATGGTGTCGACATCGCGGCCGACGTAGCCCACCTCGGTGAACTTGGTCGCCTCGATCTTGATGAACGGTGCGTCGGCCAGCTTGGCCAGGCGGCGGGCAATCTCAGTCTTGCCAACACCGGTCGGGCCGATCATCAAAATGTTCTTGGGCGTGATTTCCTGGCGCAGCGGGTCTCCCACCTGCTGGCGGCGCCAACGGTTGCGCAGCGCCACGGCCACAGCCTTCTTGGCCTTGTGCTGGCCGATGATGTGCTTGTCGAGTTCGGAGACGATTTCTGACGGCGTCATGGTTTCAGACATGGGAATCCTGTCGATGAAGGCGTTCGATTATTCGAGCGTCTCGATCACGAAATTGGTGTTGGTATAAATGCAGAGTTCGCCAGCGATGCGCAGCGATTTCTCCACCACATCGCGCGGAGCGAGGTCGGTGTTCTCCATGAGCGCCTTGGCGGCCGATTGTGCATACGAGCCGCCCGAGCCGATGGCAGCGATACCGCCTTCCGGGTCAAGCACATCGCCGTTGCCGGTGATGACAAGCGTGGCTTCGCGGTCTGCGACGATCAGCATCGCCTCAAGGTGGCGCAGGGCGCGATCGGTGCGCCAGTCCTTGGCCAGGTCGACAGCGGAGCGCAGCAGGTTGCCCTGATGCTTCTGCAACTTGGCCTCAAAACGATCCAGCAGGGAGAAGGCGTCAGCGGTGGCGCCTGCAAAGCCAACCAGCACCTTGCCATCGTGGATGGCGCGCACTTTGCGGGCCGAGCCTTTCATCACGATATTGCCCAGCGTGACCTGGCCGTCGCCGCCGAGCGCGACTTGGTTGCCGCGCCGCACGCTGACGATGGTGGTGCCGTGATACTGTTCCATGCGCTTGTTCCTAGGGGTCCGGCTTGGCGCGGCCCCCAGCGGGCCGGCCAAAGAACTTCATACTTGACGCCAGCCCCGAGGATTTCAAGCCTGATTTCCGTCACAACGCACAATTTTTGTGCGCCGGAAATCGCTTTTTGGCGGATCCTTACGCCTCAGTGCGTCACATCGAACGCGTAGGTGCGCTCATCCAGACGCGGCATCACCATGTAGCCCTTGCGGGCCGCCCACACGTTGATATTGAAGTAGAGCGGAATCACGCCGTAATCGCGCATGCCGATTTCCGTGGCTTCCTGCAGCAGCCTCTCGCGCTTGCTGTCATCCAAGGTCTGCAGGGCTTCGGCCAGCTTGGCGTCAAGTGCCGGATTCGAATAGCGCCCACGATTGGACGCGCCCCAACCGCGCGCCGGATCATAGGTGGCCAGCAGCGCCTTCAGGCTCGAACTGGCTTCGCCGGTATCCGCGCCCCAGCCGGCCTGCAGAAACGAAAAGTCCAGCTTGTTCGCCCGCGTGAAGAACGACGCTGACGGCAGCGTCTCGATCTTGGTGGCAATGCCCACCCGCGAAAGCATCGAAGCGATCACCTGTGCGACGCGGTCATCGTTCGGATAGCGGTTGTTGGTGGCATGCAGCGTGATGGCAAAGCCATCGGGGTAGCCGGCCTGGGCGAGCAGTTTCTTCGCTGCGGCCGGGTCTGCCACCGGTGCCTTCAGGCCCGGCACGTGGCCGAACAGGGCGCTGTTGACGAGTTGGCCAGTCGGTTCGGCCGCGCCCTCCATCACGCGGTCGACGATGGCCTGGCGCGAGATCGCCAGCGAGATCGCCTCGCGCACGCGTGGATCCTTGAGCGGGTTCTTTGATAGCGGCTTCCCGGCCTTGTCGGTCACGAACGGCGACACGTCGCGGTTCGAATCCATGTGCAGATACATCATGCGGAACACCGGCATCTTGAACACCGTCACCGCAGGATTGGTGGACAGCTTCTTGATGTCCGAGCTCGGCACGTTCTCGATGACCTGCACGTCGCCCGCCAAGAGCGCTGCCACGCGCGGTGCGTCGGCCGTCAGGATGCGAAGCGTCACGTGCTGCCATTGCGGCTTCTTGCCCCAGTAGCCATCAAAGCGCGTGAGTTCCACCCGATCGCCTCGGTTGAAGGAGGCGAACTTGTACGGCCCCGTTCCGATCATGGCGCGGCCATTGTTGAAATCGTCCGCGCCGGCTTTTTCGACGGCCTTCTTCGACACCATGTAGACGGTCGACAAATCGTTCGGCACCAGCGGGTATGGCCCGTTCGTGGTGATGCGCACGGTCAGCTTGTCGACCGCCGTCACGTCCTTGAAGCCACGCGTGTAGATCGTGAACGGCGATGGGCTGTTCTTGATGGTGGCCGGGCGCGCCAGCGAATAGACGACGTCGGCCGAGGTAAATTCGCTGCCGTCATGGAAATGCACGCCAGGGCGCAGCTTGATCTCCCATACCGTATCGCTCAGAGCCTTCCATGACGTGGCGAGGCCCGGCTTGAGACGCATCTTCTCGTCCTTGGCGATCAGCGCCTCGAACATATGCTCGGCCACGTTCGAATTGGGCGTGACGTTGTGGAAGTGCGGATCGAGCGAAGTGATGTCGCTCGATAGCCCAATCACCAACGTGGATGCCGGCTGGGCATGCGCCGCAATCGGCGTGAGCGCCGAGAGCGTCGTGGCAAAAGACAGCGCAGCGACCAGGTTGGCGGCGCGCAGCAGACGCAGGACCGACATGACGACTCCCCGTGGTTTATGACGAAAGCAAAACGTTCGGGGATTGTCGGGACCGGACGACGCCGGTGTCAACGTCGATGAAGCAGGGGGTCTGCGCGCTCAGTGATGGTGCCCGCAGTCGCAGTCGTCACCGTGTTGGTGATCGTGGTCGTCGTCCCATTCCGTGTCGTCGTGGTCGTCGTAGGCCCAGGCGGGGAAGGGATCGGCCAGCGCGACCCATGCTTCGGGCCCGGCAGCCATCTCGGCGTCGGTCAGAAGGCAGGCATCGAGCTGCGCAGTGAGCGCGGCTTCATCCAGATCGGTACCGATGAAGACCAACTCCTGGCGGCGATCGCCCCAGCGCGCGGGCGCACCGTTGTCGTGCATCTTGTCGGAAATGTCTGCGCGGGCTTCTTCCTCGTCGGGCCATTCGGCTTCATCCACCGCTGCCCACCACGCGCCGGCACCGCCGTGACGCATCACGCCGCCAGCCTGGCCCCAACTGCCGGCTGTCTCCATGCGCGAGGCCAGCCAGAAATAACCTTTCGAGCGCAGCACGCGACCGTGTTCGCGCAGCCATTCGGTATGCATCAGATCCCACAGGCGCTGCGGGTGAAACGGCACGCGGCGGCGATAGACGAAGCTGCGGATGCCAAGCGCTTCGGTCTCGGGAACGTGTTCGCCGCGAAGCTCCGCCAGCCACGCCGGCGCAGCGGATGCGGCATCGAAATCGAAACGATGCGTATTGAGGATCTCGTCCAGCGGCACCTTGCCGAACGATGCCGGCACGATGCGCGCGCGCGGGTTCAGCGAGTACAGGATGCCGGCCAGGCGCGCGCGCTCGGCATCGCTCACGAGGTCGATCTTGTTGAGCACAATCACGTCGCAAAACTCGACCTGTTCGATCAGCAAGTCCACGACGGTGCGGTCGTCATCTTCGTCCCGCGCCTGGCCGCGGTCGGCCAGAAAATCAGCGGCATCGTAATCGACCAGGAAGTGCTGGGCATCGACCACGGTGACCATGGTGTCCAGGCGCGCGAGGTCGGACAGCACCTCGCCTTGCTCGTCTTCAAACGTGAAGGTCTCGGCAATCGGCAGCGGCTCGGCCACGCCGGTTGATTCGATCAGCAGATAGTCGAAGCGGTCTTCACGGGCCAGGCGCGCGATCTCGTCGAGCAGGTCTTCGCGCAGCGTGCAGCAAATGCAGCCGTTGGACAGCTCCACCATGCGTTCGTCGGTGCGCGAAAGCTGGGCGCTGGTGGCCGTGCCATCGCCCACGAGCTGCGCGTCGATGTTAACGTCCGACAGGTCGTTGACGATCACGGCGACGCGCTTGCCCTCGCGGTTGGCGAGCACGTGATTGAGCAGCGTGGTCTTGCCGGCGCCCAGGAAGCCAGACAGCACGGTAACGGGAAGCGGACGGGACATGATCAGTGGCCTCAGTTTGTGGCCAAACAAAGCAAACAGCCCGGTGAGTTACCGGGCTGCAAATTCAACCAAATGCGACGCGCGCGTCAGTCACCCATCAACTTCTGGCGCTTTTCGCGGCGCTCTTGCGCCTCCAGCGTCAGCGTGGCCGTCGGGCGAGCAAGCAAGCGCGGAATGCCAATCGGCTCGCCAGTTTCGTCGCAATAGCCGTAGTCGTTGGCATCGATGCGGGCGATCGACTGTTCAACCTTCTTGAGCAGCTTGCGCTCACGATCGCGCGTGCGCAGCTCCAGCGCGTGCTCCTCTTCGATGGTGGCACGGTCAGCCGGGTCCGGCACGATCACCGTCTCACGCAGGTGCTCGGTGGTCTGGTTGGCGTTCGCGAGAATTTCATCGCGCATTTTTACAAGCCGGTCCTTGAAGAAGGCGAGCTGCGCCTCGTTCATGTAATCCTTGTCGCTCATCTTCAGGATTTCGGCTTCGGTGAGTAGTTTCTTGCTGCTCATGGTTGCTGCAGATGATCCTGGTAAGTCGCGCGCCGTCTCGGCTGTCGCGTCGTCCTTGCGCGGGGATGCGCCGGACTCATTCTGGCTTGCGGCGGACTTGCCGCCCCGCGCGCCTCCTTTTGCCTCTCCCGCAGCGGCGCCCCCTGCCGCTTTTTTTCGGGTGGCTGGCGCAGCCTGGGCTGCTGCCGACTCCGTTTCGGACCGCCCGGCACCGCCGTTGGCGCCGCGTCCTTCCTTGGTCTTAGTCACCATCGCCTGCTCTCCTATCGGACGTGCTTCGGACGACGTGCTTCTAAATCGACCTATTGTAGCTGAACGATATTAACCGAACTATCGGAGAAACACGGACACAAAATCCGGCCCGGATTCTGCCTGAAACCGCGCGGCGGGGCCACCCAAAAGGAGGGAAAAAGCGCCGGAATCAGGCCAGGCAGTTCTCCAATCCTTTCAGAATCGTTTCGCGCGGCAGGTCCACACCGATGAACACCATGCGGTTGGAAGGGGTCTCGCCGTCCCATTTGCCCCCCACGTCGCTGCCCATGAGCTGGTGCACGCCCTGAAACACGACCTTGCGGTCGACGCCTTCCATATACAGCACGCCTTTGTAGCGCAGCAGCTTCTCGCCGTAGATATTCAGCACGCCGGAGAGAAATTCCTCCAGCTTGGTGTAATTGAACGGCCGTTCGCTACGGAAGACGAACGAGGCGATGCGGTCCGTGTGGTGCGCATGGCCGTGGTGATGGTGGTGACCGTGGCCATGTTGATGGCCATGATCGTGATCGTGGTCGCAGTCGGCCGAGCAAGCGTGGTCGTGATCATGCTCGTGGTGATGGTCATGATCGTCTTCGCGCAGGAAGTCGGGATCGATCTCCAGCTTGGCGTTCAGATTGAAGCCGCGCAGGTCAAAAATGGTGTCGATCGGCGTCTCACCAAAATTGGCGGTGCGGATCGGGGCGCGCGGATTCATATGCAGCAGGCGGTGGCGCAGTGCATCCACATCGTCGGCGGAAACCAGATCGCTCTTGGTGATGAAGATGGCATCGGCAAAGCCCACTTGGCGCTGCGCTTCTTCCTGCTTGTCGAGCTGCATGTTGCCGTGCTTGGCATCGACCAGCGTGATGACGGCATCCAGCAGGTAACGGCTGGCGATCTCGTCGTCCATGAAGAACGTCTGCGCGACGGGGCCGGGGTTGGCCACACCGGTGGTCTCGATGACCACGCGGTCAAACTGGAGCTGGCCGTTGTCGCGGCGGGTGAGTAGGTCCGACAACCCCTTCACCAGATCGCCGCGGATCGTGCAACAAATGCAACCGTTGCTCATCTGCACGATCTGCTCGTTGCCGTCCTGCACGAGGATGTCGTTGTCGATGTTCTCTTCGCCGAACTCGTTTTCGATCACGGCGATCTTCATGCCGTGCTGTTCGGTCAGGATGCGCTTGAGCAGCGTGGTCTTACCGCTGCCGAGAAAGCCCGTCAGGATGGTGACCGGGATCATTTTGGACATGGTGCGTTTCCTGTCTTGTGATGGGTCGCCCGATGCGCGCAATCCGCGCAGGCGCCCTTGATGGTGAGTTCAGCATGGTCGGCCGCGAAGCCGGCGGGCAGGCCGGCCTTCGGCATGGCCGGCGGCTCGGCGCCTTCCAGGCAGAAGTCGCGCCCGCATTGCGTGCAGTGGAAGTGGCTGTGCGAGCGGTGCGCCGCTTCGCGCGCGGCGTCGTGCTCGGCAAGGCTGAAGCGGAAGACACGATCCGCCCCCGCCGTCTTGTGGACGATGCCGCCTGCCACGAGCCAGTCGAGCACGCGGTAGACCGTCACACGGTCGATGCCCGAATCGTCGGGCAGCGCGTCGCACACGGCTTGATGGGAGAGCGGATCGGCGCCCTGCATCAGCACGGCAAGCACCCGCACCCGGGGCTCGGTCACGCGGCTACCCAGGCCACGCAGGCGTGCGCGGGCAGCCTCTTCAGGCGAATGGGATTGCGGAGTGGCGAGATCGTCGCGCGGGGGCCGGCTGTTCATGCGCGGGATTGTCCCACGGGGCGCGGGTTGCTGCAATTGAGTTGCAATTGGGCGGCCTTGCGCCGCCCGGGGTTTCTTTTCGCGCTTCGATACCGCTTATGCCGCGAACACCAGACACACCGGCGTCGGCACCTTCGCCACCACCACGGGCTGGTCCAGCCTGCCGGTTTGTCCGTCGATGCGCAGCCTCAGGATGGTGTCGCCCTTCTGGTTGAGCACGTAGACGTAGCTGCCGTCGGGCGCCATCGTCATCGCGCGCGGGAAGTGCACACCTTCGCTCCAGTACTGAAGCGGCGCGAGCTTGCCCGAGGCGTCAATGCTGAATGCGGCCACGCTGTCGGCCAGCGGGTGATCCGACTTCAGCTTCCGGTTGCTGGCGTAGAGGAACCGCCCCGACGGATGCATCAGCAGTTCGGCGCCGCTCTTCTGGCCGGTGTAGTCGGCAGGGGTGGTAGAGATGCGTTGGCGCTCTTCCTGCACGTGGCCGGTGGCGGGGTCGTAACCGTGGCAGGCGACCGAGCCTTCCAGTTCGTTGATGACGTAGAGCAGCTTGCCTTGCGGATGCAGCGCCAGGTGGCGCGGGCCGCTGCCGGGCTTGAGCTGCACGCGGTCACGCGGGGCAAGCTTGCCGCCCTCAATGGCAAACACGTTGATGCGATCGGTGCCCAGGTCGGTGCCGATCACGTGCTGGCCGGTGGTGTCGAACAGCATCATGTGCGCGTGCGGCGCCTCCTGTTCGGGGCGGGGGCCGGAGCCGGTGTCCTTGAAGATGCCGGAGACGGTGCCGAGCTTGCCGTCCTCCCCGATCGGCAGGAGGTTGTACGCGCCGCCGCTGTAGATCGACACGCACAGGTGCTTGCCGTCCGGCGACACGACCACATGCGCGGGGTTCGTGCCCGACAAAGACAGCGGCTGGCGGTTGAGCAGCGTCAGCTTGCCGTCGCGCGGATCGATCGCATACGCCTCGGCACTGCCGTTCGGGCGGCCCTCATAGACCTCCAGTTCATTGATGGCGTACAGGAACCGCTGGTTCGGGTGCACGGCCAGGAACGACGGATTGGCACTTTCGACCACCTGCACCTGCGTCCACGCATCGCCGCGCGGCGCCAGCACGTAGATGCCGCGAGCCGCCGGGCCGCCGGCAGTGCCGCCCGGTGCGTTGAACGTGTAGGTACCGACATAGGCGAAACGGGGAGGGCGCGCATTGCCCGCAGGCTGCACACCCGACGCAGCGGTTTGCTCGCCCGCCTGGGCCATGACGGTTTGGGGAAGAGCGCCCAGCAAAGGCAAGCTACCAGTCCACTGCATGAAGGTTCGACGAAGACGATTGGTCATGGGATGGCTCCATCAAACACGCACGGACATCGCGTGGTGGAAGATGTTGTTCGGATCATACCGGTGCTTCACATCCTGCAGAAACGCGTACAGGTCGCCGCTGCCGTAGTACAGCTGAGGCCAAAACGGGTAGGCCAGCATGTCGACATCGGGGTAGTTGATGTAGCAGCCCTCGTACCGGTCGCCGGGGTATGGCGTGCCGCTGTGCGGCGCGGGCACGTCGGGCGCGCCGTAGACGTCGCGGTAGAAATCGCCGATCCAGCGCAGGTGGCCGGCATCGTCGGCGGCAGACGTCCAGTACGTCTGGTATTGCAGCTTCATGATCGACGCCCGCTGTGGCACAGCCGTATCGCCAATGCGCTCGGCCTTGTTGACGGCGCCGCCGTACGAATCGACTTGCAGCAGCGATTGGCTCAGATCGACGCCCGGCATCGTCCGCGTGAGGTGGGCGTAAATGCGTTGCGCCTCGCGCGCCGTGAAGCCGCGTTTCATATAGGCCGATTTGTACTTGCCGCGCTGATTGGCACCCGAGCCGTTCAGATACTGCGTGGCCGTCAGCCAGTCGTACTGCACGATGGTGTGCGGCTTGGAGCAGAGCAGCTGCCCCACGCCCTGCTTGTGCGCGGGGCCGTAGCCGGGCGGGCGCCCTTTGACCGGCGTCGGCGCGCAGGCCTGGAAGCGGCTCAGAAAATCATTGAGGACGGAGAGATCGCGACACGTGCCATCAGGGTTGCAGAACTGCGTGAGCAGCACGATCTGCCCCGACGATTTGTGCGTGAGTTTGAGCAAGGAGAACATGCCCCACGTGTCGGGATCCTTGCCGCGCGTCTCCCAGTATTCGCCGTAGATGCGCAGCAGTTCTGCAAAGCGCTGCGGCGTCATGGTGGCCCAGTCAAAGGCCACGGTGGCGAGCGCCACTTCCTGCGGTGCCGCCGGCAGCTTGGCGAACGTGTAGCCCGTGATGACGCCGAAGTTGCCGCCGCCAGCGCCGCGGCAGGCACGGAACAGATCTGGATCGTGCGCTGCATCCACCGTGCGGGCAGCCGCCTTGCCGGTCTTGTCCACGGTGACGATATCCACAGCCGAGAGCCAATCCACCGTCAGCCCTTGCAGCCGCGAAAGCAGTCCATAACCGCCGCCGCAAATATGCCCGCCTGCGCCCACCGAGTAGCACGAGCCCCCAGGCAGCGTCACGTTGTGGCGCTTGTACAGCTCCAGGTAGCCGTTCCAGTTCTGCGTACCGGCCGGAATGCGCACCGTGCCGTCGGCGTGCACCTCGGGCGTGGCGAGCAAGCTCAGGTCGACGATCGTGCCGTCCGGGTTGTTGGAGACGAAATCTTCGTAGCAATGCCCGCCGCTGCGCACCGTCGGGCGCTGGCCCGCGTTGATGATGCGTTGCACGGCGGGCGCCACATCGTCGGGCTTTTCTATGAGGGCGATGCGGCTGGCGGCCTGCGCATCCGTCGAGGGCCAGCGCAGGTTGAAGCCGTGTTTGAGCGTGTTGTAGCGAGGGTCTTGGCGCGTCACATCCAGTGTCATCGACGACTCCCGGTGAGGGCGTTTGCGCAAGCGTTGCGCAAACGAAGTTGGATACGGACGCGTGGCGTCCGGCGGTTCCAACTTAGTCGTTCGCGGACCCGGCTTCCATCAGACAATGCCGAGACGCTGGGCTCATCGCGCTTGGTGGGCGAGCCATCCAACCACCCGGGTTGCCGTCGCGGCCCACAACGGCCGCACCAGCCAGCATGCCGCGGCCCAGGCCAGGATCACCACGATCAGATCGCAGCGGCCGCTTTTCCACAAGTTCAGGGAATGGCGCCCCCAGATCCAGGGCACGCCCAACGGATTGGGCCAATCCGCGAACAGGTGCATCAGCCCGCCGCAAGCGAAGCCGAACAGCAACGGCGCCCACAGATGGCCGTGGCCCAGCGCCTGATATGACAAAACAAGCACCGCCACCCAGCCAATGCCCCAGTGGGTGGCGGTGCGGTGCGTGATCCAGAGGCGGCGAGCACGCGTCCACCAAGCGACCTCCATCCAGTCAGGCGCGGTGCTGCCGGCAACCGCCGCGCAAAACGCCAGGATGCTGCCGAGATGTTCGAGAGACGTATGGGAAGCCTGCGCGACGGCGGCGGCGGCAATCAGACCTGCCGCCCAGCCCGTCGCATGGTGGGCAGCATTGGAAGCCATGCACGTGATGCGGAAGACGAAGGACCGCATCTTCGCAATGGAGGCTTGCCGGGACAAGCCAAAAATTGCGACAAATTGCTAGCCGATCTGGAGCAGCAGCCCTTTGAGGTATTCGCCTTCCGGGAAGCTCGTCAGCAGCGGATGGTCCACGCCGCCAGCAAGCCGACGCTGGATGCGTGCCGTCACCTTGGCATCGGCAGCCGCGCCCGCGACGATCTTTTGAAACAGGTGAGCATCGATCGCACCCGAGCACGAATACGTAAACAGCAGACCGCCCGGGCGCAGCAACTGCATGCCGACCAGGTTGATCTCCTTGTACGCCCGTGCCGCGCGATCGACCTGCTGCGCTGACGCCGCAAACTTGGGCGGGTCCAGCACGATCAGGTCGAACTGACGGCCTTCTGCTCGGAAGTTGCGCAGCGACTTGAAGACATCCGCATCCAACCACTCGGCACGCGTCGGATCGAAGCCGTTGAGCGCAACGTTGCGCTCGGCCACCGCCAATGCCTCGCCCGACGAGTCGATCGACACCACCGAGCGTGCCCCGCCCTTCAGCGCCGCCAGCGAAAAGCCACCGGTGTAGCAGAAGCAGTTGAGCACATCGCGGTCCTTGGCCAGCGCGCCGACGAGCGCACGGTTGTCGCGCTGGTCCACGTAGAAGCCGGTCTTATGGCCCTCGCGCACGTCCACGTAATAGCGGACGCCGTGCTCGGTGGCGGACAGATCTGCGGCGGGCTCCGCACCGGCCAGCACACCGGTCATCTGCTCCAGGCCTTCGCGCTCGCGCACGCTCACGTCCGACCGTTCGTAGACGTTCGGGCAACCCGTCTCTTTGATGAGCGCCGCGACGATCGCCTGCTTCCAGTGCTCGACGCCCGCTGCGCTGAACTGGCAGACGAGTTGGCCCCCGTTACCATCCTCGCTCGTGCCGTATTGGTCGACGATCAAGCCAGGCAGACCGTCGGCTTCGCCCATGACGAGGCGCACGGCGTCGGTGTCGTGCACCCACGCGCGCCGATACGCCACGGCGGCGGCAATGCGGCGTTTGAAGAACGCGTGATCGATGGGCTCGGCTTCATCAAAGCTCCACACGCGGGCGCGAATCTGCGAGACGGGGCTGAACGCGGCGCGCGCCAGAAACTGGCCGTTATGCGCGCGCACGATGACGGTCGTGCCGGAGGCGGGCTTGCCTTCCACGCGATCGATGGCGTTGGCGAAAATCCACGGGTGCCGGCGCAGCAACGAGCGCTCCTTGCCGGGCTTGAGAATCAGGGTTTGCATACGACTGGGATGGTTCGCCCGGGAAAGCGGGCAGCGCTACTTCTTCTTCGCGCGGGGATGCGCCTGATCGTAGATCTTGGCCAGGTGCTGAAAATCGAGCGAAGTATAAACCTGCGTGCTGGCGATGCTGGCGTGGCCGAGCAGTTCCTGCACCGCACGCAAATCGCCCGACGACTGCAGCATGTGCGTGGCAAACGAATGCCGCAGCACGTGCGGATGCACATCCGCCGGCACTCCTGCCGCGATGGCGTTACGCTTCATGCGCAATTGAATCTGCCGCTGCGCCAAGCGCTTGCCCCGCGGCGAGAGAAACAGCGCGTGCGCGTCTTCAGGAGCCGGGTCCGGCTTGGCAAGCTGCGCGCGCACCGCCAGCCACGCAGCCAGCGCTTCCGCCGCCTTGGTGCCCACCGGCACGGTGCGCCGCTTGCTGCCCTTGCCGAGCACCTGCACCTCGCGCGCCTCCAGATCGAGCCAGCTCGCCGATTCATACGCGCCGGCCTTCACGTGGCGCATATCAAGGCTGACCAGCTCGGAGAGCCGCAAACCGCAGGAATAGAACAGCTCGTTGACGGCGCGATCGCGAACCGTCTCGGCATCGTCGCCTGGCAGTTGTTCCATCAGCGCGACAGCCTGTTCAACGGACAACGCTTTCGGCAACCGCTTCGGGCTCTTGGGCGCACGCACGCCGTCGACCGGGTTGGCGGTGACAGCGGCATCGCGCAGCGCCATCCACTTGAACCAGCCGCGCCACGCCGACAGCGCTCGCGCAATGCTGCGGCCCGACAAGCCATCGCCATGCAGCTGCGCCATCATGCGGCGAATATGGTGCGACTGCAGTTGCGTGAGGTCGACGTTGGCGGCGTGCTGCGCACCCAGGCGCTGCAGGACGGCCAGCTCGCGGGTGTAGCTCTCCAGCGTGTGCGGCGAGAGCTGCCGCTCGAACTTCAGTGCGTCGAGGTACGCCGCAATCTGCGGATGCGGCGCCTGAGCGCCATGTTCATCGGCGGATGCAGATTGCGGCATGCGGCGAGCGGCGCTCAGTCGCGCAGACGGTTGAGCGTGGCGGCGGCCAGCTCGCCGATCTGCGCGAGGTAGGTCGTGCCCATGCCGTCATGGAAGCGGCGGGCGTCCGGCGAGCCGAGCACCAGCAGGCCGAATGCCGGCGCAGCGCTGGCATCGGCGTCCCCACGCACCGGCACGCGCAGCGTGACGATGGCGAGCGATTCGATCGGCTCGCCGCTATCCGACGTATCGAGCCAGCCGGCGGCCTCAAAGCCCGCGTTGGCGCCGCAATACGGCGCGCGCAGGCCGGCCGCAAACAGGCGCACTTCTTCGCTCACGCCCTGCGCGACTTCCAGGTGCGCGAATTCTTCGCCCACCTGCCACACGCGCAGCGCCACGGCCGGCACGTCGAAGATTTCACGCAGGCCATCCTGCACGGCATACGGCAGCGCATGCGTGTCGGCCTCGCCCAGCAGGCGCGTCGTCCAGGCGTGCACGCGCTGCTGCGTGCGGTCGTTCTCGTTGCCGTGGCGCATCAGGTCCGACAGCTTGAGTTCGAGGTGCTTGTTCTTGTCGCGCAGGATTTCCATCTGGCGCTCCTGCAGCGACACAGCGCGGTGGCTGTGCGGGCTGGTGAGCTGAATGGCAGCCAGCAGTTCCGCATGCTCTTCAAAAAAGGCCGGATGCGCCTGCAGGTAGTTGGCGACGTCTTGTGCGTTCATGGTGCTCATCAGGGTGCGCCCAGTTTTTTCTTCAGCAGTTCGTTCACTTGTGCGGGGTTGGCCTTGCCGCGCGTGGCCTTCATGGCCTGGCCAACCAGCGCGTTGAAAGCCTTCTCCTTGCCGGCACGGAATTCCTCGACCGACTTGGCATTGGCTGCCAGCACGTCGTCGATGATCTTCTCCAGCTCGCCGGCGTCGGACGTCGTCTTCAGGTCCTTCACTTCGATGATGGTGTCCGCATCGCCGCCGTGTTCGCCGGCCCACATGGCGGGGAAGACGTCCTTCTTGGCGGTGTTGTTGCTGATCGTGCCGTCGGCAATGCGCGCGAGCAGCTTGGCCAGCTGCGCGGGCTTGACGGGCGCGGCATCGATTTCCAGATCGGCGCGGTTCAGGTTCGAAGCAACCTCGCCCATGATCCAGTTGGCGGCGGCCTTGGCGTTCGCGGCACCGGCATCGGCCACAACCGCTTCAAAGTACGCAGCCGTCGCCTTGGTGGCGGTGAGGATGCTGGCGTCGTACTTCGGCAGACCGTAAGCCGACTCGAAGCGAGCAGCCATGGCAGCCGGCAGTTCGGGCAGCGTGGCGCGCACGCGCTCGACCCAGTCGTCGCCGATCACCAGCGGCAGCAGGTCGGGATCAGGGAAGTAGCGGTAATCCTGCGCGTCTTCCTTGCTGCGCATCGAACGCGTTTCCTTGCGGTCCGGATCGTACAGGCGGGTTTCCTGCACCACGGTGCCGCCGTCTTCGATCAGTTCGATCTGGCGGCGCACCTCGTAGTTGATCGCCTCTTCCAGGAAGCGGAAGGAGTTGAGGTTCTTGATTTCGCAACGCGTACCGAACGGCGCATCCGGGCCCCGGCGCACCGACACGTTCGCGTCGCAGCGGAAGCTGCCTTCCTGCATGTTGCCGTCGCAGATGCCCAGCCACATCACCAGTGCGTGCAGCGCCTTGGCATAGGCCACGGCTTCGGCCGCGCTGCGCATGTCGGGCTCGGTCACGATTTCCAGCAGCGGCGTGCCGGCGCGGTTCAAGTCGATGCCGGTCATGCCGGCAAAGTCTTCGTGCAGCGATTTGCCCGCATCTTCTTCCAGATGCGCACGCGTGAGTTGCACGGTCTTCTCATAACCGGGCTGACCGTTCTTGCCTTCCACCTGGATGGTCAGCGTGCCGCCCTGCACCACCGGAATCTCGTACTGGCTGATCTGGTAGCCCTTGGGCAGATCGGGGTAGAAGTAATTCTTGCGTGCAAAGATGCTCTTGGGCGCGATCTTGGCGCCGATGGCCAGGCCGAACACGATGGCGCGCTCGACGGCGCCCTTGTTCAGCACCGGCAGCACGCCCGGCAGCGCCAGGTCAACGGGCGCCGCTTGCGTGTTGGGCGCCGCGCCAAAGGCGGTGGAGGCGCCAGAGAAAATCTTCGAGAGCGTCGAGAGCTGCGTGTGCGTCTCGAGGCCGATCACCACTTCCCATTGCATGTTGCGTGTGTCCTGTCGATTGTTGTGGTGTGAATGTCTAGGTACTCAGGTATTCAGGTGTTCTTGCGTTGCTGCGATCAGGGGTGCGGCGCATCGAGCCACGCCGCGAGCTTCGCAAACGCCGCTTCGCGCGCTGCCGGATCGCCACCGACGGTGACCGTTCCATAGCGACGTCCTTTCGGGATGCCGTTGCGTTCCTTGACGGGCGTCGTGCCGTCAAAGCCGTGATACGCGCCGCCAAACATGTCCAGCTCAAAACGCGCCTGCGGCTGCCGCGCCAGTACGGCCGTTTGCAACGCCTGGCAGTGGTCGGCCGGGGTCCAGTCGTCGTTGCCGCCGGCCAGCAGCAGCAAAGGCGCGTTCAGCCGATAGTCCGTCCGTTTCTGCGCTGACGCACAACCCGGATAAAACGCCACCGCGCGATTGACCGCAGGCGTATCGGCAGGCCAAGCGCGGCTGGCGTCCACGGCTTCCAACACGGCCTGCGCGCCGTTGGACCAACCCAGCAGAACGATGCGGCGGGCATCCACGCCCGGCTGCCCCGCCACCCAGCGGATCGTCGCCAGCACGTCGGCGCGGCGCACCACACCGTTGATATCGCGCGTGGCGGTGCGTTCGGTGCAGATGCCATGCGGCTTACCGCGCGGGCCGAAGCTGTCCGGAAACACCACCGCATAGCCTCGCGCGCCCAGCCACTGTGCATACCCGCGATACCGCGAGCCCAGCGCCTTGGCATCGGCCCCGGCCTGCGTATAGAGGCCGCTGCAGCCGTGCAGCGCGATCACCACCGGCGTGCCGGTCGCAGGCGCCTTGAGGGGCGACGCGACCCAGTAGGCGGTCAGCGTTGGCGGCGCATCCTCGGCGTCTTTCATCGACGCACGCGGAATCTCCACCGTCTGCACGCCAAGTTCTGCAGACGATGGCGCACGCGCAGCCGGCATGTCGGGCAAGGCGCCTTCGGCGTCCGGCGTCGGCTGCGCGGCAGCGTGCAGTGCCAAGGCGCTTGCCAGCGCCGCCAGCACACGAAGCGATGTACGCGTCACCGGGCATTCCGGGCGCATTGGCCCGTTTGCGGGTCGAACATCACCGGCCAGGCTTCTTCGTAGATGCCGGGCGTGCAATGCGCTTCGCAGTTGGCGTGTGCCAGCGTGACACGGCGCGGGTCCTGCCAGACCATCAGCGTGCACTTGCCGTAGCGCTCGCGCAGCTCGATGCTGGGGCGGCGCTTGGTTTGCTGGAATGTCGACAGGTCGAACTGGCACGAACCGCGCCGTCCGACCCACAACTGCCATTGCATTGCGCTGACGTTGTTGTCGGCCACGGTGAGCGTCGCCTGCTCGCGGAAACCGTCTTCCTCGGTCTGGTTGCAGTAGCCGTTGATATCGATGCGGCGGTCGGAAATCGGCGGCGGTTTCGACGGGCGGCTGATGCCGGGAATGGACGGCAGCGGGATCGGCACGCACGCCGCCAGCAGGCCAGCGGCAAGCGCCAGCCCGAGTGCAGTGCGGATGCGGTGGTTCATGCGTGCCTCCTGCATGGAGCGGGTACGTCGTAAGGGGCCTCAGGCTGCCGGCTGGCGGTTGTGCCAGTCGGTCGCCTGCTGGAACGCATACGCAATTTGCAGCATGCGTGCCTCTTCAAAATAGTTGCCGATGATCTGCAAGCCAACCGGCAAACCGTTGGCGCCGAAACCGGCCGGCACGCTCATACCTGGCAGGCCTGCCAGGCTGGTCGACAGGGTGAAGATGTCTTCAAGGTACATCTGCACCGGATCATCGCTCTTCTCGCCGATCTTCCAGGCCACTGTCGGGGCGACGGGGCCCATGATCACGTCGCACTGCGCGAATGCGTTCTGGAAATCCTGCGCGATGATGCGGCGGATCTTCTGCGCCTGCAGGTAATAGGCGTCGTAATACCCGTGGGACAGCACATAGGCGCCCACCAGGATGCGGCGCTTGACCTCCCAGCCAAAACCTTCGGCGCGGGACTTGCGATACATGTCGGCCAGATCGCGGTATTCCGCCGCGCGGTGGCCGTAACGCACGCCGTCAAAGCGCGACAGGTTGGACGACGCCTCGGCCGGGGCGATCACGTAATACGTTGGGATCGACAGTTCGGTCTTCGGCAGGCTGATGTCGACCAGCGTGGCGCCGAGCTTTTCCAACTCGGCCAGCGCAGCGCGCACCGTGGTGCGCACGTCGTCGGCCAGGCCTTCGCCAAAATACTCCTTGGGCAGACCGATGCGCAGGCCGGCCAGCGGGCGCGCAGCATCGGCGCCTTGCAGCGGCTGGCCGAGCAGGCGGCCGAAGTCTTCCACGTCGCCCCCGCGGCCGGGTTCCAGACTCGTGGAATCGCGCGGGTCGAAGCCAGCCATGGCAGACAGCAGCAGCGCGCAATCTTCCGCCGTGCGCGCCATCGGGCCGCCCTGATCCAGCGACGAGGCAAAGGCGATCATGCCGTAGCGCGACACGCGGCCGTACGTCGGCTTGATGCCCGTAATGCCCGAGAACGACGCCGGCTGGCGGATCGAGCCGCCCGTATCCGTCCCCGTAGCAGCGGGCGCCAGATCGGCCGCCACCGCCGCCGCCGAGCCGCCCGACGAGCCGCCCGGCACGTGCTCGACGTTCCAGGGGTTCTTGACCGCGCCGAAGGCCGAGTTCTCATTGGACGAACCCATCGCAAATTCGTCCATGTTGGTCTTGCCCAGCGTCACCATGCCGGCACCGCCCAGGCGCTCGACGACGGTGGCGTCAAACGGGCTGGTGTAATTGCCGAGCATCTTGGAGCCCGCCGTAGCGCGCCAGCCGCGGGTGACGAACACGTCCTTGTGGGCGATCGGCACGCCGGTCAGCGGCGCCGCGTTACCGGCTGCGATGCGCGCGTCGGCGGCCCGGGCCTGGGCAAGCGTTGCCTCGGCGTCGACGTGGGTAAAGGCGTTGAGGTGCGCCCCGGCCTCGATGCGCGACAGGTAATGGCGCGCCAGTTCCTCCGCCGAAACCTCCTTGGCGGCGAGTTGGGCGGACAGGGCTTTGATCGTGGATGCGGTCATCGAATACGTTCGGATGGGCTGCCGGCAAGCGCCGGCGACGTCGAATGGAGTGGGCTCAAGACGGGCGCGGGAGCGCCGTTTATGCGGATTACTCGATCACCTTGGGCACGAGGTACAGGCCGGCTTCGGTGGCCGGCGCGCATTGCTGGTAATCCGCGCGGCGGTCAGCCTCGGTGACGGCATCGTCGCGCAGACGCTGTGCTTGCGCCTGAACCTGCTCGATCGGGTGGGCCATCGGCTCAATGCCGGTGGTGTCCACGGCCTGCATCTGCTCGACCAGTGAGAAGAACTGGTTGAGCTGGGTGAGGGTCTGCGCGGCCTCGCCTTCGGAGATTTCGATACGGGCGAGGTGGGCGATGCGTTTGACGTCGGAGAGTTCGAGTGCCATCGGAATGGGTCAGTGAGTGCAGCGGCGGGCGGGCAACGTACGACAAGCGACGGCTACTGCGCGCGAGGGGCGCCCAGGTTGGGCCCCGACAGCGCCGATTTGCCGCAATTTTGGCGCCAAACGCCCGCCGAATACCCGCAGAGTGCCCGAATTATAAGGTATGATTGCCGACTAAATTTCTAAGTCAGCAGGCGACTTCGTGCAGTCACGGACCCTCTGATTAAGTACTCCGGGAACCTCCCGGCAGTCGCACCGTCAGCATCAGGCGACACTTAATCAAAGGTTCCTTGGGGGGCCCCCTCTCCGGGCGGCTCAGCCTCGGCAGGATGGCCAGTGCCACGGCACCCCACCGTCGACCACCACGGAGCCCGCGACATTCCCGGGAGCGCAGTAGCAGGATCGGACCGCATGGCATGCCCTTGCGACGTCCGCGCGTTGGTGCAGCCGTTGCGCCGCAATCCTGCTGCTGGGCCGCCCATGACTCGAAAAACAGGATTCATTCGATGTTCGGCTTTTTGCGCAGCTATTTCTCCAACGATCTCGCGATCGACCTCGGCACCGCCAACACCCTGATCTACGTCCGCGACAAGGGCATCGTCCTTGACGAGCCGTCGGTGGTGGCCATTCGCCAGGAAGGTGGCCCGAACGCCAAGAAGACCATCCAGGCTGTCGGTAAGGAAGCCAAGCAGATGCTGGGCAAGGTGCCGGGCAATATCGAGGCGATCCGCCCGATGAAAGACGGCGTGATCGCCGACTTCACCGTCACCGAGCAGATGCTCAAGCAGTTCATCAAGATGGTGCACGACACCAAGCTGCTGCGCCCGAGCCCGCGCATCATCATCTGCGTGCCGTGCGGTTCGACCCAGGTCGAGCGCCGCGCCATCCGTGAATCGGCGCTCGGCGCCGGGGCGTCGCAGGTGTACCTGATTGAAGAGCCGATGGCTGCCGCGATTGGCGCTGGCCTGCCGGTGTCGGAGCCGTCGGGTTCGATGGTGGTGGACATTGGCGGCGGCACCACCGAGGTGGGCATCATCTCGCTGGGCGGCATGGTCTACAAGGGCAGCGTGCGCGTGGGCGGCGACAAGTTCGACGAGGCCATCGTCAACTACATCCGCCGCAACTACGGCATGCTGATCGGCGAACAGACCGCCGAAGCCATCAAGAAGGAAATCGGCTCGGCCTTCCCGGGTTCGGAAGTGCGGGAAATGGAAGTGAAGGGCCGCAACCTGTCGGAAGGCATTCCGCGCGCCTTCACGGTGTCGTCCAACGAAATCCTGGAAGCGCTGACAGACCCGCTGAACCAGATCGTCTCCTCGGTGAAGATCGCCCTGGAACAAACCCCGCCGGAACTGGGCGCCGACATTGCCGAACGCGGCATGATGCTCACCGGCGGCGGCGCGCTGCTGCGCGACCTCGACCGCCTGCTGGCCGAAGAAACCGGCCTGCCCGTGCTGGTGGCCGAAGACCCGCTGACCTGCGTGGTGCGCGGCTCCGGCATGGCGCTGGAGCGCATGGACAAGCTCGGCAGCATCTTCTCGTACGAATAACGGGACCATGCGCCGCGCCGATCCGCGTTCCGCTGTTGCGACCGATTTCGTGACTGCCGTTGTGGTCACGCCAGCCGCCTTCGCGGACCGCTGAGATGCGTCTCGCGCCGGTGCGCCGTGCTCCGCCCGCCAAGGGCTTGGGCACCGCACCAGCGCCACACCCAATCTGTTGCCGGCAGACCGTTGACCTTGACGTTGACCGTCACGCGTCTGCCGTGCCCATTTGAAGCGTCCGGGTCATGGATTACTCCCCGCCGCCCCTCTTCAAGCAGGGCCCGTCCGCCACCGCGCGGCTGGTCGCTCTGCTCGCCCTCGCGCTGGCATTGCTGGTGATCGATGCCCGCATGTCCGTGCTGGGCGTGGTCCGGCAAGTCGTGTCGGTCATCCTGTACCCCGTCGAGCGCCTGGTGCTGATTCCTCGCGATACGGCACGCGCCGCACTCGAATACACGCAATCGTCCACCAAGCTGGCGGTTGATAACCGCAGCTTGCGCGAATCGGCCGTTGCCCAGGCGCAGCAATCGCTGCGCGCCTCGCAGCTCGAAGCGGAAAACCGCAATCTGCGCACGCTGCTCAATCTGAAACAGCACGCGGCGGTGCCCACGGTGGCGGCGGAAGTCCTCTACGAGGCTCGTGATCCTTATACGCAGCGCATCGTGATCGATCGCGGCTCCAAGGACGGCGTGCGCGCGGGCTACCCGGTCATCGATGACCGCGGCGTGGTCGGGCAGGTGACGCGCGTGTCGCTGTTCGAATCGCAAGTCACGCTGCTGACCGACAAGGACCAGGCGATTCCCGTAGAGGTCGTGCGCAACGGCCTGCGCAGCGTGGCGTTTGGCGGTGCCCGACCGGGTGCGTTGGATCTGCGCTTCATGGCGGCCTCGGCCGATCTGCAGCAGGGCGATCTGCTGGTCACGTCGGGGTTGGACGGCGTCTATCCGGCGGGCCTGCCGGTGGCCCGTATTTCGCAGATCGAGCGCAAGGCCGACACCGCGTTCTCGCGTGTCGTCTGCGAGCCGGTGGCCGGCATCCGCAGCAACCGGCACCTGCTGATCGTGAAGTACGAATCGGGCTTCCCGCCGCCGACCGATCTGTCGCCCGCGCCGGTGCCCAAGGGCAAGAACGCCGCCCGCGACGCACGCGCAGAGAAGGACCGCGCAGCACGCGCTGCCGCAGAGGCCAATGTGCCGGGCCCCACGCCTGCAACTGAAGAAAACACCCCGCCGCCGCGCCCGACCGACGCCGACGGCAATCCGCTGGACACCGATTCAGCGCAAAAACGCTGAAGCGAGGCCATCGATCATGAACTCGCCCCAATACCTGCTGCGCCCGGTCAACCCGGGCTTCATCGCGTTCAGCTTCGTGCTGGCCTTCCTGTTCAACCTGATGCCATGGGGCCACATGCAGTGGATTCCCGATCTGGTGGCACTCGTGCTGGTGTTCTGGAACATCCACCAGCCGCGCCGCGTGGGTATGGTGGTGGCCTTCCTGCTGGGTCTGTTGATGGACGTGCACGAAGCGCGTCTGCTTGGCGAACACGCGATGGCCTATACGATGCTGTCGTATTTTGCGATCACGATTCACCGGCGCGTGCTGTGGTTCTCGGTGCTGTCGCAGGCGCTGCACGTGCTGCCGCTGCTGGTGCTGGCGCATGCCGTACCGATCGTTATCCGCCTGCTGATGGGCGCGCACCTGCCGGACTGGCAGGTCATCCTGCCGCCGCTGATCGAAGCCGCGCTGTGGCCGTTCGCAAACGCGTTCCTGCTGGCGCCGCAGCGTCGCCCGGAGAGCGTCGACGAAACTCGGCCCATCTAAGGCGGCCGACTTGATGCGCTCCGCTATTCGCCCTCACCTGGCATGACCGAAATCCGCAACGTCGAACAGGAGCTGTCGCGCTTCCGCCTGCGGCTGGCGGCGGCCGCCCTGTTCGTGCTCGTCTGCTTCGGCCTGCTGCTGGCGCGCTTTTTCTGGCTGCAGCAGATCAAGCACGAGCAGTACTCGGCCAAGGCGGAAGACAACCGCATCTCGGTGGCGCCGATCGAGCCCAATCGCGGCATCATCATGGACCGCAACGGCGTGGTGCTGGCGCGCAACTACTCGGCGTACACGCTGGAAATCACCCCGTCCAAGCTGCAGGACACGCTCGACAACACGATCGACCAGCTTGCCCAGGTGGTCGATATCCAGCCGCGCGACCGCCGTCGCTTCAAGCGTCTGATGGAAGATGCGCGCAGCTTCGAAAGCCTGCCGATCCGCAGCCAACTGACGGACCAGGAAGTCGCGCGCTTCTCGGCGCAGCGCTTCCGCTTTCCGGGCGTGGACGTGCATGCGCGGCTGTTCCGCCAATACCCGCTGGGCGAATCGGCGTCGCACGTGATCGGCTACATCGGCCGGATCTCTGAACGCGATCTGGACCGCATCGACAACATGAGCGATGCCAACAGCCAGCCTAACGTGACGTACGACCCGCGCAAGGACTCCAACAATTACAGCGGCACGGAATACATCGGCAAGGTCGGCATTGAACAGAGCTACGAGACCGAGCTGCACGGCCTGACCGGCTACGAAGAGGTGGAAGTGAGCGCGGGCGGGCGGCCGATCCGTACGCTGTCGACCTCGCAGGCAACGCCGGGCAACAACCTGATCCTGTCGCTCGACATCAACCTGCAGCGGCTGGCCGAGCAACTCTTTGGCAACCGCCGCGGCGCCCTGGTGGCGATCGAGCCGGAAACGGGCGACATCCTGGCCTTCGTCTCCAAGCCGACGTTCGATCCGAACATGTTCGTTGAGGGCATCGACAGCACCTCTTGGAGCGAGCTGAACAATTCGCCCGACAAGCCGCTGCTGAACCGGCCGCTGCGCGGCACGTACCCCCCGGGTTCGACCTACAAGCCATTTATGGCGCTGGCTGCGCTGGAGCTGGGCAAGCGTACGCCGCAATGGGGCATGGCGGATCCGGGTTCATTCACGCTTGGCAACCACACCTTCCGCGACGATGCGCCGGGCGGGCACGGCTGGGTCGACATGTTCCGCTCGATCGTGGTGTCGTGCGACACGTATTACTACCGCCTCGCCAACGACATGGGCGTCAACGCCATCCACGATTTCATGAAGCCGCTGGGCTTCGGGCAGATCACGGGCATCGACATCGAGGGCGAACGCACCGGCATCCTCCCGTCCACCGACTGGAAGCGCAAAGCCTACAAGCGCCCCGAGCAGCAGAAGTGGTACGACGGTGAAACGATTTCGCTGGGTATTGGCCAGGGCTATAACAGCTTCACCATCCTGCAGTTGGCGCATGCGGTGTCGACGCTGGCCAACAACGGCGTGGTGATGAAGCCCCACTTGGTGAAGGCCGTGGAGGATTCGCTGTCCAAGGCGCGCAATCTGACGGTGCCGACCGAGAGCTACCGCATCCCGCTCAAGCAGGCCAACATCGACGTGATCAAGCGCGCCATGGTGGGCGTGAACCAGGCGGGTACGGCTGCCAAGGCGTTTGCCGGCGCGCAATACGTGTCCGCAGGCAAGACCGGCACGGCGCAGACCTTCTCGCTGGGCAAGAACGAGAAATACAGCCACCACGCAATTCCCGAATACAAGCGCGATCACGCACTGTTCGAAGCGTTTGCGCCGGCGGATCATCCGAAGATTGCGGTGGCGCTGATCGTCGAGAACGCCGGCTTCGGTGCCACCTCGGCCGCGCCAATCGCACGTGCGGTCATGGACTATTACCTGGCCGGCAAGTGGCCCACCGAACTGGCTGCCACCGCGCCGAAAGCTCAGCCGCAACCGCCGGTGGACACGCCGAGCGTGTTCTCGACCGGCAAGACGGCCACCATCGCCAGCGCAACGGCTACGCCGCAAGTGGCTGCAGAGGCGGCGTCCGGGGTGGCTGCCGCTTCCGGCGTAGGAACCTCCACCGCCAGTGCTGTGGCCGCCGCTTCTGCGCCGGCCGCATCGTCGGTGGCATCAGGGGCCACGCGCAGCACGCCGCCGCTGTCGCCTGACCTGGTGGTGCCGGCCCTGCGCGGGGCCGGCACCGGCGCCGAAGCCGTCGCCCCGGCCACGCTGGACGCCCAGGTGCTGCAAGCGTTGTCGCATGCACAACCGGCCCCCGAACTGCCACCGCGCGGACGTGGCAACGCTGCCGCGCCGGCTTCGGCTCCAGCCACCTCGCCCAAGGGTGCGAAGGATGCCAGGCCGGGTAACAAGCCGGCGCCGAAGCCCGCGCAGAAACCGGCCTCCAAGCCGGCCGCGCCCTGATATTCGCGCTTGAGGATCTCGCCATGGACAAACTGGACAGGCGCCGCATATTCAACATCATCAAGTCGCTCTTCACCGGCTTCGATGGCCCGCTGGCGCTGATCGTCTTCCTGCTGCTTGGCACGGGATTGGTCGCGCTGTATTCGGCCGCCATCGACATGCCGGGCCGGGTGGAAGACCAGGTCCGCAACATCCTGCTGTCGTTCGTGCTGATGTGGATCATCGCCAACTTGCCGCAACAAACGCTGATGCGCTTTGCGGTGCCGCTCTACACCGTCGGCGTGGCGCTGTTGATCGGCGTGGCGGCGTTCGGGCTGATCCGCAAGGGCGCGCGGCGGTGGCTCAATATCGGCGTGGTGGTACAGCCCTCGGAGATCATGAAGATCGCCATGCCGCTCATGCTGGCGTGGTACTTCCAGAAGCGCGAGGGCGTGATCCACTGGTATGACTATCTGGCGGCAGCGTTGCTGCTGCTGATTCCCGTGGGGTTGATCGCCAAGCAGCCGGACCTGGGCACTGCGCTTCTGGTGCTGGCAGCGGGTATCTACGTGATCTACTTTGCCGGCCTGTCGTGGCGGCTGATCGTGCCAGTGCTGGTGGTTGCCGTCACCGCGATCACGCTAGTGGTGTCATTCGAGTCGCGCATCTGCGCGCCGGGCGTGAACTGGCCGATCCTGCACGACTACCAGCAACACCGCGTGTGTACGCTGCTCGACCCGACCACCGACCCGCTCGGCAAGGGCTTCCACACCATCCAGTCGATCATTGCCATCGGCTCGGGCGGCGTGACGGGCAAGGGATGGCTGAAGGGCACGCAAACCCACCTGGAGTTCATCCCCGAGAAACACACCGACTTCATCTTCGCGGTGTATTCGGAGGAGTTTGGGTTGGTGGGCAACGGCGTGCTGCTGTTCCTGTATCTGCTGCTGATCTTGCGCGGGCTCTTTATTGCAGCCAACGCGGGGACGCTGTTCGGGCGCCTGCTGGCCGGATCGATCACGCTGATCTTCTTTACCTACGCCTTCGTCAACATGGGCATGGTGAGCGGCATCCTGCCTGTGGTGGGCGTACCGCTGCCGCTCATCAGTTATGGGGGGACGGCGCTTGTCACGCTGGGCATGGGCATCGGCATCCTGATGAGCATCGCCCGACAGAAACGCTTCGTGCAGACCTGACAAAACGACCGCCAGAACTTGGCGGCCGTTTTGCTTTCAGGCGGCGAGCGCTTCTTCGCGCAGCAACCTTCGCAGCACCTTGCCCGTCGCGGTGGCGGGCAGCGCATCATGGAACTTCACGCGCCGCGGCACCTTGTACGGCGCCATGTTGTCGCGCGACCAGGCAATCAGCTCGGCTTCCGATAGGGTCACGCCGTTCATCGGCACCACGTGCGCGCAGACGACTTCGCCCTTTTCGGGATCGGGGATGGGCGTCACAGCGACCTGGCGGATGCCCGGGTGGCGCGACAGCAGCGCCTCGACCTCTTCCGGAAACACGCTGTAGCCCGACACCTTGATCATCTCCTTGATGCGGCCCTGCCATTGCAGGTAGCCGTCGGGCGAAACCTGGCCGATATCGCCGGTGCGCAGAAAGCCGTTGTCCAGGACAGCGCGTGTGGCCTCGTCGCGCTGCCAGTAGCCGCGGAACACGCCGGGGCTGCGGATGGTGATTTCGCCAGCCTGGCCGGGCGGCAGTTCAGCGCCGGTATGCGGGTCGACGATGCGCACCTCAGTCTGCGGGACGATCTTGCCGTGCCAACCCCAGCGCGGGGCATCGGCGGGCGTGATGGCGTCGCAGGTGTGGGTTTCCGACAGGCCATAGGCGGCTTCGTAGATGCGGCACTGCGGGCCGGCAAAGGCACGCCACTGCTCGGCGATCGCTTCGGTCAGCGTGACGCCGAAGCTGGTGCACGGGTTGGCCACCAAGGATTCCATGCGGTACTGCGCCGCGTCCGGATGCGCCATGACCGCCAGGTTCATTGGCGTCATGCTGTACCAGCGTGTCACGCGGTAGCGGTCGATGGCCTGCAGCACGGCCAGGGGATCGAAGCGATAAAGCAGGATGGTCGTGGCACCGGAATACAGCATCACGTTCATGCCCATCAGCATGCCGGCGATATGAGACAGCGGCGCCACCGCCAGCATCACGTCCGAGGCATGGATGCCGCTGACCTGCACCGTAACGGCGGTCTTGTACAGCGCGTTGCGGTGCGTGAGCATGGCGCCCTTCGGCCGGCCGGTGGTGCCGGACGTGTAGACCATCAGCGCAACGTCATCCAGGCTCACCTGAATGGCGGCCACGGCGTTGCGCTCGGCCACATCCACGGGCTCGGCCATCAACTGCATCAGGTCGAGCTGCGCGGCGCCCGGCTTGTTCTTGAGCGGCGGTGCAGACGAAGCATCGGCGGCAATCAACTCGGGCGGCACGGCCAGCGCCTTGCGGCACGCCGGCTGCGCGGGCTGCAGATCGGCATAGCGCGTGGTGATGACGGTCGTGACCGCCGTGCCGGGCTGGGCGGCCTCGACAATCGGCATCAGGTCGGCCGCCGCCACCAGAATCTTGGCGCCGCAATCGGCCAGTTGGTCGCGCAGTTCGTGCTGGCGCGACAGCGGCCCGCAGGGCACGACGATGCCGCCCAGCTTGGCCGTGGCCAGGTGGGCCACGATGGCTTGCGGACAGTTGTGCAGAAACAGCGCAACGCGATCGCCGCGTGTCACGCCCAGCCGCTGCAACTGCACCGCCAGCCGCGTCGAGGCCTGATCCAGCTCGCGCCAGCAGATCGTACGGCCGTACCATAGCAGGGCGATGCGCTCGGGCGTCTGCTGCGCATGATGGGCGCAATACCGGTGCAGCGGCATCTCGCCCGCCAGATAGTTGACCGGTTCGCGGTTCTGGATGGTCATGTGGTGTCTCCTCGGCCGCCGGCATCGCGGGGCGACACATCGGCCGTGCTGGCTGCCCTCGTTGCGGGGCGCTCATGCGGGTCAGGGTTCGTGGCATCCATCGTTCGAGTATGGCGAAGCCATCTGGCCACCGCCGCACCGATTTGCGCAAGACCGCGTTCCACCCACGATTCGGGCCAAACATGACCTCGCGCAAGACGAATCTCACAAAAATCTACCGTTCGGTATAGAGTCTCGGCGCAAATCTGCTGTTGCGTCAATCGGTGAGAAGTCGGATACGCAGCCCTGGCAATGAAATATCGCAAACGTAGCTGGGGTGGCGTTCTCACATGAGCGTGCGCTCACATTCAAGGATTGCCCCTAGGCAGTGAATTGCTTGTGCCAATATTAAACATTTGCTGTCACGACAGATTTGTTCTATTTTTGACAACAAATTATGTGAGAGGCTGGAATGGATCGTTTGCAGTCGATGCGGGTGTTTTCCAAGGTGGTGGAGCTTGGCAGCTTTGCCCGGGCGGCCCAGCATCTGTCGATGAGCAATGCCGTGGTCACGCGTTACGTGGCCGACTTGGAGGCGCATCTCGGCACGCGCCTGCTCAACCGCACCACGCGCAGCCTGTCGCTGACCGACGTGGGCGAGACCTACCTGCAGCGCTGTGCACAGATCCTGCTCGACATTGACGAGGCGGAATCGCTGGCCACCTCGCGCAGCCAGGCGCTGGTCGGAGGCCTGCGCATCGTCGCCCCCGTCATGTTCGGGCTGCACGTGCTGCCGATGCTGCTCGCTCGCTTCCAGCAGCTTTATCCCGAGGTGACGTTTGACGTGGCGCTGTCCGACCGCCCGATCGACATCGTCGAGGATGGCCGCGACGTCGGCATCATGGTGTCGGAACTCGGCCTGGGCTCGCACCTGGTGGCGCGCCGCATGATTTCCGCCGAGATGGTCATGGCAGCCACCCCCGCCTATCTACGTCAGCATTCCACGCCGCAGCGCGCCGAAGATATTGCCGAGCATCGCGTCATTGCGATGTGGCACCCGCAACTGCGTCACGAGTGGGAGATGAGCACAGCCGACGGCCAGTCGATTTCAGTACCGGTGCAGCCCTCGCTCGTCACCAGCAATGCCGAACTGATGCACCGGGCGGTGCTCGCCGACATGGGCATCGCGATTCTGTCGTCGTACATGGCCCGACCGGATCTGGAGTCCGGACGCCTGGTGCGCGTGCTGCCGCAATACAAGCTGCCGCATCGGTCGCTGTCGCTGGTATATCCGAGCCGCAAGTTCCTGCCGACAAAGGTGCGCACGTTCATCGACTACATGCTGGCCCAGGCGATGGAGGTCAAGCACAGCGAGGCGCGCGCCGGCCGTAGCCTCAGCGAAGCCGCATAAGCTACGCCCCATCACCAAAGCAAAACGGGAGGACAGTGTCCTCCCGTTTGCGTTGGTACCGGCGAAACCGCGTTCAGGTCTCGCTGGTGCTTTCCTCGTCAGCCTCGGTTTCAGAGGCTTTCTTGCGTGCCGGGGCTTTCTTGGCAGCCGTCTTGCTTGCGGTCTTGGCCGGCGCCTTCTTGGCGGCAGGCGTTTTAGCCGCAGCGGTCGTCTTCTTCGCCGCAGTCTTGGCGCCGGGCTTGCCCTTGCCTTCGCCGCGCGGCTCGAATTCGAAGCCGATCTTGCCATCCGGCTGCTTCACCAGGAACGCCTTGAAGTTGCGGCCCGTGCGCGCCGACTTGAAGCCGGTCAGCAGGTCGGTTTTGCCCTCAGTCAGCAGCTTGCCCAACTGCTCGCGGCTGATCTCCTGCTGCAAGATGATCTTGCCGGTGGTGAAGTCGCAGGTCTTGGGCTGCGCCACAGCGTTTTCGCAGACGTACTTCAGGCCGTGCTCGTAGACGCTCCCGTTGCACTTCGGGCAGTGGCCGACGCTTTCCTGTCCCGAGAAATCGACCGGCTCGCCATCGTCTTCGTCGTTCTGGCCGAAGTCGAACTCCATCTTCCAATGACCGTCTTCTTGCGCCAGCTTGAGGATGGCCGCAAACGGACGTCCCATTTTGCTGCGGAAGCCTTGCAGCGGGCCGATGGTCTTGTTGGTCAGCAACTCCTCCACTTCGTCCAGCTCGAACTGGCGCCCCCCCGGAATCTTGCTGATCGAGAAGTCACAGTGGCTGCAGGCGAAGCGGCGGTAGTTTTCCTTGACCACGTGGCCGCATTGCGGGCACGGCGTGGAAAGCGTTGCGTAGTCGCCGGGGATGGTGTCGCTGTCGTATTCCTTCGCGCGCTTGACGATCTGCTGCGTCATCTGCGCGATCTCGCGCATGAATTCGTCACGCTCCAGCTGACCACGCTCGATGAGGGAAAGCTTGTGCTCCCAGCCGCCAGTCAACTCGGCTTGCGTGAGCTCTTCCACACCCAGGCCACGCAGCAGCGTCATCAGTTGGAACGCTTTGGCCGTCGGGATCAGCTCGCGGCCTTCGCGCACGAGGTACTTTTCCGTCAGCAACCCTTCGATGATGGCCGCGCGCGTGGCTGGCGTGCCCAGGCCCTTGCCGGCCATGGCTTCGCGCAACGCATCGTCGTCGACCAGCTTGCCGGCGCCTTCCATGGCGGAGAGCAGCGTCGCTTCGTTGTAGCGTGCGGGCGGCTTGGTGGTCAGGCCCACCGGCTCGACCTTGTCGGTCTTGACCTTCTCGTCCTTGGCGACCGGCACGAGGTTGGCGTCCTCACCCTGCGCCTCGCGGCCGTACACGACCAGCCAGCCCGGGTTCACCAGCACCTTGCCTTCGGTCTTGAAATGATGCCCGGCCACCTCGGTCACGCGCGTGGTGACCTGGTATTCAGCTGCCGGGAAGAACACCGCCAGGAAGCGGCGCACCACCAGGTCGTACAGCTTCTGTTCCGGCTCCGACAGGTTCTTCGGTGCCTGCAGCGTCGGGATGATGGCGAAGTGATCGCTGATCTTGCTGTTGTCGAAGATCCGCTTGTTCGGCTTGACCCACTGGTTGGCCAGGATCTTCTTCGCGTGCGTCAGATAGTTGGGTGAGCTTTCGCCCAGCATGTCCAGCGTCTGCTTGACCGTGCCCAGGTAGTCTTCAGGCAGCGCGCGCGAATCGGTACGCGGGTAGGTCAGCACCTTGTGCTTTTCATACAGCGCCTGCGCCAGGCCCAGCGTGTTCTTCGCCGAGAAACCGAAGCGGCCGTTGGCCTCGCGCTGCAGGCTGGTCAGGTCGAACAGCGCCGGCGACATCTGCGTCGAAGGCTTCGATTCTTCCGTCACCGAGCCCGGCTTGTCGCGGCACGCGGCCACGATGCTCTTGGCCTCGGCCTCGCTCCACAGACGCGAATCGCGTCGTTCGGGGTCGAATTCGTCCTTCTTGAACTTCGGGTCGAACCAGCGGCCTTCGTACAGGCCGGCCGCGGCGATGAATTCAGCGCGCACTTCCCAGTAGTCTCGCGGGACGAAGCGTTTGATCTTCTCTTCGCGCTCCACCACGATCGACAGCGTGGGCGTTTGTACGCGGCCCACGGTGGTCAGGAAGAAGCCGCCGCCCTTGCTGTTGAACGCGGTCATGGCGCGCGTGCCGTTGATACCGACCAGCCAGTCAGCCTCGGAACGGCAGCGGGCGGCATCGGCCAGCGGCATCATGTCTTCGTTGCTGCGCAGCTTGCCAAAGCCATCACGGATGGATTGCGGCGTCATCGACTGCAGCCACAGCCGCTTCACCGGCAGCTTGGTGTTCGCGTGTTGCGCGATCAGGCGGAAGATCAGTTCACCTTCGCGCCCCGCGTCACAGGCGTTGATCAGGCCGGTCACGTCCTTGCGCTTGATCAGCCGCGTCAGCACCTTTAGGCGCGCTTCCGACTTGGCGATCGGGCGCAGGTCAAAGTGCGGCGGGATCACGGGCAGATGCGCGAAGCTCCATTTGCCGCGCTTGACTTCGTATTCATCGGGCGCAGCAATCTCGACCAGATGGCCGACCGCCGACGAGAGGACGTAGTCGTCGCTCTCAAAGTACTCGTCGTGCTTGGTGAAGCCACCCAGCGCGCGCGCGATATCAGCGGCGACCGACGGTTTTTCGGCAATGATGAGAGCCTTGGACATGTGAGCGGATCCTGGCGATCGCAAGTAATCGGGTAAAGAAGAAGTCGCTTTTCTATAGCGACCGTTCGCGTATTTTTTTTAGAGTCTTATGGCAACGCCTGCCGACTTCAAGTGCCGCGGGCGCTTGTCAGCGTGCCCGTCAGGGAGCCATTAACCAGCAGTCGGCCCCAAATTTGGCCGCCAATCATAAGCGCGGTTCCTTTTCAGGCGCAATAGAGTGGCGCATGCATCGCTTAGTGTTGTCAAGGCCAGCGATCACGCCGATTCCAGCAACCAGCCTCGCAAATCCGGGGCCGCTGGCACCGCGGGAGCAACGCCCAGATCACGCGAAAGCAATCCCTCAACAACACCGGCGTGAGGCAGGACGGGGCCGAAAAACAACACATCGCTCCCACGCTGCACCAGCAAGGTCGGAAAGTTTTCAACGTCGTAATCGCCAAGCGCATCGGCGTGATCTTCCACATCCACCCAGACAAAGCAGCATTCCGGATGCCGCTCGGCGAGTTCAGTGAAGGTCTTCCGATAGCTGCGGCACGTGCCGCACCACTCAGCGCACAGGCACACCACCAGCAGTTGCTCCGAGCGAATGCGCGCGTGCAACGTGGCGGCGTCGGTGTCAGGCGAGAGCAGTGGCATGAAAAAAGGCGCTAGGCGACCAGCGGAGTGACGAACGGGTCGCGCTTATTGTAGGCACGCTTTCACGGAAGCCGCAGGAAGCGCCCGCCGGGCTGACGCTCAACGCGGCCATCCAGCTCCAGCGCCAGAAGTTGTGCGGATAGCGCAGCAGCAGCTTGGCCGGTGCGCTCACACAAGGTATCCAGATCGACGGGATCAAAGCCGAGCGCGTCGAGCAATGCGGTTTCAGCAGCACTTGGCGCCGGGCGCGCAGCAGGGACCGGTGCGTCAGCAGGCGCCTCGACAGGGGCCGCGCGCGTCGCACGCTTAGCCGGCGCGGCAGCACGCCCCCAGCCGAGTTCATCGAGGATATCGGCAGCGGTTTCCACCAGCTTGGCGCCTTGCTTGATCAGCAGATGGCAACCCTTGGCCAGTGGCGAATGGATCGACCCGGGAATCGCAAACACATCGCGCCCCTGCTCGGCCGCCAACCGCGCGGTGATGAGGGAGCCGGACTGCGCCGCCGCTTCCACCACCAGCAGCCCGCGCGCCAAACCCGAGATCAAGCGATTGCGGCGGGGGAAATTCTCGGCGCGTGCGCCCATCCCCAGCGGGTATTCGGAGATGATCACGCCAGCCTCGGCAATGCGATGCGCCAGCGCCCGATTGCGTGCTGGATAAACAATATCGAGCCCGGTACCCACGACTGCGATGGTGCTCCCCGGGCCTGCAAGCGCGCCTTCATGCGCCGCCGCATCGATGCCGAGCGCAAGGCCTGACACGATCGTCACGCTCGCCGCCGACAACGCCTGGGAAAACGCCCGCGCGTTGTCGATGCCGGCTGCCGTAGCGCTGCGCGCGCCCACCACGCCCACCGCCGCTGCGCGCAGCAGCGAGGCATCGCCCTTGGTGTACAGCAAGGTCGGCGGGTCCGGCAGTTCAAGCAGGCGGGGCGGATAGCCGCGATCGGCCAGCGTGAAGATGGCATTGCCGGGCTCGTTCACCCAGGCGACGGTGCGCTCGATCAGTGCCGCAAGCGTGTCGTCGGGCTCGGCAAGCAACGCACGCGCTTGTCGCTCGGGCAACACCTTGGCGAGCGCGGCATACGGCTGGGCGAAGATGTCTTGCGGCAACCCGAAGGCCGCCAGCAACTGCCGCGCAGCAACGGGACCAACGCCGGGGGTTTCAGTCAGACGCAGCCACGCGGCCAGTTCAGCCGGATCGCGTGTACAGGAGAGGGAAGCGGTGGAATCGGCCGCGGCGGGCGCCGCGACCTGAGATGCATCGGTCAAATCAAGGACTGCGTTAGCGCGTAGTTCAAGGTTGCGGCGACATCGGGTTGCTGACGCTGTCGCCTACTTCTACGGCGTTCGATGCGTCCGTCACCAGCGCATAGGCCACGTGCGGGAACACACGGAACACGAAGGCCAGGCCGTAGCGCTCTGCGGGCAGTTGCACGGCCTCATTGCCGGCCGTCGCGTCTTTCACGACGGCGCCAGCGCGCGCCAGCGAGAGCACGTGGCCCGGCTCAAGCCCCTGCTGGCTGCCGATGTTCAGCACGACCACCTGGTCGGTACCGCCGAAGCGCACGCCGCCGGTGACCTTGGCGACCGCGCCGTGCACATCGCCTTCCGGCGCATGCGGCACATAACGCACCGGCACGCGCGGGGGCAGTGGCATCAGTTGCGAGCCGACGCCCATCTCTTCCTTGGACGACAGCACTTCCACCTTGGTCACTGCCTGCGGCCCGGTCGCTGCGCGCACCACACGCAGCGTGCCGAGGAAGTCGGCTTCGTAACCGAGCACGCTGCCGGTCACCGGATCCTTGAGCGGCCGGACCGGGCGATACGCCTGCCATTCGGTGCCGGCCTGGCCGCCTTCACCTGCAGGCAGACCGCGGGCATAGGCAGTTTCGCCCTTGCCCAGATAAACCCGGCCCTCGGGCAGCGAGAAGATGCGCGCCGGCGTGGCCAGCGTTTCTTCATCCACCACGATCGGCTGGGTCAGGAAAGGCTCGATGGCAGCGGAGGGAATGCTCGAGATGGCATCACCATCCTGCCCCGACACGCGGGTATGCGGCGACAGGCGCACCGTGCTGCCGTCCGCCGATGCTGGCGAACTCGACAGCCAGGCACGGCCATTGGCGTGATGCAGATACAGGATCTGGCCCGGATAGATCAGATGCGGGTTGCGGATTTGCTCGCGGTTCATACCCCACAGTTCGGGCCAGCGGTAGGGCCGCTTGAGGTACTTGCCCGAGATTGCCCACAGCGTGTCGCCACGGCGCACGGTGTACTGCGCGGGCGCGGTGGCGGACAGTTCGGATTCGGGGATGCCCGCTTGGGCAGCCGTCGCGGCCTGCGCCTGTTGCGCCGGCGTCACAGTGCGCTCGGCGGCGTGGGCGGCGCCCATGCAGAAAAGCGCTGCCGCGGCAACCGCCGACAGGGCGCAAACGTAAGGCTGGCGCGCTTTCGTGGCGGTTTGCATGGCGGGCTGAGAGTGCATCGGTGTGTTACGATGGCGCATTATTCTATGAAGAATCGGCGAGTGGTCCGCGTGCCTGTTCGACGCCTCACCGCCGCAGCTGTACGCAGTTCTGCGTCGCAGCAAGAGGGGTATGGCATCCAACATTCGTCAGGCTTTTTCCTAAGCCATGTGGCGGATAGCGCCCCCGATTCTGCATGACATTCCAAGCGATCGCAATTGAAGGCAACCCCTCGTTAGCGTGGCCTTCTGCAACCGTTGTTGCCAAGCATCATGGCCCTACTGAATATCCTGCAATACCCTGATCCGCGGCTGCACAAAGTCGCCAAACCGGTTGCCGTTGTAGATGACCGCATCCGCAAACTGGTGGCCGACATGGCCGAGACCATGTACGAGGCGCCCGGCGTTGGCCTGGCCGCCACGCAGGTCGACGTGCATGAGCGCGTGATCACCATCGACGTGTCGGAGTCGCGCGACGAGCTTCGCGTGTTCATCAACCCGGAAATCATCTGGACAAGTGACGAGCACAAGGTCTGGGACGAAGGCTGCCTGTCGGTGCCTGATATCTATGACAAGGTCGACCGCCCGGCCCGCGTGCGCGTGCGTGCACTGAATGAAAAGGGTGAAACCTTCGAGCTGGAGGCCGACGATCTGCTGGCCGTGTGCATCCAGCACGAGATGGATCACCTGATGGGCAAGGTCTTCGTCGAATACCTCTCGCCGCTCAAGCAGACGCGCATCCGCTCCAAGCTCAAGAAGCACCAACGCGACGCGGTACCGCAGCGTTGAATGCGTTCCCATGCCTGCCGACGCCGGCGCGCGCCCTCGCTCCATCCCGCTGATGCCGATCGCTCCCGCTGACGCAGGCCCGAACACCAGCCCGCGCCGCCTGTCGGCACTGCTGGTGCGGCATTGGCGCGTCGTCGTCCTGCTGATGCTGTGCGCGTATTTTGTTGCGGGCACGTTCTGGCGCGCGCCCTGGAAGGCCGACGAGCCGTATTCCTTCGGCATCGTCATCAACATCATCGAGCGCGGCGACTGGGTCGTTCCCAACGTCGCCTTCGAGCCGTTCGTCGAAAAACCCCCGCTGATGTACTGGACGGGCGCGCTGGCCGCGCTGGCGCTGCCCGACATGCCGCCGCACGAAGCCGTGCGCGTGGCGGTGCTGTTCTGGATGGCGCTGACGTGCTGGGCAGTCTGGCGAACGGCACGGCTGCTCCGCAGCGAAGCACGCGACTGGCGCTTGCGCGTCGGCGCTGCCCTCGCACGCGGACGGCCGGGCCTGACCTTGGCTGCACGACGTGAAGCCGGCCTCGACGCCGGCGGCGCTGCACTGCGCGACTATGCGCTGGGCGCGCTGCTGCTGTTTGCCGGCTGCGTCGGACTGGCCGAGCACGTCCACAAGTTCATTGCCGATGTCCCGCAGCTGGCTGGCACCGCGATAGCGCTATATGGCCTCGTGCGGTTTGTCAAAGAGAGCGAAGCCGGGGGCGCAAAGGGCGTCGACGTGCTGCGTCCGGCATTGTGGTTCGGCACGGGCATCGGTGTCGCGTTCCTGGGCAAGGGCGTACTCGTGCCAGGACTGTTCGCGATCACCCTGCTGGCGGCGATCGCACTGCTGCCGGATTTCCGCAACCGCCAGGCATGGCGCTTCTATGGACTCTCGCTGCTGGTGGCGTTGCCGTGGCTGGTGATCTGGCCGGCCATCTTCTGGCGCGAATCGCCGGACCTGTTCATCGAGTGGTTCTGGGTCAACAACCTCGGCCGCTTCTTCGGCTTCTCGCATCTGGGTGGCGAAAAGGGTTCGCTGGCGACGACCATCCGATCGATCTTCCTGACCGGCACGCCCGCGGTGTGGCCAGCGGTGTCCGTGCTGGCCGTGTCGCTATACAAGCTCGCGCGGCAACGCGGGCATGGGGCGCGCACGGCATGGCTGCTGCCGTACCAGGGGCACCTGGTCGTTGCGCTGTTCGTGCTGACGACGATTGCCGTGGTGCTGCGCTCGGCCGTACTGCGCGATGTGTACCTGATGCCACTGCAACCCGCGCTAGCCCTGCTGGGTGCACCGATGCTGCTGCTGATTGCGCCCGCGTGGCGCGCCCGTGCATGGGGCGCGGCCGTGGCGTTGTTTGGCGCGCTGGGGCTGGTGGTATGGGCGGTGTGGGGCGCGCTAGTGACCAGCGGCGGGCAGTTGCTGCCGGCCTGGCTGGCCAAGATGCTGGGCCGCGTGCTGCCGTTGCCGTATGACATGCTGATCCATCCGGTGGCCGTATTGGCCGCCGGGGGCATTACGGCGCTTTGGGCCGCCTGCGTGTGGCTGCGGCCAGCGCGCTCCGGCGTGGTGGCGTGGGCGGCGGGGCTGGGCATGGTGTGGGGCCTGCTCGGCACCCTGCTGATGCCGTGGATTGACGATGCCCGCAGCTACCGCCCGCTGTTCCAGGCGATCAAACCGGTGCTCGAATCTGCGCAAATCTGCGTGGCCACGCGCGGCATGGGCGAAAGCGAGCGCGCGCTGATGCATTACGAAACAGGCGTGCGCCCGGTCAAGTGGCTGCTGGGCCACAGCGGCGCCGGCGACGCTCACCACCCCAACCCCACCGCACGCACCTGCGACCTGATCCTCGTGCTCGAAAAACGCCCGGAACACGCCCGACGCCGCCCCCACGGCAACAACTGGGAAATGGTGTGGCGCGGCAGCCGCCCCGGCGACACCAACGAAACCTTCTCGCTCTTCCAGCGGCGCAGCAATGGCGTGTCCGAGGCGCTGCCGTCGCCCGAGCCCATCGTGCCGCTGACCGACACCCCGCATCGCGGCCGTCGCTAAGCCCAATGCGCTACGCTGTCGTGTAGCGCGCCTCCCCTCGTTTTCGGTTCTCCATCCATGACGTCCACCCTTCGCGTAGCGTTTGCCGGCACGCCTGAATTTGCGCAGATTGCCCTGGCGGCGATCCATCAGGCCGGCTTCCCCGTCGTTGCCGTACTGAGCCAGCCGGATCGCCCGGCCGGGCGCGGCATGCAATTGCAGGCGAGTCCCGTCAAGCAGTACGCCGTGACGCATGGGTTCGCACCGATCCTCCAGCCGCCGTCGCTGCGCCGCACGGGCAAGTATCCACAGGAAGCCGCCGAAGCCATCGACGCCCTGGCTGCCCAGCGTCCTGACGTGATGGTCGTTGCCGCTTACGGCCTGATCCTGCCGCAGGAAGTGCTCGATCTGCCGCGCTTTGGCTGCATCAACATCCACGCGTCGCTGCTGCCGCGCTGGCGTGGTGCCGCGCCCATCCACCGTGCGATCGAAGCAGGCGACGCCGAATCGGGCATCACGCTCATGCAGATGGATGCGGGCCTGGACACCGGCGACATGATCGCCATGGAACGCGTGCCCATCGGCCTGACCGACACGACGGCCACGCTGCACGACACGCTGGCCGCGCTCGGCGGACGCATGGTGGTAGAAGCGCTCGCTAAGCTGGCGCAAGACGGCAAGCTGGACGCCACGCCGCAGCCCGCCGAAGGCATTACCTACGCGGAAAAAATCGCCAAGGAAGAAGCCACGCTGGACTGGTCGCGCCAAGCCGCCGCGCTGCTGCGCCAGGTGCATGCGTTCAATCCGTTTCCCGGTGCATCTGCCGCGCTGGATGGCGTGACGATCAAGTTCTGGCAAGCGCAAGCGTTGGCCGACCGTCCGGCGGATGCAGAACCCGGCACCGTCCTGGCCGCCAACGCGGAGGGCGTCACCATCGCCTGCGGCGCCGGCGCGCTACGCGTGACCCAGTTGCAGAAGCCAGGCGGCAAGCGCCTGCCCGCACGCGAATTCCTGCAAGGCCTGGCAATCCAGCCCGGCCAGCGCTTCGCGTCGCGCGACTAACCGCCCATCTATATAGAAGAGGATTTCGCAATGACCGCGCTGGGCATCGTCAATCTGCCGCTCTTCATGCTGGCGGTGTTTCTGCTGAATGTGACCCCTGGGCCCGACACGGCCTACATCGTCGGGCGCAGCGTTTCGCAAGGACGGGCAGCGGGGCTACTGTCGGCGCTGGGCGTATCGGCGGGTTGCTGCGTGCATGTGCTGGCAGTCGCGTTCGGGCTGACGGCGCTATTGGCGGCTTCCACCGTGGCATTCACAGTCATCAAGGTGGTGGGCGCGGCGTACCTGATCTACCTGGGCGGCCGCATGCTGCTGGCGCCGCCCGAGCGCGACGACGCCCCCGTCGAAGAAGGGGAAACGCCCGCCGCCAAGCGTGCGCGTCCGCTCAAGTCGCTCTTCATGCAGGGTTTTCTCACCAATGTGCTGAATCCGAAGGTCGTGCTGTTCTTCCTGTCGTTCTTCCCGCAGTTTGTCGATCCACACGCCAGCCACAAGGCGCTGGCATTCTTGGCGTTGGGCGCGGTGTTCATTGTCATGTCGACGATCTGGAACAGCCTGGTGGCGTGGGTGGCCGCCAGCGTCACGCGCCGCGTGGCCGGCAAGCCGGGCATCAAGCGCTGGCTCGATCGCGTGGTCGGCACGGCGTTCATTGGGCTTGGCGCGCGGCTGGCGTTCACCACCCGTTGATAGGTCAAGCGTCATCTGCGGCGAAATATCGCGCAAGTCCCGCGCAAACCCTTGAATTTTCAGCGATTATCGCGATCTAACAAACTCACAAAACCCTAGACCCACAGGAGCCACGCCCCCATGTTCAACTGGATCAAGACCTTCATGTTGATGGCAGCGATCACCGCGCTGTTCATCGTCATCGGCGGCATGATCGGCGGACGCAGCGGGATGATGCTGGCGCTGCTGTTCGCGCTGGGCATGAATTTCTTCTCGTACTGGTTCTCCGACAAGATGGTCCTGCGCATGTACAACGCGCAGGAAGTCAACGAAACCAGCGCGCCGCAGTTCTACCGGATGGTGCAGGAGCTTGCCGGCCGCGCTGGCCTGCCCATGCCGCGCGTCTATCTCATCGACGAGGCCCAGCCCAACGCCTTCGCCACCGGCCGCAACCCGGAGCACGCCGCCGTGGCCGCGACCACAGGCATCCTCAATATCTTGTCGGAACGCGAGCTGCGCGGCGTGATGGCGCACGAGCTAGCGCACGTGCAGCACCGCGACATCCTGATCTCGACCATCTCGGCCACGATGGCCGGTGCGATCTCGGCGCTGGCCAACTTTGCCGTGTTCTTCGGCGGCCGCGACAGCGAAGGCCGTCCCGCCAACCCGATCGCCGGGATTGCGGTGGCGATCCTCGCGCCGCTGGCGGCAGCGATGATCCAGATGGCGATTTCCCGCGCGCGTGAGTTCGAAGCCGACCGTGGGGGCGCGACCATCAGCGGCGACCCGCAGGCATTGGCTTCGGCGCTGGACAAGATCCACCGCTATGCCGCCGGCATTCCGTTTGCCGCTGCTGAAGCCCACCCCGCCACCGCGCAGATGATGATCATGAACCCCCTGCACGGCGGCGGCTTGGCCAACCTGTTCAGCACGCACCCTGCCACGGAAGAGCGCATTGCGCGCCTGATGCAGATGGCGCAGACGGGGCAATATCCGGCGTAAAAGCGGCAGCCCGACGGGGCGCTTCCTTTATACTTCCGCAGTCCGCACGAGCCCGCCCATCGCGGGCTCGTTGCATTTTGTCCGCCTGATTTCCTGCCGCCCAATGCGCCTGCCGCCCGATTCCCTCGCCCACGCCTTGTCGCTTGCCGCCGCCGCCCTGGGCAAGCTGCGGCAGGGCACGGCATTGCCGCAGGCCATCGATGCCGTCTGCCAGGGCCAGCCCGCCCCGGTGCGGGGTGCCGTCCAGGATCTCGCCTACCGCGCTACGCGCTGGCTCGGCAGCACCGACTGGCTGATCCGCACGCTGATCCCGCGCCCGCCGGCCGACGGCGCCGCCAATCTGCTGCGCGTAGCGCTTGCCCAATTGCTGGACGATCCTCAGCCGTATGCACCGTTTACGGTGGTCGACCAGACCGTGACGGCCGCCTCGGCCGACCCGAAGCTTTCGCACGGCAAGGGCATGGTCAACGGCGTGCTACGCCGCTTCCTGCGCGAGCAAGATGCGCTGGTCGCGGATATGCAGGCGGATCCGTCGGCCGCCACGAACTACCCAACGTGGTGGATCGACGCCGTACGCAGCGCGTATCCCGACACGTGGCAAACCATCTTGGCCGCTGGCAACCGCCGCCCACCGATGGTTCTGCGCGTGAACCCGCGCCGCATTGCCATCGACGCGTATCTCGCACGCCTGGCGGAAGCCGGCATCGACGCCGAGCGCATCGGCGAGCAAGCCGTTCGCCTTGCGCGCGCCGTGCCCGTTGCCGAATTGCCGGGTTTTGCAGATGGCGATGTCTCGGTGCAAGACGCAGGGGCGCAACTGGCGGCAACGCTGCTCGACGTAGCGCCCGGCCAACGCGTGCTCGATGCGTGCGCCGCACCTGGGGGCAAGACCGGCCATCTGCTTGAACTGGCTGACCGCCTGGACGTGACGGCGCTCGAGTCGGATGCCGCGCGCGCCGTGCGCATTAGCGAGAACCTTGCGCGCTTGCACCAGACCGCCACCATTTGCGTCGGCGATGCGGCCAAACCGGCCACCTGGTGGGACGGCCGGCCGTTCGACCGCATCCTGGCCGATGTGCCGTGCTCGGCCGCCGGCATCGTGCGGCGCCATCCGGACATCCGGTGGCTGCGCCGCCCAGCCGACCTCAAGGCGCTTGCCGGGCTGCAACGTGACATCGTGCGCGCCCTCTGGGCATGCCTGAAGCCCGGTGGCAAGCTGGTTTATGTCACCTGTTCGATTTTTCCGACGGAAGGCGAGGACCAGGCCCGATGGTTTGAACGCCATCTGGAAGATGCGATACGATTGCACGCGCCCGGCCAGTTGCTGCCGGTCTCGCCCGATGCGGCGCAGGCCAGCGGGTTCGCCCCCGGCGCGTCGCCCTTGCCGCTCGATCACGACGGCTTCTTTTACGCGGTTTTCCAGAAACGGCCCTGATGCACCGACCGTTGTGACTGTCATCCTTCGCCCATCGATCCGGCCGCTGCAATCCCGGTTCCTGCAGATTCTGCAACGGCTGGTCGCGCTGGTCGCATTGGGCATGCTGTTCCTGTGGTGCCCGGTCACGGCATCCGCACAATCCATCGAAATCAACCGGGCCCAGCTCGAATACGCCGACGGCGGCTGGAACCTCTCCGCCGATTTCGATTTCGATCTGCCCAGCAACCTCGAAGACGCGGTGAACAAGGGCATTGCGCTCTACTTCCTTGTCGAATTCGAGCTGATCCGCCCGCGCTGGTATTGGTTCGATGATCACGCCATCAGCGCCACACGCGTAGTGCGGCTGTCGTATCACCCGCTCACGCGCCAGTACCGCGTGTCGACCGGCGGCCTGCAGGTGCCGTTCTCGCGACTGAAAGACGCCGTCGACTTCATGCAGCACGTGCGCGGCTGGCGCGTGTTCGAACAGCGCGCCGTCAAGGCCGGCGAAACCGTGCAGGCCGAAGTGCGCATGCGCCTGGACGTGACGCAGTTGCCCAAGCCGTTCCAGATCAACGCAGTCAACACGCGCGACTGGAATCTCAGCTCCGAATGGAAGCGCTTCAACCTGCTGGTGCCGAATGAGCCGCCGCCAGCCCCGGCGCCCGCGCCTGCTGCGCCACCGGCCAGTACACCGGCTTCTTCTTCGCCGGCTTCCGGCTCGTCGGGCCTGTCGCCCAATCCGGGCTGGGGCATGAGCGCCGGCCCGTCCAGCGCAGGTCCGCTGCTGGCGCCCGCCAAATGATCTTCGATCGCAGCTACAAGCGGCTGCTCTATCAGGTGGTGGCGGGCACCATCGTCTTCCTGGCGATCGTGCTGGTGGGCCTGCTGGCTGCCGCATCGGCCAACACCGAGTTCTTTGACCGGTATTTCACGCTGCTCTACAAGGTCAACCTCGTCATCGGGGTGCTGCTGGTGGTCATCATCGGCGGGCTGATGCTGGCGCTGGCGCTGCGCGCGCGGCGCGGCAAGTTCGGCACGCGGCTGATGACCAAGCTGGCGGTGTTCTTCGGGGTGGTGGGTGTCCTGCCGGGGGTGCTGATCTATCTGGTGTCGCTGCAGTTCGTGTCGCGCAGTATCGAATCGTGGTTTGACGTGAAGGTCGAATCGGCGCTCGAGGCAGGCCTGAACCTCGGCCGCTCGACCATGGACACGGCGCTGGCCGACCTGCAGAACAAGGGCCGCCTGATCGCCGAGCAAGTGGGCGATGGGTCCGCCTCGGCCACGGCCATCACGCTCAATCGATTGCGCGAGCAGTTCGGCGTACAGGAGGCGACGATCTTCACGGCCAGCGGCCGCGTGATTGCCACCGCGTCAAACACCTACGACACGCTCGTCCCAAACCTGCCCGACCAGGCCGTGCTCGAGCAGGCCCGCGCACCGGGCGGCTACGCCAGCCTGGAAGGCGGCAGCGATACCGAAACCGATAGCGCCTCCGCGCCGGCCGCCTCCGCACCCACGCCGCGCAACAACGGCCGCCGCAACGATTTGTACCAGTTGCATGTAGTGGTGGCGCTGGGCACGTCTTCCCGCGACGAGCCGAGCATCGGACTGAACACGCCGGCACGCAAATGGGCCGGCACCGGTTTGCTGGCAGATCGCCGGCCGGAAGATGGCAGCAGCACCTCGCGCGGCTTCGGCCTGATCGGCGAAAGCGGCCGCGATGAACGCTTCCTGCAGCTCGTACAACCGGTGCCGCAGGCGCTCGCCCGCAATGCCGACGCTGTCCAGCGCGCCTATCAGGAATACCAGGAGAAAGCGCTCGGCCGCACGGGTCTGCGCAAGATGTACATCGGCACGCTCACGCTCACGCTGTTCCTGGCGGTGTTTATCGCGGTGATGCTCGCCCTGCTGCTCGGCGCACAGCTGGCACGGCCGCTGCTAATGCTGCTCCAGGGCACGCGCGAAGTGGCCGAAGGCGATCTCTCGCCCAAGCGGGAACTGCATACGCGTGACGAACTCGGTGTGCTCACCCAGCAGTTTAACCAGATGACGCGCCAGCTCGCCGACGCGCGCCGCGCCGTTGAGCAGAATCGGGCCGCACTTGAGCAATCGAAAGCCTATCTTGAGAGCGTGCTGACCAACCTGACCGCGGGCGTCTTCGTGTTCGACCATCGCTTCGTACTGCTGACTGCCAACCCGGGTGCCGAGCGCATCTTCAAACAGCCCTTCGGCGCGTGGGTCGGCCAGGCGCTGACCAGCATCACGCCGGTGGCAGCCTTTGCGCCGGTGGTCGAACAGGCCTTCGCCGAACAAGACGCAAGTACAGCGGCCGGTGGCGCAGTGGCCCACTGGCAGAAGCAGGTCGAAATTCCACTCGAAGACGAAGACGAACCCCTCACGCTGCTGGTGCGCGGCACGCGCCTGCCCGGCCCGTCGGTGGGCGCGCACGGCACCGAGCGCGGCTATGTGGTCGTGTTTGACGATATTTCCGACGTGATCTCCGCGCAGCGCTCGGTGGCGTGGGGCGAGGTTGCGCGGCGCCTCGCGCACGAGATCAAGAATCCGCTCACGCCCATCCAGCTCTCGGCCGAGCGTCTGGAGATGAAGCTTTCACCCAAGCTGTCGGACGCCGACGCCGAGGTGTTGCGACGCGGCGCCACCACCATCGTCAACCAAGTGTCGGCGATGAAGCGCATGGTCGATGACTTCCGCGACTACGCCCGCACGCCGCCAGCCATGCTGCAGGAACTGGACCTCAACGCGCTTGCCGCCGAGGTGCTGCACCTGTACGGCATCGATCACCCTGACCGCCGCGATCACCCCGTCATCGAGGCCAAGCTGGGCGCCAATCTGCCGCTCATCAAGGGTGACCCGACGCAACTGCGCCAGGTCATCCACAACCTGCTGCAGAATGCGCAGGACGCCGTAGCGGAGAATGAAGCGGCAGGGCGACCCGCTCCGCATGTCATGTTGCAAACTGACACGGTAGAATACGACGACGCCTCGGGCGCGCGGCGGCAGGCCGTGCGGCTTGCGATCGCGGACAACGGCGGCGGGTTCTCTTCCCGCATCCTCAACCGCGCCTTCGAGCCGTACGTCACGACCAAAGCCAAGGGCACAGGATTGGGCTTGGCCATGGTGAAGAAAATCATGGACGAGCATGGGGCGCGTATCGAATTGCGCAACCGCCAATCCAACACAACATCGGGCACATCGGGTACCGACACCGTCGGCGCCCAGGTTTCCATACTGTTCGTAAAACTCGCGTAGCGCGGACGGCAATCCCGCCGCACATAGAGGAAAAGCATGGCCACCATCCTCGTTGTCGACGACGAAATGGGTATCCGGGAGTTGCTCTCCGAAATCCTCGGAGACGAAGGGCACGTTGTTGAAGTCGCCGAGAACGCGCAGCGCGCGCGCGAATACCGCGCGAACGCAACGCCCGACCTCGTCCTGCTCGATATCTGGATGCCGGATACCGACGGCGTAACGCTGCTCAAGGAATGGGCATCGCAAGGTCTGCTGACCATGCCCGTCATCATGATGTCGGGCCACGCCACCATCGACACCGCCGTTGAGGCGACCAAGATCGGCGCGCTGAATTTCCTGGAGAAGCCCATCGCACTGCAGAAGCTGCTGACGGCGGTGGAGCAGGGCTTGTCGCGCAGCAAGGAAAAGCCGCGCTCGGCAACGCCGGCTGCCACACCGGCGGCAGGCCTCGCAGGTGCCATGCCCAACGCCGCAGCAGCAGGTACGCCTGCCGCGCTCGATCGCACCGATATCAATGGCGTACCGACCCGCGCAGCCGAAGGCGGCGGCATGCAGTTCTCGTTCGACATGCCGCTGCGCGAAGCGCGCGATCTCTTTGAACGCGCCTACTTTGAATACCACCTGCAGCGCGAAGGCGGCAGCATGACGCGCGTGGCAGAAAAGACCGGCCTGGAGCGGACCCACCTGTACCGCAAGCTCAAGCAACTGGGCGTCGAACTCTCGCGCAACAAGGGCGAACCGGCCGCGTAATCATCAAAGTGCTCAGAGATGCTTGACGGCGGGGCCCAACCCCTGTCATACTTGCCTTTCTTTGCTTGGCCCGGTAGCTCAGTTGGTAGAGCAGCGGATTGAAAATCCGCGTGTCGGTGGTTCGATTCCGCCCCAGGCCACCAAAATTCCTCGCTCTTCAAGATCAATCGATTTTGCAGGGCAACAAAAAAGACCTCCTCGCGAGGTCTTTTTTCATTTCCGCAGTGCCAATCGCCCGCACCCGCAATCTCCCGATTTGCCGCGCCAGCCTACGATCTGCGGCGCAGTGTCGCACTCACAAAAAATGTACCCAAGCCTCTTGACGCAGCGCAGCTCAGGGTATACCTAGCGACGCAAACTGCGCCAAACTGTCGCAGGTCTCGGTATAGTGACTCAACGCTATCAAACGGCAAGCACAAGGAGATTCTCCATGGCACTCGTTGGCACCGGTCACCACCACTTCCAGTTCCACGCTTTCGACGGCATCAGCCGCAAGACGCGGTTGACGTGGTTGCGCAATGCCGCAGCGCTGACGTGCTTGATGGCCCTCGTCGCGGCCATGTGGGTTGGCGGCAATCTGTCAGCGTTGATGCATACGCCGCTCATGAGCGGGGTTTCGTCGCTGGGCGCGGTGATGATTCTGGCCTGCACGTGCATGGCGCTGAGCCTGCTTGGCCTCATCGGCGCCGGCTTCTTCCAGTTCCGCATGGAACAGCTCGACGCCCCGGCAACCTGAAACGCGCGCATCACCCATAGCTGACGGAGGCGTCGGCCTCCGTTTTTGTTTGCCCATTGCGGCCGCACGCTTGAGGTGCGGCCGTTTTGTTTTCGTGCGCGGCCCCAGGGTGAATCCGATATTGACTCAACTGTTTCAGTTGCGTAGTTTACGAAACAGTTGAATCAAAACGGTCACCTCATGACGTTCGATGGGCTCATGCAAACGCTGCGCGACCGCGCCAGCGATCTCTCTCCGCAACTGCAGCGTGCTGCCATGTTGCTTGAGACGCACCAGCACGACATCGCCCTGCTTTCGATGCGGGACTTGGCGCGCCGCTGCGACCTCCCACCTGCCACGTTCTCGCGCTTGGCGCGCGCGCTGGGCTTTGATGACTTTGCCGCGCTGCGTGATATCTGCGTGACCCACCTGCGCCAGCAGGCCGACGGCTTTGCCGGCCGCGCCACTGCACTGCAGGGCGACGATGGGGCAGGCGCATCAGAGGCTGAGCGCATCGGCATGGCCATCGGTGCGCATGTGCAGGCGGCATTTTCGCCAGCCAACCTGGTGGCGCTGGATACGGTGGCGGCCGAGCTCTGCAAGGCGCGCCGGGTCTATCTGCTGGGCGCACGCAGTTGCCTGGCGCTGACACATGCGTTCGGTTATGCCGCCCAGCTTTTCGACGACAAGGTCACGCTGTGTGTCGGCAGCGGCAACACGCTGGCCGACCCGCTGCGCTTTTGCGGCGAGGGCGACATCGTCGTGGCCGTCACCTTTGATCCGTACACGCGCGAGGTCATCGAGGCGATGCAATACGCGCATGCGCGCGGTGCGCGCCTCGTGTATGTGACCGACAGCGCCATCGCCCCCGGCGCCGAGCTGGCGTGGCGACAGCTCGTCGCGCCCGTCGCCATCCCGTCGTTCTTCCATTCGCTGGCCGCGCCCATGGCGCTGCTCGATGCGCTGCTGATGACGTGGTTCCGCCACGCCGGCCCAATCGCGCTCGCGCACCTCGCCGACAGCGACGCCCAGCTCAAGCAACAAGCCGCCTACGTACGCAGCGCCCGCCGCAGTGAAGCAGCTGTCGCTGTGCCGCCCACCCAACGTTGACCTCCCGACCGCTCATGACACCGTCTACCACTTCCGTCTTCCACCGCGACCCGCGCAAGACGCTGCCCACCGCCGTCGGCGGCGAGGGCATGACCCTCATCGACTCCGACGGCAAACGCTACCTCGACGCGTGCGGCGGAGCCGCCGTCTCATGTCTCGGCCACGGCCACCCGCGCGTGGTGGACGCCATCTGCAAGCAGGTGCGCGCGCTGGCCTATGCGCACACGTCGTTCTTCACGACGGACGTGGCGGAAGAACTCGCCGCGCGCCTGACCGCTGCCGCGCCGGGCGATCTTGATCACGTGTATTTCGTCTCCGGCGGTTCGGAAGCGATGGAAGCGGCGCTGAAACTCGCACGCCAATACTTCGTTGAAATCGGCCAGCCGCAGCGCCAGTACTTCATCGCGCGGCGTCAGAGCTATCACGGCAACACGCTGGGCGCGCTGGCGATTGGCGGTAACGCGTGGCGCCGCGAGCCGTTCCTGCCGCTGCTGGTGCCGGCTCACCACGTATCGCCGTGCTATGCGTATCGCGAGCGCCTGGATGGCGAGACCGACGCGCAATACGTGCAGCGCCTGGCCGATGAGCTGGACGCAAAGATCGTCGAACTCGGCACGGAAAATGTCGCGGCCTTCGTCGCTGAAACGGTGGTGGGTGCCACCGCCGGCGCGGTGCCGCCGGTGGCCGACTACTTCCGCAAGATCCGCGCGGTGTGCGACCGCCACGGCGTGCTGCTGTTGCTCGATGAGGTGATGTCCGGCATGGGCCGCACGGGCTACCTGTTCGCATGCGAGGAAGATGGCGTGGTGCCCGACATGGTCGCCATTGCCAAGGGCCTGGGCGGCGGATATCAGCCGATCGGCGCGACGCTGGTGAATCGCCGCATTTACGACGCCATCACGAACGGCAGCGGCTTCTTCCAGCATGGCCACACTTATATTGGTCACGCAACGGCGTGCGCGGCCGCGCTGGAAGTGCAGAAGGTGATCGAGGAAGACAACCTGCTCGCCAACGTGCAGGCGCGTGGCGAACAACTGCGTGCGGCGCTGCGCGCGCGCTTTGCCGACCACCCACACGTGGGCGATGTACGCGGGCGCGGCTTGTTTGTTGGCGTGGAGCTGGTGGCGGATCGCGCGACCAAGGCGCCGCTGGCACCTGCATGCAAGACGCACGCACGCGTGAAAGCCGAAGCCATGCAGCGCGGACTGATGGTGTATCCGATGGGTGGGACGATTGACGGCCGGCGCGGCGACCACATCCTGCTGGCGCCACCGTTCATCGCCACCGCGCAGGACATCGACGCGATCGTCGAACGCCTGGGCGATGCGGTGGACGCCGCCACTGCCAAGACCCAGGAGGCCGCATGGTGACCCGGCCTATCGCCATCGCCGTGGCACCCAACGGCGCGCGCAAGACGCACGCCGATCACCCCGCGCTGCCAATCACGCCCGACGAACTGGCCGCTTGCGCGCGCCAATGCGTGGATGCCGGCGCGGCGATGCTGCATCTGCATGTGCGCCGCCCAGACGGCACGCATAGCCTGGAGCCGGGCGACTACCGCCCGGCCATCGCCGCCGTGCAACGCGCCGTGGGCGATGCGCTGGTGATTCAGATCACCACCGAGGCCGTTGGCATCTACACGCCCGAACAGCAGATGGCATCGGTGCGTGCGCTGCAACCCGAAGCGATTTCCGCCGCGCTGCGCGAGCTGGCGCCCGAGGCCGCGCACGAAGCGCAAGCCGCGCGTTTCTTTGGCGAGCTTGCCGCTGCGCGCACGGCCATCCAGTACATCCTCTATTCCGCCGACGACGTGGTGCGCTACCGCGACCTGCGTGCGCGCGGCGTGCTGCCCGACACACCGCACTGGGTGCTGTTCGTGCTCGGCCGCTACAGCGCAGGCCAGCGCTCCGATCCGTCGGATCTGTTGCCTTTCCTGCAGGCGTGGGCTGACGGCGGTGACATCACCGCCGACGTGCCATGGGCGATGTGCGCATTCGGACCGCGCGAAGCCGAATGCGCGCTCAGCGCAGCGCTGCTTGGCGGCCACGCGCGCCTGGGATTCGAAAACAACATGGCGCTGCCCGACGGCAGCACGGCGCCCGACAACGCAGCGCTCGTCACCAACCTGCGACGGCATCTCGACGCGCTGCATCGGCCGGTGGCCAGCGCCGCAGAGCTGCGCAGCTGGTTCGGCCGCTAAGACTCTCCGCACTCATCACCACGAAGCCAAAGCACAGACGGCCGCAACACAACAGGCCGCGCACCACAACCATTGGAGGAAGTATGCGTTTGACCACCCGCTGTATCCGATCCATCCCGCTGGCGCTGGCCAGCCTGCTCGCGGTCAGTGCGCACGCGCAGGCCTTGGACGGCACGCTCAAGAAAATCCAGGACAGCAACACGATCCTGATCGGCGTGCGCGAATCGTCCATTCCGTTTTCTTACCGTGACAGCAAGAACGAGATCGTCGGTTTCTCGGCCGACCTCTGCTCGCGCGTGATCGACGCCGTCAAGAAGAAGACCGGCAAGCCCAACCTGGACATCAAGCAGATTCCGGTGACGTCGCAGAACCGGACATCGCTGGTGCAGAACGGCTCGGTGGATCTGGAGTGCGGGGTCACCACGCACCTGAAATCGCGCGAGCAGCAGACGGCGTTTTCGACCACCTTTTTCATCGCAGGCACGCGCCTGCTGACCAACGTGAAATCGGGTGTGAAGGACTTCCCCGACCTGGCGGGCAAGTCGGTCATCACCAACGCGGGCACGACGTCAGAACGCATCCTGCGCAAGATGAACGACGAGAAGAAGATGAACATGAACGTGATCAGCGGCAAGGATTACGGTGAATCGTTCCTCACGCTGCAAAGCGGCCGCGTGGCGGCGTTCATGATGGATGACGTACTGCTGGCCGGCGCACGCACGCTGGCACAAAAGCCCGACGACTGGGTCGTGACCGGCACGCCGCAATCGTTCGAAGCCTACGGCTTCATGCTGCGCAAGGACGATCCACAGTTCAAGAAACTCGTGGACGACACCATGGTCGGCGTGATGAAGAGCGGCGAAATCAAGACGCTCTACGCCAAGTGGTTCGAAAAGCCCGTACCGCCCAAGAACCTGAACTTCAACTTCCCAATGAACGATCAGTTGAAGGCGCTGTACGCCAATCCGAACGACACGCCGTTCGAGTAAGCGCAGCGGCAGCGTCACGCCACGGTCCGGGCCAGCGTGGCGCGCTCCGCCCGTGGGAGGCGCACAGCAAACAGATGACCGGCGGCCCAATGCCCGGACTCGGCGGCGCCGTCCGTCCACGGGCTGCCGAGATAATCGCCCGCCAGCACGATCCGACGATCACGGCCAAGCGTGGCACGGTATGCCGCAATGGCACGTGCGCGGCCGACGGGCGACCGCGGCTCGGCCGCGGCCCAGCGTTGCGCATGCGCCGACACCACGGCGCGCTCCAGACCCGGCAAATGCGTTGCCATTGCCTCAATGGCAAGGCGGATCAGCATGTCATTGCTTTGCGGCATGGCGCGCATCGCGGCCTGCTCGCCGAACATCGCACAGACGATGGGGCCATCGCCATGCCCGGCGCCGTGTTGAAACGTCAGCGCCGCCAAAGGGCCGCCCTCCACGGGCGAGAACAGCGCGCCGTACGCCTGTGCAAACACCTTCGGTGCCGACCATGAAGGGGAGAGGCCCAGGGCGACGTGGATGCTCGGCGCGTAGGCCGCGTCGAGGACCGCGGCCTCGCCCAGCGTCGGACGGGGCAACCACGCCCGTGTTGCATGTGCAGGCGTGGCGAGCACCGCGCCGTCGGCGTTGATCCACTCTCCATTGACGCACAGGCGCACGCCGTCGAGTGTTTCGGCAACGTGCTCGACGTTGGCGCCGTAACGCACATCGAGCGATGCGGCCATTGCGCGCGGCAGCGCCTGCCAGCCGCCTTCGACGGTCAGCGTATTTGCACCGCGGAATGCGCTGAGGGCAGCCAGCAACGCCCGCGAAGTGCCTTTCAGCCGATGGAAGTACAGGCCATGCACCATGGGTTCAAAGACGTACCGCGTGGCAGCGCCGCCGAACACGCGTGCGGCCCAGTCCTGCGCGTCGGCTTCGTCGAGTGCCGCCAGACTGGCGTAGTGACTGGGGTCAATGCCACGAGCGTCGCGCGCTGAGGCAAACCCGCCTCGCAGCATCTGCCATGTCTCGCTCCAGGTTAGCTGGCCCGCGGTGGCGAGCGTCCATGGCCGCTTGGAATGCACGGCATGGAAGTCCTGCTCCCGCTGCAGCGCCGCCACGGCCGAAGTCTTGCGCAGCCGTGAGGACAACCCTGCCTCCTGCAGCAACGGCAGCACGTAGCGATATCGCGACGACACAAATTGCGCGCCGCATTCAATGGTGCGCCCGTGAAACGGTACGCTGAGGATGCGGCCGCCAGGAGCGCGCGCCGCCTCGAATACTGTGACGGCGCAACCTGCACGCTGCAGATGCCGCGCGGCGTTCAGTCCCGCAATGCCCGCACCGACTACGATGAAATGTCGCATGGCCAAAAGGTGAATGGTGACGCGACTTACAATACCGGCCGGCCGCGCACCATACACAGCCTGTCAGTTTCTGCACGAGGACACCGCCATGCCCAGAACCACCCGCACGCGCTGGATCGAAGCCGGTTTTGAGCTGCTCGACACGTCTGGTGCGGACGGGGTCTCGGCCGAGCGCCTGGCGCGCCGTCTGAACGTGACGCGCGGCGCCTTCTACCACCACTTCAGCAGCCGAAACGACTATGTGCGCAGCCTCCTGGCCGAGTGGGAGCGCGCTTACACCGGCAGCATCCTTTCGCTCGTCAAACCCGACGACACCGCAGAGACACTGCTCATGCGCTACCTCGACGTGGCCGCATCGATGCACCCGCAGCGGGAGGTGGCCATCCGCGCGTGGGCCATGCGGGAGCCATTGGTGGCGGAATATCTCGAACGCGTGGATTCCCAGCGGCTGGCCTTCGCCACACAACTGTGCGGCTTGCGCGGAGGCGTGCCCGACGACGCCGCCTTCTGGGGCCGCATCGCCCACCTGTGCTTCATCGGCACGCAGCAGACCACGGCGCGCCCCGACCCCGAGGCGTTCCGGGCGTTCTTCCTCAAGTTGTTTGCGATGTCGCAGCGGCTGGCCGTGCCAGCCTAGTTGTCGGACCTAGACGCCGGCCTGCGCGACGGCTTCGATGCGGGCCTGATGCACGGCCTGCTTGATGTGCGCCGGGTTGTCGGCATAGCGCTTGGCGACGGCGCCGGCATCGATGGACGATGCAGCCGCCAGCGCGCTCAGCAGGCGTTCCGTCTGCGGATAGCTGCGGTCTTCAAACCCGAGACGGCCCCTTGCGTCGGCCTCGCACGCCTGCAGCGCCTGACGGAAACGGTCCGGCTTGCGCAGCGCATCGCAACGCTCGAGCAGACGCACCAGCGCCGCCGCATCAAAGCCGTCGCAGCGATGGATGTTGCCGTGCTCGCGCGCAACCACCAGTGCCAGTTCGCGGCAGTCGGTCGGCACGCGCAGGCGCTGGCACACCGCTTCGATGAGCGGCATGCTGCGCTCTTCGTGGCCGATGTGGCGCGGCAGGATGTCGTCGGGCGTGGTGCCCTTGCCGAGGTCATGCACCAGCGCAGCAAAGCGTACCGGCAGCGACGTCGCCATCGCTGCGGCCGTTTCGATCACCATCATGGTGTGCACGCCGGTATCGACTTCGGGGTGATAGTCGGCGCGTTGCGGCACGCCCCACAGCCGGTCAAGCTCCGGCAGCAGGCGCACCAGCGCACCGCAATCCCGCAGCACGGCAAACATGCGCTGCGGGTGAGCTTCCATCAGGCCGCGTGCTATCTCCTGCCACACACGCTCGGGCACCAGCGCATCGACTTCGCCGGCCTGCACCATGCGCTGCATCAGCGCGTTGGTTTCGGATGCGACATGAAAATCGGCAAACCGCGCAGCAAACCGCGCCAGGCGCAGGATACGCACCGGGTCTTCCATGAACGCATCGGACACATGCCGAAACGTGCGCGACGCCAAATCGGCCTGTCCCCCGTACGGATCGACCACCGGGCCGACCAGCGCGCCGTCTTCCGCCACGCGCTGCGCCATCGCGTTGATGGTCAGGTCGCGGCGGATGAGGTCGTCTTCGAGCGTGACATCCGGCGCGTAGTAGACCGAGAAACCCTTGTAGCCGGCAGCCGTCTTGCGCTCGGTGCGGGCGAGTGCGTATTCGGCATGCGTCGCGGGATGCAGGAACACCGGGAAATCCTTGCCGACGGCGCGAAAGCCACGTGCCTCCATGGCTTCCGGCGTGGCCCCGACCACAACGTAATCCCGGTCCTGCACCGGCAGCCCGAGCAGCGCGTCACGAATGGCGCCGCCTACGGCATATACATCCAGTCCGTGCGTGGCCGGATCGACGATGGCCTCGGTCTGCGCTGCGCGTTCCGTCATTGATTGGCCGCGACCAGCGTGTCTTCGTCCGGCGCGGTGCGGTACGGCTCGTCGTCGGCCAGGAAGTCATGCTCAGCACGTGCGCCATCGATCCATTCCTGCATGGCGGGCAGGTTGAGGATGTAATCGGCGTAGGTCTTGGCGGCCTCCGGCAGACGCACGCCGTACGTGGCGAAGCGGCTGACCACCGGCGCGTAGAACGCGTCGGCCACCGTGAAGTGGCCGAACAGGAACGGACCTTCTGCCGCGTACTTCTGGCGCAGCTCCATCCAGATCGTGGCAATGCGGTCGATGTCGCGCTGCACGGCTACGTTCCAGCCCATGCCGGGCAGCACGGCAGTCACGTTCATCGGCATGTTGTTGCGCAGGTTGGTGAAGCCGCTGTGCATTTCAGCGCAGACCGAGCGGGCGTGCGCGCGGGCCTTCGGGTCAGCCGGCCACAGTTGTGCGCGCGGAAAACGCTCGGCGAGCGTCTCGCAGATGGCGAGCGAATCCCATACCGTCATGTCGCCGTCCACCAGCACGGGCACGCGGCCCGCCGGCGAATAGCGACGAATCTCGGTGGAAAACCCTTCGACAAAAAGACGCACGCGAATCTCTTCGAACGGAATGCCGGCCTGCTTGGCGAGCAGCCACGGGCGTAGCGACCACGACGAATAGTTCTTGTTGCCGATGACCAGTTTCATGATTCCCGTCCTTGGAGAGTGCACTGCAATTATTGTGGGAGCCCGCCAGCATCGCGCGGGAATGCCGGGGCGCTCTAGTCTTGTTGTATCGGAAACGGCGAGCGGCAGCGCGAGGGCGAACGAACCATTCTAGCCTTGCGCTGCAGCGCCACAAAATGAAACGGATTGGCCACGGTTGTGAAGCGGATTCACAAAGAGGGCAGATCCTCCGGGTTTCCGTAGCTTCTAGCGGTGGACCCTTGTGCGTGCAGCACGCAATCCGCGGTCCGGCCCAAAACCGGCCAGCGCGGGCAACATCACCGCCTCCATGCCGAGCGGGTGGATGCCGAGTTCGGGCGCGACCGGCTCCATGCTGACGTTGTCCACGCGCATGGAATCGAGGTTGTCCCGCGAGATGGGCGCGCCAGGCAGATGCTCGAGCAGCGCGGCCTGCATGCGGCCTAGACCTTCGGGAAGCGGCACGATCCAGCGCGGGTGGCCACTGGCACGTCCGGCAAAGCGCATCAGCTCCGCCAACGTGTAGACGCGCGGCCCGACCAGCGGATAAGCGTGCCGGATCGTCGCGGGCTTCTTGAGCGCATTGATGAACGCGGCGGCCACGTCGTCCACGTATACGGGCTGGAAGCGCGCATCGGCACAGGCCAGCGGCACAAACGGCGCCATGCGCTGCATGCTCGCAAACAGATTCAGGAAATGATCTTGCGGGCCGAAGACCACCGACGGGCGGAACACCGTCCAGTCAAGCTCGCTGTTCATGACCACGCGTTCGCCGTCGCCCTTGCTGCGCAGGTACATCGACGGCCCGGCGGGGTCAGCGCCCAACGCGCTCATGTGCAGCAGCCGGTTCACGCCATGGCGTCGGCATGCGGCGACGATGCGGCGGGGCAGATCGACATGCACGCGCTGGAAGTTCGGCCCGTACGGCATCTCCCGCGCATCCTGCAGCACCCCGACGAGGTTGATGACCGCACAGTGCTCGCCACCGCGTTCGGTGAGCGCCAGGAACAACGCTTCGAGGGCATCGTCGGCGTAGATGTCGGCGTCCATCACGTCCACGCGCGGCAGCAGGGTGAGGTTGTGTGCGCGGGCAGACTCAGGATCGCGCGTGGGCACGATCATCCGGCCCTCGGGGAGGCCGGGCGCGGAAAACGTCTCCGTCACCAGCCGTGACAGCAACTGCGAACCGATAAAACCGGTACCGCCAAAGACGAGCAGATTGGAGGGCTGCATAGAGGCATCTCCAAGACGGGAGGGGGCAACACCACAATACATCCCGAAGGCGATCGCCCCCAAGATATGTCGACGCGGCGTGCCGCAAGCCACACTTCTGTGCGCCAGCCAGCGCACGCACCCATGAAAAAACGCCCGCGTTGCGGCGGGCGTTTGGGTGAGCGGGATAACGATTGAGCGCTTATGGCAGGTCGTCCGGCGTCACAGATTCCGGCGCCACCTTGCCCAGGCGGTCCTTCAGCGACTGCGGGCGGCCGGTCAGCAACGCGCTGTAGTACGTCGCGTTAGACAGCACGTTTTTCACATACGTGCGGGTCTCGTTGAACGGGATCGTCTCGGCGAAGATCGCGCCTTCCACCGGCCGCGCGAGCGTCGAGCGCCAGCGTTTCGGGCGGCCTGGGCCGGCGTTGTAGCCGGCGGTCGCCAGCGTGAGCGAACTGTCCAGGTTGGTCAGGATCATCGACAGGTAGGCCGTACCCAGCAGCACGTTGGTATCGATGTCGCTCATCTGCGAAACGCGGAACCCCGGCAGGCCGATTTTCTTGGCGATGTGCTTGGCGGTCTCCGGCATCACCTGCATCAGGCCCGAGGCGCCCACCGACGAACGCGCGTCCATGATGAAACGCGACTCCTGGCGGATCAGGCCGTAGGCCCAGGCAATGTCCAACCCCACGGCATCGGCGTTGCGCTGGACCACATTGAGGTATGGCGTCGGAAAGCGCAGCGAGAAGTCGTGCTCGGCCTTGGTCTTGTCCGCGGAATTGACGGTGCGATCGAGCAGGCCGAGCTTGCGGCCATATTCGGCCGCGGCAAGCAACTCGCGGTCGCTCATGTTGCGCAGCTCCCAGTTCCACTCCCGGTTGCCCTCGAAGCGCAGATTCAGGTCGTACAGCTTCTTGGCACGGCCAAAGCCCGGGTGGTTGCGGCCCATCACGTCGATTTCGGCGTCGGTCACGGTCGTGCGGGGCGGCACGGTGATGCGCTGGCCGAGCTCTTCCTGCGCCAGCTGGCCATAGAAATTGAACTGGCCGGCGATCGACTGGAACTGCTGGCGGGCCTCGTCATTGCGGTTGTCCGCCTTGAGCGCACGGCCGTACCAATACGTCCAGGCGGGATCACGATCGCGCAGACTGGGGCGCATTTTTTCAATGGCTTGGCGCACCATCTTCCAGTCACCCGCGCGCAGGGCCGTGCGCACACGCCACTCTTGCGACTCGTCCGACAGGTAGGCATCGCCGCCGAGCGTCAGTTGGCGGCGGTAGGCATCCAGCGCATCGGGCGTCTGCTTCTTGGCGGCGTACTGACCGATCACGCCCCAGCCCGCGCCTTGCTCTTCGCGCGACAGGCCGCCGCTTTGCGCCAGCAGATACGCCGTCGCCTGCGACGGATCGTTGCGCGCCATGCGCGTCACGTTGGCCAGCGTGTCGTTGTCCACGCGATCTCCGTCGGGCAGCACCGCTGCAATGCGCGATGCCTGCGTGACGAGGTTCTGCTCCAGCGACAGCCGCGCCGCCAACGCCACATCCGCGCGGGTGAACTGCTTGGACTGCGCCAGATAGCCGATCAGGTCGACACACCCTTCGCCATAGCCCTTGGGATCCGACAGCGTGTTGCGCGCATCGGCGGCCACGTTCTGGCCCTTCATCGCGCGCGAGAGCAGCGCATAGCACTCGACCTGCGTATCGTCCTTCAGCACGAAATTGGGGTATTCCGCATCGAACGTCGCCCAGTCGCGCTTCTTGCCCAGCACGAGCAGCCAGTCGTTGCGCAGCCGGTCGGCAATCGCCTCGCCCTTGTAGCGCTGCAGGAATGAGCGGATTTCATCTTCCGGTGCATCGGTGCGGGCATAGCCGCTGGCATCGTACAGCTGCGGCTTGATGCGGAAATACTGCACGTAAGACTGGATCGGGTAATCGGAGAGGCTGTCGGCCAGCTCCCAGCTGCGCGACACATCGTTGCGGCGCGCAGCGTTGCGCAACTCGACAAACGCATCGTCCGGATTGGCCGGAATGCCTTGCGGCGCCTGGCGCTTGGCCGCCACCGCCAGCGGCGTCGGGCCAACCACGCTCATGCCCACCACGCCCGCAAAAGCCAGCGCGACCGCGCGATATACTGCCTTGGCCTTCAATGTCATCTCCTGCCCCATCCAATCACTGTTAGGTACGCGAATTATCCCATGTCAGCCTTAGCGCCAATTCACGATCCTACTGCGCGGCCCGATCTTGGCACTGCGATGCTCGCCGTACACGTGTACGACTGCGCTTCTCGCACCAACCTCGGGCCGCTCGCTACGGATCGTGAACCGGCGAGAGGCCACATCCAATGAGTACGCACGATCCGGCCAATCCCACCGCGCCAATCGAATCGCGCCGCACGCTGCGCACGATGTTGCTCGATGCGCGCGCGGCGCTGCCAGACCGCATCGCACACGATGCCGCGCTGGCGCGTCACCTGGCTGGGTTGCTGAACGCACTGCCCGTCAAACGCCTGGCCGCATACTCGCCAACGCAGGGAGAGTTCGATGCGTTGACCGTGCTGGGCCATTGGCTGGCGGCTGACGCAACGCGCCATGCACTGCTGCCCATAGTGACTGACAAATTCTCTCCTCTGCAGTTTCGGCGATGGACGCCCGATTGTGAAATGACCCCGGGCGCGTACAACATCCCCATCCCCCGCTCGGGTGAGATGGAAACGCCCGATGCCTTGCTGATCCCGTGCGTGGGCTTTGACGGGCAACGCTATCGCATCGGCTACGGCGGCGGCTTCTACGATCGCACCTTGGCTGCGCTGCATGCCGCCGGGCACCGCCCGCGCACGATTGGCGTGGCATATGAAGTGAACCGCGTGGAATCCATCGCGCCGGAACCGCACGACATCGCGCTGGACTGCATCGTCACCGAGCGCGGCGCGTTTTGACCCCTCACAGAATGCCCATGTCCCACACGCTGAAAACCGTTGCCGACCTTGAAGCCGTATATGGCGCCCCAAACCCACGCTCGCTGCTCAAGGAAATCGACCACCTGAACGCCGACTACCGCGCGTTCGTGGAGGCGTCGCCATTCATCGTGCTGTCGTCGGTGGGCGCGCAGGGCACGGATGCTTCGCCGAAGGGCGATGCTCCGGGCTTCGTGCGCATCCTCAACGAACGCCTGCTGGCGATTCCCGATCGGCCCGGCAACAACCGCATCGACAACCTGCGCAACATCGTCGAAGACGGGCGCGTGTCGGTGCTCTTTATCGTGCCCGGCGTGGGTGAAACATTGCGCGTGAACGGCACGGCGACCATCTCGGCGGATCCGGAATTGCTCGCGTCATTTGCGGTGCAGGGGAAGCTTCCGCGCAGCGTGATCCTCGTACAGGTGCAGACCGTCTACTTCCACTGCTCGAAGGCACTGGTGCGCTCAAAGCTGTGGGAGCGCGGCGCGCAGGAAACCAAACCGGCCGTGCCCACCGCAGGCAAGATCCTGCAGCGCATCAGCGGTGGCGCGTTTGATGGAGACGCCTATGATCGCGAATTGCCCGAGCGCCTGAAGACAACGCTGTACTGAGCGTTCAGCGCTTGACTGTCTTTTTTGCGGCGACCTTCTTGGTCGCCGTTGTCTTTGTTGCCTTGGGCGCCTTGGCAGTCTTTGCTGCGGCGCGCTTGGGCTTGGCCGCCTTGGCATTCGCGTCACGCAGTGCGGCTTCAATGGCCAGGCGCACCCAGTCGCGCAATGGCTGCCCACCGTCGAGCGCCTCTGCCGGCGTGCTCAGATAGCCCGTCATGCTGATGGTGCGGCCGTTGCGCTCGTAACTGAACGGCGTGCATTTTTCAGCGAGAAAGCGTTCGCGCGTGAGGTCGTCCACGCGCAGATAAGACGTGCCACGCAGCACCAGCCCAAACACGATGTCGTCGTAGTAGAGCGCCGCACCGCTGAACATCCGGCGGGCGCGGATCTCACCGATTTGCGCGGCAAGCGGCCGGAGTTCGTCAAGCAACCAGGCGATCAGCGGATCGGGTGCGGCTGCCATGACGATCTCCTTTGCTTTGCTGCTTTCTGCTTACAGGCCCAGACGCTGCCAGATGGCGCGCGTGGAGCCGGCGGCATTGAGCGTGTAGAAGTGCAGGCCCGGCGCACCGCCTTGCAGCAGGCGATCGCACATGGCCGTCACCACGTCCAGGCCGAACGCGCGAATCGATTCACGGTCGTCGCCAAAGCCTTCGAGGCGCTTGGCGATCCAGCGCGGCACTTCCGCACCGCACATCTCGGAAAAACGCATGAGCTGCGACGAGTTCGTGATCGGCATGATGCCGGGCACGATGGGCACGTCCACGCCGAGCTTGCGTGCATCGTCGACGAACTGGAAGTACGCATCCGCGTTGAAGAAGTATTGCGTGATGGCGGAGTCCGCACCGGCCTTCACCTTGCGGGCGAAGTTCTCCAGATCGTGCCGCGCCGAGCGCGACTGCGGGTGGTATTCCGGATAGGCCGCCACTTCGATGTGGAATGCCTCGCCGGTTTCCTGGCGGATGAACTCGACCAGCTCATTGGCGAAGCGGAATTCACCGATCTCGCCCATGCCTGACGGCATGTCGCCGCGCAACGCGACGATGCGGCGGATGCCGTGCTCGCGATACGTGTTGAGGATGCCGCGGATGCTCTCGCGCGACGAGCCGACGCACGACAGGTGCGGCGCCGCCTCGATGCCTTCGCGCTGGATTTCCACCACGGCATCCAGCGTGCCCTGTTGCGTGGTGCCGCCCGCCCCGAACGTCACGGAGATGAAGCGGGGCTTGAGCGGTGAGAGTTGCGCGCGCGTGTTGCGCAGCTTCTCGGCGCCTTCCGCCGTCTTGGGCGGGAAGAATTCGAAACTGAATTGACGGTCTTGCATGACAGAAACCTTAAGCCTCGCGCAGCAACAGGCTCGAGAGCAGCCACGAGATCACGCTGTACAGGATGGAGCCCAGCAGCGCGGCGCCAAAGCTGGCCACCTGAAAGCCCGCCAGCAGGTTGCCGACAAACAGGAACAGCAGCGCGTTGATGATGAAGATGAACAGCCCGAGCGTGAGCAGCGTCACCGGCAGGGTGAGGATCACCAGGATCGGGCGGATCAGCGTGTTGACCAGACCCAGCACGAGCGCCGCGATCAGCGCGGAGCCGAAGCCGTTGACGTGGATGCCTTTGAGCAGATAGGCGACAAGAAGCAACGCCAGCGCGTTGATGACCCAGACAGCGAGCAGTCTCATGGAGGAGTCCTCGGTTGGAGAGCCGGCGGCAGGGAATGCCGCCGGCAGGTACGGCTTAGTAGCGGTAGTGGTCAGCCTTGTACGGGCCTTCCTTGCTCACGCCGATGTACGCAGCTTGCTGATCAGTCAGTTCAGTCAGTTGCGCGTTCAGCTTCTTCAGTTGCAGGCGCGCGACCTTCTCGTCCAGGTGCTTGGGCAGCGTGTAGACGCCCACCGGGTACTTGTTCGAGCCCTTCACCGCTTCGGTCCACAGTTCGATCTGCGCGATGGTCTGGTTGGCGAACGAGCTGCTCATCACGTACGACGGATGGCCCGTGGCGCAACCCAGGTTCACCAGGCGGCCCTTGGCCAGGATGATGATCTTCTTGCCGTCGGGGAAGATCACGTGATCGACCTGCGGCTTGATCTCTTCCCACTGGTACTTCTCAACCGAGGCGATATCGATCTCGTTGTCGAAGTGGCCGATGTTGCAGACGATGGCCTGGTCCTTCATCTTGGCCATGTGGTCGTGCGTGATGACGTGGTAGTTGCCCGTGCAGGTGACGAAGATGTCGCCGTGCTCGGCGGCGTAGTCCATCGTGACCACGCGGTAGCCTTCCATGGCGGCCTGCAGTGCGCAGATCGGGTCGATCTCGGTCACCCACACTTGCGCCGACAGTGCGCGCAGTGCCTGTGCCGAGCCCTTGCCCACGTCGCCGTAGCCGGCCACGATCGCCACCTTGCCGGCGATCATCACGTCGGTCGCGCGCTTGATGCCGTCGACCAGCGATTCACGGCAGCCGTACAGGTTGTCGAACTTGCTCTTGGTGACCGAGTCGTTGACGTTGATGGCCGGGAAGCGCAGCTCGCCGCGCTGGGCCATCTGGTACAGGCGGTGCACGCCCGTGGTGGTTTCTTCGGTCACGCCCTTGATGGCGTCGAGGTTGCGGCTGTAGAACGTTGCGTCCTTGGCCAGCTTTTCCTTGATGGCCGCGAACAGGAAGGTTTCTTCTTCGCTGGTCGGCTTGGCGATCACGGAAGCGTCCTTCTCAGCCTTGGCGCCCAGGTGCAGCAGCAGCGTTGCGTCGCCGCCGTCGTCCAGGATCATGTTCGGCGTGCCGCCGTCGGCCCATTCGAAAATGCGGTGGGTGAAGTCCCAGTATTCCTTGAGCGATTCGCCCTTGAAGGCGAACACCGGCGTGCCCGATGCAGCGATGGCAGCGGCAGCGTGGTCCTGCGTCGAGAAGATGTTGCACGAGGCCCAGCGCACGTCGGCGCCGAGTGCCTTGAGCGTCTCGATCAGCACGGCGGTCTGGATCGTCATGTGCAGCGAGCCGGCAATGCGCGCGCCCTTGAGCGGCTGGCTCGCGGCAAACTCGTCGCGAATCGCCATCAGGCCGGGCATTTCGGTCTCGGCAATGGCGATTTCCTTGCGGCCCCAGTCGGCCAGCTTGATGTCGGCGACGAGGTAATCGTGTTTCAGTTCGGTGACAGCGTTCATTGGATCACTCCGGAAAAGATGGGTGACCGCACGCAGGGAGATAACCACTGAGACGGGGCCCATGCTGGGGCCCCGGATAGATGCGTTCTCGCCATCGTGTCAGCCACGATACTGCGAGCGCCGTTTGAACTTCCGAGCCTGGCGGCCGCCCCGTCTGAACTTGGGCCGGTCGTTGCAACGCTCCTCGGAATGGGCTGGATTGTAGCGGATTCGGCCGCCCGCCACCACGGCCCTTCATTCCTCCAGCAGCATGTTCAACATCCGTTGCGGATTCGCCAAAAAGTCCCGCGTGACCTGAAAGTGCTCGGTCTCTTCGTAGGCGATGCGCCGGATGCCGTCGCCGTCACACTGATAGATCCACGCGTCGGGATAAGCCATCAGGATGGGCGAGTGCGTGGCGATCACGAACTGGCTTTCCGCCTGCACCAGGTCGTGCAGGCGCGTGAGCACGGCCAGCTGCCGCTGCGGCGACAGCGCCGCCTCGGGTTCGTCGAGCAAGTACAGGCCGTTCGGGCCGAACCGGTTCATCAGCAGCGCGAGAAACGATTCCCCATGCGATTGCGCATGCAGCGATCGGCCGCCGTAGGAATCGATCACGCGCCCGCCCAGGCCCGGCTCCTCATCCATCTGTTGGATATTGGTGGCCACATTGAAGAAGCTCTCGGCACGCAGAAAGAACTCCGAGCGCGGCTTTCGGAAACCCCGGGCAATGCGCAGATGCGCGTGCAGCTCGGAGTGCGATGCGTGGGTGCTGAAGTTGAAGTTGCGCGAGCCGCCCTCGGCGTTGAAGCCAAGCGCCACGGCAATCGCCTCCATGAGCGTGGATTTGCCCGAGCCGTTTTCCCCAACGAGGAACGTGACCTTGGGATGCAGCTCCAGCGTCTCGAGCGCGCGCACGGCGGGCAGGCTGAACGGATACGCGTCAAACGCGGCAACGGTGTCGCGCTTTAGCGTGACGTGGCTGACGAACTGGCGGGTGAGCATGAGGGGCGCGGAGCAAATCGCAGATGCCGCATCGTATCGCGCCGCATGCTGGCTCGGGACCGGTTGCCTGCTCAGGCAATCGAGCTTCCGTAACGCGCATCACACCGCAGTGTCAATGCGCTGTCACACGCCAACCTTGCGATCCGGTTAGGAAGTGGCGCACCCGCATCACGGATGTGCAACACGCGGCCACCAAAGTGCCGGGCATCGTTCAGGGAGCCAACGATGCACAACCATAAATTCACGAAGTACGCCGCCGCCGCGGCCACTGCACTGGCCATGGCCGCGTGCGGGAGCGACGGCACGTCCACCACCGGCAGCGCCACGCCGGACACCACCCCGCCCAGCACCACGCCCGCCAAGAACGTCGTGTTCTTCCTGGGCGACGGCATGGGCCTGACCACCATGACCGCCGCGCGCATCTACAAGGTGGGCGAAGACGGCGAGCTGACCATGGACACGCTGCCGGAAACCGGCTTCGTGCGCACGTATTCGAACAACGCGCAGGTGACCGACTCGGCGCCGTCGATGTCGGCCTACATGACCGGCGTGAAGATGAACAACGAGGTCATCTCCATGTCTGCGGACACGATGGCCTATGACGCAGGCGGCAAGGATTACATCTCGGGCGCCGACAGCACCTGCCCGAGCAGCAACGGCAAGCCCGTCACCACACTGCTCGAACTGATGAAGGCCGCGGGCTATGGCACGGGCGTAGTCACCACCACGCGCATCACGCACGCCACGCCGGCCGCCACGTATTCGCACATCTGCCACCGCGACGGCGAGAACACCATCGCCGCGCAACTCACGCCGGCTGGCAAGGGCTTCAACGCCGCGCTGGGCGATGGCGTGGACGTCGTCTTTGGCGGCGGGCGCAAGCACTTCCAGCCGAGCACGGCGGGCGGCGCGCGCACCGACGGCCGCGACCTAATCGCCGAACTCAAGGCAGGCGGCTACCGCTATGCCAGCAACAAGACCGAGTTCGACACGCTGCAAGCCACCGACGGCAAGGTCGTGGGCCTGTTCACCAGCAGCCACATGTCGTACGACCTGGATCGTGATCCGAGCAAGGAACCGAGCCTGGGCGAGATGACCAACAAGGCCATCGACGTGCTGGCCGCCAAGAAGAAGGGCTTCTTCCTGATGGTGGAAGGCGGCCGCATCGACCACGCGCTGCACGAAACCACCGCCCGCAAGGCACTGCAGGACACGGTGGCGTTCGATTCCGCCATCCGTGGCGCGATCGACAAGCTCAACACGATCGACCCGGGCCTGAAGAACACGCTGATCGTCGTGACGGCTGACCACGACCACACGCTGGTACTCAACGGCTACGCCAAGCGCACGGGCCCGACCAGCGACAGCAACCCCGGCGTGCTCGGCTTGCTGAAGAACTACGTGACGGGCGCCAACGCCACCGACACGGGCGGCAACCCGTTCACGATCATCGGCTTCGGCACGGGTGAGAACCGCCCAGCCACGCGCGGCGCGCTGACGGATGCTGCCGTGTACGACAAGACGTATCACCAGGAAGCCGTGATCCCGGTTGCGCCGGGCGGCGAAACGCACGGCGGCACCGATGTCTTCATCGGCGCACGCGGCCTGGGCGCCGAACGCTTTACCGGCACGATGGACAACACCGAGGTCTTCGGCCTCATCAAGCAGGCCGTGGGTCTGTAAGAGGGAGAGGGCACATCATGAACACGCAATCGAACCGTATCCTGCGCGCCACGCTGCTGGCGCTGGCGGCCGGTGCCTGCGCACAAGCGCACGCCGCCGGTGAAGCCAAGAACGTGATCTTCTTCCTGGGCGACGGCATGGGCCCGACCACCGTCACCGCCACGCGCATCTACAAGGTGGGCGAGGCTGGCAAGCTGACGATGGAATCGCTCAAGCGCACGGCACGCATCAAGACGTACTCCAACGATGCGCAGACCACCGACAGCGCGCCGTCGATGTCGGCGTACATGACCGGCGTGAAGATGAACAACGAGGTCATCTCCATGTCGGCCGACACCAAGGCCAGCGATGCCACCGGCAAGGGCTACGTGAGCGGTGCAGACAGCACGTGCCCCGCCAACAACGGCACGCCTGCCGTGACGCTGCTGGAGCTGGCCAAGGCTGCCGGCAAGTCGGTGGGCGCGGTCACGACCACGCGCGTGACGCACGCCACGCCGGCCGCCACGTACTCGCACATCTGCCATCGCGACGGTGAAAACCAGATCGCCGCGCAGGGCACGCCGGGCAACGCGCTGTACAACACCGCGCTCAAGGACGGCTTGGACGTGCTGCTCGGCGGCGGCCGCCGTCACTACCTGCCGCAAGGCACGACGGGCAGCAAGCGCACCGACACGACCGACCTGACCGCGCAGTTCCAGACCGCCGGCTACACCTACGTGACCACCGGCACGTCACTGACCGCCGTCAACCCGGCCACCACGAACAAGCTGCTCGGCCTGTTCAACCTGGACCACATGAACTACGAGCTGGACCGCAAGAAGAACAATGTGGATGAGCCCAGCCTGGCCGACATGACCGAGAAGGCCATCCGCGTGCTGCAGAAAAACGGCAAAGGCTACTTCCTGATGGTGGAAGGTGGCCGCATCGACCACGCGCTGCACGGCACCAATGCCAAGCGCGCGCTGGAAGATGCCGGCGCGTTTGACGAAGCCATCAAGCGCGCACTGGGCACGGTGGATCTGTCGAACACGCTGATCGTCGTCACGGCCGACCACGACCACACGATGACGATCAACGGCTACCCCCGCAAGGGCAACCCGATCCTGGGCGTGTCGAACGACATCAAGACCGGCCAGCCGCAATTGGCCGCCGACGGCCTGCCGTACACCACGCTGGTGTTCGGCAACGGCGGCACGCCGCGCAAGGCCACGCGCGACAACGTGGCCTCGGTCGATACGGCTGCAGACGATTACCTGCAGGAAGTGGGCGTGCAGCTCGGCACCCCTGGTTCGGAAACGCACGGCGGCGGGGATGTGATGCTGTTCTCCTCTGGTCCGGGCAGCACACCGCTGAAGGGCACGCTGGACAACACGAAAGTGTTCGGCGTGGTCAAGACGGCCATGGGCCTCTGATTCCTGCGTTTCCATTGATGCGCATGCCGAGGCAATCGGCATGCGCTTTTTTCGTTTCAGCCTGACCAAATTCGTATGACCCGATCCGCTCGCTTCCTTCTTTCGCTCGCGTTCGCCGCGCTTGCTGGCACGGCACAGGCCGCCGGCCCGGCTTCGTCCAACTCGCTGACCGCCCTGCGCGTCGAACATCAACTGTCGTCGCTCGGCACCGACGGCATCCAGCGCGATGTCCGCTTTGCCGAGCGCGTCTATCGCCAGGGCGACCGCGTCTGGATCGCCCGCGAACTGCCGCCCGCGTCGACCCACGCCGAGCATGACCACGCCAACGCCCACGCCGGCCACAAACACGCCGACACCGACACCGCCCCACGCTGGATCGAACGCGACGCCAAGGGCGCGCTGACCGTGCGCGTGGTCAGCGAGTCGCAGCAGAAGAACTACGCCGTGGAACCGGCCGAATACTCCAACATCGGCTTCGACGGCTCGTGGGCGACGGCCTATCACCTGCTCGACCCGGCCGCGCTCAAGGGCATGCGCGTCGAAGGCCCGGTACGCAATGGCGTGCAGACCTACCGCTCGACGCAGGGCGAGCGCACCGTCACCGTCGATTGGGACGTGGCCGGCCAATACCCGCGTCGCGTGGAATCGCGCAACGCCACCGGCACGCAACGCAAGCTCACGCGCGTGACGGCATTGCCGGCGCCCGCCGCCGCACCGTGGGAACGCGCCCAACGCTACGCCGCCGCCGATTACACCGACCTGATGGACTGACGCGCCGCCGTCTGCAGCCGGAGCGCGGGGCAGAAAGCCTCGTGCTCCAGGGTCGGAGAGTCGATCGCCAGCATCCAAGGCCGGTGCTCCGCTCTCCGAGCTTCAAATTTTCGACCTCGGAGGGCGGCCTTCCACGCTCCAACCCTCACGCTCCAGCCTTGGAGGGTGGCGAACGGCGCTCGGAGCCCCACGCGCGGCTCTCCAAGAGCCAACAAAATGGTGCTTTGACAGCGGTGCGCCACACTCTGAGCCCCGCGTTCGACCCTCGCGGGGTGACGCTCCACGGTTTGGGCCTCGTGATCGAGGGTCAGGGCGTCGCGCTCCACGGTCTGAGGCTCGCCTTCGAGCCGGAAACGATCGCCCCTCACGGTTTGAGCCTCGCGCCCGAGCCAAAAACCGTCGCGCTCCACGGTTTTCGCTTCGCGCTTGGGCCTGAAACGGCCGCCTTCCGGGGTCAGAGGCCGGCGCGTCGATCCGGCCGCGATAGCGCTATAGTGCGAAACACCCCCCCAAACATTCGCACCGACATGACGATCACCGACCCGACCCTCGCTGCGTTTGCCGCTCCCGCCTCGCACGTGCCGCGCGTGCTCACCATCGCCGGTTCGGACAGTGGCGGCGGTGCGGGCATCCAGGCTGACCTGAAGACGTTTGCCGCGCTCGGCTGCTACGGCATGTCGGCCATCACGGCCATCACCGCCCAGAACACGCTGGGTGTGACGGCAGTGGAATCGCTCACACCCGACATCGTCGCCGCGCAGATCGATGCCGTGACAACCGACATTGGTGTGGACGCCGCCAAGACCGGCATGCTCGGCACGCCGCAGGTGGTGGAAGCCATTCTCTCTGCGCTGGACCGCCACCCGATCGCCAACCTCGTCGTCGATCCGGTCATGGTCAGCACCAGCGGCGCGCAGCTCGGCAGCGATGCCACGGCGCAGGCAATGGCGAAATGGCTGTTCCCCCGCGCGCTGCTCGTCACGCCCAACCTGCCGGAAGCCAGCGCGCTGCTCGGCCGCGAGGTGCGCACCGCCGACGACATGCTGCCCGCCGCGCGCGATCTGCTGGCGCTTGGGCCCCGCGCCGTGCTGCTCAAGGGCGGGCATCTGAGCGCCACGGCCAACGCCGGTGAAGACGGCGTGCTGCAAGACGTGCTCGTCACCGCCGACGGCACCGAGCGCGTCTACGCGCATACCTACATCGACACGCCGCACACACACGGCACGGGCTGCACGCTGTCCGCCGCCATTGCCGCGCACCTGGCGCGCGGCGATGCGCTGGAAGTGGCCATCGAAGCGTCGCTCGATTACCTGCTGCATGCCATCGGCGCGGGCCGGCATCTGGCACTCGGGCGCGGCGCCGGTCCGTTGAACCACGGGTTCGCGCCGCGGCCGCTCGCAGCACCGCGTTCGCTCGAAGTGGATGTCGACGAAGACTGATCAGGGGAGCCGCCATGAAACGCCTGCCGATGCTGGTTCGCTGCCTTCCGGTGGCTGCACTGTGCGCGCTGCTCGGTGCCTGTAATGGCTACATCAGCCTCGGCTCGCCCATCGGCAGCGTCTTCTCGATCGGCGGCACGTTGACCGGGCTGCCCGGCGGCCAGTCGATCGTGTTGCTCAACAACGGCCGCGATTCGCTTACGCTGGCGGCCAACGGGCCGTTCGTGTTTGGCGGGCTGGTGCCGTTCGACAATAGCTACGTGGTGACGATCAGCACGCAGCCCGCATCGGCCAACTGTGTGGTGGCCAACGGCAGCGGTACGGTCAATGGGGATGTGAACAATGTGCAGGTGACGTGCCAGCCGCGCTAGGCCATCAACAAACATGGGCAAAAAAAAGCGCGGCTCTCGTCCGCGCTTTTTTCTTGACTGCTCCCGATATCAAGCCGATGCCGCCGCCTGCTCCTTCGTCCACTTCTCCATGCGCTTGGCCATCTCATCGGGCGCCACGTCTTCCACATGCGTGGACACCGTCCACACGTGCCCGAACGGGTCTTTGAGCGTGCCGGAGCGGTCGCCGTAGAACTGATCCACCACGGGGCGGACTTCCGTGCCGCCGGCCTTCAGGGCATTGGCAAACACGGCGTCGACGTTGGGCACGTAGATCATCATGCCGACCGACGTGCTCTGCAGCGTGTCGGGGCTGGCGCAGGCCATGTTGGGGAATTCATCGGCCAGCATGATGGGCGAATTGCCGATGCGGATTTCAGCGTGCGCGATGGTGCCGTTGGGGCCGTTCATGCGCATGATCTCAGTGGCGCCGAAGGCCTGCTTGTAGAAGTCGATGGCGCGCGTGGCGCCTTTGATGCTCAGGTACGGGGTGACGCTGTGGTAACCCTCGGGGATGGGCTGGACCGCCATGTCTTGTCTCCTGCAGCGTGATTGGGGTTCACCACCGCGGCAGCAGCCGCAGCGGCGCACGAACAGGATAGGTCAGCGAAAACCCGGGTGCGCAGCGCAAGCGCGCTTGCGTGCAGCGCGCGATGCTTACGCGCGCACGTGCGCCGCGAACGTCGCTTGCAGTGCGTCCACCGCAGCCGGCACATCGCCCGCCTGGGTGATGGCACGCACCACCGCCACAGAGCCCACGCCGGATTCCAGCACGCGCGGCATCGCTGCCAGATCGATGCCGCCGATGGCCACCAGCGGCGGCGCCGGCACGCGCGTGCGCATGGCAGCGGCGTAGGCGAACAGGCGGCCTAGGCCCTGCGGCACGGTCGGCATGGTCTTGGTGGGCGTGGCAAACACGGCGCCCAGCGCAAGGTAGCTCGGGTTCAGCGGTGCGACGCGCAGCATTTCGGCAACGCCGTGCGTGCTGATGCCAAGGCGCAAACCGGCCGAGCGGATCGCCACCAGGTCAGCCTCGTCGATGTCTTCCTGGCCGAGGTGAATGCCGTAGATGCCGCTGCCGGATACCTCAGTGTGAACATCCAGCGCGACTTGCCAGTGGTCGTTGATGAACAGGCGCGTAGCGCTGCCGCGTGCGGCGGCTTCTGCCCGGCGCACCTGGTCGATCACCGCCTGCGCGTTGTCAGATTTGAAGCGCAGTTGCACCGTCGGCACCTTCAGCGTGACCAGGCGCTCGACCCATTCAGCGTCCGGCACGACAGCGTAGATGCCGAGTTGCGTCGGGCACGGCGCAAAGGCGAGGTCCGCTGCGGTCGGGCACGGCAATGCCGGTTCGAGCACGCGGGGCAGGGCGTCGAAGCGCGTCGGCCAAGCGAGCGCGTCGGCATTGCCTTCGGCGATCCACGCACGCGCCACGCACAGCGCATCGCGCGGCTCGAATGCAAGCGCGAGTGCCGCGCCAAAGATGGCGGCAAAGCGCGCATCGAATGCATTGCCTTGTGCCGAAGACGCGAAGCGGTAAGTACCGAGGCGGTCATGCACGGTGTCGATGCGTTGGCCGCCTTCCACTGCCGTCAGCACAACGGCCGCGCCAGCAGAGCGAGCGCGTTCGGCTTGCGCGGCATCCGTCGTCAGCAGAACGGTGGCGGGGCTGGTGGCTTCATCAGCGCGGTCGGTCACGCTCCAGGCGTGCGGCGCGCGACCAAACGCTTCCACATGGCGTTCGATGATCTGTGCAGCAAGGGCCGCAGCTTCCGGCCACGCGGCGGAAAAACGCAAGGCGGATGCACTCATGCCTGCTTCTCTTCCGCATGCCAGAACGGCAACCCAACAACCGGTGTGCTCGCCTGCGCAACATCACGCTCAGGCATCGGGCCAGACAGGCGCGCCAGGCGACCGGCCTGCGTGGCCATTGCAAACGCCTGCGCCATCGCCACAGGGTCGCCGGCTTGGGCGACGGCGGTGTTCAGCAGCACGGCGTCGTAGCCCCATTCCATGACTTGCGTGGCGTGTGACGGCACACCCAGGCCCGCATCGACGATGAGCGGCACGTTGGGCAGGCGCTCGCGCAGCAGGCGCAGGCCGTACGGGTTGGTGGGCCCGCGGCCCGTGCCGATGGGCGCGGCCCAGGGCATCAGCGCCTGGCAACCGACGTCGAGCAGGCGGCGGCACAGCACGAGGTCTTCGGTGCAATACGGCAGCACCTTGAAGCCATCGCGGATAAGGCGTTCGGCGGCGGCGGGCAGGGCGAGCGTATCCGGCTGCAGCGTGTAGTCATCGCCGATGACTTCGAGCTTGATCCAGTCGGTCTCGAACACTTCGCGCGACATCTGCGCGAGCGTGTAAGCCTCGTCGGCGGAATAGCAGCCGGCGGTGTTCGGCAGCACGGGCACGCCGAGTTCGCGCAGCATCTTCCAGAAGCCCGCGCCGCCTTCGGGCGAGCCGGCGCTCTGGCGGCGCAGCGCCACCGTCAGCATGGCCGGGTTGGACACGCGCACCGCGTCTTCCAGCGATTGCGGCGACGGATAACGCGCGGTGCCCAGCAGCAGGCGCGAGGCGAAGGTCTCGTCGTACAGGCGCAGCGGGTCCGCCACGGCGGAAAGATTCGTAGTGGTCATCAAAGACTCCTAGCCGCCCACGACAGGCTGCACGAGTGCAATGCGGTCGCCCGTGTTGAGCGCATGCTGCGCATGGCGCGCCTTGGGCACAAAGTCGCCGTTCACCGATGCGGCAAACGGCGGCGCGATCTGCAGTTGCGGCGCGGCAGCACCAATGGCATCAGCCAGCGTGCTGCCCGCAGGCAGCGCGAGCGACAGGTCGTTGAGGGTGACGTTCAGCGTCATGACAAAACAGGTTCGGGGGATGCGGCATCAGCGAACAGCGCGGGCCATTCGCAGTCGTCCGTATCGAAGGCACAGCCGTCCAGCACGTCGCACGCCGCTGCCACCGCGGCTCGGGTGACGGCGGGCGCGATCATGTAGCCGTGCCGGTACAGGCCATTGACCGACAGCGTGCCAGCGCCATCCCAGCGGATGGCCGGACGGTGGTCCGGGAGCGTCGGCCGGCACTGCGTGTTCAGCTCCAGCACGCGCGCCTCGCCAAACGCGGGATGCACGGCGTAGGCCGCAGACAGCAATTCCAGCGTGGAGCGCACGCTTGCCGGCGACATGTCGTCGGATTCCAGCTCGGTCGCGCCAATCACATAGACATTGCCCGGCTTGGGCGCGATGTACAGCGGGTAGCGCGGATGCAGCATGCGCACCGGCCGCGTGAGCGACACATCGGGCGCATGGATGCGCGCCACCTCGCCGCGCAGGCCACGCAGGCGCGACCATTGCGGTTTGGCACCCAGGCCACGGCAATCGAGCACGAGGCGCGCGCCAAGCCCCGCAGCGGCCAGCGCGTCGGGGCTCGGATCGGCAACTTCCGTGTTCCAGCGCAGTTGCACGCCCAGCGCTTCAAGCTCGGTCGCCAGCGCATCCAACACGCCACGCGGGTCGAGCTGACCCTCGCCCGCTAGATACAGGCCTTGCGTGAAGCGCTGTGCGAGCAGCGGCTCGAGTTGGGCAATGCCCGTCGCGTCTACGGCACGCAAATCGGCGGCCACGCGCTCGGGCGGCGCGGCATTGCGCACGTGGTTGGCAAACAGCGATGCTTCTCCACGGTCTGCCGCATGCCAAACCACCAGCGTGCCGGCCTCCTGGAAGAAGACCGGCGTGCGCAGCTTGGGCAGCCAATCGCGCCACAGCGCCAGGCTTGCCAACCCCAAGTCGACGACGAAACGATCGGCCACGGCGGCTTCGGCCAGCGGCGCCAGCATGGCTGCAGCGACATACGCGGCGGCACCGCTGCCGTCGCGCGGGCCGCGCTCCACCACGGCAATGCGCGCGGGGGGCACCCCCGTTTGCGCGAGTTGCCAGGCACACAGGCGGCCAGCGAGGCCGCCACCGAGGATCGTTACGTCGAATGAAGTCGAGGTTGGCATTGCACCGGTTGGTTAGCTGTAGATCTTGCTGCCACTCTTGCGGAACTCGATCGACTTCTCTTCCATTCCGCTCACGGCGGTGGTGGCGTTGGTGTCGAGCGATGCCGCGTAGTCGCGCACTTCCTGCGTGATCTTCATCGAGCAGAACTTCGGACCGCACATCGAACAGAAGTGTGCGATCTTGGCGCCCTCGGCCGGCAGCGTTTCATCGTGGAAGGCGCGTGCCTTCTCCGGATCAAGGCCGAGGTTGAACTGGTCTTCCCAGCGGAATTCGAAGCGTGCCTTCGACAGCGCGTTGTCACGCAGCTGCGCGCCCGGCCAGCCCTTGGCAAGGTCAGCCGCGTGCGCAGCGATCTTGTAGGTGATGATGCCTTCGCGCACGTCTTCCTTGTCCGGCAGGCCCAGGTGCTCCTTGGGCGTGACGTAGCAGAGCATGGCCGTGCCGTACCAGCCGATGTTGGCCGCGCCGATGCCGCTGGTGATGTGGTCGTAGCCCGGGGCAATGTCGGTCACCAGCGGGCCCAGCGTGTAGAACGGGGCTTCGAAGCAGTGCTTCAGCTCTTCGTCCATGTTGGCTTGCACGCGTTGCAGCGGCACGTGACCCGGGCCTTCGATCATGACCTGCACGTCGTGCTCCCATGCCTTCTTGGTCAGTTCACCCAGCGTGTGCAGCTCGCCGAATTGCGCGGCGTCGTTCGAGTCGGCAATGCAACCCGGGCGCAGACCATCACCCAGGCTGAACGACACGTCGTACGCCTTCATGATTTCGCAGATCTCGTCGAAGTGCGTGTACAGGAAGTTTTCCTTGTGATGCGCCAGGCACCACTTGGCCATGATCGAGCCGCCGCGCGAGACGATGCCCGTGATGCGGTCGGCGGTGAGCGGCACATAGCGCAGCAGCACGCCCGCGTGGATGGTGAAATAGTCCACGCCTTGCTCGGCTTGTTCGATCAGCGTGTCGCGGAACATCTCCCACGTCAGGTCTTCGGCCACGCCGCCGGTCTTGTCCAGCGCCTGGTAGATCGGCACCGTGCCGATGGGCACCGGCGAGTTGCGCAGGATCCATTCGCGCGTCTCGTGAATGTGCTTGCCGGTGGACAAGTCCATGATCGTGTCGGCGCCCCAGCGGATCGCCCACACCATCTTTTCCACTTCCTCGGCCAGCGACGACGTCACCGCGGAATTGCCGAGGTTGCCGTTGATCTTCACGCGGAAGTTGCGGCCGATGGCCATCGGCTCCAGCTCGGTGTGGTTGATGTTGGCGGGGATGATCGCGCGGCCGGCAGCGATTTCTGCACGCACGAATTCCGGCGTGATGTCTTCCGGGCGCTGCGGCAGGTTGGCGCCGTACGAGAAGCCAGGATGCTGCTTGAGCAGTTGGCGGTACTCGGGCTTGTCTTGCAGCGCCTGCAGGTTCAGCGATTCGCGCAGCGCGACGTATTCCATTTCCGGCGTGATGATGCCGCGACGCGCGTAGTGCATCTGGCTCACGTTGGCGCCAGCCTTGGCGCGGCGCGGGTTCGTCAGTTGTGCAAAGCGCAGGTGGGCCGTAGCCGGATCATTGGCACGCGTGCGGCCGTATTCGGACGACAGGCCCGAGAGGATTTCCGTGTCGCCGCGCTCGTCGATCCACTTGGCGCGCAGCGGGGCGAGGCCCGCCTTCAGGTCAATGTGCACGTCCGGATCGGAGTACGGGCCCGAGGTGTCGTACACCGGCACCGGCGGGTTCAGCATCTCGCCCTTGTCGGTGCGCGTGGCGGTCTGCTTGATGGTGCGCATCGGCACGCGGATATCCGGGCGGCTGCCGTTGATGTAGGTCTTGCTGGAAGCCGGATAGGCGAACTTCTGGTCGAGCTCGGACTGCAGCGAGTCGAACGATGCGGCGGGGGCGTTTTTGGCTTGGGGCATGGTCTCGTCCTAGATTCTGTGACCTGGTGGAGCAGGCAGTGGACGAAACCGGGAGAGGTGGCGTGACCCGAAGAACGGAGGGGGCTGCCAGAGACTACGCGGTGTTCTGAAACTTCCCACGCCGGTACGAACCGGATCGGGTGCGAAGGGACTCTCTCAGCCGCACGGCCCATCCGTACGGCACCCCTGTTTCATCCAACGAGGCTGAATTTAAGCACAGGGCTGCCGGCGTTGCCAGCACGAAAACCAGTGACGTGACGGTCGACGGGTCATTTCAGTCCAAACCGCCACGCAATGTGCGGCGGCGCGCACCGGCGCAGCGTGCCTTGATCTTGCGCAACCCCGCTGCGTTTCACCTATGCGACGCTCAATCCCTTTTCTATTGCATTGCGGCACTGCCGCTGGGAGTTGTCATGCTGGAGCGTCGGTTCACACTCGCGGGGCGCAGCCTCGTACCCATCGTGCAGGGCGGGATGGGCGTGGGTATTTCGGCGCACCGGCTGGCCGGCGCCGTGGCGCGCGAAGGCGGCGTCGGCACCATCGCCAGCATCGACTTGCGGCATCACCACGCAGACCTGGTTGCCGCCACCGAGAAATCGCGCGACAAGGACGCCATCAACGCCGCCAACCTCGTCGCGCTGGACCGCGAGATTCGCGCCGCGCGTGAAGGCAGCCAGGGCAACGGCATGATCGCCGTGAACGTGATGAAGGCGGTGGAATCGCACCCCGCGCTGGTACGCCAGGCCTGCGAGAGTGGCGCGGATGCCATCGTCATGGGCGCGGGGCTTCCGCTCGATCTGCCCGAGATGACCGCCGAGCACCCGAGGGTCGCGCTGATCCCGATTCTTTCCGACTCGCGCGGCGTGGGCGTGGTGCTCAAGCGGTGGATGAAGAAGTCGCGCTTGCCCGATGCGGTGGTGATCGAGCACCCGTCGCACGCCGGCGGCCATCTGGGCGCGGCCCGCATCGAAGATCTGCGCGACGAGCGCTTTTCGTTCGCGCGGGTGCTGGACGAATGCCGTGAACTGTTCATCAAGCTGGGGCTGGCTGCGGAACAGATTCCGATCATCCTCGCAGGTGGCATCGATTCGCATGCGAAGGTGAAGCATTGGCTCGACAAGGGCGCCGCTGCGGTGCAGCTCGGCACTGCATTTGCGGTAACGGAAGAGGGCGATGCGCACGTGCGCTTCAAGCGGGTGCTGACGGGCGCGGAGCAAGGCGATATCGGCGAGTTCGTCAGCGTGGCTGGGTTGCCGGCGCGGGCGGTGATGACGCCGTGGTTGTCGCGATATCTCTCGCGCGAAAGCGCGTTGCAGGCGAAAGCCAAGGTGCGGGACTGCCTGCAGGGGTTCGATTGCTTGCAGACGTGCGGATTGCGGGATGGGATCGGGAAGGTGGGGCAGTTCTGCATTGACCTGAAGCTGGCGCAGGCGCTGCGGGGAGACGTGGAGCGCGGGCTGTTTTTCCGTGGGGCAGGGAAGTTGCCGTTTGGGGAGGCGATTCGGCCGGTGCGGGAGTTGATGCATTACTTGTTGACTGGGGAGAAGCCGGCGGAATCCTCGACGGCAACTTAATACGCTGAGATCGCGCCCGAAAAAAAAGCCAACCCGAAGGCTGGCTTTTTGTTGGGCGCTTACCGCTTGATGCCTCAGAACGGTGCAGCAAACGTCAACCGAATCCCCTGCTGCAAACCACCCATCCCGGCCATCACGCTGTAGTCCAACCCAAACGTGAGCGGCCCGGTGCGGAACTTCGTTCCCAATCCGATCTGCATGCGATCGCGCCCAAACGGCGTACCCGGCACGTAGTAAGCCGGGCCCGCCGATGCCAGATCGGCATACGCCAACCCCGCATTGCTCTGCCCATTGAAGTCGTGCTGGTATTCCACCCGCGCGAACGGCAGGAACGTGCCCCACTTGGTCCTCTGCGTGTATTCCGCACGCAGGCCGAGCGTGCCGGATACCGTCGTCACCGTCTGGTCGAAATACGTCAGCGCGTTGAGGCCGGCGCCCGATTCGGTGAACTGATCCAGCGTCGATTGCGAGACCGCCAGGCGCCCGTAAGGCGAGATCAGCCACGTGCGATCGCGATGCTCATAGCCGGCCGACACGGAGGCGAACACTTGCTTGCCGTTGCGCTTGCCGGTGGCGAAGTCGTTGGAGTCCGTCACCCAGCGGCGCGAGTCGAAACTGAGCGTGCCGAAGCCGGCCACACCATCGACGAACAACGAAGGCAGCGGGCGATAGCTGCCGTAGAGCGCGAGGCTATAGCTGTCGCCCGTGCTCTTGGTGCCCGCGTTGCCGATGTCGGTGGAGTCGCGCCCGTAGCCGAATCCGGCACCGACCGAAAACTGATCCGACACGCGGTAATCGGCGCCCGCCGTCACACCGCCTGTAGTGAAGCGGAAACCGGAGCGTTGCGTGCCCGCGTTGGCGAAACCAAAGTCGAGCGTACCGGCGCTCCAGAATGCGAGATTCGGGTCGGTGTTGTCCGGGCCCGCGCCGGCTGCGTCGGCACCGGGCAGGTCGGGGCCGGCATCGGCGTTCGACTTGTCGGCGTTGCCGTTGGCCGCATCGGTATTGCGCTTGCCCCGTGCGAACGGCCGCACGCCCTGGCCCTCACCGCGCATGCAGGCATCGTGCGCGGAAATGCCGACCACATCCTGGCAACGCGCTTGCATGTCCACGCGCTGGCCCGGCATGGCGACGGTCAGACCGTTGCTTGACGGTGCCCGGCCCGTGCCATGCAGCGCTTCCAGACGACGGTTGTAGTTGTCGATCTGCGTGGTGGCAAAGCGGCGCGCGGCCTGGACTTGCGCGTTGATCAGACCTGCCACATCCGGGTCGGCCGAGGGGTCCTTGCGCGGCGCCACGCTCACCTGCACCGTGGCCGGCGCCGAGGTGGCAAACGCGTTGGACAGCGTGTACGTCAGCACGGCCTGGCCGCTGTAGGTGGCCGACGGCGTGAAGTTCATCACATAGGTCGATGCCGCCGCAGCCGGGCTCTTCACGCCCGCTGGCGTCTGCACAGCCTTCTGCACGATCGTGGCCGTGCCGGCGTTGGCCGGCACCACCGACACCAGCGACGCCGCCGTGAAGGGGCCACCCGTGGCGCCTTCGGTCAAGTCCACGCTCACCGCCTGGCCCGACGACGTGGCGGCCTGTTTCTGCGCTACGGCAATGGGTACCGCATTCACGTTGACCGTCACCGGAATCGGCGCGGATGTGCCGGCCGTGTTGATCAGCGCATAGGTGAAGTTGACGGCGCCGGAGGTGGTCGGGGTCGGGGTGTAAACAATGTCCAGACCGTTGACGACGGCAGTGCCGCTGGCAGGCGGACTGACAATCGCAATGGACGAGAACGGACCGCCCGTTGCATTTGCCGTTGCATGCAGCGTGATCGGCGCCGTCGACATGGTGGTTGCCGTGATTGCCGGCGCGGTGCCAATCACCTGACCCACCGTGATCGTGTAGCTGCGTGTCCCGTTGTACGGAGCGCCGGTGCCTGTGCTGCTGTCAGTGGCCTTCACAGTGAAGGTGCTGCTGCCCAGCGTAGTGGGCGTGCCCGACAGAACGCCTGTGCTGGCGTTCAGGCTCAGGCCCGCAGGCAACGTCCCCGTGGACACGGCGTACGTGTAAGGCGCGGTGCCGCCGGCCGCACTGAAGGTCTGGCTGTATGCCGTGGTGACCTGGGCTGGGTTAGCGGCCGCAGGACTCACCGTGACCGTGGGCGCACCGATGGTGACGCTGTAGGCACGGCTGGCCGTGAAGCTATTGGCATCCGTCGCCGTGATGGTGAAGTTGAACGTTCCGCCTGCGGTGGGCGTGCCCGAGAGGACGCCGGTGGTGGTGTTCAAGCTCAGGCCTGTCGGCAACGCACCCGCCGTCACGGCGTAGGTGTACGGCGCGGTGCCATTGGCTGCCGAGATGGTTTGGCTGTACGCCGATGCAATCGCCGGGTTGGGCAGCGTGGCCGGCGATACCGTCACGCTAGGCGCGGAGATGGTGAGCGTATAGACCCCGCCGACCGCAAATGGGGCACCCGTCCCCGTCGAACTGTCGGTCCCGGTGACGGTAAAGCTGACCGTGCCGGCCGTGGTTGGGGTACCTGAAAGCGTGCCGGTGGCGCCGTTCCAAGTCAGGCCCGCGGGCATGGTGCCGCTGTTGACTACCAGGCCATAGGTGTACGGGCTCGTACCACCACTTGCCGTGAAGTTGCGGCTGTACGCCGTGCCTGCCACACCGTTGAGAGAACCCGAGGCCGGCGTGATGGTCAAGGTGGGCGACCCAATCGTCAGCGAGTAGGCGCGGCTGCCTGTGTAGGGGCCGGTTCCGGTACTGCTGTCAGTCGCGGTGACGGTGAAGTTGAACACGCCACCCGACGTGGACGTACCCGACAGCGTGCCGTTGCTGGACAGCGTCAGCCCCGCCGGCAGCGAACCCGCCGTGACGGCGTACGTGTAGGGACCTGTGCCGCCGCTGGCCAAGATGGTCTGGCTGTAAGCCGTAGCGACGGTAGCGCCCGGCAACGTGCTCGGGCTCACCGTAACGGTGGCAGCACTGACCGTCAGGGTGTACGCACGGGAGCCGGTATAGCTGTTGGCGTCGGTGGCCGTGACGGTGAAGTTGAAGGTGCCGCCCGCCGTGGGCGTGCCAGTAATCGCCCCGGTGCTGCCGTTCAAGCTCAGGCCCGCTGGCAGCGCACCGGCCGTCAGTGCGTAGCTATAAGGCGCGGCACCCCCGCTGGCCGTCGCAGTCTGGCTGTAGGCGACGCCGACAGATGCCGCACTCAGTGTGGTGGGCGACACAGTTATGGTGGGCGCCGAGGTGGTCAGCGTGTAGGTGCCAGACGTGCTGTACGGCCCGGTGCCGGTTGCGTGGTCCGTGGCCGTCACCGTGAAATTGACCACGCCCGTGGTGGTGGGCGTACCGGACAACACGCCGGTGCCGGTGTTGAACGAGAGACCGGTCGGTATCGTCCCGCTATTGATGGCAAGGCTATAGGTGTATGGCGCCAGACCACCACTGCCCGTGAAGGTCTGGCTGTAAGCCACGCCGGCGGAAGCGCTGAGGCTGCCCGATGCCGGTGTGATCGCCAACGTGGGCGCATTGACGACCAGCGTATAGGCGCGGCTGCCTGTATACGGGCCGCTGCCGGTACTGCTGTCGGTGGCGGTCACGGTGAAGTTGAACGTGCCGCCTGCCGTGGGCGTCCCCGACAGCACGCCGCCAGAACTGAGCGTCAGGCCAGCCGGCAACGCTCCGGAAGTGACGGCGTAGGTGTAGGCCGCCGTACCGCCGCTGGCCGTGATCGTCTGGCTATATGCCGTCGCAACGGTGGCATTGGTCACTGCGGACGGCGAGAGCGTGATCGTCGGCGCGGAGACGGTCAGCGTGAGCGTACCGCTGGTCGCGGTAAACGGACCGGTGCCTGTGCTGCTGTCGGTGGCCGTGACGGTGAAGTTGAACGTACCGCCCGCCGTGGGCGTGCCCGACAGCGTGCCGTTGCTGGCCAGCGAGATGCCGGCTGGCAGCACGCCCGACGCGATCGTGTAGGTATAAGGCGCCGTGCCGCCACTGGCCGAAGCCAGCGTTTGGCTATAAGCCGTACCCACCGTGCCGCCTGCAGGCGAGGACGGCCCATACGTGACTGTCGGATTCGACACGGTGACAGTCACGGTGGCGGGCGCAGACGTGCCACCCGCGTTGGTCGCCGTGTACGTGAATGAGTCCGGGCCGGAGTAGGACGCGCTCGGGGTGTAGGTGATCGACGTGCCCGACGCGGTAGCTGTGCCGTGCGCTGCCTGCGTTGCGATGGCCACGCCGGTCGGCGCGCCGCCGGTGATATTCAGCGTGACGGGGTTGCTTGTACTGCCGTGTGCAACGGTGGTGCTGACCGCGTTCGCAACGGGAGGCGCCACAAAGGTGTAACGATCAAACGCGCCGGTGGTGCTGGTTCCGTTGGCATTGGTTACGGTGACGTCAACAGTGCCAGCTGCCCCTGCCGGTGAGGTGGCCGTGATCGACGTGGCGCTATTGATAGTGAAGCCGGTTGCGCTGGTTGTGCCAAATTTGACGGCCGTAGCGCCGGTGAAATTGGTGCCGGTAATGGTGACGGAGGTGCTGCCGGCTGTTGTGCCTGAGTTCGGCGAGATATTGGTTACCGTGGGCGAGGTCGGGATGACGGTGATTGTCAGCGAACCGGTAGGCGTATAAGTGACGCTGTCACTCGAGACAAAGAACGTTGCCGTGTCGGTGCCACTAAACGAAGGACTCGGTGGCGTATAGACGAATTGGTTAGCGGGACTCCAGAAGCCATAGATTTTCAGCGTACCGCCCTGCGCAGTGGGCGTTGTGAGGCCATTGCTGGTGTAGTCATCCTGCGCTGCATCGCTCGCGATACCAACGTTGTTCGGATCACAGTTGATGTTATCCGCGGGCGTGAAGTTATAGGTCTGTGTGGTGTTCTGCGACATAGAAAACGTGACAGAGCACGAAAGCGCAAATGCCCCCTGCGATAGCGCCATCAGCCAGATTGCCAGCAATGCCAGCAATCCCCGGCGTATCCACGTATGCCTTTCCGCCGCCAGGCGCATGAACGTCATCCATCCGGCGACCCCACGCCGGCCATACGGGCTGGTTTGTGTCAGCACGCGCATTTCTCCCTCGTCCCGCCCGCTGTATTGCGGGCTTTTTTCTTTTGCGTCCTGGGAATTGCAGGCCTGATTGCCATCAGGCACTCCCCATCATTTTCTTTGGAAATCGCGCGGGGTTTAATCCACTCCAAACGATTGCATCATCTGTAATGATGAAAGGCCCGAGCGTTAACCCTTATGGATACCCCAAGAAACCACACCTTCTCATTTTCTTTATTCTTTGGAAGAACAGTGTGATTCCGACGCGATGCTAGGAAAACCTTCCCGTGCCGTCAATCCCAATAATTGTGGAGATGAGCACAGAGCAAAGGTCTTGGAACCGCTTGCCCATTGACGCCGGTAATTCATGTTATGGATTGAAAATACTGCGCAGCGTGTCTTATTGATACAACATAACCGGGGTTCATCTGAAATTGCGGCATCTGACCAATGGGTGATAAAAATGGCGCCCAGCAAAAATCAATATCGTGGCAGTGCCACATCACGAGGGAGGGGTTGTGGATCAATACCTAGGTGAGATTCGCCTCTGCGCGTTTCCATTTCCACCAAAAGGGTGGGCGATGTGTAATGGCGCACTTTTACCGATTCAGCAGAACTCCGCGCTGTTCTCGCTGCTTGGCGTTCAGTACGGCGGCAACGGCACGACCAATTTCGCGCTGCCGGATCTGCGTGGCCGCACGCCGCTGCACCGCGACAATCAGACGTATTTCCAGGGCGAGATCGGCGGCGTCGAGACCGTTACGCTGAACGCGCAGCAGTTGCCGATGCACAGCCATTCGTTTGTTGCGTCGACTGCGCCGGCCACGGCAAGCAATGCCGGCACCGCGCAAGACCACCTTCTGGCTACCAGCAACCTCTACAACGCGACCAATCCCAGCATCAGCGGCCCCGGCACATTGCTTTACAGCGCGCCCGGCACCCTGACGGCGATGTCTGCTGAGGCCTGCGGCTCCTCCGGAAGCACGCAACCCCATGAAAACATGCAGCCCTCGCTGGTGCTGAACTACATCATCTCGCTGACGGGCATCTACCCGTCACGCGGCTAGGAGACAACGCATGGCACAACCGTACATTGGCGAAATCCGCCTGTTCGCCGGCAACTACGCGCCCGTCGGCTGGCTGCTTTGCCAGGGCCAGACCCTCTACATATCCGATAACGAAACGCTATTCACGCTGCTCGGCACCACGTATGGCGGCGATGGTCAGACCACCTTCGCTCTGCCCGCGCTGCAGGGTAAGCTGCCCGTCGGCCAAGGGCAGGGGCTGGGACTGACCAACCGGATCATCGGTCAGCAGCTCGGCCTTGAGAATGTTTCGATCACGACCACTGAGATGCCCGGGCATACGCACACCATCAACGCCACCAGCGCGGATGCATCGACCATCACGCCGGGCCCGGGCGTGCTGTTGTCCACCGTCCCTAGCGCGCAGGGGTTCTACGACGCCGGCACCCCCAACCCGACAACCAAGGCTGCATTGGCTTTGCAGACGATCGGTCAGATGGGCGGCAGCCTTCCGCACTCTAACCACATGCCGACGGCATCCATTAACTACATCATCGCCACGGCGGGCATTTTCCCGTCGCAGAGCTGAGCGGAAAAAGGGAGATCACATGTCTGATCAATTCGTTGGCGAGATCCGCATCTTCGGCTTCAGTTTCGCCCCGCTGGACTGGGCGGCCTGCGACGGCGCAATCATGCCCATCTCTCAGAACACCGAACTGTTCTCGATCCTGGGCGTCAACTACGGCGGCAACGGCACGACCACCTTTGGGCTGCCCGACTTGCGGGCGCGCGCAGTGATGGGGCCCGTCAACGGAGCGCTGGGCGATCCGCAAGGCACATCCACTATCACGCTGACAACGGCGGAAATGCCGTCGCACTCGCACTCAGCTTATGGTGACAACGCGCGTCCTGCGTCGACTACGGCCGGCGGTCGGTTGGCCTCACGCTTCATGGTTCCGAACAACCAAGCCTTCGTTCCCGCGACCCCAACCCCAGCGCTCACAACACTGTCGCCGCAAGCAGTGGGCATCGGCGGTAACAACCAGCCGCACGAAAACATGCAGCCATACCTGACGAGCAATTTCTGCATCGCCCTGCAAGGCGCGTGGCCGACGCACCCGTAATTTGATGTGTCGAAGCGGGCCGGCCTCGCATGTCACGCCGGCCCGACCTCACCTTGGATCTTCCAGATTCCCCGCATCCATGACCATTTCCGCTGAGCTATTCCAACCGCACGTTGGCACCGCGTTCTCCGTGACGACAGTTCCAGGCCAAGCGCCTGACCGGCCATTCACGCTGCGCCTGGACGAAGTCGCGATATCCCGTTTTGCGCGGCCGGGCCAGAAGGCGTTCTCCCTGTTGTTCGAGGGCGATGCCTCGTTCACGCTGCAGCAGGGCACGTACTTCCTACAGCACGACACGCTGGAAGAGCAGCCGATGTTCCTGGTACCGATCGCCCGCACCACGGAAGGCTTCCGCTACCAAGCCTGCTTCAACCTTGCCTGAGGCACCGCATGCCTGCCTTCTCGATCGAGCACCCGGGCGCCACGCTGCGCCCCCTGGCCGATGCAGACCAGCCCTTCCTCCTGCACCTCTACGGCACCACCCGCGAAGCCGAACTGCAGGCGACCGGCTGGACCGATGAACAGAAGGCGCAGTTTGTCCGGATGCAGTTCGATGCACAGCAACGCGCCTACTTTGCCTACCCCGACGCGGAATTTTTCGTGATCGAACAGGAGGGCGTACCTGCCGGGCGGATCTACCTGCAGCACCGGCAGGAAGCCCTGCTGATCATCGATATCTCGCTGGTGCCGGAGCGGTGCGGTTCGGGGATCGGCAGCGCGGTGCTTTCTGCTGTATTTGCACAGGCCCGCGCTTCAGGAAAACGCGTGCAGATTCATGTGGAACGCTTCAACCCCGCTCAGCGCTTGTATCAGCGGATGGGGTTTCGGCTGGTGGAGGACAAGGGCGTGTATCTGTTTCTCGAGTGGGATGGGACCGCCACACAAGCGGCAGCCGTATAGAAATCCTCCTCCACCCACCCCCGCCGCCGGTGGTCTACCATGGCCCACACAACCAAAAGCACCACGCCAGGAGACCCCAAATGCCCACCGAGGCCACCCACCGCGTCTTCAACCAGGTCCCGGACCTGACCGGCTTCAACCCCTTCACGTCCGACACCGCGCTGCAAGGCGCACTCGAACGCCTGGGCGGCGGTTGGAACGCCAGCGCGCTGCAAGCCTTCGGTGATCAGCTCGGCGCGCCCGAGACGCTACGGTGGGCCGCGGAGGCCAACACCTATCACCCCGAACTCCACACCCACAGCCGCACCGGCGAGCGCATCGACGCCATCCGCTTCGACCCCGCGTGGCATGCGCTGCTCGGGCTGATGCGCAGCCAGGGGCTGCAGGCGCTGCCCTTTGCCGAGCCGCGCGCCGGTGCATGGGCCGCGCGCACCGCCGGCTACTTCATGCAGGCGCAGATCGAATCCGGCACGCTGTGCCCGGCGACGATGACGTTCGCGAGCATCCCCGTTCTACAAAAAGAGACTGCGCTGTTTGCCGACCTCGGGCCGCGTCTCTACGCCCGCGAACACGACGCACGCGATCTGCCGTGGCGCCAGAAGACCGCCATCCTCGTCGGCATGGGCATGACCGAAAAGCAGGGCGGCTCCGATGTGCGCAGCAACACCACGGTGGCAACGCCGTTGCGCGGGGAGGGCCGCGGCGCCACATACGCGATCACCGGACACAAGTGGTTCTTCTCCGCCCCGATGTGCGATGCGCATCTTGTGGTGGCACGCATGGGCGCGGAAGAGGGGCCGCTGTCGTGCTTCTTCGTACCGCGCTTTCGTGACGACGGCAGCAAGAACCCAATCCAGATCCAGCGCCTGAAAGACAAGCTCGGCAACCAGTCCAACGCCAGCAGCGAAGTGGAGTTCCGCGGCGCGGAGGGCATCCTCATTGGCGAGGAAGGGCGCGGTATTCCGACCATCATCGAGATGGCCACGCACACGCGGCTGGATTGCGTGATCGGCAGCGCGGCCATCCTGCGCCACGCGCTGATGCAGGCGCTGCACCACGCGCGCCACCGCATGGCCTTCGGCCGCCTGCTGGCCGACCAACCGCTCATGCGCAATGTGCTGGCCGATCTCGCGCTCGAATCGCAGGCGGCAACGCTGCTGATGATGGAGTTGGGCAACGCGTTCGAGCGTGCCGATGTCGATCCGCTGGCCGGGGCGTGGAAGCGCATCGTCACGCCCGCCGCCAAGTTCTGGGTCTGCAAGCGCGCCATCGAGGCGACCGGCGAGGCCATGGAAGTCTGGGGCGGCAATGGCTACGTGGAAGAAGGCCCGATGGCGCGCCTGTACCGCGAAGCGCCGGTCAATTCCATTTGGGAAGGCTCGGGCAACGTGATGTGCCTCGACGTGCTGCGCGCCATCGCCCGCACGCCGGACGACGCGCTGCGCCTGGTGCACGACATTGGCGAGCGCGCGCAGGGCCACCGTGCGGTGCGCGCGGAACTGGCTGCGCTGCAGGCGATGCTGCATCAGCCGGGCGACATCCAGGAAACCTCCGCGCGCCGCATCGCGCAGGGGCTGGCGCTCACGGCACAGGCCGCGCTGATGCTGGCCCACGCCCACCCGGACGACGCCGAGCGCTTCATTGCCAGCCGCTTCCATCATCAGCATGGCCGCGTGTTCGGCACGCTCGACGGACATGCGCAGGAGCTTGGCGCGGTGCTGCAACGCGCGTGGCCCGTATGAAGACGCTGTAACGAGAAACGCGGGAATACCGGCGTGAAAGCGAGATGAAAGATCACATCGCCTAGGGTGGGGGAGCCGCGCGAGCGCGCCGGCACCAGAAAAATAACCAGACAGGAGACATCCCGTGCCGCACCCGACCCGCGCCTTGCTCGCGGCCGGCCTGGCGTTGTGCGCTTTCCAGGCGTTGGCTGCATCCCCCGTGCTTGACCGCATCCGCGATACCGGCACTGTCCGGCTGGCGTATCGCGAGAACTCCGTACCGTTCTCCTATGTCGATGGCGGCAAGCCGGTGGGATATTCGATCGACCTCTGCGCGCGGCTGGTCGAGGCGATCAAGGTGGCGGTCAAGCGGCCCGACCTGAAGGTGCAGTACGTGCCCGTGACGCCCGCCACGCGCATCGGCGCCATCGCCGAGGGCCGCGCAGACCTCGAATGCGGCTCGACCAACAACACGCGCGAGCGGCGCGAGAAGGTAGCGTTCACTATTCCGTATTACATTGCCAGCAGCCGCATGCTGGTGAAGACCAGTTCGGGCATCCACCGCTGGGAAGACCTCAACAACAAGACGGTGGTGTCCACGCGTGGCAGCACGAACGGCGGGCAGATTCGCGCGATGGCCGATGCGCGCGTGCTCAAGGTCAACGTGGTGGAGGCCCGCGACCACGCCGAAGCCTTCAGCATGGTGGCGGCCGGCAAGGCCGATGCGTTTGCGATGGACGACGTGCTGCTCTATGGCTTTAGGGCGACGTCGCCAAACCCGACGGACTACGCGGTCGTCGGCAGCAACCTGGCGGTGGCGCCGTACGCAATCATGCTCGGCAAGGACGATGCGGAGTTCAAGAAGGTGATCGACCTGGCCATGTCACGGACGATCCTCGATGGCGAGGCGGAAAAGCTCTACAAAAAGTGGTTCCAGCAACCCATTCCGCCCAATGGCGTGAAGCTGGAGATCCCGATGAGCTTCCTGCTGCGCGACTCGTTCAAGTTCCCGACCGACAAGGTGGCGGATTAGCGCAACGCTGATCAACCATGCACCGAGAAGGTGCTTGAGGGTATACCCGCATTCAGCGCATAATGCGCGCCCATGGCGGCGCGTGACATTGCTTCACGTTTTGGCATTCCCGGGGGGAGTGACGGCGCGCCCCAGCCAATGCTGCGCAGTCGGGCGGATGTCGCCCGGCAATCGATTGCGCGCACGGCCGCGTCGATAGGGCCCCGATGCGGTCGGCTGGCCATTAGAAGCCCGAACCTCTCCTAGGACCTTTGACGATGCCGTTCGCTGCGCGCACGTGGCTGCTGGCCGCGCTTGCCGTTCCCGCTGCTGTTTCCACCGCTGTCTTCTCGTCCACCGCCGTTGCCGCCACCCCGACGCTCGATCGCATCCGCGATTCGGGCACGGTGCACGTGGCGTATCGGGAAGACTCGATTCCGTTTTCTTACCTCGATGGCACCAAGCCGGTCGGCTACACGATCGACATCTGCTCCCGCCTGATCGATTCGATCAAGACCTCGCTCAAGCGCCCCGACCTGAAGGTGCAGTACGTGCCGGTGACAGCCGCCACGCGCATGGACGTGGTCGCCTCGGGCAAGGCCGACCTGGAATGCGGCTCGACCAACAACTCGCGCGAGCGCCGTGAGAAAGTCGCGTTCACCATTCCGCACTACATCACCAAGGGCCGCATGCTGGTGAAGGCTGGCTCGCCGATCCAGCAATGGGAAGACCTGAACGGCAAGACCGTGGTGGCCGCGCGCGGATCGAGCAATGCCGATCTCGCACGCAAGCTCAACGAGACAGGCATGACGATGCACGTGGTGGATGCCAACGACTTGCGCAGCGCCTTTGCCATGCTGGCCGATGGCCGCGCCAACGCGTTCGCCGGTGACGACATCCTGCTCTCGGGCATGCGCGCCACGGCCAAGAACCCGGCTGATTACCGCATGACGGGCAAGACGCAACTTGTGTCGTCGTACGCGATCATGCTCAGCAAGCAAGACCCGGAGTTCAAGAAGCTGATCGACCAGTCGATGACGCGGCTGATTGTCGATGGTGAGGTGCCGAAGCTCTACAAGAAGTGGTTCCAGCAGCCGATTCCGCCGAATGGGGTGAATCTGGAGGTGCCGATGAGTTATTTGCTGCGGGATTCGTTTAATACGCCTACGGATAGTGCTGGGAACTGACGCAGGCTGTTTGGGCGTTTGTGGTCCATCCCTGGTTTCATCCCCTGCCGGGGCTGACTCACTTTCTTTGTCTTGCCAAAGAAAGTAAGCAAAGAAAGGCGCGCCCGAGATGGCGACTTCCCCTTGAATTTAT
>Ga0207678_10000007_pt1 | contig 179943 bp, 139 predicted proteins | sample KBSC63metaG_FD_184319 | JGI IMG/M metagenome (GOLD analysis project Ga0207678, IMG submission 184319) | Corn rhizosphere microbial communities from Kellogg Biological Station, Michigan, USA - KBS C6-3 metaG (SPAdes) (version 2) | ecosystem: Host-associated > Plants > Roots > Rhizosphere >... | reverse complement strand
GCCCTGCGCCACGCCCAGCAGCGCGCCCATGCCCAGTTCCGCCATCGCCGCCTTGTCCAGGACGGTGATCCTGACGCCCAGTTCCTCCAGATGCCTGCACCGTTCGACGAAGCTCTCAGGATAGAGGATGTTCGCCGGCTCCGCCACCAGCTCACGGGTGAACGCCACGCCCGCGGCCACGGCAGCCTGTCTTTCCCATGCCGCCCCTGCGTCGCTCGACACCAGCGTGACCTGCTTCAGGGTCGGCTTGGCCTTCTCCGCCTGCCGGGTACGATATGTGTCGATCCGCCAGCCGCGCAACAATGCACCGAAGGCAAGGCGCGCCGCCTGTTCGCCGCCGGCCGCGCCCACGAACTCCACCGCAGCGTGAACCGCCCCGCTTGTCGCCAGCCGGGCCGTCAACGCGGCGCCCGCCCGCTCGAAATCCACATCACCGCCGGCTCCGGTACCCACCAGAACGACGCGCAGCACCTTGCCGCCCTCGTCCACGAAGCTCTCGAAGCTGGATCCCGCTTCCCCCGTGAAACGCGCGGCCGCCGCCCCCCCGACCAGCACGGACGCGGCGCTCAGGGGCAAGGCGTCGAAGCCGCCCTTGGGCACGGCGAAGACCAGTGTATCGGCTTCGGGACGGACAGGGCTGAACGCGATTTCCATCTGGGGTCCTTTATTTCCTGCAAGGCTTGTATCTCTCTGCCCAGATAGTGCGGCCGGCCCGGTCTGGCAAAGCCGTTCGACTGATTTTCCGGCAAAACTCTTGGCCGAGACGATTGCAGCGCAGACAAAGCGGTGCAATAGGGCAGTGCAATAGTCCGGGAAACAGAACGCCCCGTCAAAGAGGCCCCATTCTTTTGCAGAACCGCCCCTTCCTTTTGCGTTTCAATCGGCTCCTGGCCGCTGGCGTCGCCTTTCCGTGCCTGGCGGTCATCCCGCATGCCGCCGCCCAGCAACTCCAGGAACCGCAGACGACGATCAGCGCGCCCGACGCCCCGGTGCCGGAGAATGACGATCAGATCGGCTTTTCCGCCGATGCGCTGGAATATGACAGCAATAAGGAGGTCGTGACCGCCAACGGCAATGTGCAGTTGCTGCGCGACGGCAACCGGCTGCGCGCCGACAAGGTCGTCTGGAACCGTGATACCGGCAAGGTGGAGGCGAGCGGCAACGTCTCCGTCACGGATCCCGAGGGCAATATCGCCTATGGCGACAGGTTCGACGTCACCGACAGCCTGCAGGACGGCATGGTCCAGAACATGCTGCTGGTGCTGCAGTCGGGCGGGCGCCTGGCGGCCGTGAACGGCGAGCGGAAGGGCGGCGTCTACACCCTGCGAAAGGCGGTCTATACCGGCTGCGCAGTGGAGGATCACAAGGGCTGCCCCAAGGAACCGACCTGGCAGATCAAGGCAGTGAAGGTCATCTATGATCCGGTGAAGGCCAGGGTCAAATATACCAATGCCAGCGTCGAACTGTTCGGCCTCCCGCTCATCCCGATGCCCGGCTTCTCCCACCCGGTCGGCGACAATGGCGGCAGCGGCCTGCTGGTGCCGATATTGCGCTACAACCGCAACAACGGCTTCGAACTCGGCTTGCCCTATTATATGAAGCTGGGGCCCAATCGCGACATCACCGTCACGCCCCACGTCTTCACCAACGCCCTGCCCCTGCTGGAGAGCAACTACCGCCACCTGTGGGATCGGGGCGCCTATCAGATCACCGGCTATGCCACCTATGGCAGCCGCGTCGCTACCGGCAGCACATCCACCACTACGCCGGCCGATACGCAGAAGGATTTTCGCGGCTATCTCGATGCCAGCGGCGCGCTGCAGCTGACGCCGGAATGGAGCATCAACGGATCGATTCGCGCGACGACCGACCGCACCTTCCTGCGCCGCTACTATATCAGCAATGATGACCGGCTGCGGTCGACCATCAATGCGCAGCGGATCGGGGACAACAGCTATTTCTCGATCGCCGGGTGGGCCGTGCAGACTTTGCGCACCGGCGATCCTCAGGGGCAGATGCCGATCGCCTTGCCCGTCGTCGATTATCGCTTGCGGATGAAGGACCCGCTGCTGGGCGGCGTCATCCAGTTCCAGGCCAACAGCCTGGCGATCACCCGCACCCATGGAGAGGATACGCAGCGCGCTTTCGCGGCGTTCGAATGGAATCTGCGCAAGCTGACGCCGATGGGTCAGGAAGTCACCTTCACGACCTATTTGCGCGGCGATGTCTACCACAGCGACGAAAATCAGCTGGCCACCGTCGCCAGCTATGCCGGCGATCCGGGGTGGCAGGCGCGCGGGATCGCGGCGGCGGCGATCGACGTCCGCTGGCCGTTCATGGGTGAGGCCTTTGGCGGCGTGCAGCGTATCGCCCCGCGCGTGCAGATCGTGGCGGCGCCCAGAATCGCCAATCTGACCGTCCCGAACGAGGATGCCCGCTCGATCGACCTGGAAGACAGCAATCTTTTCGCGCTCAATCGCTTTTCCGGCTACGACCGGTTCGAGGATTCGACCCGCGTCACCTATGGGCTGGAATATAGCCTGGCGCTGCGCCATTTCTCGCTCGAAAGCGTGATCGGGCAGAGCTACCGCCTGAACAGCCGGGAAAATATCCTGCCGGTGGGCACTGGCCTGTCGGACCGGCTGTCCGACATCGTCGGTCGCACCACGATCCGTTACCGGGATTTCCTCAGCTTCACGCACCGCTTCCGGCTGGACAAGGATAATCTCGCCATCCGACGGAACGAGATCGACGCCACCATCGGCAGCAAGAAGACCTATGCGATGGTCAGCTATCTGCGGCTCAACCGCAATGCCGACCTCAGCCTGGAGGATTTGCGGAACCGGGAGGAGCTCCGGCTGGGCGGCCGCTTGCAGTTTGCGCGTTTCTGGTCGCTGTTCGGTTCCACCGTGATCGACCTCACCAATGCGAGGGAAGATCCGTTGAGCGTCGCCAACGGCTATCAACCCGTCCGACACAGGCTGGGCGTCACTTATGAAGATGACTGCCTGACGCTCGGCCTGACCTGGCGGCGCGACTATCAGGTGCTGGGCGACGCACGAAAGGGCAACAGCTTCCAGCTTCGGCTGGCTTTTCGCAATATTGGCATATAAGGATCAGCCGTCCCGTTTCCTGCTCAGGGCCGGTTAAGGCGGATCGGCGCATCTCGTGCCGACCCGATTGGAGAGTTTTGTCGACGATGCAGCCTGTCGTTTCCCATTATGCCTTAAAAGGGTTTTCCCGCATTGGCAGCGCCGCCGCCAAGGGCCTGCGTACCCTGCTTCTGTCCTCGGCCCTGCTGGCCACCGGCGCCTCCGGAAGTTTCGCCCAGACGGTGAATGACGATGACAATGTCGCCACCCAGCAGCTCAACCTGCCCAAGGACGTGACCATCTTCGGCAAGAGCGATCCCAATGTCCGCAAGGCAACGGCGATCGTCAACGGCCGCATCATCACCGGTACCGACGTCGACCAGCGCCTCGCCCTCATCATCACCGCCAATGGCGGCAAGGTGTCGGACGAGGAAAAGGAAAGGCTGCGCGTGCAGGTGCTGCGCAACCTGATCGACGAGACGCTGCAGATCCAGGAAGCCGCCGCCAACGATATCAAGGTGGACAAGGCCGAGATCGACCAGAGCTATGAACGGGTCGCAGCCAATTTCCGCCAGTCCCCCGCGCAGTTCGACCAATATCTGCGCCAGCAGGGCAGCTCCGCCGCCAGCATCAGGCGCCAGATCGAGGGCGAACTGGCCTGGAGCCGCCTGCTCCGCCGCAACATCCAGCCCTTCGTCAACGTGTCGGAGGATGAGGTGAAGTCGGTGGTCGACCGCATGAACGCGGCGAAGGGCAGCGACGAATTCCGCATCGGCGAAATCTACCTTTCGGCCACGCCGGAAAATCAGCAGCAGATCATCGCCAACGCCCGCAACATCATCGAACAGATCAAGCAGGGCGGCAGCTTCGCGGCCTATGCGCGGCAATTCTCCGAAGCCTCTACGGCGGCGGTCGGCGGCGATCTGGGCTGGGTTCGCCCCGCGCAATTGCCCGATGAACTGGCGCAGGCGGCAGCGGAAATGCAGGTCGGCCAGATTGCCGGGCCCATCGGGGTGCCCGGCGGCATATCGATCATCTACGTCATGGACAAGCGCAAGGTGCTGACCGCCGATCCGCGTGATGCGCTTCTCAGTCTCAAACAGCTCTCCGTGAGCTTCCCCGCAGGCACGACCAAGGAGCAGGCGAGCGCCAAGGCCGCGGCCTTTGCCGCACAGGTCAAGGCGATCAAGGGATGCGGCCAGGCCAATGAACTGGGCGGCAAGATCGGCGCGGACGTGGTCGACAACGACAATGTGAAGCTGCGCGACCTGCCACCGCAATTGCAGGAAATCCTGATCAACCTGCAGGTCGGCGAAGCGACGCCGCCATTCGGATCGATCAATGACGGCGTGCGCGTGCTGGTCGTCTGCGGCCGTGACGAAGCCTCTACCGCCGCTGCCCCCAATGCCGAACAGATCATGGCGCAGCTTGAGGAAGAACGAGTGAACAAGCGCGCCCGCATCTATTTGCGCGATCTTCGCCGCGATGCCGTCATCGACTATAACTGATCCTGCGGCCCCTCCGGCAATGGGGCCGCCCTTCGCCGTTTCGCTCGGCGATCCGGCCGGCATTGGCCCGGAAATCGTCGCCAAGAGCTGGGTAATGCGCGAGGCGCGCGGCCTGCCCTCCTTCTTCGCCGTGGGCGACGCAGCCTCTCTGCGCGCCGTCTGGCTTGGTCCGGTGGAGGTGGTCAGCACGCCGGAGGAAGCCGCGGAAGTCTTCGGCAAGGCCTTGCCCTGCCTACAAGTGGCCGACGCGGGAGAGATCACGCCCGGCATGCCCAGCGTCGACGGCGCGCGCACGGCTTTTCAGGCTCTGGAAGTGGCGGTCGGCCTCGCCCGCAGCGGTTCGGCCGCCGGGATCGTCACCGCCCCGGTCGGCAAGGAACAGCTTTACGGTGTCGGCTTTACCCATCCGGGACAGACCGAATTCATTGCGGAGCGCTGCGGCGTTGCGCCGCATAACGCCGTCATGATGCTGGCGGGACCATCGCTGAAGGTGGTGCCGATCACCATCCATATCCCGCTGGCCGAGGTGTCGTCCGTGCTGACGATCGACCTGATCCGCGCCCGCGCCATTACCACGGCAAAGGGGCTCCAGCGCAATTTCGGCATCGGTCGTCCCCGTCTGGTCGTCGCGGGCCTCAACCCCCATGCAGGCGAGGGCGGGGCGCTGGGGCGGGAAGAGATCGATGTCATCCGGCCGGCCGTGGAGTCGCTGCTGGCGGAAGGATACGACATTCAGGGGCCGATCGCCGCCGATGCCCTGTTCCACAGCCGCGCCCGCGAAACCTATGATGCGGCGCTCTGCATGTATCACGACCAGGCGCTGATCCCGATCAAGACGCTGAATTTCGACGAGGGGGTCAACATCACCCTGGGCCTTCCCATCGTGCGCACCTCACCCGACCATGGCACCGCATTCGGCATTGCGGGCAAGGACAGTGCCAATCCCGGCGCGATGATGGCCGCGATCAAGATGGCCGCCGAGGCCGCGCGTGCACGATTGACCCCTGGCTGCTAAGGCCGATGACCGCCGATACCCACCCCAGGCTGTCACCGCCCAAGCTCCCGCCGCTGCGAGACGTCATCGCCGCCCATGGGCTGCAGGCGAACAAGGCGCTCGGCCAGAATTTCCTGCTGGACGAGCAATTGCTGGACAGGATCGCCGCCATTCCCGGACCGCTCAAGGACCAGCCTGCCTTCGAGGTTGGGCCTGGTCCCGGCGGCCTGACCCGCGCCGTCCTGCGCGCCGGGGCGCGGCTGGTCGCGGTGGAGCGCGACCGGCGCTGCCTGCCAGCCCTTGCTGAACTGTCGGAGGCATTTCCGAACCAGCTTCGTGTGATTTCCGGCGACGCGATGGCCGTCGATGTCCGGGCCGAAGCAGGCGAAGGGGCGCATATCATCGCCAATCTTCCCTATAATGTGGGCACTGCACTGCTCATCGGCTGGCTTTCAGCCGACTGGTCTCCGCTCCCCTGGTGGTCGAGCCTGACCCTCATGTTCCAGATGGAGGTCGCCGAACGGATCGTCGCAAAGCCCAATGGCGATCATTATGGCCGTCTGGCCGTGCTCGCCCAATGGCGCGGCGACGCCCGCATCGCGATGAAGGTCCACCGCAGCGCGTTCACCCCACCGCCCAAGGTCATGTCCGCCGTGGTTCACATCACGCCCAGGCCAGCCCCCCAAGGCGTGCAGCTCAAGCATCTCGAACGCCTCACCGCCGCCGCTTTCGGCCAGCGCCGCAAGATGCTGCGCCAGAGCCTCAAAGGGCTGCCCGGCGCTCTGGAAGCGCTGGAGACCGTCGGCATCGACCCGCAACGCCGCGCCGAAACCGTCAGCGTCGAGGAATTCGTGGAGACGGCACGCGTATGGGGCAGTCTTTGACCTTCACGCGGTTTCGGATGGATCCACGACGAGTCGACAGCCACTTGCCCTTGCAAATTCAGCCTTCTGTCGGGACGAAGGCGCCCTTTTCCCTATCCTTCACGACCTTGTCGGCCCGGAACACCGATCCGCTCATCGTGATGTAAACCCCAGGAGCGGCGACCTGCACCGTCGCAAAGGCCATGCCGAGGTTGAAGCTGGCGTCGCTCTCGCCAAAGCGTGCCGGTGCGAGCGCGCCGACCAGCACCACTGTCTTGCCGGCAATGGCGGACAGCAGCTTCGCAGTCTCGGTCATCGTATCGGTGCCATGGGTGATGATGATGTGGCTTTCGGGCGCCGCCGCGACCCGGTCGCGGATCAGGGCGCGGTCGGCATCGTCCAGCTCCAGGCTGTCCTTGCGCACCACTTCCTCGATGCGGAATGGCCGCTTGACCCGGGCGATGTCGAGCAGCTTCGATACTACGGTCTCACCAACCTGATAGTCCGAAAGTGCATCGAAATAGATCTTGTCGATCGTCCCCCCGGTGGTGAGGACAAGAATGGGCATTTCGGGGGACAACATTGCAGGACTCCCATAGGAACGCCGAGCCTGTAGAGCATTTCCAGGCCAAGGTGAACCGCGTCGGCGCTATTCGCCCCGGGCCATCGCATCGCCCCGGTCGCGGGCAGCGGCCAGCGTGTCGGTGAGCAGATCCAGCAATCGATCGTCGGCATCGAGCACGTTCAGTCCCTGCCGCGTCATGCCGCCAGGGCTGGCCACTCGATCCGCCAGCACCGCCGGGCTTTCGCGCGCCATGGCAGCCATGCTTGCCGATCCGCGCACGGTGGCCAGCGCCATACGCTCTGCCTGATCGCCGGGCAGACCGATCGACTCGCCAGCCCGCGCCAGGGCATCGATGAAGCGGAACAAAAAGGCGGGGCCACAGCCGGACAGCGCGGTGACCGCGTTGAACTGGCCTTCATCCTCAATCCATTCGGCCAGACCGAGCGGAGCGATGAAGGCTTCGACCGCTTTTCGCGAGAGCGCCGCGCAAGCGTCTTCCGCATGCAGGGCGATGACGCCCTCCCCGATACCCACCGGAAGGTTGGGCATGGCGCGCACGATTTCTCCTGCTGCAGGAAAGGCCGCGCGCAGTTCGGTCAGACGTGTTCCCGCGAGGATCGAGATGATCTGCATATCGCCGCGGCAAAGAGGCGCGAGCCAGCCCGCGACATCGCCAAGCTGATAGGGCTTCATGCCCAGCAGGACCGTAGTGCCGCCCGGCAGCGAGGCGGGATAGTCGGTGACCACTCTTACTCCCTCGGCCACCGGCTTGCCGCTGGGGCGCAGCACGGTGACTGTTGCGGGATCAAGACCGCAGGCGAGCCAGCGCTGCAGCATCTGCCCCGCCATATTGCCGCAGCCGACAAGGAAGAGATGATCGGGCCAGATGTCGGTCATCGAATTGCGCCTCAGGCTTCGCCGCGCGTTTCGATGAGGCTGGCGGAAATCGCTTCGGTCGGCGTCTTGCCGCCCCAGAGGACGAACTGAAACACCGGGTAGAAGCGCTCGCATTCGTCGATAGCGGTTTCCACAAGAAGCTGCGCCTGATCGAGGGTCAGCGTGCCGCCCGCCCCCAACAGCGCGCCGTGGCGGAACAGCACGATGCCGCTGGAGGACCAGAGTTCGAAATGGCCAAGCCAAAGCTGTTCGTTGATCAGGCCCAGCGTTTCGTAGATGGTGCTGCGCTTGTCGTCGTTCACCCTTATGTCGGGGAGGGCGAGCATTTGCAGTACCTGATCCTCGTCACGCCAGATGCCGCGAAGTTCATATTGTGCCCAGGATCCCTGGGTACTGGCGACGATTTCGTCCTCACCGACCTGATCGTAGCTCCAGCCATGCGCCTCGAAAAAGGCGGCCAGCATGTCGATCGGTGCGGCCTCCTGACCGCCATTTTCAAATTCGTCGCTGTCCATCATCTGCGCGCCTTAAAGCATTTTTTGCGCCGGTGGAAACCGGGGCGGCATGGAAAATGCGTGGACAACTCCGCTTTCGCCCGAAACCGGCCGCTTATTCTGCATCCTTGGGCTTGGCGCGGACCGTCTGCTTGACGGGTTCGGACGCCTTGCCCTCCAGCGCATCGAGGCGGGCTTTGAGCGATTCCACCTCTTCGCGAGCGGCGGCGGCCAGCGCCTTGACGGCGTCAAATTCGTCGCGGCTGACGAAATCCATGCCGCCGATCCACTGCTTGGCCTTTTCGCGGGCGTTGCTCTCAAATTCGCGGCTTATGCCCGCGACCGTTCCGGCCGCGCCGTTCACCAGCTTGGCAAGGTCGTCGAAAAAGCGGTTTTCGCTCTGCATGATGCTATGTCCTTCCGTGCAGCACCACGGTCGTGGCGCCAAAAATCATATCTGGGTCTGGAAAGCCGGTTTGCCAAGGCTTTCCGCGTCCGGATTGAGGCGGCCGATCTCATAGTTGAGGTAGGAGGCAAAGGCCAGCCAACACAGATAGGGCAGCAGCAGAAGCCCCGCGACACGCCGCACGCGCCAGAACAACAGGATCGTGACGGCAACAAGCCCTAACAGCGCGACGATCAGGACCAGCGCCTGATCCACCAGATGCGCACGAAAGAACAACGGGGACCAGAGAAGGTTGAGCACCAGTTGCGCGAGGAATGCGACTATCGCGATCCCCCGGCCCCTCGCGCCCCTGGCATGCAGCACGACGGCGAAGGCGAGCGCCATCATTATATAGAGGATGGTCCAGGCAAGGCCAAAGACCCAGCCGGGCGGGATCAGGTCGGGCTTGGCCAAGGCCGCGAACCAGCGATTGCCATAGCCGCTATTGGCGAGCTTGCCTGAAAGAAAGCCAAGGAAAACAAGCGCCGGCACAGTAACCAGTGCCCAGCGCGCATAGGCAAGACGTAATTGACCCGGAGACGCAATCTCGTTCATCGGCAACGAAGCTCCACCTTTTACTCGGCGGCGTCGGGCGAATCCTTCAAGGCCGAGTCCAGCCGCCGACTGACGGTTTGCGGTGAAACGGTTCGTCCTGCAACCCGTGAATAGAGAATCGGGATCAGGAACAGCGTGATCAATGTCGCCAGGCTGACGCCGGAAACCACCACCACCCCGATCGAATGCCGGGCCGCCGCGCCTGCGCCGCCCCGTATGACCAGGGGAACAGCGCCGATGACCGTTGCGATGGAGGTCATCAATATGGGGCGCAGGCGACGGACGGCAGCCTGACGAACGGCCGCGCTGATCTCCAGCCCTTCGTCCCGCAACTGGTTGGCGAATTCGACGATCAGGATGCCATTCTTCGCCGCCAGTCCCACCAGCATGACGATGCCGATCTGGCTGTAGAGATTGATCGACCCGCCCGCCAAGGCAAGGCCCAGCACCCCGCCCGCCACGGCCAGCGGCACGGTGGCGATGATCACGCCGGGATGGACGAAGCTCTCGAACTGGGCGGCGAGCAGCAGATAGACGATCAATATGGTCAGGCCGAAGACCAGCCAGATCGATCCGCCGGTTTCACGCAGCGACTGACTCTCCCCCCTATAGCCGACGGCAAGGATCTCCGGTGACTGGCGCGCCTGGTCCTCGAGAAAGTTCAACGCCTCGCCCAGCGAGTAACCCGGCGCCAGAGCCGCTGTCAGGGTGATGGCGCGCAATTTGTTGTAGCGGTTGAGCTGGCGCGGCCCCGCGACTTCGCGAATCGTGACGACGGCGGACAGGGGCACCAGCGCGCCGGTGCGGCTGCGCACGTTGATCCGCTCCAGATCGGCCTGGGTCTGGCGCCCCTCCCGCTCTGCCTGAAGCAGCACGCGATATTCCTCGCCCCGGTCGACATAGGTGGTAACGCGGCGGGACCCAAGCAGCGTCTGCAGCGCCTGGCTGATGTCGTTGGCGGACACGCCCAGATCGCCCGCGCGTTGCTGATCGACATCGATCCGCATCTGCGGCTTGGTTTCCTTATAGTCGGAATCCAGATTGATGAGGCCCGGATTGGCGGCCGCGGCGGCCATGATGCGATCACGCGCGGCGACCAGCCCCTCATAGGTCGCTCCTGCCAGCACGAGATTGACCGGCAGGCCCCTTCCCCGGCCCAGCCCCGAACGCGGCGCGACATTGCCCCGGACGCCGGGCTGGTCGGCGATCACCTTGTTGATCATGTCGGCCACCTGCACCGTGGTGATCGTGCGGTCCTCCCACGGCCGCAGGAAGGCGATGATATTTCCGCCGTTGAAATCGTCACTGTTCGAAAAACCGGCGGGCGCGCGTATGTTCAGCACCTGGAGCGTGCCCTCGTCCCGAAGCGGCTGCAGATCGGTTTCGATTTTCCGCATATAGCCTTTCATGCGATCGAAGCCGGTGCCCTCAGGCGCCGTCACCTGGCCGTCGACGACGCCCGTATCTTCCGCTGGGACCAGTTCGGTCGGAAGCATGGTGAACAGGCCGCCGGCGACGGCAAGGAACAGCGCAACGGCGACGATGGCGCCCGCAGGCCGCGTGAGCACCCGGTCGAGAAGGCGCGCATAGGTCCCCTCCAGCCGCTGGAATCGCGCATCCACCCAGAGCGACAGGCGTGACCGCTCCGAACGTCGCAGCAGCTTTGAACAGAGCATCGGCGCCAGGCTGAGCGAAATGAAGCCCGAAAAGGCGATGGCGGCGATCATCGATATAGCCAGTTCGCGGAACAGCAGGCCCGTCTGCCCCGCCAGGAACATGACCGGCACGAACACCGCGCAGACCACCAGCGTGGTCGAAATGATCGCAAAACCCACCTGGCGCGTGCCGAGATAGGATGCGACCAGCGGATCCTCCCCCTGTTCTATGCGGTGATAGACATTCTCCAGAACGACAATGGCATCATCCACGACCAGGCCGATGGCCAGCACGAAGGCGAGCAGCGTCAGCAGGTTGATCGACAGCCCCAGCAGCCACATGACGGCACAGGTCGCCAGCAGGCAGATCGGCACGGTGACGGACGGAATGATCGTCGCCCGCAGGGAACCCAGGAAGAGGAATATGACCAGCACGACGAGCAGTGCCGCCTCGGCCAGCGTATCATAGACATTGTCGATGGCGCGGCTGATGAACAGCGACTCGTCCGATCCGATCGTGACCTTCATGCCCGGCGGCAAGGTAGGCCGCAGCTCGTCGATCAGCGCCTTGGCCTTCTCCGCAACTTCCAGCGTGTTGGCGCCCGACTGACGGATGATGCCCACGCCGATGCCCGTCGCCGCGTTGGAGCGGAAGGACGTATAGGGGTTTTCGGCGCCCTGCTCGACCCGCGCCACGTCGCCCAGCTTCACCTGGTAACCGTCCGCACCGCGTCCCACGACCAGCCCGGCAAATTGTTCTGGCGTCGAAAAGGCCCGCTCTACGCGCAGCGTCTGGTTCTGGTCCTTCGATTCGAAGCGCCCGGCCGGCAGTTCCACATTCTGCGCGCGCAGCGCCGCCTCTATGTCGCCCGGTGTGATGCCGAAGGCCGTCAGCTTCTCCGCATTCAGCCAGATGCGCGTGGAGGGCCTTTCCTCGCCCCCGCCGGTCACTCGTGCGACGCCGTCAATGGCGGAAAAGCGATCCAGCACATTGCGGTCCAGATAATCCGCAATCTGCGTCGGGGTCCAACCATCCTTGGTGAAGACGATGAACAATATCGCCCGCGCATCGGCGTCGACCTTCCGGATTTCCGGCGCGAGCGCATCCTCCGGCAGATCCTCCACCACAGCGCCCACGCGATCGCGCACGTCATTCGCCGCCGAATCGATGTCCCGCGAGGGGTCGAATTCAATACTGACTGAAGAAACGCCATCGCGCGAGGTCGAGGTGATGTTCTGGATGCCCTGGACCCCGGCGACGCCATCCTCGATGATCTGGGTGATGCGCGTTTCCACGACCGAAGCCGCCGCCCCGGTATAGCTGGTCTCGACCGAGACGATGGGCGGGTCGGTATCGGGATATTCGCGGATGGAAAGGCTGAGATAGCCGACAATGCCGATGATGCAGAGCAGCACGGCAACCACCGCCGCGAAGACCGGACGACGGACGGACAGGTCCGAAAGCTGCATCGCCTCGCCTCCTCAGCCGGCCGCTTGCCCGGCGCTGGCGCTCTTTGCTTCCGGCTTGTCCCCCGGGACGCGCACCGGCACGCCGTCGGTCAGCTTGACGACGCCATCTGTGACGACTGTCTGGCCCGGCTTCACTCCCCCCAATATCTCGACCAGGCCGTTTTGACGGATGCCGGTATCGACCTTGACCCGCTTGGCCTTGCCCTTCTCCACCAGGAAGACGAAATGGTCGCTGCCGTCGCCGACCACGGCCAGTTCAGGAACGGCCAGCGACTGGCGCTGCCCTGCAACCACATTTACCGTCAGCAGCATGCCCGGCTTCAAGGCGCGGTCGGGATTGGGCAGAATGGCGCGTATCCGGACGGCGCGGGTGGCAGGATCGATGACGGGATCGATGGTGGCGATCGTGCCGGCGAAGCGCCGGTCGGGCCAGGCGGCGGACACCGCCTTGATCGGCTGCCCCTCCCGCACCAGCGACAGGCGGGTTTCCGGGATGGTGAAGTCCAGCTTGATCCGCGAGATGTCGCTGACCGTGGCAATCGGCGTGCCTGCCGTGACAATGGCGCCAGGCGACACCATGCGCAGGCTCACCCAGCCGGCAAAGGGCGCGCGAACCACCCGGTCGCCGATCGAGGCGCGGGCCTGCTGTGCACTGGCGCGGGCGGCGTTGGCGAGCGCGACCTGGCTCTCCAGGCTGGCAGCAGTGGCAAAGCCCCGCGCCTTCAAGGCCTGAATACGCTCCAGTTGCTGCTGGGCTGCAAGCGCCTGGGCCTGGGCGGCGGCAAGTTCCGCCTTCTCCTGCCCAACGGCCAGGGTGGCGATCACCTGCCCGTTGCTGACATAACCGCCATCGCTGAAATGGAGGGATGTGATCCGCTCCGTCACGGGAGCGGACAAGACCACCTGCTCATTGGCGAATGCAGTCCCGACCGCATCCAGATTGTCGGTGAAGGTTTCGTGCAGAATGGGCGCGGCCTCAACCAGCGCGGAAGGGCGCGGCTTTTTCTCCTTTGGCGCGCCGCAAGCGGAAAGGCTGAGCGCGATCAGGAAGATTGGCAGGAAAATGCGCATCGGATCAGGCTAATCGGCCTCTGCAAGCGACTCAAACCGGCATTTGTCGCAAATGGTAATCATAGCGGCGAAACGAACGGAGTGCGATTATCCGCCAAATGTTGCGAAGAGGAGAAATTCCACATTGCCCTGCGGGCCGGTGATCGGGCTGGCGGTGATCCCTTCGACCTGCCACCCCCGACCCGACACCCAGTCCCGCACCTCGTTGCACACCCGTTCATGGATGGCAGGATCGCGCACGACGCCACCCTTGCCGACTTCCTCTCGCCCTGCCTCGAATTGCGGCTTGATCAGGGCGATCAGACGCGCGCCGGAACGGGCAAAGCCCAACGGGCAATCCAGCACCTTGGCGAGCGAGATGAAGCTGGCGTCGCAGACGATGACATCCACAGGCTCCGGAATGTGATCGGCAGTGAGGATGCGGGCGCTGGTCTGTTCATGGACAATGACGCGCGGGTCCGAACGCAGCTTCCATGCAAGCTGGTTGGTGCCGCTGTCGACCGCATAGACCCGCACCGCGCCGTTGGTGAGCAGGACGTCGGTGAAACCGCCGGTCGAACTGCCGACATCGATGGCGACGGCATCCGACACGTCGATATGAAAATGCCCCAGCGCATGCGCGAGCTTGATGCCGCCGCGCGAGACCCAGGGATGGTCACGGCCCTTCACCTCCAGCTCGGCATCGGCCGCGACCTGTTGCCCGGCCTTGTCGACCTTCCGCTCCCCCAGGAAAACGAGACCGGCGAGGATCAATGCCTGGGCGCGCGCGCGGCTTTCCGCCAAGCCGCTGTCGACGAGGAGCTGGTCAGCGCGGACCTTGGCCATCAGGACACCAGCGCCGTCAGCGTGGCAGGGGTCAGGAGCTGGGGCAATGTCTGCGCGTCCCTGCCCGGCGCATACCAGAGATAGAGCGGAACGCCCGAACGCCCCTGCGCCTCCAGAAAGCGGGTGATGGCGGGATCGGCATTGGTCCAGTCCCCGACCATCATGGTGACGCCCGCCTTCTCGAAAGCGGCGCGGGTTTCACTGCGGTCGATGGCCGCGGCCTCATTCGCCTTGCAGGTGAGGCACCAGTCGGCGGTGAAATAAAGGAAAACCGGCTTTTTGGCGGCACGAAGGCTGGCCAGACGCGCCTCGTCAAAGGGGATGCCATGGGCGGAGGCGGTGATGGCAGGCGCATGGGTCGGCAGCACGAAGGCGGTTCCCGCAAAGAGAATGAGCGCGGCGCCAACCACGGCAAATCCGCCGCGCCGGCCATGATGCTGCCTGCGCCCAAGCCACCAGAGCACAGCGGCCAGAATCAAGGCTGCGCCGGCCCCCAGCAGGATGGCAACCGTGCCGCGTTGCTGCCCCAGCAGCCACAACAGGCCCAGCGCGGTCAGCGCCATGGGAATAGCGAGTATTTTCTGGAACCGCCCCATCCAGGCGCCTGGTTTCGGCAGGCGTGTACGAATTGGGGGGATGTAGGCCAGAGCCAGAAATGGCAGTGCGAGGCCCAGGCCAAGCCCCGCAAAGATTGCCAGAGCGGCGCCGATCGGCAGTACCAGCGCCGCCCCCATCGCCGCGCCCATGAACGGCCCGGTGCAGGGCGTGGCGACAAAAGCGACCAGCGCGCCGGTCCAGAAGGCGCCGGACGCGCCTGCCTTTCCCGCCAGCCGCTCGCCGCCACCGAAAGCGCTGAGTTCGAACAGGCCGGCAAGATTGAGCGTGATTGCAGTCACCAGCAACAGCAGCAGCAGGATGATGCGCGGATCCTGCAACTGGAAGGCCCAGCCGACCGCCGTTCCCGCAGCGCGCAGGCCAAGCAGCAGGCCGCCCAGGGCGAGGCAGGTGAGAATGATGCCAAGGCTGTAGGCTAGCGCCTCCCGCCGGACGATATGCTCGTCCCCTCCCGCACGCGCCAGTTTCATCGCCTTCAGTCCCAATATGGGGAACACGCAGGGCATGATGTTGAGCAGCAGGCCGCCGAGCAGCGCACCGCCCAGCGCAAGGAAGAGGGTCCGGGCAGTGGCGGATCGAGCAGCAGGCACGGTGCCGGGACGGGCCGTCAGCAGAAAACCGACATGGTCGCCGGTGCGCAGCACCGCCTGAACCGGGCCGGACAGCGGGCCTTGCCCGGCTTCGGTTTCGATCAGCAGCCGGTCACCCTGCCGCGCGACGCTCTGCAAAGCCGCGTAACGGGTGAGACCATCGGCCAGCGCGAAGAGATGGACGTCGCGGGCTTCGGCCGCTGCGGGAAAGGGGATGGAGAGGCGCAGGCGGCCGTCAGCCAGGGCATAGGTCGCATCGCTGCCCAGCGGACGCGGCAAGTGGCTGCGCCAGCCATCGAACTGCGCCCTGCCGCCCGGCAGGACAGATCCGTCGCCCGCTATCAGGTCCAGCGACAGCTCCGCGCCTTCTGGAACGCAAACCTTGTCGGTGCAGGCCAGCCAGTTGGCGCGGACGCGGATCGGCAGCTTCGTACCCCTGGGCACGTCCGGCGCCACGGTCAGCTTTGCAAGCACCCCATAAGGCCCCTCATAGACATGGTTCATGAGGCCGGCGATCAGCAATGTCTCCGGCACGGGATAGCGCAGGGGACCGACCATGACTCCCTTGGGCAGCGTCCATTTGACCGTCATGCCCAGGCCGGCATCCCCCGGATTTTCCCAATAGCCGTGCCAGCCGGATTCCGGCGTCATGGAAAAGGCGATCGTCGTGCCGCCGCCCAGACCCTGGCCCGGCCGCGGCGCATTGCTTTCGGCGGTGAGTTCGGCCGCGATGTGGGCGACGCCCTGGTCAAACGCACCCTCTGCCCGCGCTGACACCGGCGCGAGCAACAGCAGCATTGTCATCAGAAGGACATGAAAAATGCGCATCGGGCCTCTGTTCCGGTGGACGCAAGGGGGCTAGGTCTCGATGCATCCGCCGTCAAGGCATGAGAAGGTACTCCATAATGTTGAAAAATGTCGCGGCAGCCCTGCTTCTTGCCGGTTCGCTGCCGGCCCTGGCCCAGACCGAGGCTCCGCCCGCCGTGGCGGCTGCCGCGCCCGCCAAGCCGCCCAGGCTGATCGTCGCCATCGCGGTGGATCAGTTTTCGGCCGATCTGTTCAGCGAATATCGTCAATATTACAGCGGCGGCCTCAGGCGGCTGACGGAACAGGGCATCGTCTTCCCCCGCGGCTATCAAAGCCATGCCGCCACCGAAACCTGTCCTGGACACAGCACCATCCTGACCGGCAGCCGCCCCTCGCGCACCGGCATCATCGCCAACAGCTGGTTTGACCTTGGCACCGCGCGCGCCGACAAGCTGGTCTATTGCGCGGAGGACGAGACGCAGCCGGGCACCGACAGCGAACATTATCAGGCTTCTCCCGTACATCTGAGGGTGCCGACGCTGGGCGGGCGGATGAAGGCCGCCAATCCGGCGACACGCGTCGTATCGATTGCGGGGAAGGACCGTGCGGCGATCATGATGGGCGGGCCAACCGCCGACCAGGTCTGGTGGCTGGGCGGGCCGGAGGGCTATGTCAGCTACAGGGGAGTGGCGACCCCACCGCTGGTCGCCAAGGTCAATGAGGTCATGGCGCAGCGGCTGGCAGAGGGCAATCCCGGCTTCGAGCTGCCGCCGCAATGCGCGGCCAAGGATTTCCCCGTGAAGGCCGGAGATCGCACGGTCGGGACAGGTCGCTTCGCGCGGGCGGCGGGCGATTACAAGGCCTTCCGCATCTCGCCGGAGCAGGATGCGATGACCCTGGCTTTTGCCGCCGCCGCCATCGAGAGCATGGCGCTGGGCAAGCAGGCGCAGACAGACATCATCTCCATCGGCCTGTCCGCGACGGACTATATCGGTCACACCTACGGCACGGAGGGTACGGAAAGCTGCATACAGGTCGATCGGCTGGATCGCGAGCTGGGCGCCTTTTTCGACCGACTCGACAAGGACGGCATCGACTATGCCGTGGTGCTGACCGCCGATCATGGCGGGCACGACCTGCCCGAACGCCACCGGTTGAACGCCATGCCGATGGAACAGCGCGTCGACAAGGCGCTCACACCCAAGGCGTTGTCGGCCGCCATCGCAGAAAAGACCGGCATCACGGGCAGGACGCTGATCTGGGGCGATGGCCCGGCGGGCGACCTGTATTTCGACCGCGGCCTGACGGCGGCGCAACGCGCCAGGGTGGAAGCGGCAACTCTCGCCCTGCTCCGCGCCCATCCGCAGGTCCAGACCGTCTTCACCAAGGCGGAGATCGCCGCCACCCCCGCTCCATCCGGTCCTCCGGAAAGCTGGTCGCTGATCCAGGAGGCCAGAGCCAGCTTCGACCCGCAGCGTTCGGGCGACCTGCTGCTGCTGCTGAAGCCGCGGGTCATGTCGATCCCCGAAGCGGCGGTGATGGGGTCGGTCGCGACCCATGGATCGCCTTGGGATACGGATCGCCGCGTGCCTATCCTGTTCTGGCGCAAGGGGCTGTCCCACTTCGAACAGCCGCTCGGCGTGGAAACGGTCGACATCCTGCCGACCCTGGCGGCGCTGATCAAATTGCCCGTAGCAAAGGACCAGATCGACGGACGCTGCCTTGATCTGATCGCCGGCGATGGGGATAGCTGCGCAGAGTAGCGCATCTTCAAACTGATCGTTAAGGCCAACGCTTCGGAAACGCGGCATCAGATGACTGGGGCGTTTCCACTCATGGTGAGAATGCTCCAGCCATCGGCGCCATATTCCTGCGCATAGGCCCTCAGATATTCTCCGCTATCCCGTCGCGTCCTTCCTCCAGCAACGCATGGACGCGATGGGGGGCGGACACCTCGACCCGGCTGGTCACTTCATAATGCGCCTTGGCCTGCCGGACATTGCTGTCGGCCGGCACGCTGTCGGTCAGCCAGACATTGCCGCCGATCACGGACCGGCTGCCGATGATGATGCGGCCCAATATCGTCGCGCCGGCATAGATCACCACATCATCCTCGATGATCGGGTGACGCGGCAGGGCCTTTTCCAGCGCGCCCTTGCCATCGGCCGGAAAGCTGCGCGCGCCCAGCGTCACGCCCTGATAGATGCGAACCCGATCCCCGACGATCGCCGTTTCCCCGATGACGACGCCCGTGCCGTGGTCAATAAAGAAGCTGTGGCCGATCTTCGCGCCGGGATGAATGTCGATCCCCGTACTGCCATGCGCGATTTCCGAAATGATCCGCGCCACGAGCGGTGCTCCCAACTGGTGCAGCCGATGTGCCAGGCGATGGTGCGTGATCGCCATCATCGAGGGATAGCAGATCAGCACCTCATCGACGCTGCGCGCGGCGGGATCGCCCAGGAAAGCCGCCTCCACGTCGCTGTCCAGCAGTTCGCGGAGCGCTGGCAGTCCTTCGGCGAAATCGCCGATGATGCGCGACGCCTCCCTGTCGACCTGCTCTATCGGTGCGTCCTTCATCGCATAGATCAGCTCCAGCCGGATCTGGCCGTAGAGGCGGCTGAGCACCGTCTGAAGGGTTTGCGCGACATAGGCGTCCTCATTGTGCAGACGCACGAAGCTGGGCCCCAGACGAAGCGGAAACAGTGCGCCGCAAAGCGCCTCCATGATCTTGGTCAGCGTCGCGCGCGACGGAAAACCCTCCGCCCCATATTCGGCATGATGTTCCTGACCCTGGCGCCAACGCCGCCGGACCGTGCCCAGTTCGGCCGCCAGCCTGTCAATGTCCCAATAACCCTGGGCGATTTCCTTTTCGCCTTCTGCCGTCATACATGCCTCTTTCCGAACAGGCGTCCGGCATAGCGCGGCATGGCGCCCGGCAGTAAATGAGTTTTGCTTGGGGGTGGGCAGATTCTCTTTGTCAGTGCTTCTGGGGCTGGGCCGGAAGATACAGGCATATTTCGGCCCGCAATCCGCCTTCGGGCCGGTTCGCGAGGATCAGTTCCCCACCCTCCAGTTCCACGGTGCGCGCAACGATGGCAAGGCCCAGGCCCAGCCCACGCGTGTTGCGCTGCCGGGCCTCATCCAGACGGGCAAAGGGCTTCAACACCTCCTCCAGCTTGTCGCGGGGAATGCCGGGACCGTCATCGTCGACCCGGATCAGCACTTCGCGATCGCGACGCTCCAGCGCGACCCGGGCGCGGTTGCCATAGTGCAGCGCATTTTCTATCAGATTGACTATCGCCCGGCGCAGGCTGAGCGACCGAACCGCCATTTCCAGGTGGTCGGGCCCGACATAATCGACCGGCCTGTCCTGGTCCTGAAAGGCGTCGACCACCGTCGCGACCAGCACGGCGAGGTCGGTGCGGACGGGCGGCTCGCCATTTTTCTCCCCGCCCAGGAAGGCAAGCAGCGAATCGATCATCTCGCCCATTTCGCTAAGGTCGCCCTCGATCGCCTCCCGCGCTTCCGTGTCCGGCAGGTTCTCCAGCCGAAGCCGAAGCCGCGCGAGTGGCGTCCGCATGTCATGGCCGACGGCGGCCAGCGTCTCCGTCCGTTCCGTGATCAACCGATGAATGCGCTTCTGCATGGCATTGAAGGCGCGGATGAGGTTGCGGACATCGTTGGAGCCACCCTCCTCCACAATGACTTCATCGCTAAGGCCGATGCGTTCGGTTGCGCGGGTGAGGTCGCGGAGCGGCGCCAGCGTACGCCGGATCAGGATGCCGCCCACGAGCAGCAGCGCCAACACCGGGATCAACGCGAGCCCCATGCGGCCGATGGTGAAGGTCCATTTGCCGCCGCTGTGGCGCATGCCGAAATAGAGCCAGCTTCCGTCCGCGAGGCGCAGGCCGCCGTTGATCTCCGAAACGCGTCCGGGCGAGGCCAGACGCAGCCACAGGCCCGACTGTTCAAGGGTCGGTTCCCAGTTGACGATCTGTCGCCGCATCCTCTCCAGCCCCGGCGCAAGCGCGGGTGGCGGCGGCGAGGACGGGGTCCAGTGCACGTCGTAGCGATCCGTGGTGAGTTGCAGTGACAGCGCATGCCGCTCATCGGGCGCATGCTCCGTCAGCAACTTGCGGGCAATCACCAGATGTTCGGCCAGGCGCCGGGCCTCGTCATCCTGCAGCGAAAGATGATTGGACCGTTCGTTCAACAGGATGCCGACGGCGAATTCCAGCGTCAGGGTCAGCAGCAGGATCGCGAAGATCTGCCCGACCAGGCTGACATGCCGTCTCAAGCGCGGCTGACCTCCGCATTGAACATATAGCCGACGCCCCGCACGGTGGTGATCGGCGCCGTGCGATCCTGCGTCGAGAGCTTGCGGCGCAGGCGGCTGACCAGCACGTCGATGCTGCGGTCGGAACTGTCGCCCATGCGGGTGCGCGAAAGTTCGATCAACCGTTCGCGGGCGATCACGCGCTGCGGATGGCTGAGAAAGCTGCCGAGCAGATCGAATTCCGCACCAGTCAGGTCGACGATGGCGCCAGTGGGCGAACGCAGTTCGCGGCGCGGGAAATTGACGATCCAGCCGTCGAACCGTGCTTCATTCTCGCGATGCTCGTCAGGGCCGCGCTCCACCCCGACGCGGCGCAATATGGCGCGGATGCGCGCGATGAGTTCACGCGTGCCGAACGGCTTGGGCAGGTAATCGTCGGCGCCCAGTTCCAGCCCCACGATACGGTCGGTCTCGCTGCCCTTGGCGCTGATGAAGATGATGGGAACGTCGCTCTTGCGCCGGATCTGGCGGCAAAGATCGATGCCGTTGGTGCCGGGGAGCATGACGTCGAGCACGACAAGGTCGACAGGACCGGCGTCGAACGCCACCCACATTTCGGGGCCGGAAGAAGCCGGGCGGACCTGATAGCCATGCTCCTGCAAGGCGCGCGCGGTCAGGGTACGCAACGGCGGATCATCTTCGACAAGGATTATGGTCGGCGCGGTCATGACAATGTCGGCACGGCTTTGAGCATGACAGCGGGATAGGGGTGGCCGGAGCCATGGTCAACCGCAGGGGCGGCCGGAAAGCCCCGGATGCAACAGCAGAAACAATTTGTCACAGCCGGGAAAGAAGCATGGCCGGGCCTGGGTCCACCAGGCCCGGCGCAAGGGATCAGAAAGCAGCGGTCAGCGAGAAGAGGACCGTGCTGCGCGCGATCGACTTGCCGAAATCCTTGCTGTCGTTGACCATGAAGTTCGGGCGCAGATAATTTTCCTCCACGCGCGCGATATCGGTGTCGACATAGGCCACGCCAACGGTCAGCGGCGTGCCGGGAATGGCGAAGTCGGCGCCCACCAGCCAGTCGAGATATTTGCCGGTAGGAGCGATCGAAGTGCCATTGGGACCAAGGCCCGGATTGCCGTCCGACCAACCCAGATGGGCCTTCACCGTGACGGGAGTGTCGGGGATGGCGGCATTGACGTCGCCCCAGACATAGAGATTGTCTTCCTTGTCACCCGGATTGTCGATGCCGCTGGATGCGCTGCTCTGCCAATTGCCCAGCGCCTGCTGCTTGGGAGCGTAGGCGACACCGACCAGGCCCTTGACCGGGCCGAACTGGTGCGACAGCTTCACATAAGGCTCGGCGAAATCCGTCTTGTCGGCACCCGACGGATACATATACCAGGTCAGGCCGACATCGACCGTCGTGCCCTCGCCCAACGACGTCGAATAGCCGCCGACCAGGTCGAGTTCCATGTTGGCGCCGCCGAAACGACCCCAGCCGCCGAGGTTCGAACCCCAGGTGCCGATGTAGAAGCCGCTTTCATGCGTTGCCGTGATACCGCCCTGAATGGCCATGCCACGGTCGCTCTGCGATACGCCGCGGAAGCGGTAGTCGGACACCAGGCCGACGCTGCCGGTAACGGTGACGGGGCCTGCCGGCTCTTCCTGAGCGAAAGCCGGAGCACTGGAAAGCAGCGCAAGCGCGGCACAGGCAATCTGATACTTCATGAACATTCCCCTTTTAGGCAAGAATGTTCCGTCCTGCGTCCATTCCGTCCGAAGATCTTTTGTGTTGTCGTCGTCGGTACGGCGGATCGCAGGCAGGTTATGAGGACTATGCCAAATGGGGAAACGACTTTTCGCACCTGCGAGAAGGAATGTCGTCACTGTGTTGCCTGCAACACGATTATTGTCTTTTGGATTTCCTAATATTTCTATATTGTTTCTTATCTACATCATAAATAAACCGCCGCATCGCTTCAGGAGCGATGCGGCGGCTCGTTCGACGCCTGACGAGGGGGGAGTATCAGGCGGCGAGGTGACGCATGCGGCCGGTGGCGCCGAACAGTTCGACCTGCGCTCCGGCACCCCGGCGACGGTCCACCCATTCGCGGACCATTTCCGCACAAGTATGGTCGATATGGCTCAGGCGCTCGACGTTCAGGATGACGAGCCTTCCGGAAGGAAGCCCCTCAAGCCTGGCCGACAGCTTCGGCAGGTTGAGGAAAGTGGCCGTGCCGTGCAGTGCAACTTCATGCGCTTCTTCGCGGCTTTCCTCGTCCACGCTCAACCGGAGACGGCGGGCATGGGGCAGAAGCTCCAGCAGCGAGAGGCCGATGCCGACCAGAACGCCGGTCAGCAGGTCAGTCGCCACGACGCAGATCAGCGTCGCCGCCCACACCACGGCGGGAAGCGGGCCATAGCGGTGGAGAAGATGCTTTACATGGTCGACGCTCACCAGACGCACGCCGGTGACCACAAGGACGCCTGCCAGCGCCGCCATGGGAATTTCGCGCAGCAACCAGGGGAGCAGGGCGACGAAGCCCAGAATCCAGACGCCGTGCAGGATCGCCGACAACCGCGTCCGGGCGCCGGCCTGGACGTTGGCCGAACTGCGGACGATCACGCCAGTCATCGGCAATGCACCCGCCACGCCGCAGAGCAGGTTGCCCACGCCCTGTGCGCTGAGCTCCCGGTTGTAGTTGGTGCGAACGCCGTCATGCATCCTGTCGACCGCCGCCGCGGACAGCAGCGTTTCGGCACTGGCGATGAAGGCGATGGCGATGGCCGTGGTGATGGTCGTCGGATTCAGGAGCTGCTGGACCAGGTTATCGCCCGGCAGCGAAATGGCCGAGACGATCGATTCCGGCACCACGACGCGCGCGACGGGCAAGCCGAGGGAAAAGGCGACCAGGGTCGCCAGCACCACGCCGACAAGAGCACCCGGGAGCAGCTTCATCGAGGCAGGACGCAGCTTCTCCCAACCCAGCATGCCGCCGATGGTGACGAGGCCGACCGCGAAGGCGGTGGCTGCGTCCTGATTGCTGAGGCCGAAAATCTGCCCTGGCATGGCGACCAGATTGGCAAGGCCGCTCGAAAGCGGCTTGTCGTCGAAAAGCACATGAAACTGGCCGACGACGATCAGCACGCCGATACCCGCCAGCATGCCGTGCACGACCGCGGGCGAGATCGCGCGGAACCAGCCGCCTACCCGCAGCAGCCCTGCAATCACCTGAATGGCACCGGCCAGGATCAGGATCGGCCCGAGAGCGGACAGCCCCTGTTTCTGCACGATTTCGAAGACGATGACCGCCAGGCCCGCCGCCGGGCCGCTGACCTGAAGGGGCGAACCCGCCAGCAGGCCGACGATCAGACCGCCGATCATGCCCGTGATCAGACCCTTTTCCGGCGGCACCCCGGAAGCAACGGCGATACCCATGCAGAGCGGCATCGCCACCAGGAAGACGACGATGGAGGCCGTGAAGTCGCGGCTGAAGGTACCGCCGGAAAATGCCTTGAGCATGGGCTTACTCCGCGGCCTCGGCATAGGCGATGTCGACCGCCAGTCGCTTGGCGTGGGGCAGCGCCACGGGCAGCGGCTGACCTTCACGCAGAGGCAGGAAACGGCCGGTCTCGCCGTCAAGGCCCAGAACGTGGCCGGCATGGATATCGACATACCAGCCGTGCAGGGCGATCTCGCCGCGGGCAATGCCCGACGCAACGGACGGATGGGTGCGCAGATGGGCGAGTTGCGCCACCACATTCTCAAGTGCCATGTTGCGCAGCTTCTCCGCATCGCTGAGATCGGCAGGGTAGCTTTCGCGACAGACCTTCTGCGCGGCATGGCTGTGACGCAGCCAGGCGGCGACATTGGGCATGGCGCTCAGGTCGGCATTGGTGGACAGCGCCTTCATCGCGCCGCAATCGCTGTGGCCGCACACGATGATGTCGCGCACGCCCAGTACCATGACGGCATATTCGACCGTGGAGGTCACGCCGCCATTCTGCGTTGCATGGGGCGGCACGATGTTGCCGGCATTGCGGCAGACGAACAGGTCGCCCGGGTCAGCCTGCATGATATGTTCCGGCACGATGCGCGAGTCCGCGCAGGAGATCATCAGCGCCTTGGGGTTCTGCCCATCGCTGGCGAGGCGGTTGTAAAGCGCGCTCTGGTTCGGAAAGACATGGCTTTCGAAGCTGAAGACGCGACCGATCAGATCGTTCATGTCGTTGCATCCTTCTTGTCTGGTGACCGGTCAGGGGCAGACCGGCCTTGAGGATGCACAATAGGGAAGCGTTTTTGCTGCGCCGCAGCGGCTTTGTTAAATAATATGTCTGAGCGATGGAAAGCGCGATCAAGCTCGCGGTTCGTCCGATTTTGCCGCAGAATCAATGCAATGGAAGAGAAACATTCAGCCGCGCCCGGGTGGATCAGCGCCGGTCGACCTCGGCGCTGAACATATATCCGCCGCCGCGCACCGTAACGACGGGCGCGGGCCGGCCGCCATGGCTCAGCTTGCGCCGCAACCGGCTGACCAGCACGTCGACGCTGCGGTCGGAGGATGGCGTGTCGCGCACGCCGGCCAGTTCCATCAGGCGCGGACGGGCGATCACCACCTGCGGATGATCGAGCAAGACCAGCAGCAACGAAAATTCGGCTGCGGTCAACTCGACCTGCGCACCGTCGGGATCGAGAACTTCGCGCCGGGAGGAATCCACCACCCATCCTTCGAACCGCGCCTCGGCCGGGCGGCGCGCGCCCAGGGCTCGTTCGCTGCGTCCCCGCCGCAGCACGGCGCGCAGGCGGGCGGCCAGCTCGCGCGTCGAATAGGGCTTCGCCATGTAATCGTCGGCGCCCAGTTCCAGCCCGACCACGCGGTCGACCTCACTGCTGTTGGCGCCGACCAGGATGATCGGCACGTCGCTGCGTTCGCGCACGTCGCGACACAGATCCATGCCGTCCGCACCACGCAAAGCAGCATCCAGCACGACCGCTCCAACGGGCATGCTGTCTATCGCATTCCAGATTTCGTTCGCGGAGGCGGCGGCGAGGGCGCGAAACCCGTTCTCCTCCAGCGACTGGCGCACGTCGTGGCGCGCATCCCGCTGGGCCTCCGCGATCAAAATGAGCGGTGGACTCATTCGCGGGTTACGAACCCTTTGTGGACAGCGCCTGAATGCCGTCCAGTTCACCCAGCAACACGGCGCGGTCCTGCTGCGCCACGGCCACGGCCTGGGCCGCACGGGCGCTGTGATGGCGTGCGACTTCCGCCTGGATTTCATCGCGGGCGGCAGTGCAGCTGCCGGCATGGCTGCCCGACAGCGGAGCAAAGCGGTGGATCGGCTTGGCGACGGCAGCCAGCGTGCGACCCTGCGTCGCGACGTCGCGGTTCACCACCAGTTCGGCCTGCCAGCGGCATACCGGCATGGACGGGCGATTGGCCAAACGCGATTCGACCTCACGGAAGCGGACGGTCGATTCGGTTTCGTAGCGCGCCTGATAGGCGTTCGATGCATGGGCGATTTCAGCGCTGTGGATTGGCGTGGCGACGGCGAGCGCCGCCGCGCTGGACGCAAGAATGAGCAACATGGAGCCTTCTCCCTGACAACCGGAAATGGTCATCAGGCTTTAGGCGGACTGAATGTCTCCGAAATTTGCCGAGCGTTACAAATTGTTGCTCAAGCATTTTCCGACCCAGGCGGGTGGGAGGACATGAGGCGACCCGTATCCTTCCCCACCATCTATTCCGATGGCCGATCTGTCACGCCATGCGCATCAGGATGGGAGCCTCGACCTTGTGACTGGCGATATGTTCCAGCAGTGACGACAGCCATAGCGCATCACTCGCCGCCCGGTGACGTTGCGGGTGAAGCGCGTCGGCAAAGGCGACCGCATCCATGATCTGCCGCTCGCTTGCGCGATGTTCGTCAAGCAGCAGCGAAACATGGTCGATCAGGAAGGGGGTGGCCTGCCCTGCCGCATCAGCCAGGGTGTCGAGCCAATATTGGTCGATCATGCTGTCGGCCACCATCCGCGATTTCCCGCAGGCATCGGTCAATTCCGCCAGCACGGTTTCGACGGGCAGGCCCTCGCGCAAGACCCGATCGAGGGTCAGGCCGTGCAGCCCCTCCGCCTCGGCCGACCAATGCCAGCCCGCCCAATCGTCATGCGGCCGGATCAGCCAGCTTCGCGCCTTGCCATTGCAGGCTATGCCGACTTCGATGGGATAGGACAGGCCATGCCGGGGCAGGCATGACGCCTCGAAATCGATCGTGAGGATCGTCAACTCGCTCTCCATATTCCAAGGCCATGTCCGCCCCCTCTTCGGACCGGCCAGCCAGATTCTCGCTGAGGCTTTCCTAAGCGGCGACTATGTCAGACCGAAGTCAGCGGCTTGGAAAATGATGCGGACGGGCGCTTTCCGGCGACCGGCCGAGCGGGGCTCACCCATCGGAAAAATCCTGACATGAAAGCGCAATGGCCATGCAACCTGCAGGCCGTTCACGCTTTTAACGATGGGCGCCCATCGCAGGTCGGGGGATCGGTGGAGGCGCTCTCTTCACGAAAGGGATGCCCCCGACCATGAAAATCGCACAAATCGCTCCGCTTGCCGAAAGCGTGCCGCCGCGCCTCTATGGCGGCACCGAACGCATCGTGTCCTATCTGACCGAAGAACTGGTGAGGCAGGGTCATGAGGTGACGCTGTTCGCCAGCGGCGATTCGGTGACCCAGGCGGAACTGGTGCCGGTGACCGATATGGCGCTGCGGCTCAATCCGGACGTGCGCGATCCCATTCCCTATCATATGATCCTGCTCGACGCGGTGCGCCGTAGGGCGGATGAGTTCGACGCCCTGCATTTCCACATCGACCTCATCCACATGCCGCTGGTGCAGGATTTCCTCGGCCGCTGCGTGACAACGCTGCACGGCCGGCTGGACCTGCCTGATCTTCCCGCCTTCTACCGCGCCTTTCCCGATCACAGCCTGGTGTCCATTTCCGACCATCAGCGGCTGCCGATGCCGCCGGTGAACTGGGCGAGGACCATCCATCACGGCCTGCCGGCCGACCTGCTGCTGCCCCGCATCGGTCAGGGCGAGGGCTATCTCGCATTTCTTGGCCGGATTTCGCCGGAAAAGCGCCCCGACCGGGCCATCCGCATCGCCGCGCGATCGGGATTGCCGCTCAGGATGGCGGCGAAGATCGACGCGGTGGACCGCGCCTATTGGGAGCAGGAGATCGCACCGCTTATCGAGCGTTATCCCAATGTCTACTATGTCGGGGAGATCAACGAGGCGCAGAAGGCGGAATTTCTGAGCCGTGCAAGCGCTCTGCTGTTTCCCATCGACTGGCCCGAACCCTTTGGCCTGGTGATGATAGAGGCCATGGCCTGCGCCACCCCGGTCATCGCTTTTCGCTGCGGGTCCGTCCCGGAAGTGATCGACCATGGCCGGTCGGGCTATATCGTCGAAAGCGAGGACGAAGCAGTCGAGGCGGTCCACAGGCTCCACGAGCTCGACCGCGCGAAGGTACGCGCCGCCTTTGACGCACGCTTCACGGCAGAGCGGATGGCCGCCGATTATGTTCAGCTTTATCACGATCTTCCCGGTGCGCGGACGCAGGCCGCGATGCTGCGCCGGTTACGCGGCGAAGGTTCGGAACTTCAGGTCGTGGGATAAGATCAGGAGAGAGGCATGACGGCAAGCCAGTTGCAGCCGGAAAACCCGACCCCTCCGGTCCGGAATGTCGATCCCGGCGCCATGGACCCCGGTACCGGCAATCCAGGACAGGCGCTGTCGCAGGCGCAAACGCAATTCTTCATTCCGGCGACGGCGTCGCTCCATGAGCGACGCCCCCGGACGCTGAAACATGGAGACAGCTTCGCCGTCTTCGACCATAGCGGCGACGCGATCGCGGGTCCGGGCAGTCCGGAAGGGCTGTATCATCGCGACACCCGGCATTTGTCGCATCTCTATCTCACCATCAACGACACCCGGCCGATCCTGCTCAGTTCAGGCCTTCGCGACGATAACGCGATGCTCACCTGCGACCTTACCAATCCCGATTTCACGGGCGAGGACGGACAAGTGGCGGTGGAACATGATCTCATCCACCTGCGTCGCACCCGTTTCCTGTGGGAAGGTGCGGTCCATGAACGGATCACGATCCGCAATTTCGACACCGAAGTCCGCACGGTGGAGGTGAATATCAGCTTCGCCGCTGATTTTGCGGACCTGTTCGAAATACGCGGCATGACCCGGCTGCGGCGCGGAACCATGCGTGAGCCGGTGATTGGCCCCCGGTCCGTACGGCTTGGCTATGACGGGCGCGACGACATGCGGCGCGAAACCTTGCTGTGCTTCGACCCGGCGCCGCAGATCCTGACGGAAAGCCGGGCGCGGTTCGAGGTGAGCGTTCCGCCCGGTGAGCGGCGCACGCTCTACCTGCTCATCTGTTGTCAACCGCGGGACGACGAGCCGGCAGGTGACCTGTCCAAGCATTTCCTCAAGACGCTGCGCGAATCGATGCAGGCGTTGAAACAGGCGCGTACGCGCGGGGCGACCATCATATCATCCAACCAGTTGTTCAACGAGGTTACACGGCGATCCGTCGCCGACATTACCATGTTGTCGACCGACACCGAATATGGGCCCTATCCCTATGCCGGCATTCCGTGGTTCAGCACTGTGTTCGGGCGCGATGCGATCATCACCGCGTTGGAGACGCTATGGCTGGACCCGGCGATCAGTCGGGGAGTCCTGGGCTATCTGGCCGCGAACCAGGCGACCGCCTACGACGCCGCCGCCGATGCAGAACCGGGCAAGATCCTGCATGAAGTGCGCCATGGCGAAATGGCGGAACTGGGGGAAGTCCCCTTCCGCCATTATTATGGCAGCATCGATTCGACGCCGCTGTTCGTCATGCTGGCCGGCGCCTATCTGGAACGAACGGGCGACGGCGGCTTCATCGCCTCCATCCTGCCACATGTCGAGGCTGCGCTCAGATGGATAGACGAGCATGGCGACCGCGACGGCGACGGCTTCGTGGAATATGGTCGGCTGACCGATCAGGGGCTGGTCAATCAGGGGTGGAAGGACAGCCATGATTCGGTCTTCCACGCCGATGGCACCATCGCGCGCGGCCCGATCGCGCTGGCGGAGGTGCAGGCCTATGTCTACGGCGCCTGGCGAGCGGCGGAGGCGATCTTCACTGCGCTGGGCGACCGGGACAAGGCGCTGAACCATCGGGCGCGGGCGGACGATCTGCGGGACCGGTTCGACGCCGCCTTTTTCGACGCCGGGATCGGCACCTATGTGCTGGCCCTGGATGGGGAAAAGAGGCCGTGCCGCGTCCGCTCCTCCAATGCCGGACACGTGCTGTTCACCGGACTCGCCAGGGAAGAGCGCGCGGATATGGTGGTACACACGCTGATGGCGCCCGCTTCCTTTTCCGGCTGGGGCGTGCGGACCATCGCCTCGACAGAGGCGCGCTACAACCCGATGAGCTACCATAACGGATCGATCTGGCCGCATGACAATGCGCTGATCGCCGCAGGCTTCTCCCGCTATGGTTATCGCGCGCAGGCGGCGCAGATTTTCGAAGGGCTGTTCGCCGCCGCGACCTATGTCGACCTGATGCGGTTGCCCGAACTGTTCTGCGGCTTTCCCCGGCGGCGGGCGCAGGGTCCAACCTTCTACCCCGTGGCGTGCAGTCCGCAGGCCTGGTCCGCGGCGGCGCCCCTGTCGCTGATCCAGTCGAGCCTGGGCCTGACCTTCGATGTCGCGGGGGCGGAGATCGCCCTGCGCGACCCCACCCTGCCCCGCTTCATCGACGAGCTGACGCTCTACGGCCTGCGCCTCGGGGACGCGGCGGTCGACATCGCCTTCGACCGGATGGGCGACAAGGTCGTGGTGAAGCCGCTCGACCGGAAGGGACATGCGCGCGTCGTGACCATTGCCTGACAAATGGCGCTTGGCATTGCCGCAAATCGGCTTACATCCCCCGTCATTGGCTGACAGGATGGAATGAAGCATGGCAGGAACGGCGCTGATCACCGGAGCAACCGCTGGCATCGGTGCCGCGTCCGCGCGGCGCTTTGTCGCTGCCGGATGGAAGGTGGTCGTCACTGGCCGCCGCGCCGAACGGCTGGAGGCGTTGGTCGGGGAACTGGGCGAGGAAAAGGTGCATGCGATCAGCTTCGACATGCGCGACGAGGGCGCCATCGACGCCGCCCTGGCCGAACTGCCCGCGGACTTTGCCGATGTCGACCTGTTGATCAACAATGCCGGACTGGCGCTGGGTACGGCGCCCGCACAACAGGCCGATCTCGACCAATGGCGCCAGATGATCGACACCAATATCACCAGCCTGGTCACCATCACCCACAAGCTGTTGCCCCGCCTGATCGCGCGCAGGGGAGCGATCATCAACATCAGCTCGGTCGCGGCGACCTATCCCTATACGGGCGGCAATGTCTATGGCGGCACCAAGGCGTTCGTCAGCCAGTTTTCCCTGGGGTTGCGGTCTGACCTGCATGGCACCGGCGTGCGCGTGACGTCGATCGAGCCGGGCATGGTCGAAACCGAATTCACCCTGGTCCGCACCGGCAGCCAGGCGGCTTCGGACGCGCTCTATGGGGCCGCCAATCCGATGACGGCGGAGGATATCGCCGAAACCCTGTTCTGGGTCGCCAGCCAGCCGCCCCACATCAATCTCAATCGCATCGAACTCATGCCGGTCACCCAGTCCTTCGCCGGGTTCCAGGTCGCTCGCGAGGGTTAGGGAAATTCACGCCGTCACTGCCGGGCCATGCATGCACCGGCATTGTGACAGCCCCGTCACGGAAACGTCTCCCTCCCGTCAAACACTCCACATCGCAGTGCAACATTGAGCCGCTAGGGCGCCCCCCAATCCACGATTGCGGAAAAAGGGGAAGTTCACATGCGTATCACCACAACCTTGCTGATGGCCTCCACGGCCATGATCGCCATGCCAGCCTTCGCGCAGGAAACCGCGCCTGCGCCATCAGCGGCGGAAGCAGCAGCCGAAGATGCGAACATCATCGTCTTCGGCCGGGGCGAAACCCGTCAGGTTCAGGAAATCCAGGCGCAGGACATCGTCACGCTGACGCCCGGCACCAACCCGCTGAAGGCCATCGAAAAGCTGCCCAGCGTCAATTTCCAGTCGGCTGATCCGTTCGGCAATTATGAATGGTCGCAGCGCGTCACCATCCGCAGCTTCAACCAGAATCAGCTCGGCTTCACCTTCGACGGCATTCCGCTGGGCGACATGAGCTATGGCAACCATAATGGCCTGCACATCACCCGCGCCATCAGTTCTGAAAATATCGGCAATGTGCGCGTTTCGCAGGGGGCCGGCTCCATCGGCACCCAGGCGACCAATGCGCTGGGCGGCACTGTGGAAACCTTCTCCGCCGATCCGGCCGATTATATGAGCGGCGGCGCGCTGGCTGGCCAGGGCAACCTTACCTATGGCAGCAATGAAACGTGGCGCGCCTTCGCCCGCCTGGCGCTGGGCCGCCGCGACGGCATCCGCGGCTATGCCTCCTATGCCTATGGTTCGACCGACAAATATAAGGGCAATGGCACGCAGGACCAGCATATGGGCAATGCCAAGGTCGTGATCCCGGTCGGTGACGTGACGGTCGACGGTTGGCTCAGCTATTCCGACCGGCGTGAACAGGATTATCAGGACATGTCGATGTCCATGATCCGCCGGCTCGGCTGGAATTGGGACAACACCTATCCCGACTATGCCCGCGCGATCGATTATGCCAGCCGCCTCAACGACGTGGACCGGGTCAGCAACAGCGGCGGGTCGCCCTTCCCCGATGGGCGCTACGACTATAGCGGCGCGCTGGTCGCCACGGGCCAGGTCTATCCCGGCAACGTCACCAGCGCGGACGACGCCTATTATGATGCCGCCGGCCTGCGCAAGGACTGGCTGGGCGCGGTCGGCATCGCCGCACCCTTGGGCGAACAGGCCAGCTTCAAGCTCAAGGGCTATTACCACCACAACAAGGGCATGGGCCTGTGGGCGACGCCCTATGTGCCCAGTCCCAATGGCGTGCCGATGTCGGTTCGCACCACCGAATATGAGATGGACCGGATCGGCGTCTTCGGCAGCGTCGACTTCGCGCTGGGCATACAGAATTTCACCGTCGGCGGTTGGTATGAGAACAACAGGTTCAACCAGGCCCGCCGTTTCTATGCGTTCGCCAGCCGGACCGAGCCGGGCCTCAGCTTCCGCGACTATCCGACAAATCCCTTTGCAACGCAGTGGGAATTCGACTTCACCACCGACACCGCCCAATATTATGTCCAGGACAAGATCGACCTTGGCATGGTGAAGATCAACCTGGGGTGGAAAGGCTTCAAGGTCACGAACGAAGCCGATGCCGTCGTCAAGGCCAGCTTCCCGGAGGGGCGCATCAAGGCGGAGGACTGGTTCCAGCCGCATGCCGGTTTCGCGGTGGAACTGTCCCCGCAGACGGAAGTTTTCGGCGGGTTCACCCAGGCGACCCGCGCCTTCGCCAGCGCGACGACGACCGGCCCCTTCTCGACCAGCCAGGCCGGTTTCGACGCGATCAAGGGCAGCTTGAAACCCGAAGCGTCGGACACCTATGAACTGGGCCTGCGTCATCATGACGGCATCTTCAACGGCGTGATTGGCGCATATCTGGTCAACTTCCGCAACCGTCTCCTCGCGGTGCAGGTCGGCAGCCCCATTCAGGGCTTCGCATCCGCCCTTCAGAATGTCGGTAATGTCCGCGCAATCGGCGTGGAAGCGGCAGGCACGCTGACGCTCGGCCGCGGTTTCAGCCTCTATGGTTCCTACAGCTACACGGATTCGACCTATCGCGACGATGTGGTTGACGCCAGCGGCACCGTCACGCCGATCAAGGGCAAGACCGTGGTCGACAGCCCCAAGCATATCGCCCGGGCCGAGATCAGCTACGACCATGAGGGCGCGTTCGGGCGGATCGGCGTCAACTATATGTCGCGCCGCTATTATACCTACACCAATGATCAATCGGTACCGGGCCGGGTGATCGTGGATGCCAGCGTCGGCTATCGCTTCAACCAGAATCTGGAGTTGCAGCTCAACGCCACCAACCTGCTCGACAAGCGCTATATCGGCACGATCGGTTCGGGCGGCTTCGGCAATAGCGGCGACGCCCAGACCCTGCTGGTCGGCGCCCCCGCGCAATTCTTCGCCACCTTGAAGGCCGGGTTCTAAGGCGATGAACAAGGTCGCGCTGCTGCTGGCCGCCCTCGCCGCTCTTCCGGGAGCAGCCATGGCGAACCCGGTCCTGCTCATCTCCATCGATGGGCTGCGCCCCGGCGACGTGCTGGAGGCAGACAAGCGCGGCCTTGCCATCCCCAATCTGCGCCGCTTCGTTCGGGAGGGCGCATACGCCTCCGGAGTGACCGGGGTGCTGCCCACCCTGACCTATCCAAGCCACACGACATTGATCACCGGCGTGGCGCCTGCGCGGCACGGGATCACGGCCAACAACAGCTTTGATCCCACCGGGATCAACCAGGGCGGCTGGACCTGGTATGCTTCCGATATCCAGGTGCCGACCCTGTGGGAAGAGGCAAGCAAAGCGGGTCTCACCACCGGCAATGTCCATTGGCCGGTCAGCGTCGCGGCGAAGGGCGTGACCTGGAACCTGCCGCAAATCTGGCGCACCGGCCATGCCGATGACGTCAAGCTGCTGGATGCTTTGGCAACGCCCGGGCTGCGAGCGGAACTGGAACGCGCCACCGGCACATCCTATGCCATGGGGATAGACGAAAGCCTGGCGGGCGATGAAAATCGCGGCCGCTTTACCACTGCGCTGATCGAAGCGCATCGGCCGGATTTCCTGACCGTTTATCTGACCGCGCTTGACCATGAGCAACACGCAAAGGGTCCGGACACGCCGGAAGCCCATGCTGTGCTGGAACAGATCGACGGGATCGTCGGCCAACTGGTTGCCGCGGAACGCAAGGCACATCCCGATGCGGTGATCGCGCTGGTCAGCGACCACGGGTTCGAGGCTACGCACAGCGCCGTCAACCTGTTCCGTCCCTTCATCGATGAAAAGCTGATCACGCTGGGGCAGGACGGCAAGGTCGCCTCCTGGCTGGCCATGCCCTGGATATCCGGCGGATCGGCCGCAATCATGCTGGCCCGGCCGGATGACAGGGCGCTCGCCGCGCGGGTCAGGGCGCTGCTCGACAGGCTAGCGGCCAACCCCGCTTATGGCATTGCGCGCATCGCCGACCGCGCGCAGATCGCGCAGATGGGCGGCAATCCGCTGGCGGTCTTCTATGTCGATCTCCAGCCTGGCTTCGTGACCGACATCTTCCGCGGGCCTGCCGCGCCGCTGGTCGCGCCTGCTCCGATCAAGGGCATGCACGGCTATTTTCCGGGACCAGCCCATCTGCAGTCAACCTTCCTGCTGATGGGTGAGGGCATTCCCGCCGGTCGGAAACTGGGGCAGGTCGACATGCGCGCCATCGCCCCGACGCTGGCGCGGATCATGGGCGCAAGTCTGCCCGACGCAGAGAAGCCGGCGATCGATCTGCGCCCCTGACCGATATGCCGTTGCGGCAAAATCCCGCGATCAAACCGCCGCTTCGAAACCCCGCATGAGTGCAATGGCGGAGTTGCGGAAACGCAGGTCGTCGGTCACCTCCTTCCCCACCCAATCGGGCAGGTCGAACCGTTCGTCCAGGGATCGCATCTCGACCTCTGCCAGCACCAGTCCCTCAGCTGCCCCCGCAAAGACGTCGACTTCCCAGATCTTGCCGTCATGCGGCACGCGGTAACGCGTTTTCCTGATCAGCGTATCGGTGCAGAGCCGGTCGAGCATGTCCGCCGCATCCGCAGCCGGTATCGCATATTCGAATTCGTCCCTGACCATGCCCGCCCGGGCGCTCTTCACGGTGAGCCATGCCTGGTCCCCCGACAGGCGGACGCGGACGCTGGCATGCCCTTCATGCGAGACATAACCCTGGCGCAGGGGCCGCCCCGCATCCGCCATCCTTCGCCATGCATCGCTCACGACCAGGAATTTCCGTTCGATCTCGACTGCCATGAACGCTCCGACAAAGGATCGCCAGTCGCCGGCGAACTGATCCATGTTTAGCGCATGCGGGACGTGAGCGGGAGTCGGTTCGTCGCAGCTGAACAATCATGCTTCCCGAAACCACCGGTGCACGGCTTCGGGCCGATGGCTGGAATCGCCTTCAGGGGTCGATCGTCCGCCCGATCAGCAATTTTTCCCGCATCACCGTCTGAGACATGGCAATCACGTGATCCACGCCCTCAATGGTGATCGCCAATGTCCCATGCTCGGTAATTTCGATGAGGCCCTTCGCCTTCAAATACCAGAGATGGAATTCAAAATGCGCATCTGAACAGCCGAGCATCTTTTGAACATAATAGCGCCCCACGCCGGCATCCTGCGCATTCTCCCTTCTCCTCTTGTACAGGAACAGCAGAATTTTGGAGTGGGCGTCCGCGTCGTCATAAGCCGATTGTTCGCCATCCCCTTCATCTTCCGCCTGAAACCGAAAGCCTGTCCTGGCCGAGTAGAGGAGGTCGTATTGCGCGCGTTGCTCCGGGTTTCTGAGCGCCTTATATGCGGCAACCACGTCGTTGAACTTCGTGACGTCGGCTGTTTCCGCATGATCGGGATGGTACATCTTCGCAAGCAGGCGATAGGCGGCCTCCAGCCCGCGCGCGTCGCAGTTCGGGCTGACCTGCAAAACACTGTAGTAATCAATGAATGATTGGCCATCAGCCATCACGACGTCCCCCGAACAATATCCCCCTGCATATGCCCGCCCGGACAGCCGTCAGCAACAACTCTGACGCTGATGTGGCTGCCCGAGGAGCAGGCATATCGACCCCGACCAGTCGGATCAAAATGACTGAATCAACAAAATCGATCTGCACGGTAAATCGCTCTGTAAATGTTAATGTTCTTATAAAAAATTCATAATTACTATTATTCTGATAATCCAATATTATCGATAACATTAAAACATCCACGATCACGAGATGAAAAATATCGATATTTTATTTCAGTGTTCGTAAAATGAAACGAAAATGACAGGATATATGCTGATAATGTTACATTCCTTGTAACAAAAATGTTGTTATCGACGTCTAGTGGCCAGCCCCGTCAAGCATCCACTCAATGGATCCCAAGGGGGTTTACATCATGATTCGCTCTTCCACCTCGCTGCTGCGTGCGTCGCTCTGCACCGCGCTCCTGGCTTCCGTGTCTGCGCCCGCGCTGGCCAGCACCGCCGCGGACACGCAGGCGCCCGCCGAAACCGCTGCCGCGGCAGAGGATGCCATGGGCACCATCGTCGTCACCGCGACGAAACGCGAAACCAACCTTCAGGAAACGCCGATATCGATGGCGGTGATGAGCACAGAGGCGCTCAAGGACCGCCACGTCGCCAGCCTTTACGACCTGGCCGACGGCGCCGTCCCTTCCCTGCGCATCGCGACCTTCGAAGCGCGCCAGTCGGCGCTCACCATCGGCATCCGCGGCATCGTCCCGCTCGACGCCAACCAGCCCGCCCGTGAACAAGGCGTCGGCATCTATGTCGACGGCGTCTATATGGGCCGGCAGCATGGCCTGAACGCCGCGCTGTTCGACATCGAGCGGGTCGAAGTGCTGAAGGGGCCGCAGGGCACGCTGTTCGGCCGCAATACCGAGGGCGGCGCGCTCAGCATCATCAGCAAGGCACCGACCGGCGAATGGGGCGGCCGTGTCGAGGCTGGCGCGGGCAATTATGGCGGCCGCACCGCCAATGCGCATATCAACCTGCCGGCGGTGGCGGGCTTCTCCGTCAAGCTGGACGGCGTGATCCAGCACCAGGACGCGACCACCCAAAATCCGCTCGCGGGTCAGGTCGGCTGGAACTATTACAACCGGAAGGGCGGCCGTGCTGCCGTGCGCTGGGAGCCGACCAGCACCATCACCAACGATTTCGCCTATGACGTGGCCAAGGACGAGAACACGCCCTTCTACAGTCAGCTGCTGAATTACAATCCGAACAATTGCGTCAACGGCACCCAGGCCTCGCAGCCGGCCTGCCAGCTGCCCGGCACCAGCTACACCACCCTGACCGGCGGTCCGGTCAAGCCTCTGATGAACGGGGTCGTCGTCAATGGCGACACCCGCATGAGCCAAGCCGATATCGGCGTGCCGCAGCAGGTCAGCGTGGACAAGACGCACGGCTTCACCAACCTGCTGAAATGGCATCTGTCGGATGCCTTCGAACTGCGCTCCATCACCGCATGGCGCGGTGTCGATGCGACCCAGTGGGACAATAGCGGCGGCGCCCACCGTCCTCCGCTTGTAAGCCCCGTGATCGGCAGCACCGCGGCGGGCTGTACGGCAGCCGCGCCCTGCGCCTTCAGCCGCTACAGCCTTGCCGATCTGCGCCAGCGCCAGTTCAGCCAGGAACTGCAGGCGGTCGGCACCGTCGGCACTGTCGATTATGTCGCCGGCCTGTTCTATTTCAACGAACATGTCAGCGACGACGCCGCGACGCCCAGCTCGATGGGGGCCGTTGCCATCCGCAATGCGGGGGGCGCGATCACCGGCTACAACTATGTCACCATTCCCTTCTGCACCGCTTCGACCCCGGCTTTCGTCGGCACGGCCGTCAATGGCTGCTCGATCGACCGCGCTTCGGAGGTCTGGTCCAAGAGCTACGCCGCCTATGGCCAGCTGACCTGGAACGCGACCGACGCGCTGCACATCACCGTCGGCGGTCGCTACACGCATGACGAAAAGAAGGGCGTGCTGCACTATTCGCGCAACGTCAATTATGACACGGCCACTGCCGCTTTCCTGACGGGCATAGGTTACAAGCCGCTGGATGCGACGTGGAACCGCTTCAACCCGATGGCGACCGTCGCCTATGACGTGAGCAACGACCTGCACGTCTATGCCAAATATGCGACCGGCTACCGCGCCGGCGGGGCGAGCTCGCGCACGTCCAACTATCAGGCCTTCAATCCTGAAGACGTGAAGTCCTACGAACTCGGCCTGAAGTCGGAATTCTGGGGCGGCCGCGCCCGCTTCAACGTGGCGGGCTACATCATGGACCGCAAGGACAGCCAGGTCGATATCAGCTCGATCCAGTTCGTGGGAACGAGCAGCTTCAACAATCTCATCACCATCAATGCGCCCGGCACCACCAAGATCCGGGGCGTCGAGGCCGACCTGACGATCAACCCTGTCGAGGGCCTGACGCTGAACGCATCCTACGCCTACACCTACACGAAGATCCCGCCGGTGCTGATCACGGCGACCGACACCGCCGGCCGTTCGACCAGCGTCTATCAGAACTTCTACATCGTTTTCACTCCGCGCAATGCAGCGAGCGGCTCGATCGACTATTCGGTGCCGGTCGGCAGCGGCGACACGAAGCTGAAGTTCCACTTCGACGGCAATTATTCGCAGGCCACCCAGGCCTTTGACCAGTTCGTCACGAAGAACGACAGCTCGCTGATCTTCAACGGCCGCGTCTCGCTGGCCGACATCGGCACGGGCAACGGCCGCAGCCTGACGCTCAGCCTCTGGGGTCGCAACCTGTTCAACGAGCAATATGTGTTCCGCCGCGACCCGTCGAACAGCCTGCCCTCTGCCCCGACGACCAACGTCACTTCGGGCAGCATTTCCAACGTCCTTGGCGACTACGGCAACTTCAACGCGCCGCGTACCTATGGCGTGGAAGCCAGCATCAAGTTCTGATCTCGACAGGACGGAAAAAATGGCGCGCCGCCCGGAGCGGCGCGCCATTTTCTTTGCCTCGACGCCTTATGTCTCCTTCCGCATCTTGCGCCATGCCCAGGGGATCGCAGCTTACGCCGGAGACGGGTTTTAGAGGATCGGCAACATAAGCGTCACCTTCAGCCCCGGCTCTGCGTCCCCCAGTTCGATCGAGCCGCCGTGCAGACGCACGATCGATTCGACCAGGGGCAGGCCCAAGCCGTGCCCTTCAGTGCCGCCTCCACCCGAAAGGCGCCCGAATCGGGCCAGAGCCCGCGCCCGGTCGGCAGCAGCGATGCCGGGGCCGTCATCAGCGACGGTCAATATCGCGCTCCCCTCCTCCGTCCGCCGGAGCCCAATGCAGATACGGCTGCCGGCAGGCGTATGGCGCACCGCATTTTCCAGCAGATTGATGATCATCTGCGACAATAGCTGCTCGTCCCCGGTCACCTCGATCGGCTCCATGACGGAATGGCCGAGCACATGGCCGCCTTCCTCGATCACCGGCTCCAGCGTCTCGGCGCATTCCTCCACCAGTTGCGCCAGCGCCACACGGCGGAAATTCGACCGCCGTGCGCCACTGTCGATTTCTGCGATGCGAAGCAGCGCGGAAAAGAGGGCGAGCAACTGATCGGCCTCTGCCTGCGCTGCTTCGATCATGTCGCGGACGCATTCAGCACCCGGATCCTGGCTGATCAGGTTCAAACGGTTGCGCAGCCGCGCCAGCGGCGTGCGCAGTTCGTGCGCGACGCCATTGGTGACGTTGCGTCCCTCCTCCATCAGTTCATTGATGCGGGCAAGCATGCGGTTGAAGGCCTGCGCCTGTTGATCAAAGGCGGTATTCGTTCCCTCCACCGGCACCCGCCTCGCCAGATCCCCGGCGAAGATCGCGTCGACCGTGCGGCGCATGTCGATGATCCGGCGTCGGATAATCAGCGTGAAGGTGCTTGCCGCCGCCAGAGCAATGACGATGATCGACCCGAAACCGATGAAATAGATCTGCTTGAGCGCCCGGTTGTAATTGTCGAACGGCTCTGTTTCGGCGATCACCGCCAGACGCAGCCCCTGCCCCAGATCGCGGGTGAGCACCTGACCGTGCGACAAGCCCTTGATCCGGTCGGACAGGTCGACGCGGGACAGGCCGGTCGGCAGAGGCCGGGTGACGCGCACATTGCCGGCGATCTGTTGCCCCTTACCGAACAGGATGAAGCCCAGGTCGCCGGTGTCCCGGTCACGCGATGCAACCATGATCCTGGCGCCGATACGACCGGCGGAGGCATGCTCCCCCGGAGGCGCGATCATCATGCTGGCCTCGGTGATGCGCTGCGCCACCAGATGATCGACGGTCTGCAATGTCGCGAAATAGATCCCGAACGCCGTTGCCAGCGTGGCGCAGAGGAAGAAGAACAGAAATGCGAGCGTCAGGGCCCGCAAGGATCGAAGCGTGTTCACGCCTTCAGCATATAACCTATGCCGCGAATGGTCACGATGGGATCGGCCGCGCCGAACTGGGTCAGCTTTATCCTCAGCCGCCGGATATAGGCATCGACCAGATTGGTGGCGGGCTCGAAATCATAATTCCACACCCGCTCCAGCAGCATGGCCCGGGTCATGACCGCATCGGCTTGACGGGCAAGCTCCACCAGCAACTTGAATTCGATCTTCTGGAAGCTGAGCGCCTTGCCATTGTACCAGACGCTGTGCCTTGCGGGGCTGATCACCAGATCACCGACACGAAGCGTTTCGTCCGATCCCTTGCCGCTCCAGGCGCGCGCGCGCGTCAGCGCATTCAGCCGAGCGTTCAACTCGGCGGGATCGACCGGCTTGAGCAGATAATCGTCCGCGCCGCTCTCCAGCCCTTCGATCTTCTGGTGCGACTGGCCCAGCGCCGTCATCATGATGACGGGCGTAAGAATATTATGATCCCGCATCCTTTTGAGGACAGTGATACCGTCCATCCTGGGAAGGATGCGGTCAAGGATCACGGCATCGAAACGCCGTGCCGTCATCAGTTCGGTCGCATGGCGCCCATTTGGCGTGACGGTGGTCTCATGGCCGAATTGCCGCAGCTGTTCTTCCAGCTGCGCGGCAAGATCTTCGTCATCCTCGACCAGAAGCAACTGTAGAGACAAGGGCCGTTTACCGTTATGATTCCACTGCCCCGCTCATATGACGGCCAGGTTTCATATCGATGACAGCCGGGATGATGCAGCCCGGTTTTTGTTCTCGTATCTTAGCTGGCACCGGGTGGAATTATGATGCGGATATGATGCTGGCTGCCGGCAAGCACCCCTTTAAGTGCGTGAGTTTCTCGATCGGCGCTTGGCTTCACCATCCGATATCAACCAAAAGACCGAAGGAGCGTAACCGCCGGTTTACGTTTTTGTCAGATGTATCGCGGGTACCGAAGTGATACACTGCCTGCGCGAAATCCGGATACTTCCCCGCTTTCGCTCGGCTGGACGTGGAGCGGGAACGTCTCCAAACCCTTCTCCTCCTCGTTCAGCCGATTCCTGCGATCCTTCCTTCTGTCGGAGACGGTTTGTTAAGGATAATGCATCACGCATTCTTTAATTGGCAAATGTTAGACGAACGGTAACCGAAAGGGCCGGATATGACATTCGTTCGACTATGCGCTGCGACCACTATATTTTCGTCGGCATTGCTTCTGGGCAACCCGGCGACCGCTGCCGAAACCGCCAAGGGTTCCTTCGCCGTTCGGGCTGTGGTCCCGGCCTATTGCGAAATCAACAGCGATCCCGTTCAGCTCAGCGAAGGTTCTGGTTTCCAGTCGGGCAGCGTGATGGAGCTCTGCAACAGCGCGGACGGCTTTCAGGTCGTCGCCTCCTACCGCGAACTGGCGCCCAGCGAACAGGTGCGGTTCAGCTATGCCGGGCTTTCGCGTCAGCTCAACGCGTCGGGATGGACGCCGGTGGCCAATCGCGTCGGCGCCAAATTCGGCATGCGGCCGATCGGCGTGCAATATAGCGCGCTTCAATCGCCGCTGGCGATCAACCTGACCATCACCTATTTCTGATCCCGCCAGGACCGGCGCCTGCACAATCAGATCGGGGTGACGGCCACTGTCACCCGATCGGTATATTTGCCGGCGTGCCAGGTCGGATCCGGATCGACGGTGATGGAGACCGCATGCACATCGCCCTGCGATCCGGTATGCTCGCCGACATTGATCTGATCGCCGGTCGTCATGTTGAATGGGCGGCCGTCCACGGACAGGCGGTAGGGAATTGCATCAGGCCCATCGGTCCGGCGCAGCACGCCGCCATATTGCGACGCGAAGCGTAGCTGATAGCCTGATGTGCTGAGCACGCGCACCGCAAAGGGTTGCGACACCGTGCGCATGGTGGTGGACAATTCACCCAGGTCGATCCGGGCGGCGCCCCCTTCCCCGCCCACCCCGGCAAAGCGGATACGCGCCGTCGCGGGAATTTCCAGATTCAGCCGGACCTGCGCGGTGTGCAGCGGCGCATTGCCGGTGTCTTCCGACAAGGCGAAGATCAACTGCTGGTGATAATCGCCGCTCCGCATGCCCCAATTCACTGGCACGTTGACGGTATAGCCGACCGAGTTGCGCGCATGCGGCTGCAGGATGACGACGCCCCCGCCGCTCGACACGTCCGCGGGCGACGCGGAGGTCACGGCAATGTTTCCGCCAGGACCGTTCAGGGTGTAATTGGGAAAGGCGGCGTCGGAAGCGCCCAGGTCCCGTGTCACGCGAAGCCGGAGCCGGCATTCGCTGTCGCCGTCATTGCGTATCATGATGCGGAAGGGCTGGGTCAACTGCCGCTGGTCCATGCCGTCACCAGCGGCAAGGCGCACTTCGCGCGGCCCCTCCACAAAGGAAGGCCGACATTCCGCCCAGGCATGGCCGGACGCGACAAGCGATGCGAAACCCAGGCAGCGGCAAAATCGGCGCATCATATTCACTCCTGTGTCCCGGTGGCGGGGCGGGCCGTCACATCGCCCAGTTGTAGCAAGGATTTCGTATCGGCGGGGACATGAATCGTGAATGTCATGTCGGGATTGCGAAGTTCCACGCGATAACTTTTCCCGGGACGAAGTCCCTGCGTGGCGAAACGACCGGCCGAATTGGTGAAGAAGGGTTGCTGCTCGAAATTCGTATCGTCCACACCCGAAATGGTGCCGCCCAGCAGGCTGACCTTCTCGCCCTGGTAATAAAGGAAACCATAGGCGCTGACGTTCGCGTCACTGCCGACCACAAGCTTGTAACCGCTCTTGTAGGGCGCATTGACGGTGTGGACACCCGTGCCGATGTCGTAACCTTCCGTCCCGTTCTTCAGATCATATTGAATGCTCTGGCGGTTATAGCTGTTGAGCCGCCCGTCCAGCGCGGGGCCCCAGGTGCCGCTTTCCGCCTCCACCTTGCCGTCGTCCACCGACTGACCCACAATGACCTGCTTGTCCTTGAGCGCCTCATGGGCCTTCGCGACAAGGAAGCTGTCGGAGATCGGCCGCCCGATGGCGACGCTGTTCCCGGCAATGGCGATCGAGGTACCGATCTGCAGGCGACTGTCCTGCCGGTCGTCGATACCCGAGAAACCATTGCCCGAAGAGATGGTGGTGAAGCGCGAATAGAAGCGATTGCCGATATAAGTGGCCGACCCGTCCACAGAAGCCACGCCATCCGAATTGCGGGCGGCAATGTCGTAGCCGAAGGAGCCGACGGTATCGTCATAGCTGCGAGTGAGGGTGAGCCGTGCATCGTCCCGGCGGCTGTTATAGCCTGCCTCCGCACGCGTCTTCTGACCAAAGGGCACGACCAGGGCGATGCGCGCGCCGAAGCGGCGTCCGAACACGTCCTTGCCATATTCCACGCCACCGGTCAGGCGGAAACGCGACGCCCGGTGCATGACGTCGACAAAGGCAAGCTTCGTTCCCTTCAACCCCTCCCGCTCGAACCAGTTGCCGCCGACGACGAGGCTGGTCCGGTCGCTGAGTTGCTGGCCGTAATTGGCGGTCAGCGTGAAGGTTCGGAAGCGTCCGAAGCCGATGGCGTCGGACAGGGTCGAGAAGTTCCTGCTACGATAATCCGCGCTGACCGACAATTGCTTGCCCTGAATGCCATAGCCGAACTGCAGCGAATAGGCGCCGCGCAGTGAATAGCCGGTTCCCCGCCCGGTGCTTATCGCGCTGGAAAATTCGAACCGGCCAGGAATGGTTCGCGGTGTGGAAATTACTTCGACGGCGCCCAATTGGACATTGTCACCCGCCTGCACCGCACCGCCCAGTAGCAGCCGATTGCTGATGCCGCGACGATAATAGGCCGACAGCGCGGGAGAATGACCATAGATCGGCTGAGCGCGGAAATCTGTCGGCACAAAGCCAACCGCTGCGCCATATTCGGTCTCGCCAGCGACCAGGTCGGACGGGTTGAAATAGGAGTCGAAGGAGGTGATCTGCCGCCGGCCGCTGACGTCGGTCACATAGAGCTGCGCATTGCGGCCACCATATTGAGCCTGAAGCCGGGACAGGTCGTAGGTCCCTGAATTAAGCTGGAACCGCTCCACCTGCTGGCCATCGACGATCACATCGACGGTCGAATCGCGATCCAGCAGAACCTGTTGACCGCCAAGCTGGACGAGCGGCGTGCTGCCGGTGAAAGTTCGCCTGCCCTTTTCGACGGCGATGCCGCCCAGCAGCGTGCCGGATGTGATCGACAGGCCGTTGAGCTGAAGGTCGCCCGCCGTCCAGCGCCGCTGCTTCTGATATTCATCATAGACCAGGCGCGCCTGACGCCGGTAGAAACCGCCGCCGCCTGTCAGCGCCTGATCGTAACCGCCGTCGAATTCCAGCACGACGCCGCGATAGCGCATGGCCCCCTGCAAGATCATGGCGGGCTTTTCGACGTCGCGGAAATCAGTGACGCGCATGTCCCCGATAACGTTCAGATAGGCGCTGAACGTCTCCGGCTCCAGCGTGGTCGCCGGGAGCGAGAAGCGCACGGCTTCCCCCAGGGACTGAGCCGCGACCATGCTCCCGTCGATGCGATCGACGCGCACCTGTAATTCGGACGAATCGTAGATGAGGGTGACGCCCGCCTTTTCCGCATCCGCGATCGACACGGAAGGCGTGCCTGGGAGCACCGCGGCGAACCTGGTCCGCCCGCTCTCCGAAAGCATGGGCGCGATATGCTCGATCAGGGACTGGCGGTCGAAGAGGACCATGCCGTCGACATGGACGGTAGCGGTGACATCGCCATAGACATTGCCCTGCCGCAGCAGAGGCAGGGTCATCTGAAGGCCCTTGTCCGCCGCCCGAGGGGCAGAAGCCGGGGACGCGGGCGCAGGCGCAGAGGCCGGTGCACCCGCTTGCCCGGAAACCTGCGCCAGCGCAGCAGCCGGTGACGAGACCAATGCGCCGGTGGCGACACTGAAGAGTAGATGTTTCACCCTGCCCCCCTCGGGCATGTTCAATGGATCAGCGCTTCAGCGTCACTGTCGCCCCGGCCGCCATTTTTTCCGGCGTCGGAATGAAGAAAATACGGGCGCGTCCCGGCGCGACGATTCCCATCCCGATCATTTCGCTCATCTGCGCGGCGTTATATTCGGCGCTGTAGGGCTTGCCCGCGCTATCGGTGCCATTGATGGTCCAGCCGGACCGGCCCGCCGGAAAATAGCGATTGCCCTTGTTCTCGATACGCACTTCCAGGCCGTTCTCCGTCCTGGTCTTGCGCGCATCCTTGTCCGCCGGCGCCTTTTCATCCGGGCCGAGTTCGACTTCGCGCGAGACGGGCGCAATCTGCGCCACCACCGGATCGGGCGTCGTTCCGTCGGGCACGACGTTGACGAGGACGTTAAATCGCATCACCACCTGGATGCGCGACTGTTCCGCCGGAAGCTGAACGGGTATCTGGCTCACGGCCGCATAATAGACTTCCGACTGCGCCAGTGGGCCGTCCGGCAGATATTGAATGCGGAAGACCTGCTTGCCATTGGGCGCGATCAGCGTCTGGGGTGGGAAGACCATGAAGCGATCATCGGCCGGTTCCAGCGTCAGTTCGCCGCGCTCCCCGATGACGCCGCGATACATGCGGACTTCCATCGGCAACTGGCGGTCTTCATTGTTGGCGACCTCGATCCGCGCCGTGGAACGCGTGCCTTGCGGCTCCAGGTCCACCGACATCGGCGTGACCCGCGCGGCCTGCGCCTCGGCCGCCATGCCCGTCAGCACAAGCAGCGGCAGAACGAATTTCACCCATTTGAGGAACATCGTCCTCTTCCCCCCTCGATCATGAACGGCGGAAATCGGGGAAGCCATGAACGACTCCCCCAATTACCCTGCAATGCTGAGATCAGCTCGCGGTGACGGTAACGGTCACGGTGTCGGAGTAGGTGCCGGCCACGGGGCGGGCATCCAGGTTGTTCAGCGGATCGACCAGAGCGTCGAACTTCACCTGGCGATGCAGAGCGCCGCGCGAGGCGCCGTTGTTGAGCTGGACCAGGCCGAAAAGTGCCGAGCGGCGGAAGCCGGGCTGCTGCAACAGGCCGCCATTGCGGTAATTGTCGGCGGCGAGCGAGTAGTTGATCGTGTTCTTGAAGCCCGCGTCAGCACCGGTCAGCGGGGTGCTGGTGGTCAGGCGACCGGCATTGGCCGACGAGATGGTCATGCTGTTGGTATCGTTGCACGACACGTAGAAGGAGTTGGTCGAGCTGCTGGCGATATCGTTGATGAACAGAGCGGTGCTGCCGGCGTTGGTGTTGACGTTGACGGTGCCAAGCTGAATGTCGCCGATATTCTCCATCGTGCAGGTCTTGGCGACCGATGCGTTGATGTCGAACGTGTCGCTGTCGGTGCTGGCCGCGAAAGCGGGCGTGCCGGCCATCAGGACTGCTGCGGCCGTGGCGGCCATAAGGAGCTTCTTCATAAGGATTTCCTCAAATCTTCTAAAGGGTGCGCGTCAGAGCGACGGCATGAGCCGGGAGCCGGAGCGCCCTGGCCCAGGCGGTGCATCAGAGCGCAGTCTGGACGGTGACGGTGACGGTGCCCGTATAGTTGCCGGCCAGCGGGCGCAGCGTATTTTCGGACGACAGCACCTTCGCGGCGAGGCGCACCTGGCGGTGAACAGGACCACGGCTGGTCTGGTTCTGGGCACCGTTCGCGCTGGAGAAGCTGGGCTGCGCGCCGCTCGTCAAATAGTTCAGAGCCTCTACGCGGTAGTTCAGCTTGTCGGTGAAGCCCGCATCATCGACGCCCGCCTGGAACGCGCGCGAACCCTGAAGGGTCGTGGGGCCGGAAAGGGTCATCTGGTTCTGCTTGTTGCAGCTGACCCAGAACTGGTTGGTGTTCTGCGTCGCATCGCTGCTGAGCAGCAGCGCGCCGTTGCCCGCCGTCGTGGAAATGTTCAGCGCGCCGAGATTGACGTCATTGACGTTCTGCATCGTGCAGGTTTCGGGGATCTGGGCATTGATCTGGAAATCGTCGGTGGCCGAGTTGGCCGCAAAGGCCGGACTCGCGACAAGCATTGCTGCCGCGGAGGCAAGGATCATCTTCTTCATGGAATACTTCCCCATCTGTTACGAAAATCGGCCAGAACCGCCCCCGTCTCCAATGGGTTTGCTCCGGACCGCGACTTCAGGGAGGGCGCGCGACTCTCTTTCCCCACCCCTGCAGCTAATCGAAAGTATTAATATATATCTAACAAAAGTTAATACTCAATATTGGGTATATTACCGCTTTAATGGTTAATGCGGAACAATCGCATCCCGGCCCCCGGTCACGAAAGTCAGGGATTTGGGGCGCTGCAAGGCATAGGCTCGGCCGGATTGATTAAGATCATTGTCATCATGTGCGGGATCGGGACATCAAGTCGTTAAATTGTTAAGGACAATTTGTTCAATGACTCTATATCGAACGTATTAGCTGTCGATTCGACCGATATAGATCAAGAATGATAGGCTGCTGCCGGGGGGTATGTGTGGCTGAAGGCTCCATCGCGAATGGAGAGTCGGTGTTTGCGCGCTGGGTCGACGCCGATCCCATTCCGCACGCGATAATCGATCGCTCCTTGCGGCTGCATTGGCAGAACCGCGCCGCCATCGCCCTGCTGAAGCAGTCGTCGGAACTGCACGAGCAGGATGGCCGCCTCATCGCCCTGCAGCCGGAAAATCAGTCACGGCTCAAACTGTTCGCTGCCCATGTCGGCGCGGACGCTTCCTCCGCCATGGTCATTCTGCCCGTGCTGGACGATTATCTCATCCTTCGCGGCAGACCAATCGGAACCGATCGCAACAGCGAGCAGATCGGCATCCTGTTTTTTTCCGCCAGGGATTTCATCGACCAGTCGGTCGTGTCCGACGACGTCAAGGCGATCTATCGGCTTACCAATGGCGAGTACAAGATATTGAGCGCGATGATGAGCGGGATGAATGCCGAACAGATTTCCGGCAGTCTGGAAATATCGCTGGAAACCGTGAGAACGCACATCCGCCGCATCTATTCGAAGACCGGTGTCAGGAGCCGGGAGGCCTTGTTCGCCCAGTTGCAGCCGTTCAAGACATTCGCCTAGCGCCGCCGCCCCATTCAGCCCAGGCCGGTGGCGGCAGAGGGACGATGAGAGCAGGCTGGCAACGCGGCCGTCCCGCGTCTAAAGAGCGGCCGACGAAAGCGAAGTGAAAAGGCGACCGGTTTTGAACTTGCAGGTACGGGCCTATGCCATGCTGGGCATGACCATGACCTTCTGGGCGGGCAATGTGATAGTCGGACGGGCGGTACGGGGCGAGATTCCACCGCTGATGCTGGCCTTCAGCCGCTGGACGCTGGCGCTCCTGATCCTGGCCCCGTTCGCGTGGCGCCGGGCCGTCGCCCAGCGCGCGCTGATCCGCCGCCATTGGGGCGCGATCCTGCTCCTCGGCCTGGCCGGCGTCGCTGCGTTCAACGGCTTCCTCTATTCGGGGCTGCGCTACACGACCGCGGCGAACAGCATGTTGCTGCAGGGATTGATCCCGACATTGGTGGTCATCGTCGGCAGCGTTGTTTTCGGCGACAAGGCGCCCTGGCGCCAGGTCGCCGGCATCGCATTGTCGACGTTGGGCGTGACGTTCATCGTGTTCCGGGGCGAGCTGTCCGAAATCCTGCGGCTGCGATTGGGCATGGGGGACTTTCTGGTGCTGTGCGGCTGCGCCTCATGGGGGATCTACACCGCGTCCCTCCGCATGCGCCCACCCATCGATCCGCTGGTCTTCCTGTTCGTGACCTTCGCCATCGGCGCGCTGGCAATGGGTGTCGGCGCCCTGAGCGAAGCGCAGGCGATCGCGCAGATGCACTGGAACACACACATGGTCGCCGCCATAGCCTATGTCGCGATCTTTCCCTCCATCCTCGCCTATATGTCGTTCAATGCGGCGGTCAGCCATGTGGGGCCCGGCGCGGCCGGACAGGCGATCAGCCTGATGCCGCTGCTGGGCGCCGTCCTGGCCGCGATGATCCTGGGGGAACCGCTGTTCGCCTATCATCTGGTTGGCATGGCGCTGATATTGGGCGGCGTATTGCTGGGCTGGGGCGCACGCACGCGGATGGCGGAGAAGCGAGGCTGACCGATCCCGTCCTGGACGGCGTCGCGGACCTTAGAGCATCGTGCGCATAAGTGGGAACCGGTTTTGCGCAAAAACGATGCGCCATCAAAAACATAGAGCGGGTTTCGATCTGATTGAATCAGATCGCCGCTCTGGTTTCCTTGTTTGCCGCGATTTCTTGACCAGCGATCGGTTCCGATCGCTTGGAAATCGCTCTTACCGATCGCGCCCCGGCCTTGCCGCGTACAGGCCATGGTGCGAGAGGATGAAGAGGGTTCTGCCCCCTTCCCCGCCGAAGAGAAGTTGCAGGGGCCGTTCGGGCACATCGATGCGGCCGATCTCCTTGCCGTCGGGGGCATAGACGAAGACCTGCCCATTGGCGACATAGACCCGCCCCTGCGCATCCACCGCGACGCCCTCCCCTCCGCGATCCGCGAAGGGCCGGAGGTCGGTGATCGCGCCGCTCGCGCCCAGCAGGCCGCTATAGGTGCGGTTTTCCGAACCATTGGTCAGGAAGACGCGCTGGCCCGGCTCTCCCTGGATGAAGCCGTAGCTGTCGAGCGAATCGGAGAAGCGCAGACCGCGATGGTCGGCCGGACCCTGCGCGAAGGTGCGGAAGGCCGGCAGGGCGATGCTGCCGTCCGGGGAGACATATTCGCTCGCCTTGGGCAATGCCATGTCGCGCGCGAACATCTCCGCCAGCGTCGTGAACGCGTAGCTTTGGGGATCGATCTGGTCGCGGAATTCGCCATTGTTCCACCAGTTGACCGGCAGCACCGTCCTTCTGGCCGGGCGGGCGGCGACGGGCGTTGCCGGAATGACGCTGATCTCGCTGTCGGGCGCGCCGGGCCTGACGCTGTAGACCGTGCCGTTGCGTCCGTAGGAGGAGAGGACGAGCAGATTGCCGGAACGGTCGATGCTGAGGTTGACCGGATCAAGGGAGGCGTCGCGCACCATCTCCAGCCTGCCCGCGTCCGACCAGCGCCAGATGCGCTGGAACCGGCGATCGATGAAATAGAGCCGCCCCTGCGCGTCCACCGCGCCGCCGCCTGCCGAATGGAAGCCGTCGGCCAGCTTCTCCACATTTCCACCCAGGAAATTGGCGGACTTCACCGGCGCCGGTCGGGCGGGCACATCCAGCACCGCAAATTCCCGTTCACGCACCTCGAGCCCGTGGGTCACGTCGCGAATGGCGTTTTCGAACGGGAATTTGGTGAGCCGCAGGAAGGTCGCGCAGCCATTTTCATCGCAGGTGCCAAGGCCGCTTTCGCCGTTCACATGGACATTGCGGAAACGGATGTCATGGGAATTGTAGAGGGTGACGGCGGCGGGTGCGGGTTCCCGGGTGCGGGTGACGCGATAGCCGTGGAAATTGGCGACCAATATGTTGCGCGAATCCCTGATCTCCAACGCCACGGCATCGCCGCTCTCGCCCGCTTCGCCCTCCGTCTGGGGGGCGAGCAGTTCCCAGTTGGCGACGCGGTTCAGGCCGATTTCGGTGCGGACATGATGTTCGACCGATGCCTGGATGAGGCGGCCGGGCGTGTCCGTGTCGGAAATCAGGATGCCCGGATGACCGAAGGTGCTGGGGCTCCAGATATTGGCGAAAGTTCCCCCGCCGCCCTGCGTGACCCAGAGGCTGGCATATTGGCCGGCCCAGCGGCGGGCGGCGTCGGGATCGCCGGTCGCATTGTTGTTGTAGGGATCGACCCGGCTGCCGTCGAAGCGGTCGGTGCCATGGCCGCCCTGGAATTTGACATCATTGACCATGGAACGGGCGCCGGCCTTCCACAACAGCGCCGTGGCGCGGGGATTGGCGCCGTTGGTGTTGAGGCCAAGCCCCGCGACGATGGCGTCGCCGCCCTGCGCGCTTTCCACCAGCGCCTTGGGCGCGCCCATCCCTGACCAGGCGGGCGCGCCGTCGGGCAGCACGATCTGCGTCAGGCTGGGGTGCAGGCCCAGCAGCACCGTATCGGGGCGCAGACGCAGCGTGTCGCTGACATGATAGAAGCCGGCGGGCAGATAGACGACGCGGTGACTGTCGATCGCCTTCTGAATGGCGGCGGTGTCGTCGGTCTTGTCGTCCCCCTTGGCGCCGAGCGCGCGGACGCTCACCCATTCCGACACGGGCGGCAAGGGACGGATGGCGGGGGCCGGCGGGGCCGGCAGGGCGCCCATGGCCTCCGCCTGCATGTCCGTCCGGTAGGCGCCCATTTGTCCGACCCCCGGCAGCGTCAGGCCGTGGGTGAATGAGGCGACCTTGTAATCCGGCCCCTTGCCCGCGATGGTGCGGCCGCTTTCCCGGAAGCGGGCGAAGACGGGCACGTTGGCGGCCAGCACGTTCTGAAAACCGATCTGGGTATAGACATTCTTTTCGTTCGAGATGACGATGCCTGCCTTCGCCACATTTTCGAACCGCAGGTCCTGGCCCCAGAGCCAATCGCCATAGCCCCGGTCGATCTCTATGCCGACCGGCACGTTGCGGAAGGCGACATTGACCATCGTCAGCCCGGCCTCATGTTCGCGAATGGCGGCGTCGCGCTGCCCCTCGAACGTGGCGTCGACCAGCGCGAAGCCCCAGGCGGGAGACGGCTTTTCCGCGAGGATGCCGTAGCGCCCGCCCCTGAAATGCAGGTCTTCCGCTTCATTGGCGACATGGTAGAGGCCGGCAAGGCCCGAGCCGATGTCGAAATCGGCATGGCTGACGAAGCTGTGCTGGGCGGAATGAAAGCGGATCGCGGTGGCGGCCGGATTGCCGTCCATGATGCGGAAGTCGATATTGCCGAGCGCGGAATAGAAGGTGCCGGAATTGGCGTCCGCGATATTCCTGTTGAACGGAACGCTGCCCGCCGGGGGGAAGGCAATAGGCGGGGTATCCCCGTCGGTCTGGCGCCTGTTGGCGGTGAACATCAGCATATGGGCGACGCCGCGCTGAAAGCCCGGCGTGCTCCTGCCGAGCAGGATGACGGGGCGCTTTTCCCCGATGCCGAAGATGCGGACACCGGACCAGAGGAAGATGGTCCGGCTGATGCGGTAGGTGCCGGCCGGCAGGAAGACGATGCCGCCGCCCTTTTCCGCCGCCGCGTCGATGGCGCGCTGGATCGCCGCGCTGTCGTCCGCCCGGCCGTCGCCCACAGCCTTGACGGTAATGGCGCGCGGCTCGTCGGGCGCGCGCGTATAGACAGAGGACGAAGCGAGAGCAGGCTCCTGCGCCGCCAGCAACAGCAGCGCCGCCGCGCAGGCCCCGCTCAATCCACGAACCATCGACATACTCCGGTTACAAAGACGTCCCGGCCGGTGAAGGCCGGGACGAGGTGGGGGAGAGAGTGGTAGGTCAGAAGTTGAAGCGAACCCCCGCGCGGTAGATGCGGCCCAGCGTGTCGTAGAGCGCGGGGTTGATGTCCAGCCCGGTGTTGGTCTGCGGAGCGGCCACCGGATCCTTGTCGAAGAGATTGTCCACCTTGCCGTAGATCGACAGATTGTCGCCGAATTTGAAGGTCGCGCCGATGTCGACGTAGAAGGCGCCCTTCATCCTGTTATAGTCGATGGTCGGGTGGTTGGCGGTCGAGGCCGGGCAGGACGACTGGCACACCACATATTGGTTGCCGAAGGTGCCGTCGCTGATCCAGCGTTCCTGCACCGTGAAGCTGAACCGGCCGCCGTCATAGGTCTGCACCGCCAGCCATTTCCAGTCCGGCGTCGCGCCGTTGTTGGCGCCTGCCTGATCGACCGGATCAACGCCCGCAATGCCTGCATTGACGATGAACTTGCGGATGTGCGTGCCCAGCGCCCGGATGGTGAAGGTGCCCGGCAGGCCCAGCGGCTGTTGCCACTGATAGCTTGCCTCTATGTCGAAGCCGCTGGTCTTCCAGGAGGCGAGGTTGAAGGGCTGGACATTGACGAAGTTGGTGCCCTGCGGCCCATCAAGCTGGAAACCGCCGCAAAAGGCCTGGTTGCCCTCGAAGCAGAAGCGGACGATCTGGTCCGCGGACAGGGAAGAGACGACGCCTTTCAGCTTGATATCATAATAGTCGAAGGACAGGCTGAGGCCCGGCAGCCAGGACGGCCGCGCCAGCACGATGCCCAGTTCGGTGTTGCGCGCCACTTCGGGCTTCAGATTGGTGTTGCCGATCGTGTTCTGGAACACCTGCACCGCCTGGTTGCGGAACGGGTCGTTGAAGTTGGGCAGCGTCGTCACCGTGGGCGCCGCGAACAGTTCCGACAGGTTCGGCGCGCGCACGTCCCGCGAGGTCACCGCGCGCAGGCGGATGCCGTCGAGCGGCGTGTCCCATGTACCGCCGACCTTCCACGTCCAGACCGTGCCCGACGTGCTGTAGTTGGTGACGCGGGCCGCGCCGTTCAGGTTCGCGCGACCCATGGCGTCGCTGTTGATCAGCGGCAGGTCGACTTCGACATAGCCTTCCCACACTTCATATTTGCCGCGACCATTTTTGTAGTTGCCGGCTGCCCAGTTGCTGCCCAGCGTCGAGTTGAGCAGCGGGTCCGCCGGATATTCGGCGCTGTTCGGGCTGAGCGGCGATACGCCCGCGCCATAGGGATCGGCGTTCACGCGGTAGAATTCGCGGCGATATTCGCCGCCGAACGCGACCGAGACGGGTCCGGCCCACAGTTCGAAGGGGTTGCCCGAAAAGTTCAGGCTGGCGACGTCCTGCGTCAGCTTCGTATGCTGGAACGGTCCGTTCTCATGGGGCGCGACATAGGCGAGCGCGGCGTCCGACGGGGTGAAGCCGCCGAAGATGTTGATCGGCTGGCAACCGGCCGCCCGCGCCGCCGGATCGGCGCAGACGATGGCGCCGTTGAGCGTGATGGCGTTGGTCGCGGCGACATAGCGGTTCTGGAGGACGATATCGCGCACCCGGATGTCGGAGATGGTGATGCCATGTTCATAATAGGCGTCGTAATTCCAGTCCGTCCCGCCGACGCCGACCTTGCCCTTCAGGCCGCCGACGAAGCGATATTGCCTGCGGTCGGTATGGACATTGGGGTCCGGGAAGGCGCCGTTGCTGGAGCCGAAGCCGAATTCCGTGATGCCCGCCGTGGCGCAGCGGTCACGCACCAGTTGCGGCAGGAAGGGGTTGGCGCACTGCACGGTCAGGCTGGGCCGATTATAGCCGGGGCTCGGCTGGTTGCTGGTCTTCACCTGCGCGACATTGACCGTCACATAGGCTTCATTGTCGTCGGCAAAGTCGTAGCCGATGCGGGTATAGCCGTTGATGCGTTGCAGCGCCGATTTCAGCGAAGCGCCCGACCCCGGCGCGCCCGACAGGTCCCCGCCCTCGCAAAAGCTGTTGCCGCGGAAGCAATTGCTGACCTGCCCATTGCCCAGGGGCTGGCCACCCGATCCATAGTTGAAATTATAGGGCGTGCCGTTCCGGTCGAAGGCTATGCCCTGCAACGGGCCGTTGTTGATCAGGCCGTACAGCGCATATTGATAGGGCTGCGCATAATCGCGATAATTGAACTGCGGCAGGCCGTTATTGGCCTGGCCGGTGTTCATCAGCGTGGTCGCGCGGTACCAGTCGCGGCTGCCGGCAAGGTCCGTGCCGAAATTGCCGGCGCCCACGCCCCCTTCATGGTCATATTCGCCGCTCACCACGACATGCAGGCGATCGTCGAGGAAGGATTTGCCCCAGGCCGCCTGCACCAGCGCGGTTTCATCGTCGCCATATTTCGTGATGCTGCCAAGGATATTGCCCTTGAAGCCTTCGAACCGGGTGTCGGTGATGAAGTTGACGACGCCGCCGACCGCGTCGGAGCCATAGGAGGCGGAGGCGCCGCCCGTCACCACGTCGACGCGCTTCACCAGAAGCTGCGGGAACATGCTGATGTCGGGAACGCCGGTGACGTTCGCGCCGACGACGCGCTGGCCATCCAGCAGGGTCAGGGTGCGGATCGGCTGGAGGCCACGCAGGGAGAAGGAGCTGAGGCCCTGCAGGCCGCTCGACGTACTGAAGGTGCCGGTCGCCGCGCCGGTCGACCCCTGCAGCGAGGGGAGCTGCGAGATGGTGTTGAAGACATTGGGCTGCGCATTGTTGATGATCTGCTCCTCACCGATCACCGTGGTCGGCGTCGGCGCGTTGAAGCCGCTGGTGGTGATGCGCGATCCGGTGACGACAATGTCGGCGCTGCGGGGCGCGCCTGCATCTTCCGTCTGCGCCTGGGGCGCGGCTGCGGGGGCCGGGGGCGCTGCCGCGTCCTGGGCCTGCGCCATGCCGGCCAGCGCCATGCTGGCCATGACGGCCAGGCTGGCGCCCGTCAGATGTCGATGTGCGATCTTCACTTTCATGGATCCTTCCCTGCCTTCTGTCTATGTTATCTGTCCGCCTGTTGCCGGCTGACCGCGCCCCCGCCGGCGATCCTGCAAAGCTTATCCTCCGGCCCGTTCGACCGCACTTACGACATAGGTCGTAGGCAGGGCGGCACGGCGTTTTTCATGGCTTCGCGGCGTAAAGGGCATGATGCGTCAGGATGAACAGCGTGCGCTTGTCCGGCCCCCCGAACAGGATCTGCAAGGGACGATCCGGCACGTCGATCCGGCCGCTTTCCTGGCCGTCGGGGCCATAGACGAAGATCTGCCCGTTCGCGACATAGACGCGGCCCTGCCCGTCCACGGCCACGCTTTCCCCGCCGCGATTGGCGAAGCGATGAAGGTCGGTCAGCGCGCCGCCCGCGCCGACAGTGCCGCTGTAGGTCATGTTTTCCGATGCATTGGTGACGAACAGGCGATCGCCCGACTTGCCCGAGACGAAACCATAGGCGTTGAGGCTGTCGGACCAGCGCCAGCCCGTATGGTCGACCGGCCCCTGCTGCCAGGTGCGGAAGGCGGGCAGCGAGAGGCTGCCGTCGGGCGACAGATATTCCTGCGCCTTGGGCGTTCCGGCATCGCGCGCGAACATCTCCGCCAGCGTCGTGAACTGATTGGTCCTGAAGTCGAACTGGTCGCGAAACTCGCCATTGTTCCACCAGTTGACGGGCAGCAAGGTTCTGGCCGCACCGCCGCTGCGCACCGGGGTGGGCTGGATCAGCGTCATGGCGTCCTTCGGCCCCGCCGGATCAAAGGAATAGACGCCCGCCTTCGATCCCAGGGAGGACAGCACCATCACATGGCCCGACGCGTCGATGGCGAGGTTCACAGGATCGAGCGCATGGTCGCGCACGATCTCCAGCCCCTTGTCCTCGCTCCAGCGGTGGATGCGCTGGAAACGGCGGTCGATGAAATAGAGTGCGCCCTGCGGGTCCACCGCCGCGCCGGAAATCGACCAGAAGCCGTCCTCCAGCTTCTCCACCTTCATCTTGCCGGGCGGCGTTGCGGGAATGGTGCTCCCCGCCGGGCCGATGTCCAGCCGGGCGAACTCCCTTTCCCGCACGAAGAGCTTGCGCGTCACATCCTCTATCGCATTGTCGAACGGATATTTGCTGGCGCGCAGGAAAGTGCCGCAGCCCTCCTCGTCACAGGTCGCATAGCCGCTTTCGGCGTTGATGTGGACGTTGCGGAAGCGGATGTCGCCCGAATTGGTGAGCTTCACCGCGCTTTCCTCCGGCGCATAGGTGCGCGTCACGCGATAGCCGTGATAATTGGCGAACAGCAGCTTGCTGGAATTGCGGATGTCGAGCGAGATGGCGTCTGGCCCGTCGCCCACTTCCTGCTCGGTCTGGGGCGCGAGAAATTCCCAATTGTGCACATTGTCGAGCACGAACTCATTGCGGGCGTGATGTTCGACCGACATTTCATAGACATGGCCGGGCGTGCTGGTGTCGGTGACATAGAAACCCGCCTGCGCGAAGCTGTTGGGGCTCCACACATCGACGAAGGTGCCGCCGCCCCCGTCCGTGACCCAGATGCTGGGATATTGCGCGTCCAGCCGGTCGTCCGTGACGGGATCGCCAGTGTGGACGCGCAGGGTGCCGAGCATCCTGCCGTCGGCCGTCGGCGTACCGCCGCCGCCCATGATCTTGACGTCGTCCACCAGGCTGTTCGCACCCGATCGCCACAGCAGCGCGGAGGCGCGCGGGTTCACCCGGCCGGTGAAGAGGCCCAGGCCCGAGAGGATATTGTCGCCGCCTTTGGGACTTTCCAACAGGGGCAGCACTGCGCCCAGGCCGGCATGTCCGGGGTTGTTGTCCGGAATATAGAGCTGGGTAATCGCCGGATGCAGGCCGATCAGCACGCTGTCCGGGCGCAGTTTCAGCCGGTCGGTGACCTTGTAGAAGCCGGTCGGGAAATAGAGGATGGGGTGGCTGTCGATCGCCTTCTGGATCGCGGCGGTGTCGTCCGCCTTGCCGTCGCCCATCGCGCCCAGCGTGCGGACATTGACCCATTGCGCCATTTCAGGAAGCGCGCGGATGGCGGGCGCGCGGGGCGCTGGCATGGCGGGCAGCGCCTCCACCTCCGCCTGCGTGCCGTACGCACCCATCTGGCCGAGCGCGGGCACGTCCAGACCGTAGGAGAAGGAGGTTACCTTATAGACTTTGCCCTTGCCGTTCACCGCCTGCCCGCTGTCGCGGAAGCGCGCGAAGACCGGGCTGTTTGCCGCGATCGCATTTTCGAAGCCGATCTGGGTGAAGACATTCTTCTCATTGGAAATGACCACACCCGCCTTCGATACATTTTCGAAGCGGACATCCTTGCCCCAGAGGCTGTCGCCATAACCCCGGTCGATGTCGATCCCGACCGGCGTGTTGCGGATTGTGACGTTGACCAGCGTCAGGTCCACCTCATGTTCCCGGATGGCGGCGTCGCGCTGACCGTCAAAGGTGGAATCGAGCAGGGTGAACTGCCAGGCGGGCGAGGTCTTTTCCGTGACGATGCCATAACGGCCGCCCTGGAAATGCACATTGTCCATGACGTTGCCGGCCTGATAGACGCCCGCAAAGGCGGTGCCGAGGCGAAATTCCATATGGCTGAGGAAGGCGTGCTGCGCCATGCGAAAGCGAACGCCCGCGGCCGCCGGATTGCCCGGCCCGATCTCTATGTCGACATTGCTCATCGACGAATAGAAGGTGCCTGAATTGGCGTCGCGCACCACCTTTTCGCGTGGGACGATGGTGGGCACCGGCACGGGCACCTGGCCGACATTATACTGGTCGCCGCCGCCGAAGACGATCATGGTCGACACGCCCTGCTGGAACCCCGGCGTATTGGCGCCCAGCAGGATCACGGGGCGCGTCGGCCCCACGCCATAAACGCGCACGCCCGCCGGGATCACCAGCGTGCGCGTGATGCGATAGACGCCGGACGGCAGGAAAACGATGCCATGGCCGGTCTGGTCCCGCGCCCTGTCGAGCGCCTGCTGGATCGCGGCGCTGTCATCGGCGCGGCCGTCGCCCTTCGCCCTGACGGTGACGGCATTGGGTTCGCCGGGAGCGACGGGGAAGATCGATCGGCCGGCAGGGGATGCCTGTTTCGCCCAGACCTGTTCGGCGTGCGCCTGTTCCGCCCCGGCCAGGGCCGTCGCCGTCAGCAGAGCCGCCATCATGGCCGGTCGGATCATCGCTCTCTCCCAAGATGGTTGTCGCCTTGATCCATGGCTAGAGCCGGTGGCGCGCCTTGGCACTTGCGACAAAGGTCGTAGTTTTCATCCCTCTATCGGCAAAGCTATAGCAATAGCGACAAGGGGGCGGTCCGCCAGGGCGTGCCGCCGCCCGCCTGCAAGGGACGCCATTTTGCCATCATCCGCCGATATTGCCCCTGCCCCGCCGCTCGTCGTCATCGTCATGGGCGTCAGCGGTTGCGGCAAGTCGACGCTGGGCGCGCTGCTGGCAGACGCGCTCGGCTGCCCGTTCCTGGAGGGCGACGATTTCCATTCGGCCGATGCGGTGGAGAAGATGCGGGGCGGACGTGCCCTGACGGACGAGGACCGCTGGCCCTGGCTCGACCGGCTGGGACAGGCGGCAGCGGCAACCATGGCCGCGAACGGCGCAGTGGTCCTTGCCTGTTCGGCGCTGCGCAGAAGCTATCGCGATCGGCTGCGCGTCGGGATCGGGGCACCTGTCCGCTTCATCCTGCTGGAAAACAGCCGCGACCTGCTGCTGGCGCGCCTCGGCAACCGACCCGGCCATTATATGCCCGCCTGCCTGCTGGACAGCCAGCTCGCCACGCTGGAGCGGCCCTTGCCCGACGAAGGCGCGATGATCCTGATCTCCGACACGCCCGCCGAGGCGTTGCGCGACATCGCGCTGGACTGGTTGCGCTGATCGCCCTTACGGCATCAGCCGGCGGCGTCCTTCCCACAAATGCCATCGCATGGCGAGGGCCGCACCCTCCGGATCCTGCGCGCGGATCGCGTCGACGATCAGTTCATGTTCGCGCAGCATGGTCGCGATAACCTCCGGCGGGCGCGAGCGGGAGATGTCGACGCCGGCCCGCATGATCTTCTCGACATCGCCATAGAGCGCATCGAAGGCGATCACGAAGGCGGGATTGCCGGTCGCTTCGGCAATGCGGCGATGCAGGTCCATGTCCTCCACATGGGCGGGCTCGCTCGACAAAAGGGCTTCGCGCAGCCGGACCAGGCCTTCATCGACATGCGCCATCTCCGCCGCGGTGCGGCGCGTCGCCGCCAGCCGAGCCGCCTCTGCCTCCAGCACGAAGCGCACCTCATAGCTGCCGAGCGTCGTCGGCAATTCGCTGAGCGGCATGAAGGCGGTCAGCCGCTCCGACGGGCGGCTCTTGACGAAGGAGCCGGCGCCTCGCCGCGCCTCGGTGATGCCGTCCGACGCCAGCCTGACCAAAGCCTCCCGCACGATGGCGCGGGACACGCCGAACATTTCCGCCAGTCGCGATTCGGAGGGCAGGCGTTCCCCGACCTCCAGACCCTCGGACTTGATGATCTCGACTATGCCGGCATAGACGTGATCGGAAAGCCGCACCTGCGTCATCGGGATGCCTGCATGTTTGCCCAAGTCATCGCTGCCCCCCTATTGGAAGATACTGCTCGCCACGAGCACCAGAAGCAGGCCGACGACGGCGACGACCGTTTCCATGATCGACCAGGTCTTGAAAGTGCCGGGCATGTCGGTGCCAAGATAGCTTTTCACCAGCCAGAAGCCGGGATCGTTCACATGAGAGAAAAACAGTGACCCCGCCCCGATTGCGAGGACCATCCATTCGGGTGCCACGCCGGAGGCCGCGACCAGCCCCTGCATCACGCCCGCCGTGGTGATCGTCGCCACAGTGGCCGATCCGGTCGCCAGACGGATGCAGACGGACACGCCCCAGGCGAGCAGGATGGGCGAGATCGCCCCGCCCTGCGCCAGCCGCACCAGCATGTCGGAAAGTCCAGCCGTCACCAGCACCTGCTTCAACGCGCCGCCGGCGCCGATGGCCAGGATGATGCCGCCCGCCGGCGTCATCGCCTCCGTCCAGATGGCGTTCTGGATGCTCCGATCCGCGATGCGCCGTCCGAACAGCAGCGGCAATGCGGCCAGCACCGCCACGAGCAGCGCGACCACCGGGTCGCTGATCCAGCGCAGCCACTGGAACAGCGCCGCCATGTCCGGCGGCATCAGCGCGACCGCCTGCCCCGCCGCGATCAGCACGACCGGCAGCAGTACGGCGGTCAGCGCACGGCCCACGGAGGGCGTCGGGACATCCACCCGCACCGGATCGAGCAGCGGCGGGCTGAGCTTCACACCGGGCGCGGTGAAGCGCGCCAGCAACGGGCCGGCGATGATCGCGGTGGGAATGCCCACGATCAGGCCATAGACGAGCGTCAGGCCCAGATTGGCCCCCAGCGCATTCACCGCAAGCAATGGACCAGGATGCGGCGGCACCAGCGCATGGACCACCGAAAGTCCCGACAGGGCAGGCAGCATCAGGCGAAGCTTGGCCATGTCGTTGTTCTGGCCATTGGGCAGGGCCGCCGCCGCCGATGCTACGATGGGCAGCAGAAGCACCAGCCCCGTTTCGAAGAAGAGCGGCAGGCCGATCACGATGGCGGTGAAGAGGCTGGCCCAGGGCGCGCCCCTGATGCCCGAAATGCGCAGCGCCCCGCGGGCAAGGCCCCCTGCGCCGTCGGACAATTGGAGCATGGCGCCAAGGCCAAGGCCCAGGGCCACGACAAGACCCGTGCCGCCCAGGATCGCGCCAGCGCCCTTTTCCACGGCCTTGGCGGTTTCCTCCATCGGCAGGCCCGCGAGCAGGCCGACCGTGAAGGCGCCGCAGAGCAGGCCGACAAATGGGTGCAGCCTGCCCCGGATGATCAGCGCAATAGACAAGGCTATGCCGACGATGGCTGACAATATCAGCCGGTAATCCGCCGGGCTCATGGCTTGCCCGCTCCAACCCTGGCGCGCGGCAGCGGCCGATTGGGAACCCGCGCCGCCATGACTGATGAAAACGCCATCCTCTCCCCTCACTTTACATGGCGATCCGGCTATATTGTGGTCAGCCGTTCCAGAAACCTGTTGGACAGGTCATAATCCCGATTTCACCGCAAAACCACAATCATGGGGTCGTATATCGCATTTTCCGCTTGAAGCTGTCTGACTGATTCCGATATGTTAGCGTTATCGAATCCGGTATTGCGGCCGTGCCGAAATCCGCGCCGCAGCAGGCCGGGCATAACAGGGAGAGAGAGGATGCACATCGCATTGGATCTGCATGAGAGCCTCGGTCATCAGGATCAAAGGCCCCAGGGCTTCAGGACCGCCGAACCGCCTCCGCTTACCCCGACCCAGATGAAAGTGTTGCGCTGTGTCCATTCGGGCCTGCTGAACAAGCAGATCGCCTATGAGCTTGGCATGGCCGAAGCGACGGTCAAGGTCCACATGACGGCCCTGATGCGCAAGCTGAACGTTCGCAACCGGACCCAGGCCGCCATTGTTGCCCGCAATCTGGGTTGGCTGCGCCCGGCGCTAGGCCGCGCCAACGACTAGGACGGGGTTCGATCCGACTGGATCGGATCGTCGCCCCGGATTGCCCGTTGTCCCGCGATTTCCCGACCAGCGATCGGTTCAGCTTGCCGGGAAATCATTCTGAAAGTCCCTTCATCCTCCGAACATTGGGAGACCCGCATGGCGATCACTTCCCGTCGTGAAATTCTGGGCGGCCTTGGCGCCGGAATGGTTCTGGCCGGCATGGGCACGCATGCGAACGCCGCACCGGCGCGCAAGATCGGCTATGCCGTGGTCGGGCTCGGTTCCTACGCCACGCGCCAGATCATGCCGAACTTCGCCGGTTGCGAGCAGGCCCGGCTGGTGGCGCTGGTGAGCGGCACGCCTGCCAAGCTCGACCAATATGGGACGCAATACGGCATCCCGAAGACCCATCGATACAGCTATGCCGACTTCGACCGCATTCGCGACAATCCGGATATCGACGTCGTCTATGTGGTGCTGCCCAACAGCATGCATGCCGAATACAGCATTCGCGCCGCACAGGCGGGCAAGCATGTGATGTGCGAAAAGCCGATGGCGGTTTCCGTCGCGGAGTGCGAGGCGATGATCGCCGCCTGCCGCAAGGCCGGAACCAAGTTGATGATCGGCTATCGCTCGCGCTTCGAACCCTATAACCGCCTGGCCATCGAACTGGCGCGCAGTGGTCATGTCGGCCCTACCCGCCTGATCACGGCCGAACATGGCTTCCCGGCCGGGCCGAACCAGTGGCGGCTCGACCGGCCGCTGTCGGGCGGCGGATCCATGATGGACATCGGCATCTACAGCCTGAACGCGGCCCGATACCTGACCGGGGAAGAGCCGGTTTCGGTCAGCGCGGTCGAGTCGACTGACCGATCCGACCCCCGGTTCAGGACGGTCGAGGACCGGATCAGCTTCCTGTTGCGCTTTCCGTCGGGCATCGTCGCCAACTGCATCTCCAGCTACAGTTCCTCGCACAACAGCTATCGCGTCATCGGCACGCAGGGCTGGATCGATATGGAACCGGCGACACCCTATGAAGGGCACAGGATGACGATTCGCAAGGACGGCGTCTCGACCCCGCGCACGCTGCCGGCGGCTGCCAAAAACCAGTTTGCCGGGCAGCTGGATCATATGGCCGAATGCATCGTCAATGGCACGACCCCGATCGTTCCAGGCGAGGAGGGCCTGGCCGACATGCGCGTCATCGAGGCGATTTACCGTTCAGCCGCCGAGCGGCGGGAAGTCGCCGTAAAGGCATGATCGCGCGCCGAATGGTCCTGGCCGGTCTGGCAAGCCTGTCGGCCGGCGCCCGCCTGAACGCGGCCGCCCCTTCCGCGATCGGCTCGATCACCCGGCTCGATCCCGGTCTGGACCGGATCGTTGCGCCATCGGCCGTGGTGACCGTCCTTGGCAGAGGTTATAAATGGGCCGAGGGTCCGGTCTGGGTGCAGCGGGACAATTGCCTGCTGTTCAACGATCCACCTTCCAACATGCTGTATCGCTGGCGGGCGAAGGATGGGGTGCGTCCCTTCCTGTCTCCGTCCGGGCTGCAGAGCGCCGTTCCGCCGGGCATAAGGGAGCCGGGCCTCAACGGCATGGCGATCGATTCCTCGGGCGTGCTGATCGCCGCCGACAGCGGCACACGCGCGATCGTGCGGATCGACCTGCGCACGCGCGCCCGGACCATCCTGGTCGATCGGTTCCAGGGCAAGCGGTTCAACAGTCCCAATGACCTGTGCATCGCGCCGTCGGGCATGATCTATTTCACGGACCCGCCCTATGGGCTGACGGATGGCGACGCATCTTCGCTGCGCGAACTGGAGCATTGCGGCCTTTATGCGCTGAGCCCGGACGGTAGGCTGTCGTTGCTGGACGGCAGCCATCGTCGGCCCAATGGCGTCGCGACCTCCCCTGACGGCAAGACGCTCTATCTTGCACTGTCGGATGAACGGCAGCCGGAAATACTGGCCTATGCGCTGGACGAGCGCGGCTTTCCCACGGGTCGGCGCCTGTTCCACGACATGCGCGCCGAGCAGGGGAAAGGCCTGCCTGGCCTGCCCGACGGCATCAAGCTGTCCAGGCATGGAAATATATTCGCGACGGGTCCGGGGGGCGTTCATATACTGACGCCGGACGGCCGGGCGCTGGGCATGGTCGGGACGGGCAAGGCGGTGGCCAATTGCGCGCTGGACAGCGCCGAGCGGCGACTGTTCCTCACATCCTCCGACATGCTGGCGGTTGTGCCGATCCGTTCGGCTTGAGCGGCCGATCAGGCGACCCGACCGGGAGATCAGGTCGCGGCGCCGAGCCTGCCCAACTCTCCATCGGCGCGTGCCCGCCTTCCATAGAATATCTCGAAGAGCGGTCCCGCCATCATGGTGGTGACGATGGCCATCAATACGAGCATGGAGAACAGGGCCGGTTGGATAATGCCCTTCTGAATCCCGATATTGATGATGATCAGTTCCATCAGTCCACGGGAATTCATCAGCGCGCCTATCCCCAGCGCGGTCCGATTATCCTCGCCCGACAGGCGCGCCGCCGCATAGCAGGCGCCGAACTTGGCGAGGATGGAGGCGACCAATATGCCCAGGGCGATGAGCAGGAAAGACAGGGAATTCACCATGTCGAGCCGCGTGTTCAACCCGGAATAGGTGAAGAACATCGGCAGCAATATGACGACGGCAAGCGGTTCGACCTTCTTTTTCAGTTCTTCCACGAACAGCCCGCGCGGCATGAACACGCCCAGGATGAAGCCGCCGAATATGCCGTGAATGCCGATTGCGTCCATGATGAAGGCAGACAGGCAGAAGAGCGCCAGCGTGATCGCCAGCACGGTCATGCTCATTTCGCCCTGCGCCTCCACCGCGCGCCCGAGCGGCGCGAGCAGGCGTCGCCCGAACAGCAGCAGGAAGCTGACATAGAGGAAGGCGCCGACGATCGCGAGAATGGCAACGCCGCTGCCACCGCCGAACAGGGCGAGGACGATAGCCAGCACGCACCAGGATGCCGCGTCATCAAATGCCCCGGCGGTCAAGGAGAGCGTGCCGAGCGGGCTGTCGGCCAAGCCCCGTTCATTGATGATCCGGGCGAGCATCGGAAAAGCCGTGAGCGCAATGCAGGCACCCATGAAGAGCGTCGCGCTGCCCTGGCCAATGCCCTCAGCGAAGAGGCCGGGCATGGTGACAAGCCAGGGCGTGATCAGGATGGCGATGACGAAAGGCGCGAACAGTCCCGCCGCCGACACCATCGCGGCATTCCGCGCCTTGGACTGGAAATGATCCAGGCGCAGGGTCAGGCCGACAAGGAACATATAGAGCGCGACGCCGAATTGCGCGCCGGCATAAAGCACATTGTTGGTTTCCCTGGGGAAGACCATCGCCTGCAGGTCGGGCGCGACAAGGCCGAACAGCGAGGGGCCCAGGATTACGCCGGCGATCATTTCGCCCACCACCTGGGGCTGCGCCAGATATTTGTGGCAGAACCAGCCCACCCCCCTGCAGGCAAGGACGATGAGCGCGAGTTGCAGGAAGAAATGGATGCTGTAGTCGCCGGGAACGAAACTCATCAGTTTCGCGCCTACCGGCGGCCCGTGAGGCGCCAATATGTTCGCCAGCGACGGAAATATCTCCCCAGCCATCTCCACCCTCTCCTCTTATTGTTGGGAGCGCTACCACATATTGCGGGCGGAAGAAAGGGTTGTACCCGGCCGGCCCCTGCGCAAATCGCTGGATGCTGCGGGAAGAGGGAGGAGAGGCCTAAGGCAGGGCGGGGGAGGGGGAAACCGCCGCTGCCATGGTCCGGACATGGCCCGGACGCAAACCTCTCCCCAGTTCATCGTCATGCCGTCTGGCGCACTTCGTCGCGGACGGCATGGTCTTTTCGTGCTGCCTGGAAATCGCCCTAGAAGCGGAAACGTACGCCCGCCCGATACATGCGCCCGACCACATCGTAGAGCGCGGGATTGACGAAGAATGGGGATTTGGCGGGGTCACGATCGAACAGATTGTCGACCTTGAAATAGGCCGTCACCTGCGGCGTGACATTATAGGTGCCGCCAATGTCCATGTAGAAGGCGCCGGGCATGAAGTTCTGGTCGATGGTCGGATGATTGTTGGTGGATGCGGGGCAGGTGCCCGGTTGGCAAACCACATATTGATGGCCCAGCACACCATCACTGAACCAGCGTTCCTGGACCATGAACGAGAATTTCTCATTCTCGTAGCTCTGGATCGCCAGGAATTTCCAGTCGGGCGTGTTGCCGGTATTGACGCCCGCGCCGTCGACCGGGATCGTACCGATCAGGCCGGAGTCGGTCACGAACTTGCGGACATGCGTCGCCAGGCCGCGCAGCGTGAGGGTGCCCGGCAGTCCCAGAGGCTGGCGCCACTGGTAGCTCGCCTCTATGTCGAACCCGCTGGTGTCGATCGACGCCAGGTTGAACGCCTGTACGTTGATGAAGTTCGGCCCCTGCTGGTTGTTCAGATTGAACGCGCTGCAGGTTTCGGGACGGACATTCTGGAAGCAGAGGTTGACGATGTCGCCCGCGCCCAGGCTGGAGATGACGTCCTTGATCTTGATCTTGTAATAATCGACGGAGACGCTGAGGCCCGGCAGCCATGATGCACCGGAAAAGGCGATGCCCGCCGTCGTGTTGCGCGCGGTTTCCGGACGCAGGTTGGGGTTGCCGATGCTGTTCTGGATCGCCAGCACGTTGACGCCCCGGAACGGGTCGAAGAAATTGGGCAATGTCGTGGTGACGGGCGCGGCGAACAGTTCCGATAGGTTGGGCGCGCGAACGTCCTTGGACGTCACGCCCCGCAGGCGGAAGCCCTCGACCGGCAGGTTCCAGGTGCCGCCGACCTTCCACGCCCAGATGGTGCCGGACGTGCTGTAGTCGGTCACGCGCACCGCGCCGTTGATATTGGCGCGACCAAGCGCGTCGCTGTTGATGACCGGCAGGTCGGCTTCGAAAAAGGCTTCCTTCACGCCATAGGCGCCGCCGCCGCTCTTGTAATTGCCGGCATACCAGTTGTTGCCCCCCGGCAGCAGCGTAGGATCGAACGGGTAATCGGGTTCGTTCGGCTGGAAATTGGTGCCGACGCCATAGGGATCGGCCCTCACGCGATAGAATTCGTGGCGATATTCGCCGCCGAACGCGATCGACAGCGGCCCGGCCCACAGTTCCACCGGCGAGCCGGAGATGTTGATGCTGACCACGTCCTGCGTCTGGCGGGTCCGCTGATAGGGTCCGTTCTCCGGCATGATATAGGCAAGGGCCCCCGCCGACGGGTTGCCGCCGAAGATGTTGAGCGGCTGGCATCCGTTCGCCCGCGCCGCCGCGCTGGCGCACACCACCGCGCCGTTCAGCGTGGTCGCGTTGATCGCGTCGTTGAAACGGTTGGTGAGCAGGATGTTCGAGACATCGACGTCGGTATAGTTCGTGCCGTGCTCATAATAATTGTCGTAGGACCATTCGGTGCCGAGGAAGTCGAACTGACCCTTGGCGCCGATCACCGCGCGATATTGGCGGCGGTCGGTGTTGACCTGCGTATTGCCGAGCGAGGCGTTGCTGGTGCCGTAGCCGAAGCTGGTGATGCCCGCAGTGGCACATGCAGCGGCGATCGACGCGGGTACGAACGGGTTGGAACATTGAATGGTCAGGCCCGGACGGTTCATGCCGCCCACCGGCTGGTTCTGCGTCTTCACCTGACCGAAGTTGAAGGTGAAGTAGAGTTCGTTTTTATCAGCAAAGTCAAAGCCGAGACGGGTATAAGTGTTGATCCGTTCTATCGACGACTGGAGCGAACGGCCCGCGTCGACATTGCCCGACAGGTCTCCGCCAAGACAGAATCCGGGGAAGCAACCGCGCACGTTGGTCGTGCCGTCCCGCGCGGGAACCCCGTTCGATCCATAGTTGAACTGGAACGGGCTTCCGTTCTGGTCGAACGCCGTGCCCTGCAGCGGACCGGAAGTGATGAGGCCATATTTGGTGTAATTATAGGCCTGCGCATAATCGCGCAGCACATAACGCGGCGATCCGTCATTGGTGATGCCGCGGTCGATCAGGCTGGTCTGCTTGAACCAGTCGCGGCCGCCAGCCAGGCCGATGCCCCATTCGCCACCCCCTACGCCATCTTCATTGGCATATTCGCCGCTGACCACCAGATGCGCGCGATCGTCCAGGAAGCTGGTGCCGGCCGCAAGCTGGACCAGCACCTGTTGATTGTCGTCATATTTGCTGATGCCACCCTGGATATTGCCCTTCAGCCCCTTGAAGCGGGTGTCGGTGATGAAGTTGACGACGCCGCCCACGGCATCCGACCCGTAGGACGCGGACGCGCCGCCGTTCACCACGTCCACTCGCTGGATCAGCAATTGCGGAAACAGGCTGACATCGGGAACACCGGTTACGTTCGCGCCGACAACCCGCTGGCCATCGATCAGCGTCAGGGTACGGATCGCGCCCACGCCACGCAGCGAGAAGGAACTGAGGCCCTGTTGGCCGCTTGACGTGCTGAAAGTGTTGACCGTGGTGCCGCTCGACCCCTGGAGGGACGGCAACTGGGCGATGGTGGTGAAGATGTTCGGCTGCGCATTGGCCTGGATCGAGCCTTCGTCGATCACGGTCGTGGGCGTCGGCGCGGTATAGCCGCTGGCCTTGATGCGTGATCCGGTCACGACGATGTCCGACGTGCTGGCACGCTCTTCACCGCCTTGAGGCGCCGAATCCTGGGCCGTCGCCTGCGCGAAAGCGGGCGCATGGACAAGGCCGACGCTGAGCGCCGCCATGCTTGCCACTGCGCAACCCGCGCGCATCAGGCTATGCTTGAACTGGAAATCCGACATCCTGCTCTCCCCAATATTATGATGCTTTGCATCTGAATGTGGGGCAGCCGCCCCGACGCCACACCTTTCCGTCTGACGATAACAATGAATCGACGGTTTTTTAGTTAGCGCTAACAATCCCTATTGATTGGAGCGGGATTATTGTCAATACTCCTACAAGATTATTGGGAGGGGACGTTGCTTTCGAACCACAAATGCCCACATCGCGCGATGTGGCCAGACGATGGCCGTCCGGCTCTCCACGCCCGAAAACGGCGGCAGTTCCATGCTTCGCGGGAGAGCGGGGCGCCATGCTGACCCTGGCCGGCAAGTTCCGCTGGACGATCATCGGCCTGTTTGTGGGCGCGATGGTCATCAACTATCTCTCGCGCTCCGTGCTCGGCGTCGCCGCGCCCGTGATCCTGGCCGAGCAGAAGATCAGCAACATCGAATATGGCTGGATCACCGGCGCCTTCCAATTGGGCGTGATGCTCCAGCCGGCCGCCGGCTATTTCCTCGACAGCGTGGGGCTGCGCGTGGGCTTTGCCCTGTGCGTCGCGCTCTGGTCGCTCATCACCATGGCGCATGGCCTGGTGAATGGCTGGTTCGGCTTCGCCGCGCTACGCGGACTGCTGGGCCTTGCGGAAGGATCGGCCCAGCCGGCCGGCCAGAAGCTGGTGGCGGAATGGTTCCCGTCCAGGGAACGCGGCGCCGCGGGCGGCATCTACAATATCGGTGCTTCCTTCGGCGCGGTCTTCGCTCCGCCGCTCGTTGCCTGGGCCGTAATGGTGCATAGCTGGCGGCTGGCCTTCGTCGTCGCGGGCGGCATCGGCCTTGTCTGGTCGGTCCTCTGGTTCCTCAATTACAACAGCCCGGCGCGGCATCGCCGCCTGGGCCAGGCGGAACGCGACTATATATTGAACAACCAGGAAGTGCGCCTGGCCGCGCGCGCGGAACGGCCCTCGGTGCTGGCCCTCGCGCGGCGGCGCGACCTCTGGGGCATAGCGCTCCCCCGCCTGCTCGCCGATCCGGTCTGGGGCATGCTCTCCTTCTGGATGCCGCTCTATCTCGCCCGCGTGCGCGGCTTCGATCTGGGGCAGATCGCGCTGTTCGCCTGGCTTCCCTTCCTGGCCGCGGACCTTGGATGCCTGTTCGGCCCGGCCGTCGTCGCCTTTCTCCAGCGCAGGGGGATCGACCTTATCGATGCGCGCCGCGCGGCCTTTACGCTGGGCGCCGTGCTGATGACCGGCATGGCCTTTGTCGGCCTTGCCACCAATCCCTATGCCGCGATCGCGCTGCTTTGCCTGGGCGGCTTTGCCCATCAGACCCTGTCTGTGACGGTCATCACCATGGCGTCCGACCTGTTCGCCAAAAATGAGGTGGCGACCGCCGCCGGCATGGCGGGCCTGGCGGGTAATCTGGGCGTGCTGATCTTTTCCCTCTCTCTGGGGCAGATGGTCGACCGGGTCGGCTATGAACCCTTCTTCATCCTTCTCGGCGTGCTCGACCTGGTCGGCGCCGCCCTTTTGTGGACGCTGGTGCGCAAACCTCGATGACAAACATTTCCAACCCGATTTTGCGGGGTTTCAATCCTGATCCGTCGATCGTGCGCGTTGGCGACGATTTCTACATCGCGACATCCACCTTCGAATGGTATCCGGGGGTGCAGATCCACCACAGCCGCGATCTGGTGAACTGGCGGCTCGTCGCCCGCCCGCTCGATCGCGCCGCGCAACTCGACATGCGCGGCGATCCCGACGGCTGCGGCGTTTGGGCTCCGGATCTCAGCCATGCGGACGGCCGCTTCTGGCTGGTCTACACCGACGTCAAGCGGTACGGGGCCACCACGGTCCAGGGAGCGAAGGGCATGTCGCTGCGCGACTTCCCCAATTATCTCGTCACCTGCGAGACGGTCGATGGTCAATGGTCGGACGCGGCGCACCTCAACAGCAGCGGTTTCGACCCGGCGCTGTTCCATGACGATGACGGGCGCAGCTGGATGCTCAACATGCTGTGGGACCACCGCCCCGGCCATGGCCGGTTCGCCGGAATCCAGGCGCAGGAGCTGGACCGCACGACGCAGAAACTGGTCGGCGAACCGACGCTGATCTTCAAGGGTACGGAGCGCGGCTTTACCGAAGGGCCGCATATCTACAAGCGGGGCGGCTTCTATCATCTGCTTGTCGCCGAAGGGGGCACTGGCTGGGACCATGCCGTCGTCATGGCCCGCTCGCGCGACCTGCTCGGCCCCTATGACGTGCATCCGGATGGAGCCGTGCTGACCAGCGCGGGTCGCAGGGATGCGCCCATCACCCGTGCCGGCCATGGCGATCTGGTGGAACTGGCGGACGGCAGCCCCTGGCTCGCCTATCTATGCGGCCGGCCATTGCCGGGACGCGAACGCTGCATCATGGGGCGCGAGACCGCGATACAGCCGATGCGATGGGGCGAGGACGGGTGGCTGCGCACCATTGCGGGCGACGCGCAGCCCGACGAAACGCCGCCAGCGCCGGATCTGCCGCCCGCCCCATGGAACAACGAGGCCTGGGACGGTCGGTTTGACCTTCCCCATCTGCCAAAGGATCTGCAATGGCTGCGCAGCCCCGCCCCGGAACGGCTGTTCAGCTTGACCGCGCGGCCCGGCTTCCTGCGGCTTTACGGCCGCGAAACCGTTGGCAGCCTGTTCGAACAGGCGCTGGTGGCCCGGCGGCAAACCGCCTTCCGCTTTACCGCGACGACCACACTCTCCTTCGAACCCCAGGGGTTCCAGCAGGCGGCGGGCCTGATCCATTATTATAACAGCACCAAATTCTACTATCTGTGCGTCAGCGCGGAGGGAGGCCGGCGGCAACTTCAGCTTCTTTCCGCTTCACCGGAAAATCCGGAGGGCAACAGATTCGACATCGCCGTTGATCGGCTGCCCGACGGCGCGATCGATCTGCACGCCGATGTGGATGGCGACCGGCTGACCTTCGCCTGGCGGGTCAATGGAGAGGTGGGGTGGCATATCCTTCCGGATGTCCATGACGCCAGCATCCTGTCGGACGAAGTCACCCATCCCGGACTGCCGAATTTTACCGGCGCCTTTATCGGCCTGGCCTGCCAGGATCTTTCGGGGCAGGCCCATCCAGCGGATTTCGCCAGCTTCGTCTATGTGGAGGAAGAATTCGGCGCTCCGGTGGACTGACGCTCCACGATCCGATGCTCCAAAATCCTCTCACGTGGAACGCGGGAACGACGGGGCCCCGCCGCGATTTCCGCGACCAGCAGGCTCAGAGCCTCCGCCGCCAATGCGCGCACCGGCTGGTGCACGGTCGTCAGCGGCGGCCACAGCGTCTGGGCGGCGGTCGTATCGTCGAACCCCACGACGGTCAGTTCCGCCGGAACGTCGAGATGGCGACGGTGCGCCACGGATACCACGGCGGCCGCCATGTCGTCATTGCTCGCGAAGATCGCCGTGGGCGGTTTGTCCGCGCCCAACAACTGCTCCGCCGCGGCGAGGCCGGACATATAGGTGAAATCGCCCTGGGCGACCTGCACCTCCACCCCGCCCCGCTCCCGAACGGCGGCGTAGAAACCGGCCATGCGTTCGGCGCTCGCCGCCTGATCGGGATTGCCAAGGATGAACCCGAGACGGCGATGCCCCTTGTCCAGCAGCAGCCCAGTCATCTGATAGGCGGCCGCCCGATCGTCGATCCGCACGCAAATCGTCTCTGGCGACTGATAGGCGCCCACCGCCGCCATGACGCAATCCCTGTTCCGCAGGACGCGGAGCAACTCCGGCGCTTCGCCCAACGGGGGCGCGAGCAGCACGCCGCTGATCCCCGAATCGATCCAGTCCTCCAGCGCGGTGCCGGACGGAGCCCGACCCCCTTCCCCCTTGAGCAGCACCAGCCGCGCGCTGCGGGCGGACGCCTCCTCGAATACCCCGGTCAGGAATTCGCTCATGAACGCGGCGCTGGGATTGGAGTAGATGACGCCGATCCTCAGTTCGCTGGACGTCACCAGGCTGCGGGCCGCAACGTTCGGGGTGTAGGAAAGCGCCTTGATCGCTTCTTCCACCACGGCGCGTGCCTGGGCGCTGACGCCCGCGCGCCCGTTGATGACGCGCGACACCGTCATGGACGACACGCCCGCCCGCGCCGCCACATCGACGATCGTCGCCCCGCGCGCCGGACGCTCCGGTCTCGCCATGTCCACCCCCAAGTCTTCGCCAAACCCGCAAATGATCTAAGCCAAGGATCGCCTTCGGCAAAGGGGCAAAGAGGCAGGTACCGGCACGGTTGGCGTCGTCGCTGGGTAGCGCGGCCGCGCTGCCGGGTGGCGAAGCCGTGCAACGCCATTGCAAGCACGCGTCATGGCCTGGTGCGCGGGCGCCATATCATTTCAAACTCATCATCATAAGGACTTTCCTCCCATGCGCCGATCGCTGTTCCCCTTCCTTGCCCTTGCCGCCATGGCCGCGCCCGCTTTGTCGCAGGACGCGGCGCCCGGGAGCAATCCCATCATCCGCGACAAGTTCACCGCCGATCCCGCGCCCATGGTCGATGGCGAACGCCTCTACCTCTATGTCGGCCATGACGAGGCACAGCGGGACGAGATGTTCAACATGAAGGAATGGCTGGTCTATTCCACCACCGACATGCGCCACTGGACCGACCATGGGCCGATCATGAAGCTGTCCGACTTCAAATGGGCGAAGAAGGATGCCTGGGCGGCGCAGGCGATCAGGAAGAACGGCCGGTACTGGTTCTACGCCGCGGTCGAGCATGATCAGACCCATCCGGGCAAGGCGATCGCCGTCGCGGTATCGGACAAACCGACGGGCCCGTTCGTCGACGCCAAGGGTTCGGCGCTCATCACCAACCAGATGACGCCCAAGGGCACGCATAGTTGGGAAGACATCGATCCTACAGTCTTCACGGACGATGATGGCACGACCTGGATCGCCTGGGGCAATCGTCAGGCCTATATCGCAAAATTGAAGTCCAACATGATCGAGTTGGACGGGCCGATCCGCGAAATCACGCCGCCCCATTTCGAGGAAGGCCCCTGGCTGCACAAGCGCGGCAAATTCTATTATCTGACCTATGCCTCCCTCGACCGGACGACGCACCGGGACGAGCGCATCTCCTATGCGACGGCAACGTCCCTTGACGGTCCATGGACCTATCGCGGCGAACTCACCGGATCGGGCAAGTACAGCTTCACCATTCATCCGGGGATCGCGCAATATAAGGGCGACTGGTATATTTTCCTGCACAACGCCTCGCTCGCGATCGGGGATCTCAACGGCGCCATCGGTCGCCGGGCCGTCACCGTGGAGCGGCTGGAATATAATCCCGACGGCACCCTGAAGCCGGTGGTGCAGACGGAGGCCGGCATCACGGCGCCCCGCGCGCAGAACTGAGCATCCCGCTCGACACATGGTGATGGTAGCGTTATCAATGCAGGACGCCGCGGGATGGTCGGCACTTCGAGGAGAGATTGATCGTGACGCACCGGACCCTGCGCCTTCTGCCCCTTTCCTCCGCGCTGCTGTTCGTTGCGCTGGCCATGCCGGGCGCCGCCGCCGCGCCCGCCCGCTTCGATCGCTTTGCCTATGAGGGAACATCGATCGAGAAGATCGCGGTCAAGCCCGGTGAGTATCGCAACCCGATCCTGACCGGCTATTATCCCGACCCATCGGTCATGCGGGTGGGCGACGACTATTATCTCGTCAACTCCTCCTTCGCCCATTATCCCGGCCTGCCGATCTTCAGGTCGAAAGATCTCGTCAACTGGACGCAAATCGGCAACGCCATCGATCGGCCGGAACAGCTCGACTTCAACGGCCGCCGCATTTCGCAGGCGGTATTCGCACCAGCCATAAGCTGGCACGACGGCACCTTCTACATCGTCAACACTTGCGTCGAATGCAGGGGCAATTTCATCATCACGGCGAAAGACCCCGCGGGCCCATGGTCCAACCCCATATGGCTGCCGTTCGAGGGAATAGACCCGTCCCTCTACTGGGAAGGGGACAAGGCCTGGATCGTCAACAACCGCGCCCCCGACGAGTCGCCTCGCTATGATGGCCATCGCGCCATCTGGATCCAGGAATATGACTGGCGCGCGGGCAAGATGGTGGGGGAAAGCACGCAGCTCATCAATGGCGGGGTCGACATCAGCCGGAAGCCGGTCTGGATCGAAGGGCCGCACATCTTCAGGAAGGACGGCTATTATTATCTGACCGCAGCCGAAGGCGGCACCAGCGTCAACCATTCGCAGGTCGTGTTCCGATCCAAGGAGCTGCGCGGCCCCTACACCGCCTATGAGGGCAATCCGATCCTCACCCAGCGCGATCTCGACCCTGACCGCCCGGACATGATCGCGGCGGCCGGCCATGCGCAGCTGGTCGAGACGCAAAAGGGCGACTGGTGGGCGACCTTCCTTGCCGTACGCCCCTATGATGCCGCCGATCACTATAATATCGGGCGCGAAACCTTCCTGCTGCCGGTGACATGGAAGGACGGCTGGCCGACCATCCTGCCCCGCGGTCAGGCTATCCCCCATGCAGGGAAAATCCCCGACCTGCCGCCGCAGCCCAGACCGGCGATCCCGACGAGCGGCGACTTCTCCTATGTCGAGGAATTCGACGGCGCGCATCTCCCCATGCAGTGGATTGGCATCCGCACCCCGCACGCACCCTTCTACCGGCTGAGCGGCGGCGCGCTGGAACTGGAGAGCGGGTCGCCGATCGGCGACCTCAACGGCGTCCCCGCTTTCATCGGGCGACGGCAGCAGCATGCCAATGCCACCTTTTCCACCACCCTGCGCTACACGCCGGTCAAGGACGGCGATCGCGCCGGGCTCGCCGCCGTGCAGAGCGATCGCAGCGACCTTTTCTTCGGCCTGACCCGCCTGGCCGGGAAGCCGGTCGTTGCACTCTACACCCGCGATGCGGCCGACGCAGACACGCTGGTCGCCGCCGCGCCAGTCTCCACGAGCAGCCCCCTGACACTCACGATCCGCATCACGGGCGGAACGATGGCGTTCGACTATGGCGTCGGCGGCAAGACCCGGACGCTGAAGCAGGGGTTCGACGCCACGCTGCTCAGCACGAAGAAGGCCGGTGGCTTCGTCGGAACGATCGTCGGCCCCTATCACTACACGCCCGCCTCATGAGGAAGCGCACCATGCTCCGCCCCGTTGCCGTCGCATTGGCCGCCAGCCTCGCCGCCGCCGCGCCCGCGCAGGTGTGGCGCGCCGACCAGGGCGATGGCACCTATCGCAATCCCGTCCTCTTCGCCGACTATCCCGATCCCGACATCATCCGCGTCGGCGAGGATTTCTATTTCGTCTCGACGACCTTCGCCAATTCCCCGGGCGTCACGATCCTGCATTCGAAGGATCTGGTGAACTGGCGCATCGTCAGCCATGTCGTCGACCGGCTCGACGGCGACCCGCGCTATGACCTGAAGGATGGCGGGGACTATCGCCACGGTTTCTACGCCGCCAGCCTGCGTCGCCACAATAACATGTTCTACGTCGCGGTGACGCCCGTCGGGCACCGGACGCGCATCTATCGCTCGGCGTCCATCACCGGCCCCTGGACTTACAGGGAACTGGACCGCGAGGCCTTCGACCCTGCGCTGTTCATCGATGCGGACGGAACCGCCTATCTCGGCACCTCGATCGGCACTGACGGCACGGTGACGTTGCTGACCCTCAACAACGACATGAGCGCCGTCACCGCCGCGAAGGTCACCTATTACAACAAGGGCGCGGAAGGATCGAAGATCATCCGCCATAATGGCTGGTACTATCTGTTCAATGCCATTCCCGGCAAACTGGCGATGACCGTCTCACGATCCCGCAGCCTGTGGGGACCATGGGAGACAAAGCGCTCCATCGACGACAGGACAGGCGGGCATCAGGGCGCGATCGTCGATATGCCTGACGGCAGCTGGTACGGCTTCGTCATGGTGGACGCGGGCGCGATCGGCCGCATGACCAACATCAGCCCGATCTTCTGGAAGGATGACTGGCCCTGGTGGGGCACCCCCGACCGGCCCGACCAGGTGCCCGAACGATCGCCCAAGCCGATCAAGGGCCGGGGCTTCGCCGAACCAGCCTCTTCGGACGATTTCTCGTCACGCGTGCTTGGCCTGCAATGGCAGTGGAACCATAATCCCGACGACCGCAAATGGTCGCTGACGGCGCGTCCTGGCTATCTGCGCCTTCACGCCACACAAGCCGACGGTATCTGGACCGCGCGCAACACGCTGACTGAGAAGGCGCAGGGGCCAAGGATGCGCGCCGTGGCGAAGATCGACACCGCCGGCATGCGGCCGGGCGATGTTTGCGGCCTTGGCAGCTTCGGCAAATATAGCGCCCAGCTTTCGGTTGTCGGCGGCGCCAGGGGCAGGCGGTCGCTTCGCATGATGCTGACCGAGAGCATGAAGGACGGGCCCAGGACGGAGGTGCGCGTCCCCGCCCTGTCCATCCCCGGCCGCACGCTCTGGCTGCGCATCGACATGGATTTCGACAGCAGCCGGGGGCGCGTCGCCTACAGCCTCGATAACCGGAAATGGGCGGAGGCGGGCGGTGCCTTCCCGCTCGCCTTCGACTGGCGCACCGGCACGTTCCAGGGGCAGCAGATCGCGCTTTCCTGCTACAATCCCGCGCGGGCGGGCGGTTATCTCGACATTGACAGCTTCACCCTCATGCCGCTTCCGCAGGGTGCGCGGCCATGAGCTCCATCCGCCGCGCTGTAGCGCTGATCCTCTCGGCCCGTCACCGCGTGACCGGCAATTCGAACGATCCGACCGGCAGCGGCGCTTCATCATAGAGGTTGACGACCGGCGATTCCGCCCAGGCATAGCGCACACGCGTCGCCGACAGGCCATCGCCCGCCAGCATGACGCGTGCCCCCTCGACCCGGCCGGGCACGAACCGGCAGCTTCCCGCCTGCGTACCGCATAGTTCGAAGCCGATTGCCTGGCTCGCGCTGCGCAAGCGCAGCATTCCGGTCAGCCCGGTGAATTCGACCGCCGCGCCGCCGTCAGCGGTGGCCGTCACCCGCGCCGCCTGCGGCCCGATGCGCGACACCGGCTCGCCATAGGCGACGGCCCGCATCGCGCGGGCCAGGCGGCGACCGACCTCCTGCTTCTCGCCCGGATGGATATCGAACGGGTCGCCCAGATCGATGGCGGTGGCGAGGCCGCCATGCGCATCCCGCGCCATCGCCTGATATTGCACCTGCCGCATCGCCGCCCATCCGCTTTCGCCCGGCTGGGTCACCGGCCGGCCGTAAGCGGCAAGCTGGACAGCGACGAAGGCAAGGTCCGGCGCGCCAAACTGCCGCCGCCAATCCTCCATCATCGCTTTCATGCGGTCGGCATAGCCCGGCAGGTCGACATCCGATTCGCCCTGGTACCAGGCGACGCCCTTCAGCCCGATGGAACCCAGCGGCGCGATCATGCCGTTATAAAGCGTGCCGGAGCCGGTCGTGTCGCCCCATGGAACACGCGGGGCGCCCGCAGGCGAAGTCGCCGGCGCCGCATAGCGCCAACCCTGGCCCAGCGGCAGTTCCACGCCCTGCCCAAGCCCCAGTTTCATGACCTCCGCCGGGCCCGACAGCCCGCCATTGGCGTAATTGTCCTGCACATTGACGATCAGCACATTGCGCCCCGGCTTCAATATGCCGGGCGGCACGTCGAACATGCTGGGCTGCCAGCTTCGCGCGCTCATCGCCACCGGCTTGCCATTGATCCACACGCGCCCGACATCGTCCAGCAGACCCAGGGACAGCGTGGCCGCCTGCCTCGCCTGCGCTGCCGTCAGATCGATTTCACGGCGGAACCAGATCATGCCATTGTAATCCGCCAGCCTGGGAACACCCCATTCTTCCCAGGGGCCTATGCGAGGCACGTCCTGCCACGCAAGGCTGCTGTCCGGCTGCCAGGGTTCCTTGCCGGGGGTGTCGCCGGTTTCCTTGCGCCACCATTTTTCCCATTCGGCGCTCGCCGCCCGTTCTGCCGCGAAGGGGTCCCGCCCATGCAGCGACACGAGCGCGGATTGCGCCGCCTGGCCAATGACCGCCTGCGCCCGCGCGCCCATCCACGGGCTGATCCGCGAACCGCCCCAGCTGCTGGCGATGGCGCCGACCGGCACCCCTGCCGACGCCCCTGTCATCTTCCGCAATTCCCGCGCCATATAATAGCAGGCCGCCGAAAAATCAGCGACGCTGTCGGGCCCGGCCGGGCGCCAGGACGGCGCCTGCGGGAAGTCGCGCAATGGCACGTCCGCGACCGCGCGCGGCACCAGCATCAATCGCAACTGGGCGTCGGCAGAAGCGCGAATCTGGCCAACCGCATCCTGCGCGTTGCGGACCTCCAGCTCCATGTTCGACTGGCCTGAACAGAGGAAGACATCGCCCACCATCACGTCCTGCGCGACGATGCTGCCCGAAGCGGCGCGCGCCTCCAGCACCACCGGGCCAGCGGTGGCGAGGGAACCGAAGGACGCCGCGAAACGCCCTTCCCTGTCGGCGCGAACCTGACGAACCTGATCCGATAGCGTGACCGCGATGGTTTCGCCGGGATCGGATCGGCCCGTAACCGTCACCGGATGGTCACGCTGGATCACCGCATGATCGCCAAACATCGGATCGAAGCGCGGCGCTGCCAATGCCGGAACCGCACCCAGCGCTGCCAATATGGCGGTCAGGCCGGAATGGCGGATGATGTGGCGGGAAAACATGGGCCGTTGCTCCTCCCTCTGGCATGGCCCTGTGCCGGGCCGTTGCGCGCCGGGATAATCCACTTTCCTCCGGCGGCAACCGTTTTTGTTATCGCTACCCAAAGGCTGTTCTATTTCGTCGTTCCGAAAGCAAGATGGGTGGAGAAGAAGGGGAGCACATCGTCCTGAAAGCGCTGCGTTATCCTGTTGCCATGGTCGCCGTCATAGATCTGGAAGCTGTTGGCAATGCCGTAGCGGTCGAGCGCTTCATGCAGCGTCTGCGTATCATCCTTCAGGCTATCCTTGTCCCCCACGTCGATGGCGATGGCCCGGTAGCGGTGCAGATTGCCGACATATTGGTCGACAAAGGCAAGCGGCGCGTTGGCCGCCCAGCGAGCCAGGACCTGCGGCTGCATCTGGCCGTCCTTGATCGGCAGGTCCAGATAGAGTGGCGGATTTTTGGGGTTGGGAGACCAGGCGGCAGCAGCCGCGAGTTGCGCCCGGAGGAAGAAAGGCAGGCCAGCCGAATCGGCGGGGGCCTTCAGCGCCTCCAGCGTCTTCATCGCTGCCGCGTCCATCTGCCCGGCGGGGCGCGCCGACATGCAACAGGGGCTCATGATGTAAAGGGCGCCGAACATGTCCGCATGCTTCATGCCGATGCGGCTGGCGCCATAGCCGCCCATGCTGTGCCCCATCAGGCCGCGACTTTCCCGCCGGGCGATCGTGCGATAATGGGCGTCGATATAGCGGATCAGGTCACGCGCGATGAAGGTTTCGAAGTCGCCCGTGGTCACCGAAGATGAATACATCGACCCGTTATGCGCAGTCTTCGAATCGGGAAAAACGACGATCATCTCCCTGGCGCCCTTCGCAAAGGCATTTTGCGCAGTCGTGGGGACGTTGAGATCCTTCGTCCATTGTTCGGCGCTCAGGGTATAACCGTGCAGCGCATAGATGACGGGATAGCGCCTGGCCGGTTCGCGGCCATAGCTGGGCGGCAACAGGACCAGGACATCGCGATCGGCGGCGTCTCCTTCCAGATTGCCCTGGATGGTCGGCGCATGCACCTTGATGCGCTCGATGGTCGCGGCTTTCGCGCCTGCTGCGGCCGCGGGTCCGTCCGTCGCCGGCTGCGCCTTGCCGGGCGCGGCGCCCATCGCCAGTGCCGACCCGATCAACGCCGCCATGATCCTGTTCTTCATACCGTCCCCTCTTCTTCCTTTGATTTGTCGTTCCGGCTCAGCCGCCGCGCAGCAGTCGCATGACCAATGTTCGGATGCGGCCGTAATTGCCCTGCGCCAGCGGACCCAGGACGCCATGCCGTTCATCCGGCAGATGCGCCAGCGGATGCCCGTTCGGGCGAAAGACATAATGGTCGAAATAGGCCCGCCACGCGGCGCGTTCAGGCGCGGGCCGCTCGGCAATTGCGATCATCGCGAGCAGCATCGCCGTATAGGGCGCGTCAGGCCCTGCCGCGAACCCATCCCACCAATAATTGGCGAGGATGTTGACGTTATCCATGGCCTCGACCTGATGCCACCAGAGCTTGGGCAGGTAGAGAGCGTCCCCCGGAAGGAGGTCGACCACCAGCGCCCTTGCCTGCGCGGCAGCGAAACGGGGATAGGTCGTCGCCGCATCGGCTTTGCCCGCCGCCATGGAAACGGGCTGACCGGACAGCGTATGATCCACCGGCCCGACATAAAGATCACCGATCGCATCCGGCGGATAGAGGGTGAAGCGCCGTCGCCCCGCCACCACGCAGGCGAGATTGTCATAACCGTCATAATGACAGGCAATCGTCGATCGATTGCCGATCCACAGGCGCGGATGGACCCCTGCACTCACCAGTCCGCAGGGATTTTCCTCCGCGAAACCGGGAAAATAGGCATCTGCCGGCAGCGACCCCAGATAGGCGGTTTCCGCGCCGCTCTCCGCATTGGCTGCGATCCGGCCCAGCGCGTCGCCGACGCTGGCCGTTTCCCGCCTGAAATTATAGCCGCCCGGCCCCGTGCCATAATGATAACGTCCACTCAGCTCGGCGCCGGCAGTGAAATATTCCGCGCTCAGTCCGGCCGCGAAACGGGCGATGTGCGACAGTGCCGACGCGGCGCTTTGCCTGCCTGCCGCCACCGCCGGCCAGTCGCTGAACCCCTGCCGGATCACTGCGGGCCGGCACAGTGCGGCGAGCGAGCGCAGGTCATCCGCGGTCGCCATGTCCGCTGCCGCAAGCTCCACCATTGGCCCGGAGCCGCCCATGGTCAGGCCGGCACCGCCAGCCGTTCATTGCGCCGGCGCGCCATCAGCGCGATATGCCGGAGCGAGCCGGTCATTGCATAAGCGCTTTGCATATGGCCAGCGCGGAACAGCCTGAGCACCGTCGCGTCGTCCAGATCGCCGAGCGCGTCGAGGCTGATGGTATAGAGGCCGTCGAGTCGCAGCCGATCCCCGTCGTCGAAGCTGAGCGAGATGTCGATCGGCTCTATCAGCCGATGCTCCAGCATGGCCGCGATGAAGGCATCGGTCGCCTCGGCCCCCGCCATAAGGCGCCCCAGCGCGTTCTGAACAGCCTTGAGCGATGCCGTCGGCGCGCCCTGCGCGTCGAACAGCGATTCGCCGTCCCACTCGCCAAAACGGCTGTGCGTCGCGTCGAAGGCGATACTCTCCCCCATCGCGAAGAAGCCTGCGCGATCCGCCTCCAGCGGCCGGAACGCCGGGCGCCCGTCCGGCGAATCGATCAGGCATTCTCCCTTCCTGAAACCCATGAGCGCGCCGACATAGAATGCGCCGGTATCCGCATGCTTGGAAAAAAGCAGCGGACAGGCAATGGCGGCGGCCGGAAATTCGCTGATCACGATACGGACGAAGGGATCAGCCTCCCGATATGCCGGTCGCATCCGCAACGCCGCGTGAAGCTCGCTGTTCAGCAGTTCCACCTTGTCCATATCCTCACCCTCCCGATTCGCCGCCATTTGACTTGCCTTCTCGGCCAGCTTCAGGCGCATGCGGAGACTGCATCCTGGCGTATAATGATTACACCTACAATTCCGCTTGATCACGCTTTTAGATAGCGCTAACATTTTCCCACAGAAAAAAGAAGAGAAGGGTGAGGATGATCAAAACCGCTTAAAAAGAGCGGCGCAAATCACCCCGATCAAGAAAACATGATCGCCGCAGCAATAGTGCAGCGGCGTTCGGGCGAGATATTGTCTGAACAAGGGGAGGATCATGACGCATAGAATGAACAAAGCACAGTCGGGGCGTGGCCGGGCCGCGCTTGCTGCCACGGCAAGCCTGCTGGTCCTGGCCATTGCGACGCCGGTCCATGCGCAGGAGACGGCGAAGGATGCTGCCGCCCCTTCGGCGAGCGATGCGGACATCATAGTCACGGGCATTCGCGGGTCGCTGCAGCGCAATCTTGATATCAAACGCGAATCATCCGGCGTCGTCGATGTCATTTCTGCCGAAGATATCGGAAAATTCCCGGACTCGAACGTTGCGGCTTCATTACAGAGACTGCCCGGCGTGTCGATCCAGCGCAATGGATCGCGCGGTGAACCGCAGGGAATAACGGTACGCGGCTTTGGTGGCGACTTCAATGAAACGCTAGTGGATGGACGACGTCTTTCCACTGCATCAGGCGGTCGTTCGGTGGACTTCACCACCGTTGGCGCCGACTTTGTCGGACAACTCGCGGTCTACAAGACGCCGGAAGTTTCGTTGTCGAGCAGTTCAATCGGCGCGACGCTGAACATTTCCTACCCCAAGCCGTTCGACAAGCCCGGCACCCATGTGGCGCTGAGCGCCGCCGGATCGATCCAGGATGATGCCGGAAAGATCGTCCCCACCGTGGGCGGCCTGTTCAGCACGACCTTCGCCGACGACACGATGGGCATATTGGTGGACGCCATCTACACCCGTCGCGACACGCAGACGAACCGCGTCTATGTGTCGGGCTGGCAGGGCGGCCGCTATGCGCCGTGCCAGATCGCGGGCAGCACCGCGGCGGCATGTTCGCCCACCTCCGACCCCACCTCCACTGCCTGGGCGACGCCGACCAACAGGCAGAATGTGGTCGGCTGGTACCAGCAGCAATATGGCGCGGACCAGCGTTATACCAAGGATGAGCGCCTCGACGGCCGGATCGCCTTCCAATGGCAGCCGTCCGATGATGTCGTGCTGACGATCGACGACAATTATTCGCGCCAGAAGGTGGTGACCGACATTGCCGGTTTCGGCATCTGGTTCAACCAGGGCGATCTGCGCAATGTCGAACTGGACAGTAACGGCACCACGGTCAACTTCCTCCAGGCAGGCTCGCCCACGGACTTTACCGCCGGGACCGACAAGAACATCCTGGAAACCAACCAGGTCGGCGGCAACATTAAATGGGAAGCGACCGAGAATCTGACGATCGATGCCGACGCCAGCTATTCCAAGAGCCGGCTCAACCCGGATGGGCAGGTCAGCAGCGAGAATGGCGACATCGGCTATGGCGGCCTGCTCGGCACCTCGCTGGGCGTCCGCGTCACCGGCAACAGCAGCAATTCCTTCCCGGAACTGACGACCTACGGCCCGGCGGGGGATCAGGCACGCTGGACCGACCAGTCGATCATCGGTTCGCATGTGACCGTCCGCCAGGCGCAGAAGAACAGCGACACCATCAAGCAGTTCCGGCTGGGCGCGACCTGGAAGCAGGACGACCTCACCATCAAGCTGGGCGGTCGCTATATGGAGGATCGGTTCACCCTCCAGAACAGCAACACTTTCGCCAATAATTTCTGGCAGGCCTATGCCGGTTACGGCACGCCTTCCGGCCGCACCAGCGGCGTGCCGATCCCGGCGAGCCTGATCCAGGGCACGATCAGCACGAAAGGCTGGATCCCGGGCTTCTCCGGCTCGCTTCCGCCGGTCCTGCTCAATTATGATGCGCGCGCTTACCAGCAATATCTGGAAGGGCTCTGGACCGGGCCGAACACCCCCGGATATAATAGCGGCTGTTGCACGGGCTTTAACGGTACATTTGATCTCGCCCTCGACCCGGGCAGCGTCCAGGATATCAAGGAAAAGAGCTGGTCTGCCTGGATCAGCGTAAACTTCAATACCGAAGTGGCCGGCATGCCCTTCCACTTCAACGCGGGCGCACGCGAGGAGATCACCAGCCTGGTATCGTCCGGCATCGGCCGCTTGCCGGTATCGATCACGGGCAGCGCGGCGGACCCCACGCTGCTGACCGTCGCCTTCTCTCCGAACCAGGCGGTTACGGAGCGCAACAAATATTCCTACTTCCTGCCCGCCCTGGACATGAAGCTGGAACTGACGAACAATCTGCACCTGCGGTTTGATGCGTCGCGCACCATGACCCGGCCCCGTCTCGATTATCTCGGGCCGGTCCTGAACGTCGGCGCCGGCCAACGCGTGGGCGCACTGGGCGCGACGGGCAATAATCCCTTCCTCAAGCCCTATCTGGCCGATAATTTCGACCTTGGGATGGAATGGTATTACCAGCGCAACTCCTACGCGGCGGTCAACCTGTTCCTGAAGAATGTGTCGAACTTCATCGTCGCGGGCACCCAGCGCCAGACCATCAACAATGTCATCGATCCAACGACCGGCCAGCCGGCAATATTCACCGTGTCGCAGCGCGTGAATGGACCCAATGCGACGGTCAAGGGCATCGAACTGGCATGGCAGCATGTGTTCGGCGACAGCGGCTTTGGTTTCAACGCCAACGCCACCTTCGTGGAGACCAACAAGCCCTACGATCGGACCGACCTGTCGCAGAGCGGCTTTGCCGTGACGGGCCTCGCTAATTCTGCGAACCTCGTCGCCTTTTACGACAAGAACGGCTTCGAATTCCGGACTGCCGTGAACTGGCGCGACAAATATCTGCTCCAATTCGGCCAGGCGCAGAACAATTCGGCCTTCGGTGCGGAACCGACCTTCGTCAATTCCGCGCTTCAGATCGATCTCAGCACCAATATCCGGTTGACCGACCAGTTCAGCGTCTTTGGCGAAGCGCTGAACATCACGAACGAAACCTACAGCACTCATGGCCGCTTCAGCAATCAATTGCTTGACGTCTATGGCTATGGCCGGCGGTTCACCGCGGGCGTTCGCTATCGCTTCTGAACTATCTCGCCCTGGAGGGGATGTCGGTTGACATCCCCTCCCTTTTCACGGGTAATTTCGATATGGTCCATCCGGTCCGCAACATCGTGATCGTCGGCGGCGGCACCGCCGGCTGGTTGACGGCAGGCGTGATCGCTGCCCGCCATCGCAGCCGCATCGGCCGCGGATTCAGCGTCACACTGGTGGAATCCCCCAATGTCCCCATCATCGGCGTGGGCGAAGGGACATGGCCGACACTGCGCGCGACCCTGTCGCGCATGGGGATTTCCGAAACCGACCTGTTCCGCGAATGCGATGCCGCGTTCAAGCAGGGCGCGCGCTTCGCCCGCTGGACGACGGGAACGCCAGACGACGGCTATTACCACCCCCTGATGCTGCCCCAGAATTTCGGGCAGGTGAACCTTGCGCCCCATTGGCTGGCGAGCGAGGGGGACGAAAGTTTCTGCGACAGCGTCTGTTCGCAGGGCCGCATCTGCGACGACGGCCTGGCGCCCAAGACGATCGCCACCGCCGAATATGATGCGCTGGCCAACTATGCCTATCATCTGGACGCCGGCAAGTTCGCCCCCTTCCTGCAACGCCATTGCTGCGAGAAGCTGGGCGTGCGTCATGTCCTGGCCGATGTGGAGCAGCTGTTGATGAAGGAAGATGGCGACATTCGCGCCATCCGCACCATTCAGGCCGGCGAGATCGAGGGAGACCTGTTCGTCGACTGCACCGGATTCAAGGCACTGCTGATCGAGGGCGCGATGAAGGTGCCGTTCAGGGACTGCGGGGACGTGCTGTTCTGCGATACCGCGCTTGCGATGCAGGTGCCCTATGAACGACCCGACAGTGCCATGGCGTCGCACACCATTTCGACGGCGCAGAGCGCGGGATGGATCTGGGACATCGGCCTGCCGACGCGGCGCGGCGTCGGCCATGTTTATTCCAGCAGCCATATTTCGGAGGATGAGGCGGAACGGGAACTGCGTGCCTATATCGGTCCGCTTGCCGACGGGCTGACCGCGCGGAAGATCGCGATCCGATCCGGCCATCGCGAAACCTTCTGGAAGGGCAATTGCGTCGCCGTCGGGCTGGCGGCCGGTTTCCTCGAACCGCTGGAAGCATCCGCCATCGTCCTGATCGAATTGTCGGCCAAGATCATCGCCGAACAGATGCCCGCCTGTCGCGAGGTGATGGACATCGTCGCTGCCCGCTTCAATGCCACGACCCATTATCGCTGGGGCAGGATCATTGATTTCCTGAAGTTGCATTATGTGTTGACCAAGCGAACCGACAGCGAGTTCTGGCGCGACAATGTCCGTGATGAAAGCATTCCTGATCGGCTGAAGGAGTTGATGCTGCTATGGCGCTATCAGTCGCCCTGGTTCCTTGACGAGTTCGACCGGGTTGAGGAAATATTCCCCGCGGCGAGTTATCAATATGTACTCTACGGCATGGGCTTCCGCACGGAGGTGGACGAGCCTGCACTGGCGCGCGATGCTCATCTCGCAGAACGCGCGCGGCGCGAAAACGCGGCCATGACAGCAAAGCTGCTCGCCGGCCTGCCGCCTCATCGCGACCTGATCAACAAGATCGTGAGCCATGGGTTGCAGCCCGTCTGACCTGCAGGCCTGGTGATCGAAGATCGTCGACGGTGCCGGATAATTTGTCAGAGAAGATTGCGTTCACAAAATGGTAGCGCTATCTTGGTAGTTATAACAGAGAGGATCAGCATGCCCAAGATGTTGCGCGCAGCAGAGCGATTTCCAGCCGATCGGGCCTGGTCGCAGGTCAGGACATTTGCGCAGGCCGCGAATCGGGAGCGGCAATCTGGTTCAAGAAGATCGAAACCTGCCCTGGAAGTGCTGCCGCTCGCCGTCCTCTTGCTCACCGCCGGGTGCCAGCAGTCGCAGCCGGCGAACGAAGCCCAGCCAAAGACTGAGGCCCAGCCAAAGACTGAGGCGAAGCGCGACGCGTCCGAATATCTGTCCCAGCCTCTCGTCAAGGACATCTACACCGCCGATCCATCTGCCCATGTGTGGAACGGGAAGATCTATGTCTATCCCAGCCACGACATTGACGGGCCGACGCCGGAGGATGACCTAGGCAGCCATTTCGAGATGCGCGACTATCGCATCCTGTCGATGGACAAGATCGGCGGCCTCGTGACCGTCGGTCCCGTGGCGCTGGACGTCAAGGACGTGCCCTGGGCCGACAAGCAGATGTGGGCGCCGGACGCGGCGTACAGGAACGGCACCTATTATCTCTACTTCCCGGCCAAGGACAAGGCAGGCGCCTTCCGCATCGGCGTCGCCACTGCCAAGAACCCGATGGGCCCGTTCAAGGCGCAGCCGCAGCCGATCAAGGGCAGCTATTCGATCGATCCCGCCGTCTTCACGGACGATGACGGTTCGAGCTACATCTATTTCGGCGGCATCTGGGGCGGGCAGCTTCAGCGCAATGTCGGCGGCACATATGATCCGGACGGTTCGAAGACCGACCTGGGCCAGGACAACAAGCCCGCGCTGGCGCCACGCGTCGCGAAACTGACCGGCGACATGCTGGAATTCAGCGAAGCGCCCCGCGCGATCCAGATCCTGGACGACAGGGGCAAGCCGCTGCAGGGCGGCGACCATGACCGCCGCTTCTTCGAGGCGTCGTGGATGCACAAATATAAGGGCAAATATTATTTCAGCTATTCGACCGGCGACACCCATTATCTGGTCTATGCCGTCGGCGATTCCCCTTATGGCCCCTTCACCTACAAGGGCCGTATCCTGGACCCGGTGGAAGGCTGGACCACCCACCATTCCATCGTCGAATGGAACGGGAAATGGTGGCTGTTCTACGCCGACAGCCAGTTGTCGGGCCAGACCCGCCTGCGCAACGTGAAGGTGACCGAACTGCATTATAACCCCGACGGCACGATCCGGACGATCAATCCCTTCGTCGCCAAGGGCGCGAAGGGCGCCGCCGCCCAATGAGCGCGCCGGGCGCGGTGGAAGTGCCATCCCCCGCGCCCACCTGTTTGACTGAAAGCGACGGGCGATGCCGAAAACGGCGCGCTCATGGGGAAATGATCATGAAGACCGCACTCGCCCTTTGCGCGGCCGGCGCCTTATCGTGCCTTGCCACATCCCCCATGGCCCATGCCCAGGCCAGCGACATTCGGGCAGAGGCCGACAGCAAGGCGCGGGCGATTGTCGACAAGCTGACGCTGGACGAGAAGGTCGCGCAGCTTCTGAACGTCGCGCCTGCCATTCCGCGGCTCGGCATACCCGCCTATAACTGGTGGACCGAATCCCTGCACGGGGCGATCGGTGCGGTGCCCACGACCAATTTCCCGGAGCCGATCGGCCTCGCCGCTACCTTCGACGCGCCGCTGATCCATCAGGTCGCCTCCACCATCGGGACAGAGGTCCGCGCGCTGCACACTTTAGGGCGGCAGACCGGACATCTCGGACGGATCGGCACCGGCCTCGACAGCTGGTCGCCCAACATCAACATCTTCCGCGATCCGCGCTGGGGTCGGGGTCAGGAAACCTATGGCGAAGATCCCTATCTGACAGCGCGGATCGGCGTCGCCTTTATCCAGGGCATGCAGGGGGACAATCCGGACCTGCCACTCGTGGTTGCGACGCCCAAGCATTTCGCGGTCCATAGCGGCCCGGAACCCAGCCGCCACACCGACAATATCTTCGCCACGCCGCACGATCTGGAGGATACATATCTGCCCGCCTTCCGCGCCGCCATTGTCGAGGGCAAGGCCGGGTCGATCATGTGCGCGTACAACCGCGTCGACGGGCAACCGGCCTGCGGCAGCCATATGCTGCTTCAGGATTATCTGCGCGGCGCCTGGGGCTTCAACGGCTATGTCGTGTCCGACTGCGACGCCGTGGTGGATATTTACGAGCATCACAAATATGCGCCCGACGCCGCCACCGGCGTCGCCGTTGCCCTGCGATACGGGGTCGACAGCGAATGCAACAACGCGACGCTGGGCGGGCGCACCGACCTGGGCGATCGATACAAGGAATCGCTGGCGCGGGGCCATATCGGCATGGCCGACATCGACACCGCCCTCGTCCGGCTCTTTTCCGCGCGATACCGCAATGGCGACCTGCCGGGCCTGTCGTCCCGCCAGCCCGACGCGACCCCGCCGAGCGCCATCGGCACGCCCGATCACCAGGCGCTGGCGTTGCGCGCGGCGGAAAAGAGCATCGTGTTGCTCAAGAATGACGGCGTCTTGCCGTTCAAGCCCGGCACGAAGATCGCGCTGGCCGGACCTTTGGCGGATGCGACCCGCGTGCTGCGCGGCAATTATTCCTCCGCCCGCAGCGCGCCGCCCATTTCCGTTGCCGAAGGCCTGAAGCGGGTCATGGGCGGGGATGCCGTGACCGTGATCCCCTTCAGCCCGTCCATCACCGACGGCGACCTCGTTCCGGGCACCGTGCTGCTGACGCCGGATGGCAAGCCGGGCATAAAGGCCGAATATTTCAACGCCACGGGCAAGGACCAGTTTGCAACCCGTCCGGTGCTGACGCGGATCGAGACCAGCATCGTGTCGCGGGCGAGCGAGTTCAGGCAGGTATCGGAAAAGCATCGGGTCCGCTGGAGCGGCTATCTGGTTGCGCCCGAAACCGGCGTTTATCGGCTGGCCCTGACCGGCGTGAAGGGCGACGTTTCGCTGAACGGCAGAGCCGTCGTCTCGGCCAGCGAATATTCGCGCTGGGCAGAACCGCTCAAGCTGGTCGACGTGCGGATGACCAGGGGCCAGCGCTACGCCATCCACCTGCGGGGAGAGAGCGGCGTCGCCGCCAGCCCGGCCATCTTCTGGAAGCGCGTCACTAACGATGTTGACCGTGACCTGACCAACGGCGCGAAGGATGCGGACGTCGTGGTCGCGGTGGTCGGTCTGACCTCCGACCTGGAGGGCGAGGAAATGCCCATCAAGGTCGACGGTTTCGACGGCGGCGACAAGACGACGCTGGACCTGCCCGCCGACCAGCGCGCTTTTCTGGAAAAGGCCAAGGCGCTTGGCAAGCCGCTGGTCATCGTCGCCATGAATGGCAGCGCCATCGACCTGTCCTGGGCGAAGGACAATGCCGCCGCCATCGTCGAGGCCTGGTATCCGGGCCAGTCTGGCGGGCTGGCGATCGGCAATGTCCTGTCGGGCAGGGTTGATCCGGGCGGCCGGCTGCCCGTCACCTTCTACAGAAGCGTGAATGACCTTCCGCCCTTTGGCGACTATGGGATGGAGGGACGCACTTATCGCTATTTCAGGGGGAAGCCCGTCTATCCCTTCGGCCACGGCCTCAGCTACACCAGCTTCCGCTACGCGCCGCTGGCGGTCGAACCGGTGAACGGTTCGGTCGAGAATGGACTGCATGTGCGCACCGCCATTACGAACACGGGCGCGCGGGCCGGCGACGACGTGGCGCAGCTCTACATCACGCCGCCCCGCTTCGAGGGCGCGCCGCGCCTTGCCCTGCGGGGCTTCCAGCGCGTGACGCTGAAGCCCGGCGAGACCAGGAATGTGGAATTCACCTTGAGCCCCCGGGATCTCAGTTTCGTCACCATGGCGGGCGAGCGCGGGCTGATACCGGGCGACTATGGCCTGAGCGTCGGCAGCGGCCAGCCGGACGAGGGCGTGCAGGGCCAACAGGCCCGCTACACCATCACCAAAATGATCCCCCTGCCCAAATAGGTTTCACCCATTCCGCCGCCAATTTCCCAAGAGGACGACCATGATCAAGACCCTGCGCCGCAAGACTGCCGCGTTGCTCCTGTGCGCCAGCGCGTTGGCAGCGACGACCGCCAGCGCCGATACCAACGGCACGCCGACCACCGCCACCGTCCATGCCGACCGGCCCGGTCCGGTCTATGACCGCCGCATCTTCACGCAATTTGCCGAACATCTGGGGCATGGCATCTATGGCGGCCTGTGGGTGGGCAATGATCGGTCGATCCCCAATACCAACGGCTTCCGCAATGACGTGGTGGCCGCGCTGCGCAACCTTTCCGTCCCGGTGATCCGCTGGCCGGGCGGCTGCTTCGCGGACGAATATCACTGGCGGGAAGGCATCGGCCCCAGGGCAAAGCGCCCGATCAAGGTCAACACCAATTGGGGCGGCGTGACCGAGCCCAATAGCGTGGGCACGCATGAATATTTCGAGCTGCTGCGGCAAGTGGGCGCGGAAGCCTATATTTCCGGCAATGTCGGCAACGGCACACCGCAGGAAATGGCGGAGTGGGTCGAATATATCACCGCGCCCGCCGGCAGCCTGGCCGATGAGCGCGCGAAGAATGGACATAAGGAACCCTGGGCGCTGCCCGCCTTCGGCATCGGCAACGAGCTTTGGGGATGCGGCGGCAATATGCGTGCCGAATATGCAGCCGACGTGACGAAGCGCTATTCGACCTTCCTGAAGGTTCCTGCTGGCAAGGCAATGGTGCGGATCGCGTCGGGCGCGAATGGCGGCGACTATAACTGGACCGAAGTGATGATGCGCGATGCCGCCAAGCAACTGGACGCGCTCTCCCTCCATTATTACACGCTGCCGCAGGGTGGCTGGCCGCCCAAGGCCGACCCGGTCAATTTCGACGAGACCGCATGGGCCGACACGCTGGCCGCCACCTGGAAGATGGACGAGCTTATCACCGGCCACAGCAGGGTGATGGACAAATATGATCCGCAGAAGCGCATCTTCCTGGCGGTGGACGAATGGGGCACCTGGTATGCGCCCGATCCCGGTACCAATCCCGGCTTCCTGCGACAGCAGAACACGCTGCGCGACGCGCTGGTCGCTTCGGTCAACCTGGACATATTCGCCAGGCATGCCGACCGGGTGCGGATGACGGCCATCGCCCAGATGGTGAACGTGCTCCAGGCGATGATCCTGACCGAGGGCAGGAAGATGGTGCTGACGCCCACCTATCATGTCTTCGAGATGTACAAGCCCTGGCAGGACGCGACGGTGCTGCCGATCGACATCGACACGCCCTGGTACAACAAGGACAGGTTCGTCATGCCGGCAGTCAGCGGATCGGCGGTGCGGGCACGGGACGGCAAGGTGCATGTCGCCCTGTCGAACCTCGACCCCAACCAAGCCAACACGGTGACGGTGAAGCTGGACGGGCTGAACGCCGCGAACGTCTCAGGCCGCGTCCTGACCGCCCCGGCCATCAATTCGCACAACAGCTTCGACGCGCCGGAGGTGGTGAAGCCCGCGGCCTTTGCAGGTGCGCAGATCAGTGGCGGCGCGCTGACGGTGACGTTGCCGCCCAAGTCGGTGGTTGTGCTGGACCTGCAATGAGAATGGATGATCAGAGGAGGATGACATGATGCTTCTATCTGCCGGCGACGCATTGCGGCGCCCCTTCCGTTTCCCGGCGGCATGCGCCCTCGCCTTCGGCATCGCCGCATGCGCCCTTGCTACTCCGTCACCGGGGCAGGCACAGGACGACAGGATGACGCCCATTGCCGCCCCTGCCCAGCCCGACGCGATCGAACTGGGCACCGGCGCGCTTCCCGGCGCCACGGCAAAGGAAAGCTGGCACCGCCAATATGGCAGCCGATTTGCGCGCAATGTCACGGTGGCGACATTGACGCCCTTCCTTCCCGATCCGGCCAAGGCGTCGGGCGCGGCGGTGGTCGTGGCGCCGGGCGGCGGCTTCCGCACGCTTTCCATGGACAATGAGGGCTATGACGTCGCGCGAGCGCTGGCCGCCAGGGGCGTTGCGGCCTTCGTGCTCAAATATCGGCTGCGCCCGACACCGGCCGACATGGCTGGTTTCGAACGGTCGATGCAGGAAATGTTCTCTGGCGCGGCCAGGACGCCGCTGCCCGCTCCCGCCTCCGCGGCGACCGACCTTGCTCCGCAACTGGCGGATTCCACGGCGGCCTTTCGGCTGATCCGCGCCCGCGCGTCGCAGTGGCATGTCGATCCTGACCGGATCGGCATGATCGGCTTTTCCGCCGGGGCGATGCTGACCATGGCGACGACGCTGTCGACCACGGAGGCGAAACCCGCCTTCATCGGCAACATCTACGGCCCGCTGGGCAGCATGACCGTGCCCCAGGACGCGCCGCCGATGTTCGCGGCCATCGCCGCCGACGATCCGCTGTTCGGCAATCGCGACTTCAAGCTGATCGACGACTGGCGTGCAGCGCGTCGCCCCGTGGAATTTCACCTGTACGAAAAGGGCGGCCATGGCTTCGGCATGTATCCGAAGGCGACCACCAGCACCGGCTGGTTCGACGCCTTCGTGCGGTGGATCGACATGCACGGAATGCTCAAGCGGACGCGGTAAAATCGGGATGGAGGGGTTGATCTGATGCGGCCGGATCGCCCCTTTTCCTATCCTGAAATGACTTCTTGCAAAGGGATCAGAAAGCGTTTCTGTGCATCAGAATCTGGATGGTGCCGAAAAGGATCACGATGTCGCGCATCAGGCTCCAGCCATTCATATATTCAAGGTCGGCCTCAACCCGCCGTAAAATATCCGCCCGGGTTTCCGTTGCACCCCTGAATCCGCGAATCTGCGCGAGACCAGTGATTCCGGGTTTCAACGCATGCCGCTTCCAATATTGGTGGTCGATGCGCCAGAACAATATGTCCTCCGCAGTAGATCCAATGGCATGAGGTCTTGGCCCGACAAGACTCATCTCCCCCAGAAGGACATTGATGAGCTGCGGCAATTCATCGATGCTGGTCCGGCGAATGATCCGGCCGACCCGCGTGGTCCTGTCGTCAGTGCGGCTGGCCGACCGGACGCCGTCCAGGTCGCATCGCTCCGCCTCCATGCTGCGGAACTTCAGGATGCTGAACAAGGTGTTGCCCCGCCCGATCCGCTGCTGGCGGAAAAAGACCGGACCGGGCGAATCCAGCTTGATCGCAATGGCGACGGCAATCATCAGCGGCAACAATCCGATCAGCAAGGGCACCGTGACGATCAGGTCCAACAGTCGCTTCGTCGCCCGGTTCGCCAGGTTCAACGGCCCGCGCGCGACTACCAATGTAGCCATGTCCTGCCAGCGCCCGACCGTCAGCGGCGCCATGGATTCGACTTCGGGAGAAATGATCTCGCCCAATATATTTCCGCCCTTCAGCATCTGCGCCCAGACCACACGCCGATCAGCTGGACAGGCGACGACCACCCGATCGTGATCGCGCAGCAGCATACCCAGTCTGTGCAGCATATAGGGGTCGTCCAGATCAGCGCGAAGGCCGATGGCCTGGGCGTCGATCAATGCCAACCGGCCTGGATCCTCGGGGATCGGGCAATCGTCCACGATCAACAACTCGGCAAACAGCCGATCCCCGAAATGACGTTCGATAAGACGGCTCAGCAGCAACCGTTGCGCAAGCAGCAGCCCGCCCGCACAGCTCAACCCGGCCAGCACTGCGGTGCGTGAGAAGGTCGAGGTGGATTTCACCGCGAACAGCAGGAGGAAGAAGATCAGCACCATGCCGGCGAAGGCCCTTCCGGCATTGCGGCAACTGGTCGTCGCGTTGGTAAGGCTGCGGGGGTCATAGGCCTGATTGTGGAAGGCGATGATGAGATAGGCCATGAGCAGCGCCGCGACGGAAGCGCCGCTATCGCGAAGCCCGACATCCAAGGGCGCAAGCGCCAGTCCAACGCTCAGTCCGCATGTCAACGCCACCATGTCCCACAGGGCAAGTGCAAGGCAAAGCCCGATCCGCACCGCGCGATGCGCCGTGGCAGGACCCCGTCCGCCGGCTGGACGGGTCGCCATCGCCAGGTCAATTCTCGACATGCACACCTCATTTTGCGCGCTCGGAGGGCTCTCCGCGCCATGGCACGCATTCGATCGAAACGCAGTTGTCGCAGAATATCCGTTCCTGCAACCGATCCTTGCCCCCTCCAAATCAGACATATTATCGCTTTACGTACAATCCGGAAGAATACAGAGGGGTGGACGGGTCGTCCCGATATCCATGGGTGCGTATTCCTGCGTAGATGACAGGTGATCACTTTCATCTATATTTTGTCTGAAAACAGCTTCGCGACGCATCCCGAAGAGCTGCGATTGGATGATGGAGCAGGATGGCAATGATTATCGCGATGGCAGTCCTCTCCGGGATATGGGTTCATGGTTCCTGCAATCTGTGGCGATTGCAGAACAAGTCGCGGAACATTGTGAAGGTTGGATGGCGCGATCGGCTCTTCGCGATCATATGGTTGCCGGTATCGCTTTATCTTCTGGTCATTTCGCTGCCCTATCTCACCTGGGATCTGATCAGGCGAAAGCGGAGAGGACGTTCATGGCGCCGGTCGGCTCACGCCAAACGGGCCTCGCTGCGGCTGGTGAAATCGTCTGTCCAGCTGGACGGAAAAAGCAGGCAAACCAGCCTGCCGCATGCCCCCAATGGCGGATCGCAATTGCAGGTCGTCAGGAACGGGGCAGCGCCCGACGATGCCCTGTTCACGATTAGATTGCCAGCAGGACGACCGCGCTGAACTTCCAGAACAAGGAGGAAAAGGCATCGTCGCGCCATGGAACGGAGGACGAAGGCTCGGCATCCAGGCGCGACAGAGCGGTTCGACCGAAAACATTGCCGGTCGAACCGCTCTTATGACTCATTCATCCGAAGTGGCGGCCGAACGCGATGCATTTTCAAGAAACTGCCTCTTCAGCGCAGAAAACCTACAGGTCGCAAATCGCCAGTCTTCTCAACAATCCAACTGCCCGCCGATCCCTGCGGCAAAGGCCACGCGCAACGCATCGGACAGGCTTCGCGTCTCCAGTTTGGACATCAGATTGGCGCGGTGTATTTCCACGGTACGTGGGCTGATCCCCAATTGCAGCGCGATATGCTTGTTCGGCAGGCCCATGGTCAGGCCCGACAGCACGTCGCGCTCCCGGGGCGTGAGCTTTTCCACCATGGCCCCGGCGCGTATCGCCCGCTGACGGCGCGCACCGCTATCCTGGAACAGCGTCCAGCAATTTTCCACCGCGCGCAGCAGCGTTTCCCGCTCGAACGGCTTCACCAGGAAATCGACCGCGCCCATCTTCATCGCCGTCACGGTGGAGGCAATGTCACCGTGGCCGGTCAGCATGATGATTGGGAAATAGAGTTCCGCCTCGTTCAGACGCCGCTGCACCTCTATCCCGTCCATTTCCGGCATGCGCAGATCCATGATCACGCAACCCGTCGGCTCATTCGCGGCCGCAGCCAGAAAATGCGTGCCGCGCTGCCAGGTACGGACCGTATAGCCCTCCAGCTCCAGCAGGAAGGCCGTTGCGGCGCGAACGGAATCTTCGTCATCCACGATGTGGATCAGCTTAGTGACTTCCAATGGCGTTTCCCTTCTTGCGTCTGAGACTGAAACCGAAGCAGCTTCCCGTGGCGCTCGGTTCCAGCCAGATCCGTCCGCCATGGGCTTCGACAATGGTGCGGCAGATGGACAGGCCGACGCCGGTACCCTCTTCCTTGCTGCTGACGAAGGCATCGAAAATCCGGTCCTTGATCGCGGGTGGAATGCCCGAGCCCGTGTCGGAAACGAGAAAATGCGTAGTGAGGTCATCTGCCGCCGCGACCCGCACGGTCAGTCGCCGTTCCGGCTCGTCGCGCATGGCGTCGATGGCGTTCCGGCAGAGATTGCCGATCACCTGCTGAATCTGGATCGGATCGGCAAATATTGACCCGGTGTCCGGCGCGACCTCCATTTCCACGGTGATGTCCGCCGCCGCGGCCATGGCCGCAATCAGCGCCAGGCTGCTGCGCACCACATCTTGCGCATCATGAATTTCCAACAGCGCCTCGCCGTCGCTGGCGAAATCCCGCAGGCGGCGCATGATCGCGCCGGCCCGCACGGCCTCTTGCGCGGCAGAGCGGAAGATACGGTTCAGCTTCGGCCGGTCGGCCTCCTGCCCGCGCATCAGCAGGATCGAACTGCCCTCCATATAGGCAGCGAGCGCGGTCAGCGGCTGGTTCAGTTCATGCGCCAGCATCGATGCCATCGCACCCATTGCGCTGTAGCGGGTACCGTGCAGCATCTCGGTCTGGAGCAGTTCCAGCCGCGCCTTGGTCGCCTCCGGTTCGGTCAGGTCGCGGATGAAGGCAGTATAGTGCGTCTCATGCGCGCCCTCCATCTTCACGAAGCTCATCTCGATAGGAAAGTTGGAGCCATTGCGGCGGCGACCGATCAGCCTGCGTGGATAGGATAGCGGGGTATCGCTCTCGACATGGAGAGGCTCTTCGCGAACCTCTCGCGGCGGCTGCGCCCCGGTCAGGAGAAGATCGAATTCTCCGCCTTCCAGTTCGCGCAGACCATAGCCGAACATGCGACAGGCGGTGCTGTTCATATAATCGATTCGCCCCGAAATATCGACGACGAACACCGCATCGGGGGCCGTTTCCAGAATGGAGCGCAGTTCCGCTTCCCGTTCCTGCAGGGCGACTTCCTGCGCCCTTTCCGCCGTCACGTCGCGTACCAGCTTGGCGAAACCCTGGAGCCGACCCTTGCCGTCCCGCAGCGCCGTCACCACGCAATTCTGCATGAAGGCACTACGGTCGTTCCTGATGAAATAGCAGTCGAATTCGCAACTCCCATGCTCCTTGGCAAGGGCGAAGGCTTCGGCCATATTGTCCCCCATGCCGGGAAGCTGTGAGTAGAGCAGCGATACGGGGCGATTCATGATGTCGCGGCTGTCCCAACCGGTGAAGCGTTGGGCGCCCCTGTTCCAGTGGACGACCCGCCCCTCCACATCGGTCATATAGAGGGCATAGTTGACCGATCCGTCAGTCAACAGCTTCAACTGCTCGGTCAGCCGGTTGACATAGGCGCCTTGCCGCTCCGCCCGCGCGCGCCAGAAGGTGGATTTAAACGCCACCCCATTGGCCGCCACCATGACCAGCAGGAAAGCCAGGCCGTCCTCGCCGCTTCCGCCCCTGATCTGCACGTCGACAATGGCGTAGATGACCGTCAGCAGGCCGGCAGTAGTGACAGCGGCCGGGCCAATTCCCATCAGGGTTGCGACCGAAATCACGATCAGGGTCAGGATCGCATAGTCCTCGGCAGCCAGCGACGCGACCCCGTCGCGGAAAATCCAGGAGGAGGCGAGAAAGACGATGATCAGCGAGGCAATATATTTGCCAAGGCCGCTCCAACGCACTTCGACAATCCACGCGGCAGGGGTGAACCGCTGCGACGCATTACGCATGAGTGCCAGCGAGAAACGCCGCTGAAGACGCTCATCGGCGCCGGTTGCAAGCATAGTCTTTCACTCCGCGCTTATAGCCCAGAACTATTTCTTGCGACCTCGGTTTACCGTATTTATTGGACCCGGCCGGGATCGGCCCGGCTCAGCTCATGCATCATCCCATACGCCAGCCCCTTTAAGGGAAATAGCTTAAGGGAAATTGCTGCGTTGCAATGGTCGTAACAGCATGATCGGGGATTGCCTAGTAGGTATTGCTACGGAATTTTACATCTTTACGGCAACAAAATCGCCCAAGAGCAATATACTAGCATAGGTTACACTGTTCCGTACCGCCCCTTGGCGAACATCAGCAGCTGAACCAGAGCGTTTCGCCCGAGCAACACAAGGGCCATGCCATAGGTCAGCGCTCCGATGAGGATAGTGAGGGTCAGGACTTCCGCCGGCGCCATCTCGACAAGAAAAGGCCGCGCGCCCAATACGCATCCCGCCATGGCTGCGGACGCGAACAAGCCCGGCCGAACGGCCTTCCAATAGTCCTTCCAGCTGATCGGCAGCAACAGGATCACGCCTAGGACGGAGAGCGGGTAAAGCAACCAGGCGCGGAGCGTGAAGGCGGCTGCGATCGCGCCCGGCCCCTGATCCGCCGCCGCCAGGAAGAGGGTGCAGTTCACCACGGCATAGAGGGCGACCAACCACGTCTGCCATTGTGGCTTACCAAGGGCAAGCATAAGCGATTGATTATAAATGCCGATTGCCTGGAGCGCGCCAAAGAAGCTGAGACATTGCATCACCGGCACCGCTCCTGCCCAGCGCGGCCCGAAGAAGAGATGGATGAAGGAATCGGCCACCAGCGCCATGCCGACGAAGGCCGGGGTGGTGATCAGCGATGTCGCGGAGACGAGCTTGAGGAAGGCCGCGGCCAATCGCGGCGGATCATGCTTGAGCTGCGAGAAGGCAGGGAAGGCGATCCGGGAGAGAGCCCGCGCCAGCAGCAGATTGGCCGCCAGCAGCGCGCGCTTGCCGACCGTATAGACGCCCGTCGCCGCCGCACCCAAGACAACGCCCACGATCAGCACGTCGGAGTTGGAATTGAAGAAATTGGCGATGCCCGTCAGCGTCACATGGCGGCTGTAAAAGAAGATTTCCTGCCCCTTCTTCCGAACGAAGCGAAAGCGCGGCCGCCGGGAACACCCCGCCCAGAGGATCGCAGTGCCGACCAGAGCGGTCGCCATATTCTGCATCACGAGCGCCGTCAGCCCATAGCCCGCCATGGCCATCGGAATGCCAATCAGCGCGCCTGCCAAGGTCGACAGGGTGGATCGCACCGCCAGCGGTCGCATCATCAACGCCCGGGTCAGCCAGGCTTGGGGCACGACGTTCAGCGCGGAGAGAAAATTGGCGATGCTGAGCCAGCGCAGCACCCACGCCAGTCCCGGCTGCTCCAGCGTCCGTTCCGCAACGCCCGCGCAGGCCAGGGTGAGCAGCAACAGCAGCGCGCCGATCGCGAAGGCGATCCAGAAGGCGGTATCATCCAGATCTGGATCGTCGCGCCCCGCGCTGACCATCGGGGCGCTTATGCCCGACAGCAAGGTCATCTGGAAGAACTGCCCCGCCAGCAGCGCCATGGCTACCACACCCAGCGCGGCGGCGTCGACATAGCGGGCTACCATCATGAACCCCAGAAACTGAATCGCCTGAACGCCCCAGCTTTCGACCAGCGACCAGGCAATGCCCGATCGGATTTTTCCGGCTATGCCGCCAGTGGTTGGGGACATGATGCTTCCCTTATCGCCTTATGAAATCGTCGCCCGCGCGGACATGCTTGACGAAACCCGCTGGATTGCCGCGCCAGAGCTGGCGGGCGGGAACATCCTCGAACACCACTGCACCTGCAGCTATCACGCTGTGATCGCCAATCGACACGCCCGGCAGGATCGTGGCGTGGCGCCCGATCCAGACGTTGCGGCCGATGTGGATCGGCCGGGGCCGTACGGCATGCCCCTCATGGACCGCATGGAAGCTGGTGTCGAACAGGCTGGCATGGTCCCCGATCCGGCTGAAGGCGCCGATCTCCACGCTGGCGGCGCTGAAGATGGTGACGCCGCTGTTGAGCGACACCTGATCGCCCAAGACGATCCGGCCGCTGCCAACGGCCTTCAGCCTGATGCGGGCGGGCTCGTTGCGCAAGCGCACGGCCTCACCCAGAACAAGTTGCCCAGCGAGATAGGGCACGCCACCCCGCACCCGCAGAGCACGGCCCCCTTTGCCGCCTGTCACCCGCAGACGCCAGCGGGTCCATCGCGCATAGAGGTCGTCGAGCCGGGCGGTGACGAAGAGCCTCATCGGCGCATGAACACCAGCTTGGCGGGATTGCCCGACATGACCGACATGGCGGGCACCCGGCCCGACACCACCGCGTTCGGCGCTATGATCGCGCCATCCTCTATCTGGCTATTGTCCAGGATCACCGCGCCCGCGCCGATCCAGACATTGTTGCCGATGCGGGTCGGGCCAGCCGACTGCACTCCCTGTTCGCGGATCGGCAGGTCGGCGCGGTCATAACGGTAATTGACGCCGATAATCGATACGTTGGGACTGATCAGGCAGTCGTTGCCGATGACGATGCCATGGCTGTGCCCGGCGATGAACACGCCGCAGCCTATGTCGGTCCGTTCACCCACCCTCACCGGCCCTTCGCTCGCCTTGATCTTCACGAAGGAGCTGATCTGCGACTTGCGACCGATCTTCAGCAGCCTGCTCCATTCCAGTTCCGCGCGCGGGCTGACGATCGCGCGCCCGACGAACAGATGGTAGAGGCTGTGCACGAAGCCTGGAATGGCGAAACGGCATATGGCGACACCCAGGCGCATGGCGTCATGCCTCGCCCAATGTCTGCGACAATTGTTCCACCGTACGTATTCCGGCAATCTGCTCCATGCTGAGGCGCACGCCATATTGCGCTTCGAACGCCGTAATGATCCGCAGATGGGCCAGCGAATCCCAGCCGGGAACCTCGTCCCGGTCCAGGCGCAGGTCTATCCGGGACGGATCGACTTCGATGATATCACCGACGAGGTTCAGCAGGTCGTCCATATCCACAATCATCATCTCGCCTCCAGCATGATCCAGTCGCATTCCCTGAACGCGACATCCGCCCGGGAAAGCGCGTAGTCCGTGCCGTCGCCGCCCTTGATGGCGGCAAAGCCCTGATCGTCGAAAAAGCCGCGCACCGGATCGTTCTTGGCCGTCGGAACGTAGCTGCCGTGCAGGAATGCGGCGTCACTTTCCAGAAAGCGACGCTTGACCTCATTCATCATGGCATGTTCCAGGCCGCGGCCCATGGCGCGGCAACTCATCAGCAAATGCCCGATATGGAGCGCTGTGCCCTCTCGCCTCAAGGCGCAGATCGCGACCGTGCCCAATTCCCCGAAGCGGTCGCGCAGATCCGCAACGATGAGCTGCCATGCCGGGCCGGTCATCATCGCCTCCACCTCCCCCATGGTCGGGCGGCCGGTGGTCAGGTTGAACTGGTTGGTCTTGTTGAAAAGCTGATGCACTCTCAGCAGGTCTGCCGGCCCCGCGGCGCGGACCGCCGCGCGCATGTCAAGGTCGCGCAGATAATCCATCGGATCGCAGGAAGCACACAGAGCCTCCCGCTTGGCAGCCAGCGCATATTGTTCGGTCCTGGCCCTGTCCTCCGCCGTCAACCGGCTTTTCTCGAACCAGGGCAGCGCGTCCAATATATCGACAAAGTCGGACGGATCTGGCGGCAGAAGCACGGCATGGACATCCGGGCAATATTGCCGCACGGCCGCGATCTCCGCCGCGTTATCATCCAGGAACACCAGAGCGTCCAGACCGATATTGAGCTGGCTCGCGATCTTCTCTATACTCGCATATTTGGTGTCCCAGCCTATCGCTGTCACCGCCATGTCCGACAATTGTAGCGGCATGTCGGTACGCAGGCGAAACACTTCCTCGACATCTTCCGGATTGTTCTTGCTGCACAATGCGAGCATGATGCCGCGCTCCTTGAGCGCCTTGATGCGGAGTTGGAAGGCACGGAACGCCTCACCCACCATGTCGCCGCGGCCGACGCGGATACCGTGCGGCCCGTCCTCGCCCACCACCCCGCCCCACAGGCTGTTGTCGAGGTCCAGCACCAGGCATTTGCGCGCCGCTCCGAGTGCGCCCACAAGTGCATGGGCGAAGACCGCGCCGAATTCCCGCATCATCATGTCGGTCCAGCCCAAACCGGCGAGATAGTGCATCCGGCGGTCTATCGCATGCCGCGCGCCGACCCGGCCCATCGCTTCGACCACGTCCAGCATCATCGCCCTGGGGCGCGCCCGCACGGCGCGGATCAACGCCAGGTTCAGCTCCAGGAAGAATTCGCGCTCGCCATATTCACTGCTGAGGTCCGCGACGCCCAGCGCGCTGGAAGGACAGGGGAAATTGGCTACCATCAGCGTCGCTGTGGTGCGCATGACCGCGCTGTCGATCCAACCCTCTATCTCCGCCGCCATATCGGCCCGCAAGCGATGACGGTCCTCAACGGAGAGTTGATGGAACCGTGCGAAGGCATCGGGCCGCATCACCTCCGCCGACAGTAGCAGAACGATGACGTGGGGATCGAAGCACTGCAGCGCCTCGCCATGCAGATCCTGCATATATTGGCCGAAGGGGCTGACATGGAATGCGGACATCTGGCCGGCCTTCGCGGCCTCCACACGCAGGAAGGGGGTGAGAAGGTCCAGCGTGACATTGCCCATCAGCGCGACGCGCACGCCGGCCTGCGCCTCCATCTCGCGCAATAGCCTGCCGGTCTTGCGATAATCAAGCGACGCCGATCCGGTATACAGGGATTGCATCATCTCAGAAAAGCCCATTTGGGTGGTCATGTCTCAATCCTTTCCAAGCCGACGCCAGGCGAGGTGCAGGGTAAAGAGCGTGGGGATCGCACCGCCCAGCGTCGCGCCCCATAGCAGCCCGGTGATGCCGTAAGCGGCCCCGGCCAGCGCACCGCTGACCGTCAGCGCCAGACCCACCACGCCCCATCCGTTGAGCAGCACCAGATCGGCGGGCGATCCCGCCGCCGTGAGCATCGCTCGGGGGAAGGCCATGGCGACCTTTCCCACACCGTTCACGCAGGCGGCGAAGACCAGGGCCGGACTGATGGCGTAGAGGCCACCGGTCACCATCGTGGCGAGCAACGGGCCACAGACGGCAAGGCCCGCCGTCGCCACGATGATCACCGCGAGCAGCGGCCTGGCCTCCGTCAGCACAATGGCCTGTCGGCGCGCCGGTTCCGCACCGATCAGCCGGGGCGCGAGGGTGAAGCCAACGCCGGAAGCGAGCAGGCGGAAGGGAAAAATCGCGACCGACGCCAGCACGCCGAACAACGCCAGATCCTTCAGGTCCAGCAGGATCGGAATGACGATCCGTTCGATCTGTAGCGACAGCGTGCCGAGGGCGACGAGGCCCAGCATTGACCCCGCCTCGCGCCAGCGCCGGGCGGGATGGCCGACATCGCCGTCCTTCGCCCTGTATCGCAAAAGACTCCAGCCGATCGCGCCGAAGACGATGTTTCCGGCGGCGAATATGGCAAGAGGCGTCGCCCCATGCTTGATGCCGAGAAGGACAGTCAGGGTTCCGGCAAGCAGGAGGATGAAACTGGCCGAAATCGCGAGCAGCATGGAGGCACCGGGCATCTCCCATGCGCGAAGGCCGGTGCTGGTCGCCGCGACAAGCCCGCCGCCGGCAATTGCCAAGGCCGTCAGCCATGCCTCGCCCCGGTGCAGTCCGCCCAGCAGGCCAGTTACCGCGCCCACCACACCGCCCACCACAAGGCCGGAGAGGATGAGGAAAGCCAGCAAGCCCCTTCCCGCCCGCATCGGCCCGCGCAGGAACAACTGATCCACGCCCATCGGCGTCAGCAGGCCGAAGATATTGAACAAAGCAACCGCCAGCGTGAAACGGCCATAAGCCTCCACCGGCAGCACCCGCGCCAGCAGAAGCATGCCCAGGGTGAAGGCGGCGCCCGACAGACCGAAACCCAGCGCGGCGAACAGGCTGGAGGGTGCGCCCTTCACCACCCGCGCGCTGGTGCCGATGGCCGTCATGCGGCCTCCAGCGCCGTGGGCGAAGGGGGTGTCGTGACATCTGACGAAAGCACGGCATAGGCGCTCCGCAGCCGCTCGACGAAGGCGGCATGGCCATAGTCGAGCCGAGCCCTTGTGGCCGCCGCCTTCCCCAGACCCTCTCTCAGCGCGTCGTCAGCGCAGAGCCGTCGCAGCCCTTCCGCCATGTCCTGCGGCGTTACCGGTGTCAGCATGGCGCAACGACCATCCAGAACCTGGGAATGGCTTTCGATATCGGTTGCCAGCAGCGCCCTGCCCGACGCCATATAGGAGAAGATCTTCATCGGCGTGTTCCGGCCCTTCAGGCGCGGCGAGCAGAGGATGTCCGCCTGCGCCAGATAGTGGCTGAGGCCATCCAGCGGGCGCGGCCCCAGCAGATGCACGTCGCCTTCCAGCCCGCGTTGCAAGGCGAATTGCCGATGCTGCGCGACATGGTCCGCCTGGCCGCCTATCACGACCAGCGCGGGGCGCTCAACAGGCGCAAGGGCCGCCATCGCTTCGATAAGCAGGCGGACACCCTGATAGGATTCCAGATTGCCGACATAGAGCGCGAGCGGACGATCCTTCGCATAGAGGCGCAGATCTTCGACGGGTGCTGCAGCGGCGGGTCCTTCCATCGCGACGTCGGGCAGCAGATGGATGCGCCCGGGGGCTGCGAAGCGGCTGGCGCTTTGCAGGATGGCGGGGCAGACGGCGATCACCAGATCGCTGCGGCGGAAGACGAATTGCTCGCATCGCTCGACGATCCAGGCGAGGACGCCGGCTCCGGGCCATTTCTCGACGATCTGCTCGCTCAGGATCGAATCCGCATCATAGACGAGGCAGGTTCCGAAGAGCCGGGACAGGGGCAGCGCGAAGAAGGCCGCCTCCTCGACAGCGTGGATCACATGATGGCGATAGCGCCGAAGCAGGCCGATCGCGGTGAAGAGCATCCAGAAATCGCAGGCGAGCTTCTTGAACGAAAAGCCGATCGGGACATTCCGCACCCCCGGCGGAGCCGCGATGCGGTGATGCCGCACGCCGGGCATCGGCACGTCGCGCCCCTCATGGAAGCTCAACAGATCAACCTCATGTCCCTGCGCAGCCAAGGCTTCGGCTGCCATTCGCACGGCAATGGGCGTGCCGCGTTCCTCGTAAAAGGGCTGTGGCGCCAGCATCAATATCTTCATGAGGCCATTCTCAGGCGAAACTGGTTGCCGAGGAAATGCAACGGCCCGGCGAGCGCACCATAATGCCGCGCCTGCCTGCCGGTCGAGCGGATCAGCAGGCGCAGGTCGCGGCCGGGACGATCGGCCGAAAGCCTGCCCTGCACCATGGTCCCGAAAGTACCGATCCGCCGGGCATCGCCCCTCAACGGCAAGGGGTCCGATCCGCGCAGCACCGTCCGATGGCGGAAGCGACGTTCCGGCCAGAAAGCAGGACGCCCGCCATTGTCGCCCAACAGCAGTCGCTCCTCCGAATCTCCGGCCAGCAGCCTGTCGACCAGCCGCCCTCGCGCACCGGCCCATTTGCCGACCCCCCAGGGAAGGATGATCAGCGCGTCCGCAGCGTCCATCGCCTCGATCAATTGTTCGGCCGGCGCGCCATCGGCAAAGTCGGCGGCCGTAGCCAGCGCCAGCATCTCGAGCCTTTCGGCGCTGACGACCTGCCTTCCGGCCAGCACCAGCAGGTCGGCCGAACCGGTTTCCAGCCAGAGGCTTTCCGGTTCCGCCGTGGTCCGCGCCGATGCCTTCAACGTTCCGAACGCATCGCACCCCTGTTGCTCCGCCAGCATGAAGACAGCCAGGCAATCCTTCCCACCCGCCGCCGCCATCATGCGTTCATGCGCCTGCATCAACCTGTCCCATGGGTCGTCGCCGGGATGCAGATGGACGTGCGCGTCGATCATCAGTTCAGGCATGACGCGGTCGCCATCCGCCGGTTTGCGGCAAGAGCGCGGCGGGCCACAGGCGGCGCGCCACCTGTTCGCTCAGCAGCGGCGCGGTGGTCAGCTTGCCGCCCAATAGCATATGATAGCCCTCCGGCCCGGGACGCAAATGCCGGTCTCCGGGATGAAGCGCCCGCCCGCTGCCGTCACGATCCGGCAGCAGACCGGCATAGATGGCCAGCACCGATCCTTCGTCCAGTTCAAGGTTCGGAAGGCATTGGCGAATGGATGCGAGGGCGGACCGGACATCCTCCGCCGTCGGTTGAGGCGAAAGGCTGCCGGGTCCGGGACGGTAGAAAGTGCCGACCAGCGTCGCTGCGCCATAGCGGCGAAAGAAGAAGCTGCGGCCGCGGCCGGGCGTAGGCGACAGGGCATAGGCGTCGCTGGCGGGGGGCGCGGGAATGTCCATCAGCAGGTTGAAGGCGAGGACCGCCGCGCTCGGCACCCGGCGCGCCGGACCGAGGCAGCGCCCCGCTTGCGCGCCGCCGCAATCGAATAGCAGGTCGGCAGCGATCCTCTGCTCCCGCCCGTCCTTCACGTTCCGCAACTGGACGGCCCGGACGCCTCCGCCCTGCTCGATCAGGCCGGTTATCTCAGTGGAGCGCAGGACGACGCCGCCGCGCTGCTCCACCTCAGCCAGCATTTCCCTCAGCAACGCGGGCGGGTTCAGCAACTGCGCATCATACCAGACCGCGCCGCCCAGCAGACCGTGAGTCGCGACATCATAGGCCTGCAAGACCTCCTGCCGCGAACAGGCCCCGTCTTTGGGAAGCGGCACATGCTGGCCGAGTGCCGTTCGCAGCATATGGTCAAGTCCTCGCGCGAGGGCGAACAGGCGGGGCGACCGGGGGGTGCCGTCATAGAGCGGCATCACACAGCGCAGTGGCCGGACCTGATGCGGATAGCGGTCGATATACCAGTTCTGCGCGCGGCGGCTGCGCACCCAGCGGGGGATGTTCATCGACTGGAGGTAACGCAACCCGCCATGGATGATGCCATAGCTGTTGACGGACGCGCCGGAGGGATGATCATCCCGATCGACCAGGACCGGGCACACGCCCCGTTCGAGCGCGGCCAGTGCCAGCGTGGTGCCCTGGATGCCTGCCCCTATTATTATGGTTTCAGGCATCGGCGGACACATGCTCCACGATCTTTTCGACACGATAATGCTGCTTGCCGTCGCCGCGGGTGAAGATGACGATCTCCGCGATCAGGCCGATCGCCGCGATCTGGATGCCCAGCACCAGCAGCAGCACGACCAGCACCAGCAATGGCCGGTCACTCAGCGGAATATTGCTGACCTCCCGCTGGAACAGCAGGAAAGCCATCAGGGCCAGGCTGCACAGGATCGACGCCGCGCCCACAGTGCCGAAGAAGCGGAATGGACGTTGCATGAAACGGACGAGGAAGCCGACGGCCAGCAGGTCCATCATCACGTCGAAATAGACGCCCGGCTTATGCTGCGGCCGGCCCGCGTCGCTTTCCGCCTGAGGCAAGGTGAGTTGGACGACCTTGAAGCCATGCACCTCCGCCAGCAGGGGCAGGAAGCGCTGCTTTTCATCCTGGATCGGAATCTCGTCGAACACACTCCGATGGACGGCGCGGACGAGGCAACCTGGATCATCATATTTGGCCCCGGCGAAGCGCGCCATCTTCTGAAAACCCCAGCCGCGCAGCCGGTTGAACATGGCATCCGCCCGCCTGTCGCGACGGGCGGCGACGACGTCGGCTTCGTCCAGATGGTCCAGAAGTTCGGAGATCGCCGCGCCACCGATCTGGAAATAGGCGGGCAGGAACAGCAGGTGTCGTCCGGTCGACTGGCGGATACCTTCGCGCAGGCAGGCCGATTCGCCGAACTCCCGGCCGAAGCGGATGATCTCTATGGGTTCGCCGTCGCGCTGCAATTGCTCCAGCGTGGAGACTGGGTAATCCGGCTGTCCATCGACGACGAAAATGAACTCATAACTTTTCCCCGAGGCCACGATTCTATCCCGATATTCACCGTAGACGCTTGCAACATCATCGAAACGCTTGAGGACAGGGACGATGACAGAGATGTCCATGACTTTGACCAGATCCAGCTTTGCCGTGGCAACCATTGCTCAATTCCCCGATTTGATTTGGGTCGACAGTTTCGCGCCTAGCGACGCAAAATCGGAAACATTCCCGGTCAGGCTGGCGAGCATCTGTCCGATCACCGCCCAACCCAGCAGGAACAGCGCCAGCGACAGCCAGAGTACGCCAATCGCCAGCATCGGCAGCGCCAGCCCCTCGCCCCAGATCGCTGCCGCGACGGACAGCAGGCCAAGCAGGGTGATGCCGACTATCATGTGCCGCGGCCATGCCATGGGCCGCCGCACGAAGCTAAGCAGGATGCGGATCGAAACGATGTCCAGCATCACCTTATAAATCCGCGAGAAACCATATTTGGAGACGCCGAACTGACGAGGATGGTGCCGGACTTCGATCTGCGCCAGCCGCGCGCCGGCAAGGCGCGATAGGGCCGGAATGAAGCGGTGCATCTCTCCATACATGGGCAAGCATTTGATGAGGATGCTGCGGAAGGCCTTCAGCGAACAGCCGCTATCCCGTACCGCCACGCCCATCAGCCGGGCCATGATGCGGTTGGCGCATTTCGATACGAAGACGCGCAGCCCGCCATCCTGTCGCTTCCTGCGCCAGCCGACGACGATGTCATGCCCGGCGTGGATCAGCTCGACCATGCGCGGTATGTCCAACGGGTCGTTCTGCAGGTCGCCGTCCATCGTGACAATGATGTCGCCGCGGGCATTCTGGATACCGGCCGCCATCGCCGCGGTCTGGCCGTAATTGCCGCGGAATTTTACTATGCGCACACGCCTGTCCCGCTCGACAACTTCCGCGGCGCGGACAAATGTCGCATCCCTGCTTCCGTCGTCAACCAGCACGACTTCATAGCTGGGTTGAAAATCCGCCAATGCATGGCTGATCGCTTCATGCAAGAGCCCTATATTGTCCTCTTCATTATAAAGAGGGACGACAATAGAAACATCGACCATGCGTTCATTCCTACAATATCATAAAATATTGCCGGCGATGCCCTCAAGATTTCCACAATCGGGTTCCACGCCAATCGATTCCGCGACCTCAGAAACACATTCACATGAATTGCAGAAACATACCATTATGTAGTCATACCTACGGCTAGGCGTTCTCCCGTATATTGACTTGAATACTGTTAGATCGAATTCTTGGGCCATCGAACATCCTGTCGGCTTTTGCCGAATGTGAGATCATATTCATGGCCACCATATCAGAGAATCTGGGATCGCGTGTTGCCCTGCCGTCGCAGAATGGCTGGCGCGCGCCCATGGCGCTGCCCGGAGCAGCCGCGTCCCTGCTTGCGGCATTGTTCGCGTGCCTGGTCTACGCACTGACCATTCAGACGCGCCCGGCCCATATCGACGAATTCTATCATCTGCTGGCGGGACGTAGCTGGGCCGCGGACGGCAGCTTCGCGATCCTGGACGGACGTTATGAACGGGCGCGCCTGTTCACCGTCATGGTCGGCAGCAGCTTCGATCTGTTCGGGCGGTCCGACCTCTGGGCGGCCCGCATTCCCGCGCTGCTCTGTTCGGGCATCAGTGTGGGACTGGTCTTCCACTGGCTGCGACAGAGCGGCGGCATCTGGAGCGCAGTGACCGGCGCCGCATTGTTCGCTCTTGCCGGTTATACACTCGATATCGCGCATTTCGCCCGCTTCTACGCCCTGCACGCGCTGGCGATCCTGGCTGCGGCGGGAAGCCTGTTCGTGGCCACGCGGCCGGAGAGCCGTTTCAAGCCGGGATGGCTGACTGCGGCAGCGTTCTGCCTTGCCATCGCCGCCCATCTGCAACCCGTGACGGCTATCGCCGCGATGACCATGGGATGCTGGCTGCTGGTCGATCAGCGCAAGACCATCGGGGCAATGCGCCCACTGCACCTTGTCATACTGGGCACAGTCGCGCTCGCCGGCGCAGCCATTGTCCTCTCGCAGGCGGATTCGGCGCTGGAAAGCTATCGCCATGCCGAACGCTGGGCGGTCGGATCGCAGCATGATGCCTATTATTATCTGCGCGAATTCTGGACGCAAATGCCCCTTATGCTAATGCTCTGGCCGGTTGCGCTCGTGGCGGCTTGGCGATGCAATCGCTCGCTGGCCAGCCTGTGCGCGGTCATGGTGACGCTGTGCCTGGCGCTCCACAGCTTCGCGGGGATGAAGGCGTGGCGCTACAGCTACTATGTCTTTCCGTTCATCTGCATGGCCTATGGCCTCGCGATAAGCACGCTGATCGAACGGCTCGGCGGCACCGGATCGCCGTTGCGCCCCGTCGCGCTGGCGGGCACGGCGCTATTGCTGTTGATGGGCGGAGACTTGGCCTATCGTCATTCCGCACGGCTGATGGCATCGGCCCTTGCGCAGGAACCCGCCTCACTCGCCGCCCGGGTACCTGATGGCGAATGGGACAAGGCGACAGCTGAACTGCGGCATATCGCGCAAGGCAGCAGCCTGCTCATCACCGGTGACGACCTGCGTACCCTGGCGCATATCGGACCGTTCGACCTGTTCATCAGCCACAGCCGGCTGGGCGAGCTCAAGCCGCCGTCCGATTTCAACAGCGACTTCCGCACCGGCCGCCCGCTGATCGACAGCAGGGCAGCCCTATCCGAAGTCATCGACTGCATGGATAGCGGCGTGGTCATCGTGTCCGATCATCAGTGGCGCAACCCCATGGGCGTGCGCCCGGAAATCGCCAATGAGATCGAGCGGCGGCTGACCCCCGTCCCGACGCACAGCAGCTTCCACGTCTACAGCTGGCGGCACCCAACCGTGCGGCGCGCCTGCCCCCATGTCGGGAAGCAGGCCCTTCCCGGCACAAAAGGTGCGTCCGTGGTCAGGCCCCTGCCGCCCCGCGGGCGGTGCGTGCCGTCAGGCCAGTCATGTCCGCATGCGTTCTTGAGCATTGCAGCAACCGCAGGCGCGGCATGACTGGTTTGCTTCCTCCCCCTGATCTGGAAACAGGGTCTGTCCAATATGCCCGCCGCTTTGCAGGGCCCTCGGGCGCCTATCTGCTCGACATTCAGGAGCGAGGGCTGCGCGATCTGGTCGACGATGGACCGCCCGTCCACCAAAGCGCGCTGGATGTCGGCGGCGGTCATGGACAACTTGTCGGCGGGCTGCTGGGCATGGGGCTGAAGACGACAGTCCTTGGCTCGACGGCGGACTGCGCCGAGCAATTGTTTCAGGGCACCGACACCGGCAGGGTGGACTATGTGACCGGCGATCTGCTGGCCCTTCCCTTCCCCGACGGCAGTTTTGACCTCGTTACGAGCATCAGGCTGCTGGCCCATATCGACGATCCGGACAAGCTGATGGATGAACTCTGTCGCGTCGCCCGCTACAGCGTCATCATCGATTATCCGACATTGATCGGCGCCAATGCGCTGTCGGCAGCCACCTTTCCCATCAAGCGGCTGATCGAGAAGGACACGCGCTCCTATCGCAGCTTCTGGCCGGGCCAGATCGAGCAGGCCTTCCGCCGCAACGGCTTCGCATCCCGACGCAGCTTCAAGCAATTCAGCGCGCCCATGGGCCTCCATCGCCTTGCGGGGAAACCGGTACGCATGATGGAGGAAGGATTGCGCCTCATTGGCGTTACCAGGCTGATCGGCAATCCGGTACTCCAGCGCTTCGACCGGGAGAAGGAGGCATGAGCGGGGACGAGCGCCCTGTCGTGGCGGTCACCGGTGCAACCGGCTTCACCGGCGGAGCGCTGGCACGCCGGCTGATCGGCATGGGCTATCACGTCCGGTCCATGACCCGCCGCCCGCCCAGCGCCGCCGAAAGGGAGAGCGGCATCGAATGGATCGGCGGATCGCTGACCGACACCAATGCCTTTGGCCAATTGGTGGAGGGTGCGACGACCTGCTTCCACATTGCCGCGATGTACCGGTCCGAAGGCACGCGGGAGGAATTCCTGCGCGCCAATCGCGACAGTACGGCCGCGTTGCTGGCAGAATCGCGGAAGGTGGGCGTAGCGCGCTTCATCTATTGCTCATCCATCGGCGTGCACGGCGATGTGGCGGAAACGCCAGCCGACGAAAGCGCACCCTTCGATCCGCGCGACGCATATCAGGAAAGCAAGTTGCTGGCGGAGGACCTCTGCCGCGACGCGATGATGCAGCCCGGCATGGACGTCGTCATCATCCGCCCCTGCGCCATTTACGGGCCGGGCGATACGCGCATGCTGAAGATGTTCCGTCTGGTGCAGCAGGGCCGTTTTCTGTTCATCGGATCACGGCGACCCAATTTCCACCCGGTCTATATCGACGATCTGGTCGATGGCTTCCTGCTGGCGATGACGCGCAACGCAGCACCCGGCGGCACGTTCATCATTGGTGGCAAGACTTATCTGCCCCTGCGCGATTATGTTGCGACCGCGGCCAATGTGCTGAACGTGCCGACGCCCAAACGCACCGTACCATATGGGCTGGTCAATCTGGCCGCACACGGCTGCGAACTGCTCTGCGCGCCGCTGGGCCTGCAGCCCCCTCTGCACCGCCGCCGCCTGACCTTCTTCAAGCATAACCGCGCCTTTTCCATCGCGCGGGCGGAGGGAGCGCTGGGCTTCCAGCCCGCCGTCGGGCTGGAGGAGGGCTTCCGCCGCACCGTCGCATGGTATCGCAATGAAGGGTTGCTGGCGTGAGCGCTTCAACCGACCAGGCGCTTGACGCGCGCCCGGTCACGCCGGTCCCGGCGATGGAGGCCGAGCGCGGCCGCGCCCGCAACCATGCCCGCCAGGGCCGTAACCGGCGCCACAACCCCGCACAGCGCGGCGATACCGCAGACCGTGCCCGCGCCGGCGCTCCATCGAACGAAGCGGGAAGCACCCGCGCCATATTGTCGCAATATGGCCTCCAGATCGGCTATGGCGATCCAGTCCCGGCTGACCGGTGGACGCACAGCGATCGGCCGCACCGCACCATCGGGGCAGGTCAGCGATTTCACCAGCAGGAAATCGCCCGCCGCGATAGCCATGGAAATCGGGAGGGAAAGCGACAGCAAGGCGCCCGAAGACCGCCGATAATGGATTGGCCGGGTGCCGCCCGGTTGAGGCGCGCCGAGATCTACGACCCTGCCCTTTTCCTGGAGCAATCCCACCATGCCGAAATGGGTAGGCACATTGTCGGCACCCTGAAACCAGGAGAAGGCATCCGTCTCCACCATGTCGGGTGGGGGATCGCCGGGCAGGGCCTTTGCGAGCAGGTCGGCTTTCGCGCTCATCATGTCTCCTTCCCTTCAGCACCTAGCGGGGACGCAGGCACATCGCCATGGCAACAAAGGGACTTCATCCGATGAGGGTGGCAACTCGCCTCGCCACGGCGCCGCTGCTGATGCTGCTGGCCCTGCCGCTGACTGCCGAGCAACCTGCCACCGGGCGCGCACCCCTGTCGGGCGTCAACATAGCCGGTGGGGAATTCAACTCCGCCCGCAAGCCCGGTATCTTCGGGAAGGATTATATCTATCCCGACGCAAAGACGGCCCAGCCCTTCATTGACATGGGAATGCAAGTTGTCCGCGTGCCGATCCTTTGGGAACGGGTGCAGCCGACGCCGTTGAAGCCACTCTCCACGACGGAGATGGCCTTGATCGACAAGTCGCTCGCCAGTCTGGCGCCGTTCCGGACCATCGTGCTGGATGTCCATAATTATGGCCGGTATAACGGCCAGAGGCTGGATCAGATTTCCAATGGTTCCGCCATGCTGGCCGATCTGTGGCAGCGGCTGGCAGAGCATTACAAGGGCGATGACGCCATCGCCTTTGGTTTGATGAACGAGCCCTATGGCATGACGCCCGACGCCTGGCGACTGCTGGCGGACGGCAGCGTCGCGGCGATCCGGCGAACGGGGGCCGCAAATCTCATCCTGGTGCCGGGCTCAAAATATAGCGGCGCACACAGCTGGACCGCTGGCGGATCGAACTCCAATGCGCTCGCCTTCGCCAATTTCCACGATCCCGGTAGCAATTATGCCTTCGAAATGCACCAATATCTCGACACAGACAGTTCCGGCACTGCGACGAGCTGCGTCAGTCCGGACATGATCGACGCGCACCTGGCGGCCGCGACGACATGGCTGCGGACCAATGGTCATCGTGGTTTTCTGGGCGAATTCGGTGCGCCGCCAAACGACAATTGCCTGCACGGTCTCGACATTCTGCTCACCCATTTGCGCGCCAATGGCGACGTCTGGATGGGATGGACCTATTGGGCAGGCGGCGCCTGGTGGGGCACGCGCTATCCGATGAGCGTTCAGCCGATCGACGGCCCGCGTCCACAGGCTGCGATCCTCAGCAAATATATCGTTGCAAGAGAGCCCTGATGAAGCAGTTTTCCGTCATGAGCGCTGCCGCCACGGCGGCCTTCATGATCCCGCAGGCGGCCTTGTCCCAGACCGAGGTGGAGGTTCCACCCGACGGCTTGCGAGTCAGGCCGACCGTGCGCCTGCTCTACGACAACAACATCCTGCGACAGAATGACGATCTGGTCACGGGGGAACAGGACGACCTGCGCATCACGCCCAGCGTGGATGTGACCTACCGGCGGCAGTTCGGCCTTCACCAGCTGACGGTGATCGGGTCGGCAGGTTATGATTTCCACCAGCGTTTCGAATTTCTGGACCGGGAACGGATCAGTCTTCAGGCCGACGGCGATCTATCCGTTTCCGGTTACTGCCATGTCCATCCTCGGGCGCGCTTGAACTTTGCACAGTCGAATCTGTCCGATCAGGGTGTGATCGACGGCAACACCCAAAAAACGCAGGATTATCGCATCGCCGTCGATTGCGAGAAGCCCTATGGTTTCTTTCCCGTGGCCGCCGTCGGCTATCTTAACACCAGCAACAGCGCTTCACGACGCCGCGTGTTCGATATCGATACGTCCACGGCGATGGCGGGCATCGGCTATTCCATGGCCAGCTTGGGCGAAATCCGCGTAACGTTCCAATATGAGCGCTTTCGTCGCCCCAATGCCGACGAGGCAATAGACGATCTGCCCGACGGCGCCGAGAATCATCGCGCGGGCATCCTCTTCCGTCGGGCCGTTGCCCCGCGCCTGAGCTGGCAGCTGGGCGCCAATTATTTCAGGACCAAGCCGCGCGCGCCAGGCATTGCGGATTTCTCTGGCCTGGGGGTGGAAGCACGGGCGGCCTATACCCCCTCCAACCGGCTGTCGATCAGGTTCGATGTCGATCGCAGCTCCCGCAATCAGAGTAATACGGGCGCGACCTATATCGTACAAACCGACTTCACCCTGCGCGGTAATCTGAAGCTCGGCGGGCGGTCGGGCCTCTCGCTCGGCGGAACCTATAGCCGCCGCCTGTTCAAGGGCGAGCTGCAGCTCGACACTCCGCTGCTGCGACGGTCGGACCGCACCAGCGCAGTCTTCGCGGGCTATCGTTACCAGTTGCGCGGCCGCCTCAATGCCGGAGCGGAGATACGCCACGAATGGCGAACAACGGCCGTCGACCAGTTCCGGTATAAAAGTACGTCGGGCCTGCTGTTCGTCGGACTGGATCTATGAGGTACTGGCCATGAAACCGATCTTCCCCGCCCTTTCCGTCCTGGCCCTCGCATTCCTTGCCGCTGCCGTTCCGGCGGTGGCGACGGATGCCGCGCCGGGCGCAGCTCTGGCGTCCAGTTATATATTGGGCGCCAATGACGAGATAAGGGTGTCCGTCTTCGGCGCCTATCCATTTGACGTCAAAACCCGGATCAAGGAGAACGGCAACGTCACCCTGCCCAGCGTCGGGGAAGTCATGGCGCAGGGCGTGACCGCCAGCACACTGGCGACCAAGGTGCGCGACCAGTTGAAGGCGGGCGGCTATTTCGTCAATCCGATCGTCAATGTAGAGGTCGTGAGCTATGTCAGCCGGGCCGTAACAGTGTTCGGTAATCTCCAGAATCCCGGCATCTATCCGCTGGACCGGCCACAGACAATCGCAATGATGCTGGCCCGCACCGGCGGCGCGCGCACCGATGCAGCCGACTATGCCATATTGCAGCGCCAGGGCGAGGAGGACCGCCGCGTCCCGCTCGAAGATCTGAGCGGCGTGACAGGAACCGGGCAGATGCTGCGCCCCGGCGACTCCCTGTTCGTGCCCAAGGCCGAGGATGTGTTCATCTACGGCCAAGTCAACAAGCCCGGCAAGATCACCTATGAAAGCGGCATGACGCTGCGCCAGATGCTGGCGCAGGCGGGAGGTCCGACATTGGGCGGATCTGAAAAGAAGATCAGCCTCAATCGCGGCAATCAGAGAATCAAGCGCGCCGATCTGGACATGCTGGTGAAGCCCGGTGACGTCTTCACTGTCCAGGAACGCATCTTCTGACCAGGCTGGGAAGGATCCCGAAATGACCCTGTTTTCCAGGATACTTCAATGGCTGAGGCCGAGACGCACCAAGAGCGAGGAGTTGGCGCGTCGCATGGCGGCCATCCGCACCGCCGTCGCTGCACCTGCTACGCCACAGTCCTCGACGGCCGACATGTTGAAGTCGGCCATCCGCAAGGGGTTCAACTCGACCCAGCCCGTCACCAGTTCCAGCCATCTTCACGGCCGGCAGGACCAGTTGGAACTACTGTGCGAGGGCGTACTGGACCGGGGCAATCACGCCCTGATCTACGGCGCGCGCGGGTCCGGCAAGACCTCGCTGGCGCGTGTCTTCGCCAATATGGCCGACGAACGGGGTTTGGTCGTCCTCTATTCAGCCTGCGAACCCGATCAGGATTTCGGCGCGCTCATCAAGCCCTATGTCGATGCTATGGCAGGGACGCGGATAGAATGGCCCGCGGATCGTCCGGTCAATCCGCGGGACGTGATCGAACAGATCGCGCCTCGCACGCGTCGTCGCTTCGTGCTGATCCTGGACGAATTCGACCGCATCACCGACCGTGCCGCGCAACATGACGTCGCCAGGTTGATGAAGATGCTTTCCGACGCGGCGATACCGGTCCATATCGTCGCAGTGGGCATCGCCGCAGGAGTGGACGCCCTGATCGCGGGTCACGCCTCCCTGCGGCGTCACATGTCCGTGATTCCGATTTCGCGGATAGAATCCCAGGCCGTGTTCGACATCATAGCCAGGGGTGCGGCGTCGGTCGGCATGAGCTTCACCGATGCCAGCCGCGAGACCATTGCGCATCTCGCCTGCGGGTCGCCCTATCATGTCCGGCTGTTCTGCGCTCTTGCCTGTTTCGAGGTGATCAAGCGGAAGGAACGGAAAGTAGGCCTGCCTGCCACGCTGGCGGGGGTGTCGCGGGCTGTGAATGACTGGGCGCTCACCAATGCGGAGGATGCAGCGCTGTTCCGGAAGGTGATCACAACGAACAGCCCGCACTGGAACATCATCGAAACCATCGTCCGTACCACAGCCGCCCAAGGTTTCATGACCCGGGCCGCCAGGAATGATGAAAGAGGCGATTGCATTTTGTTCCAGTTGAAGAATGCATTGATCATCGATGCGGAAAATGATCGTATTACATTCCAGGACAGTCTCGCGCCGCAATTTTTTCTGGCCATGCTGTTCGCGGCCCAGAACAGCGAGAAAATCGACGAAAACATCATCAGCATGAACGATTTTCATCGCCAGATCGCCGCTGAATAGATCGGATCGCCATCAAACAGGATAGTGACTATGCTGATATTGGACATAATTCGCGCGATATTGCAGCGTTGGCGACTGATGGCGGGAATATTCTGCGGCGTGATGCTGCTCACCGCGATCTGGATATTGATGACGCCGCGCGAATATGTGGCGTCGGCCACGCTGCTGTTCGACACTCGCGCGCCCGACCCGCTGCCGGGCGAGACCCGCACGGCCAGCGAGCCCGCTGCCATGCTGGCGACCGAGGCGCAGATATTGCGCGGCGAGGCAATCACGAGCCATGTCGCCCGCGTCCTGGGTCTCGACAAGGATCCCGAATTGCACAAGCAATGGTTCGACCAGACCAATGGAACCCAGACCTTTCAGGGATGGCTCAACCGGCGCGTCCAGAGCGGGCTGGAGGTCACGCCCAGCTCAACAGGCAGCACCATCGACATCGCCTATCGCAGCACCAATGCGACGAAATCGGCTGAGATGGCGAATGCCTTTGCCGACGCGTTCAACAGGACGCGCCTGTCGATGAGCAATGAATTCGCCCAGCGCTATGCCGAATGGTTCAAGACGCGCCTCGGCGAATCCGAAACGCGGATGGAAAGGGCGCAGGGCGAACTGGCGAAGTTCCAGCGCGAGCATGGCATTGTCTCGACCGGCGCGATCGATGCGGAAAGCACGCGGCTGAGCGAACTGTCGTCCAAATTGTCCGCCGCCGAGGCTTCTGCAGCCGATGCGGGCGCCCGCGCCGCGGCCGGGGCAAGCATGCCTGAAGTGCAGTCGAGCGGGGTAGTGCAGGGATTGCGAGCGCAGATCGCGACGAAATCGGCCGAAATCCGCCAGATGTCGGCAGAACTGGGGCCAAGCCATGAACTGATGCGTGCGGCCCATTCGCAACTCGCCCAATTGCAGACAACACTGGCGCAGGAAACGGCCAAGACGTCGGGCAGCCTGTCCGCAGCCAGTTCCGCTGCTGCGGCCAACCGGGGCGCCATGCAGTCGCTGCTGAACCAGCACCGCGCCCGCATGCTGTCGCTGGCTGGCGACCGCGGCAAGCTCAATGTGCTGGAAAGCAATGTGGAATCGGCCAAGAAGCAATATGAGACCGAGACGCAGCAACTGGCCGAACTGCGCGCCAAGAGCAGCATCCCCTCGCTGAACGTGCTGCATCTGAACGCGGCGGAGGCGCCGTTGCTGCCGAACGCGCCAAACATCCCCGTGCGGCTGCTGATGATGACGATATTGGGCCTGATGCTCGCCATCGGCACGGCAGTCCTGCTGGAATGGCTCCAGCCCCGCGTCCGCAGCCGCGATGCCGTCGGATATCTGACCGGAGTGCCTATGCTGGGACAGGCCGATCTCCGTCACATCGGACAGCAACTCCGCCTTGAAGGAGCCAAATGGTCATGAGACTCCGATCCACCGAAAGAACCGAGGAACCCGGCGCGATCTTCATCGCTGCGGGCCAGAACAAAGAGGCCGGAATGGAGGCCCCGGCTCCGGTTCAGGTCGATCCGCTGGTCGTGGCGATCAGCGACCCGGAAGACCGGCTGGCGGTGCAGGCGCGGGACATACAGTCGACACTGGCTGCACTTCGCCTGGCCGACGGACGGGTGCCCTCCTCCATCGCGGTACTCACGATTGGCGCGGTCGACGAGACGGCTATCCTAACCGCCAATGTCGCCGTATCGGCGGCGATGAGCGGGCTGCGGACGCTGCTCGTCGACATGAAACAGTCGGACTTCCTGCAGCACCGGCTGCTCGGCCAATCGCCGGTCATGGCGACCGATCCGGACGACGATCTCCATGCCTTCATCCGACCTGCCTTGATCCCCCGACTATCGCTTCTCGCGGCGACGTTTGACTGTCGGGGCCTGGCCGACATGATGGCCGATTTCGATTTGTGCCTGGTCGATGCCAGCCATGTCGAGGATCTCGCTCTGGCAGCGGCCAGCGCGGAGGTGGCGATATTGGCCGTCAGCCGCGACGCCACTACGACCGCGGACCTCAAATCCACGATCAACAAGCTGTCGATACTGGGCATGCCGTTGATCGGCACGGTCATGATCGTGTGACACGCATGAAGATCGTCCATATCTCGCGCCAATATTATCCCGGCATCGGCGGGCTGGAGAATTTCACCCGCAACCTCTGCGAGGAGCAGGCACGGGCAGGCCATGATGTCCGCATGGTCACGCTGAACCGCATCTTCGACGGCGACGGCGCGGAACTGCCCGCGCGGGAGACGATGTGCGGCGTGGAGATCGTCCGCCTGCCCTTCCGCGGTGGACGGCGCTATCCGATCGCGCCCTCGGTGCTGCGCCATGTGCAGGATTGCGATCTGATCCATGTCCATGCCATGGATTTCTTCGTTGATTTCCTCGCGCTCACGCGATTCTTGCACAAGAAGCCGATGGTGCTCAGCACGCATGGCGGCTTTTTCCACACCAATTATGCGCAGCGGCTGAAGCAGGTCTATTTCCACAGCATATCTCGTCTGTCGCTGAGCCGTTTCAACGCGACGATCGCCTGTAGCGAGGCGGATCAGAACAGTTTTGCGCGCATTTGCGGCCCGAGGCTGATGCTGGTGGAAAATGGCGTCGACATCGACAAATTTGCAGCCACCGCCGACCCGGATGCGCGGACAATTCTCTATTTCGGCCGCATCGCCCCCAACAAGCGGATTGACCGGCTGATCCGCTGGTTCGCCGCGTTGAATGCGCTCGACCCCGGCTGGTCGCTGGTCGTCGCGGGCAAGCCGATGGGTGTCTCCATCCCTGACCTGCGCCGGATCGCTGGCGAACAAGGCGTAGTCGAGAAGATCGAATTTCACGATAGCCCCAGTGACGAGGCGCTTCGCGCGCTGATCGGGCGCAGCAGCATCTTCGCTTCGGCCAGCGCCTATGAAGGGTTCGGTATATCGTTGATCGAAGCGGTCTCCGCCGGCCTCTATCCCGCCGCCAGCGACATTCCGGCGCATCGCCGGTCCTGCGAGAAACTGGGTATCGGTACGCTCATGCATTTCGACGATCCACTGTCCGCGGCGCGGCTGTTCAAGGATTTCCGCACGGCCAGAGCCGGGGGAGCCCTGAAGGACGCGGAGGAACCGCTGCGCAGCTATAGCTGGCCGCAGGTCTCGGCGCGCATCGTACATATTTATGACCAAATATTGGGCCATCGCCAACGGACCATCGGCCCGGTGAAGGTTGCCGTACTCTCCCAGGCGGAGGCACTGGCGCAAATCCGCTGCCACATACGTGCGCAAAACCCCAGGATCATCGCCTTCTGCAACGCTCATATGGCCAATCTGGCGCGGCAGAACGACCGGTTGGCCAAGGCTCTGAGTGACGCGCTGGTGCTGAACGACGGTATCGGCGTCGATCTGGCGAGCCGCCTGCGCTACGGTCGGCCCTTTCCCGTCAACCTCAACGGCACGGATTTCATCCCGGTCCTGCTGAAAGATCATCCCGAACGGCTCCGGTTGTTCCTAGTCGGCGCGGCTCCAGGCGTGGCGGAGCGAGCGGCGGCGACACTCTCCCGCCTGTGCCCGCGCCTTTCCATCGTGGGAATGCGGCACGGCTTCTTCGACCAGCAGGAGGAAGCAGACCTCAGCGAACAAATCCGGACAAGCAAAGCTGATCTGGTGCTCGCCTGCATGGGCAATCCTCGGCAGGAAATCTGGGCGGCGCGCTGGGCGCCGGAATTCGGACGACCCGTTCTCTGTGGCGGCGCTTTGCTCGACTTCCTCGCCGGACGGGTGCGGCGCGCCCCGGCCTGGGTGCGGCGGGTGCGGTTAGAATGGGTCTGGCGGCTGTGGCAGGAACCCTCGCGACTCGCGGATCGCTATCTGCTCGGCAATCTGAGCTTCATCGTCCGTGCATTGAAGGATGCCCGGCGCGGGCATAATTGGGAGGATATGCCTCCGCCTGCCCCAACCACCGCCCTGCGGGGGACCGATGCAGCCTGACCCCAGCATGGCTCTGGGCCGAACGGACAGCCCGAAGCGCATATCGGTCATCATCCCGTTCTTCCAGAGAAAGCGCGGGCTGCTGCGCGAAGCTCTCCGGTCGGTCGCCTGCCAATATCTTCCCTGGCCTGCCGAAGTTGAACTGATCGTCGTCGATGACGGTTCGCCGGTCGCGGCCGATCTCGATGCCGATAACCTCGTCCTCCCCGACTGGATCAGGCTGCGCATCCTCCGCCAGGCCAATGCGGGCCCGGCTGCAGCGCGCAACCATGGTCTGGACGCCATGTCGCCAGATTCCCACTATATCGCCTTTCTGGACTCCGACGACCAATGGTCGACCCACCATCTCGCCTGCGGGATCGACACGTTGGGGACGGCGCATGATTTCTACTTCTGCGACAGCGCCATGCCGCCGACGACCATGTTTGCGGCCATGGCATTTTTCCGGACACTGCCGACCCAACATGGTGTCGAACCACTCGACGGCACGCGCAGCACCTATCGCTTCATCGGGGCAAATGGCGGATCGTCGATGATGCGTGATTACCTGTGCCAGACGTCGTCGGTGATCCTGCGCGCTTCGGCTTTGGGACCACTGCGGTTCGAGGAGAGCCTGCGTCATGCCGGGGAGGACTGGTTGATGTGGGCGCGGCTGGCGCATCGGGCGCGGGGCATCTCCTTCTCGCTTTCCGCTAACAGCGTGCGCGGCGAAGGCATCAACCTGTATCGCGACGCTCATGAGCGCCTGAGCGGGCGCAATCTGCGTCGCATCCTCTCCATGATCCGGATGAACGAGTTGATGGGCGCGATCGACGGCATCGATGCGCAAAGCCTGATGCTGACACAGCAACGGCGACGCAGCTTTCAAATGGAACTGGCGGCGATTCTGATGCACCCGCGGCTTTATCTGGGCCTGACAGACCAGCTCCAGCGAGCGACGATCGCAAGGGCATATCGGCATCTGGGACGCGAACTGCCCGGCTATTGGACGGAAATAGCGCGCCGCAAGCTACATCCCGATATGCGGGAGGTGTCCGTATGAAGCTCTATTACTATCGGGCGACGCAGGGAAATTTCGGTGATGACCTGAACAGCTGGCTCTGGGAAGAGCTGGTGCCAGGCCGCTGGTCGGACGAGGATGATGGGGAGCTGTTCTGCGGGATCGGCACGATCATCGGCAACGACATGCCGCAGGCGAAAAGGATCAGGGTGTTTTCCAGCGGAATCGGCTATCGTCCCCTGCCCGCCGATTTCAACAGCGAGCGTTGGAACGTCGCGGCCCTGCGCGGACCGCTGACCGCGCAGGTGGTCGGGCGCCCGGAACTGGCGGTGGCAGATGGCGCGCTGCTGCTATCGACGCTGCCGCGGCTGAGGCCTCTGGCCGCGGAAGAACGGCACGGAACGATCCTCATTCCCCATTATGAGGCGATGGATGAAGGCCCTTGGGAAACGGCGTGCAGGCTGGCGGGCGTGGAACTGGTCGATCCCCGGCAATGCGGGCATCGTGTTATCGAGCGCATCCGAACAGCGCGGTTGGTGATAGCGGATTCCATGCATGCCGCGATCATCGCGGATACGATGCGGGTGCCCTGGGTTCCTGTGGCATCCTCCCGGCGTATCAACAGCTTCAAATGGCTCGATTGGACCCTGTCGCTGGACCTGCCCTATGAGCCGATCGTGCTGCCATCGATCAGCCTAGGAGCCTATTATGAGGGGCAGGTGCAGCGCTGCACCGGACAGGATTTCCGTTTACCGCGGCCGGACAGGGAGAGTGCCATGGCACATTACCGGCGGATGATGCGCCGGGAAGGCAACAGGCTATGGCAATCCGTGCGGCCCAAGCTGAGACACCATCTGCGTGCGCTGCCAGGGCGCCTGCCGGCGCAAGCAGCCGCGCGGGACGCGATGGCGCGGTGGGACAGGCGGCGAACGGAGCGGATGGCAATGGTTTTGCATCAACTGGACAGTGCGCCTGCCTTCATGAGCGGCGACATGATTTTCCAGCAAAGGGTCGAGCAATTGAGCAGTGCGCTGAATGGGATCGCAGGAGGGCGGTGAAAGGGGTGGAAAGGAAACGGTTTCCTTGCGCTGCTTTTGACTGGAAGATCGCTGATGGCAGATTTTGCACCAGGTTGCATTGTCCCTACCGCGCCGACGCCCGCGCCCGATGTCGCCGGACAAGGTGGCGGGCCAGCATTGGCCAACTGCGCCGGTCGCGCAGCATTTCCATCAGTAGTGCCCACGGCCGCCGGGCGCGCAGGTGGGAATAGGCGCGATTCCAGATCGCCTGATCGCGAATTGCGTCCGCCCTTTTCGACAACAGGCGCGCCAATGCCCTGTCTGCCCGAATGCGCGGGCGGGCGAGCAGGCCCAGCGTATGCTCGCGCATAGACTGGAGGTTGAGAATGGTGCGCGACTGGCCCGAACTGTCCGAGGAGATCGAACCGATGCGCTGGGTGAAGAGATAAAACCCCTCGCCCATCAGCATGAAGCGCGCGCCGGCCAGCAGCCAGTCCAGAACAAAGGCGAAATCCTCCCCATGACGCAGATCGGGCGGATATTGCAGCCCGCGTGCAGTCAGGAATCGGCGGTGAAATATTGGCTTGAGCTGGCCATAATCGAAGGGGGAACGGCCGGTCATGCAATGCCCGACGAAATCCGCCGCGCTGACCTGCTGCACATGATCGTCCGCCAGCCTGAACGCCCGGCCCGCCAATGCCTGCGCCTGCCAGTCGAAGAACAGCAGATTGTCGGCCACCAGATCGGCCTCATGCCGCCTGGCCAGCCCGATCATACGCTGCAACCGACCCGGAAGGAACGCATCGTCGGCGTCAAGTATCGCGACCCAGTCGCCCTGCGCTGCGGCCAACCCCTTGTTGCGCGCGATCGAAGGTCCGCCATTCTCCGTGCTGACGATCAGGCGGACATTATCGTGTGCCAGCGCCAGTTCCTGCGCCACTCGAACGGTGTCGTCGCTCGACGCATCGTCGATGATCAGGACTTCGACGGATATCTTTTGCGCCAGAGCCGAACTGACCGCGCGCGCCAGCGTATCCTGCGCGTTATAGGCCGCAATTATCACGGAGACACAAGGGGTTAGGTTCCGCTGCATAGGTGTTATGCCTTACTCGAAACAGCTGTGGGCTTTGGATATAACAGCCGCACAGGCAGCAGCGAATTGAGGGAATACCCCTAGGATATATCCCGAGGGTCGGAACCTGCTCTTCCCAGTGCGGACAGATATCATGCCCATGGTCGCCATTTACAGACGCGGTTTCCTACCCTTGTCCGAAACATTCATCGTAGACCATATCCATTCGCTCCGTAGGTATCGACCCTTCGTCATGGCCGACGATATTATAGATGGACATTATCGGGATGGACAGCAACTGCATCTCCTCCATCGGCCGGGCTCTGGAAAGTGGAAAAGGATCAGCAATCGACTGACCGGACATTATGAGAATCTCGGCGGACAATTATGCTCACGCTCCACCGGCCTTATCCACGCCCATTTCCTTCAGGACGGCGCGGCTATCCTGCCGCTCGCCTTGCGGCGAGGCATGCCGCTGGTAGTGACGGCCCATGGCTATGACGCCACCGTCACCGCCCGCGAACATGCGCGGAGGACCGAAGGACTTTGGTACCTGATGCTGAAGCCCGTCCTGATACGCTATGCCGACGGCATCATCTGCGTGTCGAACTGGATCAGGCAATGCCTGCTGGAGGCCGGCTATCCCGAAAACAAGCTGCGGGTCATTCGCTTGGGCATTGATCCCGCCGCGCTGCCGCCGGTCGATTCCCCCTCGCTGCGCCGCGGCGCGCTGTTCGTGGGCAGACTGGTCGAGAAGAAGGGCGTCAATTTCCTGCTCGATGCCTGGGCCAGGTTGCCGCTCCGCCTGCGTGAAGAGCCGCTCACCATCATCGGGGACGGTCCGATGAAACCGGCGCTGATGGATCAGGCGCGGAAATTGGGCATCCAACCGGCCTTTGTCGGTCCGCAACCCCGTGAGGCGGTGTTCGCGGCCATGGCGCGGCATCGGATTTTCGCCATGCCCAGCATGCGCGCCGCGAATGGCGACAGCGAAGGGCTGCCCATCGTACTGATGGAGGCGCAGGCGATGGGTATGGCGGTTGTCGCCTTCGACGACGGACCGATGCGCGAAGCGATCCTGCCGGGGCGAAGCGGCCTGCTGGCGGAGCGACGCGACACGGGCGGCTATGCCGCACACCTCGAACGACTGCTGCTGACGGCGGACCTGTGCGAAAGCTTCGGCCGAACCGGACGGGAATGGGTCAACAACAGTTTCCACATCCGCTCGAACATGGCGGAGCTGGAGGATTATTATGACGAAATCGTCGGCCGCAGGGAGAAACGCCATTGAACATCCCCTTTTCGGCCGCCCTCGCTCCCAATGGCATCTCCAACGCCCGCATCCTCATCCTGTCGCGCCATGACTATCGCACGGCACGGCGCGCCAGCGTGCATTTCATCGCCCAGAAAATGGCCGAGAGGGGCCACGACGTCGCCTTCCTTTCTATCGGCTACAGCTGGCTGTCGCGGCTGCGCGGCGACAGCCGGGCTCGGCTGGACCCGCGCGCCAACCGCTGGGAAAGGGTGGACGGCCTACGCGCCTGTCTGTGGCGGACGCGCTGGCATCCGGTAAAGATGCCGCTACCCGACGCGCTGACCGGATGGCTGTTCCACCGCTGGGCCGGCATGGCCTGCCCTGTTCTGGATGAGGCAGCGGCGAAGGCGGACCTCATCCTCATCGAATCCGGCATCGCCCCCGCGCTGATCGGGCGGGTGCGCGCCATCGCCCCGCATGCGCGCATTGTCTATCGTGCGACCGACCTGCTGGCGACTGCGGGCGTGCCGCAATGCATCGAGGCGACGTTGCAAAGACACGCGCGCGACATCGACATGGTCGTGGTCGTCGCCCGCAGCATGCTGCCGCATTTCAACGCCTTCGATTGTCCGCGCATCTTCATTCCCCATGGCGTCGACCTGTGCAACCTGCGCCGGCCGACCATCAGCCCCTATGACCAGCCCCATAATGCGGTGGCGGTCGGATCGATGCTGTTTGACGAGGGCGCGATCCGCACGCTGGCGCAAGCCGTGCCGCATTTCACCTTCCACATGATCGGCACGCCCAAACGCGCCTTCCCATCCAATGTGGTGCTGCACGACGAGATGCCTTTCGAACGGACGCTGCCCTATATTCAGCATGCCGATGTCGGCATCGCAGCCTATCTGCCGGCGGAATCATCGGCCTATCTGGCGGATTCCAGCCTCAAACTGATGCAATATGGCGCTATCGGCCTGCCGGCCGTCTGCCCGGATTTCGCGGTGGGCGAGCATAAGCTGCGTTTCGGCTATCGCCCGGGCGATAGCCGGGACATGGTGCAAGCCTTCGCCAAGGCCGCCCAGACGCGCAGGCGGCCCGCGCCGACGCAGGATTGGGGTGATGTGGCAGACCGGCTGGTGGAGGCCGCCCTTGGCTGAGCTTGTCCTGCAAAGAGACGTCCGTATGCGAAGCGCCGTGGACATGCCGCGCGCGGTCATGCCAGTGGCGGCCGTTGCGCTGTTGGCGGCGACGGTCCTGTTCAACCCGCTCCTCGCCTGGGTGAACAGCCATGTGGCGCAGATGAGCGGATCGATCGTTTCCGTGATGCAGGGAGGCATCGTCATTTCCGCGCTGCTGATGGGCCTGTTCCAGCCGATCGTACTGGCGGCGCGATGGTGGGTGCTGGCCGCGCTGCTGGTTATGGTCGTGCTGCTGACCAGCGCAATCCGGGCGCAGTTCAATCCGAAGATATTGGGCGATGTGCTGCTGATCCCGGCCTTCATCCTGCTGGGCACGGCGCTTCGCACCGATCTGTTCCGTCGGTCGATCCTTGTCATGCAGGCGTGCATCCTGCTCGTGGGCATATGGGAACTAGCGCGGCCGGACCAATATGGTGCATTCTTCAACGTGGTCGACTATTATGTGAACACGCGCGGTTACGACGCCAATGCCTTCTGGGCGGGCGGATCGCTGTTCCTGAGTTCGGAACGGCCGGGCGGGCGTCTGCTGCTGAACGGCTTCGGCTTCCATCGCGGATCATCCCTTTTCCTGGAGCCGGTGTCGCTCGGCAACTGGGCGGTTGTCGCCACCATCTTCACGGCGGCCTGCTGGCGGGAACTGTCGCACTGGTGCCGGACCTTCATGGTCGCGTCCACCTTCGCCTTGCTGGTGATCTGCGACGGGCGGCTGGCGATGACGGTCATCCTGCTCTTCTGCCTCTATCTGCCTCTCTGCCGTTATCTGCCTGATCGCTGGAGCGCGGTCTACCTTCCCATCATGCTGGGCCTGCTTTGGCTGGGGGATGCGCTCGGTCTTCTGATGCCCAATGGCGACAATTTCGCCGGTCGACTGGGCATCGGCCTGCATGCGCTGGGAACGATGGACGCCACCGCATTGCTGGGGGTCAATCCCGAATTCGCACGGCTGGACGATGCAGGATGGGCAGATTTCATCCAGTCCCAATCCGTGCTCATCGCACTTGGCCTATGGCTGACGCTGTCGCTGACGGGGTTCGGCACGGCACCCGGCGATCGCATGGCGAAACATGGCATCATGCTGTTCCTCATCCTGTGCCTGCCGATCAGCAATTCACTGCTCTCCATCAAGACTGCGGCGCTGATGTGGGCGCTCTATGGCTTCTGCTTCGCACGCGGGCAGACGGCGGCGAACGGCATAGATACGGCATGAACGGGCGGCATATTCCAGCGCTGGACGGACTGCGCGGCTTTGCGGCGCTGATCGTGATGCTGTCGCATTTCCCCGATGTCGGGCTGCCGTCCTGGGTCAATCACCGCCTGGGCGATCATGGGGTAATGCTGTTCTTCGTGCTCAGCGGCTTCCTGATGGGCCATCTCTATCTGCGGCAGAGGCCCGACGCCCAGGTGCTGCTGCACTATGGAATCGCGCGGGCGGCGCGGATACTGCCGCTCTATCTGGGGGTATCGCTGCTGTCCTTCTTCCTGTTCAACTATGCCGATCCCGCCTTCATCTATCGCATAGACGGCCAGCAACTCCTGCGACTGCTCAGCTTTACAAGCGCACAGCCGATCTTCTGGTCCATCGGCCCAGAATTCCAATTTTACTTCCTCTTTCCGCTGATGTGGATGGCATTCTACAGCAGCCGCCGAAACAGGCCCATCGCCTTCCTGGCGCTGACGAGCGCGATCTGTCTCACCTATGCGATCAGCAGTTGGACGCCCGGCTTTTCCGTCTTCGCAAAGCTGCATATCTTCATCGCCGGGATCGGCGCTGCGCTGCTGGTCTGGGCCGGACCCCCGCGCCCGCTCCCGGCCATGCTGGTGCTGGCAAGCGCGCTTGCCTTCCTGGCGGCGATCCTGCTCTCCCCACCGTGGGCGGAGCCCTTCCTCTTCCCTTCGACGCGCGGCGACCCCAAGCATATCGGCTATTATGGCGATCTGGCGAAGGTCCTACTCTGCGCCTGCGTCATCTACAGCGCGACCATCGATCATAGGCTGAACGACTGGTTGTGGGGCAATTGCGTCATGCGGCGGCTGGGGGCATGGAGCTTTTCGCTCTACCTGCTGCACATGCCCGCTCTTTATCTGGCGGGATATTTGCCGATACCGCAGGTCCCACGCGCCATGGCATCGCTGCTGCTGGCGGTCGGCATCGCGGCACTGTCCCATCGCTTCATCGAAGAACCGGCCAACCATCGGTTGCGCCGCCTGCTTGCAGGGCTGTTCGACCGGCAGTCCAAGGTCATCATATTGTCCCCTTATTGCCCGCCGGACACGAGTTCCCCCACATCATAATATTTGCCGTTGGCAATGACTTTCCTGACATTGAAAGTGTTGGCGATGTTCTCACGCGGATCGCCGGCGAGCAGGGCAATGTCAGCGAGCTTACCCGCCTCCAATGTTCCTGCGTCCAGGTTGAGCGACCGGGCCGAATTGACCGTCGCCGTCTGCAGCGCCTGAAAGGGCGTCAGCCCGGCATCGACATAGGAGGACAGCTCCGCATGCAGGTTGGTCGCGATCATCGTGTCCGTGCCCGCCGCGACCAGCGTGCCGGCATCGAACATCTTCTTCAGGCTGGCCAGGCTTCCCGCCATCATCGGCCGCAACAACGCCATCATCGGCTCACTCTCCGTCACGGTCTTGCGCGCCCAGATCGGATAGAGGCTGATGCGCGGGTCATCGCGATAGGAAGGGTTCTTCTCCAGATAATTGGTCAGCGCGCCGAAATTGGTGGGTGTCAGCGTCCGGCCGCTCTTGCCGAATAGCTGGATGACATCCTCATAGGCCATGCCCATCGGCCCCTGTTTGGGCGAATAACCGCGACGGCTGGTCGCGCCCAGATGCTCCGTCGCATCGACGCCCGTATAGGCCGCTGGGAAGATTTCATGGCCGGTGACCGGCACGCCCATCTCGTGCGCCGCTTCCACGATGCGACGCTGGTAGATATCGGGCATTCGGACATAGCTTTTCAATATGTCATATTTGAGGATGCGGGCGCGCTCCAGCTCCCGCTCCAAATGCGCCGGGCCGGATATGGCGACGCCCATCTTGTAATAGACGCGCTGCCATTCAAGCAGCGGGCCATTGACGTAGAGACGCGGGCTGATGCGCACGCCCGCTTCGGCCGCCTCCCTGTCCTCTATTGCGTCATAGACCTGATTGCCCGGATCGCGCACGGTGGTGATGCCATAGGCCAGCCATGCACGCTCCAGATTCGAGCCGAAATCCTTCTGCAGATGGGCATGATGCTCGATCAGGCCGGGAATGGCGGTGAGGCCCGTGCCATCAACGAAGCGGTCCGCCCGATGCAGCGCCGGATCATGATCGCGGATTGCAAAGATGCGGTTGCCCTCGATCACGATGTCCTTGTCGTGCTGGGTTTCGTCGCGGACAGAGTCCACCAGATTGCTGACATGGATTACCATCCGCCCGGTCGGGTTGGCGAGGCGGTAGGTGAGGTCGACCGGAATTTCCCGGATGACGCCCGTTTCCGTGTCGATCACCTTCAACTTGTCCGATGACTGATAGAGAATGGTCCGGCTGTCGGCGGTCCAGCTGGGAAAATAGGCAATTTCGGAGGTATAGCTGTGCGGCGGCCCCATCGGCTTGCCGTCGGCGGCCACGGGCCAGATCTTCAGCAGGCCTTCATAAATGGCCGCCATCTTCGTGCCGTCGGGCGACCAGGCAGGCCCGCCCCCGCCCCGCGTGTCGGTTCCGGCATTTTCCTGGGGCACTTGCCAGAAGGGTTCGCCCTTGCCGTCGCTTGGGATCATATAGATCTGATTGTCGCCCTCGCGGAAGCTGTTGGAATATTTGTAGGAAAGTGCGATGGCGACATGTTTGCCGTCAGCCGACCAACTGGGGTTTCCCGGCTGCCCAAGCGATGCCTGGAGCCGCGTCACCTTGCCACTCGCCACGTCGACGACGCATACGCCCGCCACGCCCCAGCGCCCATCGACATCAAGGAAGGCAATGCGACTGCCGTCATGGGACCAGGCGGCGCCCAGAGGCTGGGTCTCGATATTGGTGAGCCTGCGATCCTTGCCCGTCTTGACATCGCGTATCCACAGCTGCGGCAGGCCGCCGCCCTTGTCGGAAGTATAGGCGATGCTCTGCCCATCGGGCGACCAGGCAGGATCGGCATCCATCGCGGCGTCCCTGGTCAGATTTTCGGGCACGCCGCCCTTGGACGACAGGAGATAGAGATCGCCCAGCGCCACGAAGGCAATACGGCTTCCGTCGGGCGAAATGGTGGGATGGACGATGCCCAGCGCCTTGCGCGGCGCGGTGGAATCCCAGTCGCGCTTCGCCCTGGCATAGCTGGGCTTCACCACTTCCAGCGTGGCAGCGAAATCGACGGTCGACGATCGCCCGCCGCTGCGGTGCCTGATCTTGCCGTCTGAGACATAATAATAGCCGCCCTTCCCCCAGCCGATGCGGAACGGAAAGACATTCTCGGTTCCGCTCACCACCTTGCCCTCGATTTCCAGCCGGCTGCCCTTCGCGTCCTGCACCACATAGGCGAGTTCGCCGCCGGGACCGAAGGAGGGCGCGTCGATCCTGCCCTCCGCCTGTCTGAGCAGGCTTTCCGCGCCGTCCGCCAAAGCGGTCGTGTAGAGCGCCGTCTTATTGCCTTCCGTCCCCGCATAGACGATCCTCGCGCCATCCGGGGACCAGCTTGGCATCCTGTCCTCACGCGGATTGCGGCTGACCTGTTTCACTACCCCGCTGGCCACGTCCAGCGTCCAGATGTCGTAATTGCCACTGCGGTCGGAGGAGAAGGCGATGGTCTTGCCGTTCGGCGACCAGGCTGGTTCGCGATCGTCCCACGCGCCTTCCGTCAGCTTGCGCATGCCGCTGCCGTCGGGCTTGATCGTCCAGAGATCATAGCCGCCGTCGCGATAGGCGAAATAGGCAAGCCGCGATCCGTCGGGCGACCAGACCGGCTGGCGGGCATCGTTGAAATAGTCGGTGATGCGCCTCGCCCTGCCGCCTTTGGCCGGGATGATCCACAAGGTGCCCTGAAGATCGACCGCCAGCCATTTGCCGTCCGGTGAGACGGACACACTCATGGACGTACCCTCATGCACGTCGAAGGCGATGGGCTTCTCACCGCCCGGCGGGGGCAGATTGGCTGGCTGGGCGTAGGCCTGCACGGCGCAGGCCGAAAGCAGGGCGATGGACAGATATTTCAGCGGAGATTGCATAGAGCGGTCCTCTTACCAGCCGAAGACATAGCGTTCGCGGCGCACATCCGCCCCGCCGCGCAGGGTGCCGCTGTCGGGCACGACACCGGCGGCAACGATGCCGGTGGAAACAGCGAACGGCCCCAATACATCGAGCTTGTGCCCGCGAGCGGCCAAATCGTCCCGCACCGCCTGCGGCACGCGGTCCTCGATTTCCAGCACGCCCGGCTCGTCCTTCTTGATCGCGAAGGAGGCGTGGAAATGATTGCTGTTGATGCGGGGCGCTTCGATCGCGGCCTGGAGCGGCTGGTCGAAGGCCAGCACGCGCAGCAGCACATTCATGATCTGCTGGTCCTGATTGTCACCGCCCGGCGTGCCGATAGCCAGATAGGGAGCGCCGTCCTTCAGCACCATGCAGGGGGAGAGCGTCGTGCGCGGACGCTTGCCGGGAGCAAGAACGTTGGGGCTTTCGGGATCCAGGTCAAAGACGGTCAGGCGATTGCTCATCGGCACACCCGTATCTCCCGCAATATAGGCGCCGCCCAGCAGCCAGCCCGAACTTGGCGTCGCACTGAACAGGTTCCCGTCCTTGTCCACCACTTCGATGGCGGTGGTATCAGCGGTCGGACGCGGCGGAGCCTTCAGCACATGGGGCGTGAAGACGGGCGTTGTGCGGGCGCTTCCCTCAAATACCCAGGGATCGCCATAGCGATGCTCCAGCGAGGCCTTGGGGCCGATCTGCCTCGCGCGTTCCGACGCATAGGCCTTGGATAGCAAGCCCTTCATCGGGATGGTCGCGAAATCAGGGTCTCCGAAATAGGCGTTACGGTCATCAAAGGCGAGCTTGATCGATTCCGCCACGACATGGAGGTAGGCGGCCGATCCCGGTTCCATCGTCGCGATGCCCGCAGCCTCTGCAATATTGAGCGCCATCAGCATGGCAGGGCCCTGGCTCCAGAAGCCCCCCTTGCAGACTTCATAGCCGAAGACGCTGGTCATCGTCGGCGTCTCGACCTTGCCCCTGTAGGCCGCAAGGTCTTCGTAGCGCATCAGACCCCCGTCGCGCTCCATCGCCGCGCCGATCCGACGGGCGATGTCTCCCTTGTAGAAGGCGTCGCGTCCAGCCTGGATCGCGGCCTTGCGGTCCTTCTTCTTCCTGTAGGCGATCCGGTCCGCTTCCGCGATGATGCGGATAGTCCTGGCCAGATTGGGCTGGCGGAATATCTCGCCCACTTTGGGCGATTTTCCACCCGGATAATAGGTTTCGTAGGCATCTTTCCACCGGGATGTCGCCTTCTTCTGGCTCGCGAAGACTTCAGCCAGGAAGTTGTACATCACGAAACCGTCCGCCAGTTCCATGGCGGGCTGCAGAACCTGGCTCAAAGTCATGGTGCCGTTAAGCTGTAAGGCCAGCGCCATGGCGTCGACCATGGCGGGAACCGTTCCGCCATTGGGACCATTGCCGGGAATAACGCCCGCCTTGGCGAACTTGTCCGGCGTGGCGAGCGCAGGGGCCACCCCTTGCCCGTTCACCACGGAGACTTGCTTCGCCTTCGCGTCGTAGACGATCGTCGGCGCCTCGCCGCCAAAGCCGAAATGGGAAATTTCCGTCACCGCGGCAGCAAACACGGCGGCGACACCTGCGTCGGTGGCATTGCCCCCCGCCATCAAGATACGCGTTCCCGCGGCGACCGCATAATGGCGCCCAGCGGCGACGATACCGAAATTCCCCACGATCTCCGGGCGCAGCGTTTCGCCGGCGCTCACCAGCCGGGTAGGTTCCAGCGGCGCTTTTGCCGCCGGTGCGGCGCCCTGCGCGAACGCCTGCCCCTGCGCCAGGACGGCGCCTCCGACAGCCAGTGCCGCCAAGTCACGACGGCTCAATCCCTGTCCTGCGGTATCCGTCATGAACGAAGATCCCCTGTAGTCGACATGGAAGCGCTGCCCAAGGGCAAGCGGGCATTGGTCCTGCCAGTTCCTTTTCCCTGTAACGATAAAGAACCCGCTTTCCGCTATCCTTGGGATATTTCACGCGTCCCAGGAAAATATTCGTCTGAATATGGCGGAAATCTTGATCTCATCAGTTCTACCCATTTGAACGGGCGCGGAAGTGGGCGCGGCGCCCGCCGATGCATGCTGCCGGCAGGGAGCCGGCAGCACATAGGCCCATATGGGGATGATGCCGGAACTCCAGCTACCGGGGTCCGCAAATGCACAGTCCGGAAAAATACAGAACTTACCAGATTCTTTGCCGGTCATGCACGATCTCCATCGGCGCGCGGCCGCCTGATAGCTGAAACCACGCAAAGTCCTTTGACCGCAACGTCGGAAACAAGGACTTCTTTACAGGGGAACAGAAAGATGAGGGTAAGAAGAGAGAGATTTTCAAAATTGGCAGGAGCCAGTCTTTGGGTATTGTCGGCCGGCGCCGTGCATGCGCAGACGGATAGCGTCCCGCTGTCAGAAATCGACAAGGGCGCTGAGATCGTCGTTATCGGTACCCAGATCAGAGGCGCGAACACGACCGGCGCGCTACCTGTCAGCGTCGTGGGCGAACAGCAGATCGAAGCAGTGGCTGCAGTCTCAGGCGCCGATCTCTTTCGTTCCATCCCGCAACTGGGCGGCGTGACGTTCAACGAGCAGGTGCTGGGCGGCGGCAACGCGAACGCCGCCCGTGGCGACGTTTCCACCGTATCCCTGCGCGGCCTGGGCCAAGGCAATACCCTACTGCTGATCAATGGCCGCCGAACCGTGCTGCATCCGACATCTCAGGCCATATCGGGCGTCATCGATTCCGGCGTTCCGACCTTCGGCTATAATGCCAATACAATTCCCGTCGGCAATATTGCGCGCGTGGAAGTGTTGCGCGATGGCGCTGCGGCCCTTTATGGATCAGATGCCGTTGCCGGCGTCGTCAACAATGTCCTCAATTCCGATTTCAACGGCGCGAAGTTTGACGCGCAATATGGCGGAGCTGAAGGCACGAACCTGCGCGAGTTCACGATCAATGGGCTGGTCGGCAAGGACTTCAGCGAAGGGCGCGGTAACATTACGCTGTTCGCCGGTTATGCGCGGAAGTCGAAGCTGTATCTCAGCGACCAGGACTATACCGCCAATGTCGACCGGCGTGGTTATGTGGCCGGCACCAGCTTCGCCAATGTCGCCGCGTTCAACGGCACCAGCACCAGCACGCCGTGGGGCACGTTCCGGGCGCTCAGTCCGGCCGCCAACGGATCCTTCCTCAACCGGACGATCACCAGCAACGGCATCGCCTTCACCAACAGTTCGAGCCAGTTCCACATTCAGCCAAGCGCCAACAGCGGATGCCGCATCCCCTCCGGCCCCGCAGGTACCTGCTATGACGACGGCAACGGCGCGACGGAGATGGCTACGGTCGACAGCAACCTGCGCTTCAATGCGCCCGCAACGTTCCAGAACCTCACCACGCAGCCCTCGGTCAAGCGCGTCAACCTGTTCGCCAACGGACATTTCGACCTGACCGATAATCTGACCCTCTATGGCGAAGCGGGCTTCTATCGCGGCAAGACACAGGCGATCATCGGTGCGCCGGGCTCGCTGGCGAACATTCCCATCACAGTCGCCGCCAACGCCTATTGGAACCCGCTCGGGCCCGTCGGCTCGCCCAACCGCCTGCCCGGCCTCAATACCGCGGTCGTTCCCGCCTCAGGCCTGCCTGTACAGATCACCTCGTTAAGCTATGTCGACTTCGGATCGCGCAAGGTCGACGTCACCAACTACCAATATCGGTTCCTCGGCGGCCTCAAGGGGAATATCGGGAACTGGGACTGGGATTCGGCAGCCCTGTACACCTGGGCGACCGCCGCGGACACGCAGGAGAACTTCTCCAACAGCTTGCTGCAGGCCGCAATCAACCGTACCACGCCCGATGCCTACAATCCCTTCAACGGCGGCTGCGTCGATACGCCATCGATCGGGGACTGTACGCCCAACAGCGATGCGACCATCGACAGTTTCCGCATCAAGGCGACGCGCAGGACACGCACATCGCTGGCGCTGTGGGACTTCAAGATTTCAAATGCTAATCTGCTGGGCCTGTGGGCAGACAACAGCATCGGCATTGCGGCGGGCGTCGAATATCGCCGCGAGACCTATCATGACAACCGCTCCCCCTATCAGGGCGGAATAAGAGGGATCGATACAACCTATACCGATGCGGTCACCGGCATCTTCTACGGTTCCGACCTGGGCGGGGCTAGTCCGAGCCCGGACGTGCGCGGCAAGCGCGACGTAAAGTCCGCCTATGCGGAACTCGCCATCCCGATCTTCAGTCCGGAGATGGAGGTTCCCTTCTTCCGCAGCCTCGATTTCCAGATCGCCGGACGCTATGAAGATTACAGCGACGTCGGGTCGGTCGCGAAGCCGAAGATCGCGGGGAGCTGGGAACTGCTTGAGGGCATGCGGCTGCGCGGTTCCTGGTCACAGGGTTTCCGCGCTCCCAACCTGGAGGTGATCAATACCTCTACGCTGGACCGCGTGAACACCGGCATCGATTATGTGCTGTGCGAAGCGGACCTGCGCGCCGGACGAATCGCCAATTTCTCGCAATGCAACCGCAGCATCTCCGTGCTGCGACGCAGTGGAGGCAATCCCAATCTGAAGCCTGAGGAGTCGGAAAGCTGGAGCTTTGGCGCGGTCATCTCGCCGCCGCTGGGCGAAGGATGGGGCAAGGTGACCTTCACCGTCGACCGCTGGCGCATCAAACAGAAGAATGTGGTCGGTTTGCTTGACTATCAGAACGGCCTCAACCTCGACTATCTGCAGCGCGTGCAGGGCAGCAACAATCCCAATGTCGTACGTCGCGATCCGACTGCGGATGATATAGCGCTGGTTGCGGGCACCGGCCTCGCGCCCGTGGGCGAATTGCTCTATGTGGTCGCCAACTTCGAAAATCTGCTGCCGGTGACCGTGCAGGGCATCGATTTCAACCTCGACTATCTGCTGCCCACCGTGACCGTCGGAACCTTCTCGCTGAATGTCAACGCATCGCGCCTGATCAGCTATTATGTCGATGCTCCGGCGGGCGTGACGGCGGTGATCAATGGGCGGTCCGCGGGCCTTGTCAATGCGGGCGTGCCAATCCAGGGCGGGGGCGATGTCGTAGGGCGCGACGGCCAGCCGCGCTGGCGGCTCGCCGCGACGCTGGACTGGACCCTGGGGCCGGTGAAGATCGGCGCCTATACGCAGTTCATCGACAGCGTCTATGAAAACGCGGCACGCGACGCCTCGACCAATCCCTGGATCGTAAAGGGGCAGACGACCGTCAATCTCTATGCCCAATATACGTTCAGGAATGGTGGCCCGCTCAAAGACACCAGCATCCAGATCGGCGCCCGCAACATCTTCGACAAAGATCCCCCACTGGCATCGACCGGCTATCTGTCGAACCTCTACCAGCCGCAAGCACGCTACTGGTACACCAGCATCAAGAAATCCTTCTGATGCGGCAGGGTGCGGCGCCAGGGTTCCCACGCCGCACCCCCTCCTCCCCTTGCCATGAGGATCAAAGGTTGACCCATGTCCGCTCCCAATAAGCCCGTGCGCCCGGAAGCGCTCCATCGTCGAGAATTGCTCGCCGCCGGCCTTTCAGGCATGGTCCTCGCCGGCTTTCCTTCCGCTGCCCGCGCGCAGTCGGGCTCCCGTGCACCGGATGCGCCCCGCTCCGGCGGGACTAGCGTCGCAGCACACCGCGTCGAGGTGCCGATGCCGCATGGCGGCGTCACCGCCGGTCATCCGCTCGCCGCAATGGCGGGAACGCGCATGCTGATGCAGGGCGGCAGCGCGGCCGACGCGGTGGTGGCGGCCATGGCTGTGATGAACGTCGTCGAACCCTGGGCGTCGAGCGCGGGCGGCAACGGCTTCGCCACCTGCCTCGACCGCAAGGCGGGCAAGGTCCATTCGCTCGCCTTTACGGGCGGTGCACCGCGCCTGCTCGATCCACAGGTTGATCCCAGGGCGCTCGACCATGGACCAAGGGCACTCACCGTGCCGGGCGCGTTCGGTGGCTGGATCGCACTGGCCCGACGCTTCGGCAGGCTACCGCTCGCCATATTGCTGGAACCGGCGATCGGCTATGCCCGCGACGGTCACCCCCTCGATCCGTCGATCGCTCTGTTCATCGGCCGGGCGCAGAAGACGCTGAGCCTCTATCCGACCAGTGCCGCCCTGTTCCTGCCGGACGGGCAGCCGCCGTCACCCCGCTCGATCTTCCGCAATCCCAATCTCGCCCGCACCTTCCAGACGCTGGCCGATGCCGAGATGAAGGCGCTGGATGGCGGCGCTGACCGCGACCGGGCCCTGCAAGCGGCCTATGATTATTTCTACTCAGGCCCCATCGCCCAGGAATTTGCTCGCTTTTCGAACGAAAGCGGAGGCTGGTTGCGCCTTGATGATCTCAAGGCCTATCAGCCGCGCTGGAGCGATCCGGTCAGCACGCATTATCGCGGGCTGGACGTCTACAGCAGTCCGCTCACATCCCGCACCGGGCTGGAACTGTGCGAGCAGCTTAATCTGGTCGAGGGTTTCGACCTTGCCGCCCTCCCCGCGGACGGACCGCAACTTACCCATTTGCTGATCGAGGCGATCAAGGTCGCCAAGGCGGATGTCTACCGCTATGCCGCCGATCCCCGCTTCGCGCAGACGCCGGTCGAGGGCCTGCTGTCCAAGCCTTTCGCGGCAGAACGGCGAAAGTTGATCGATCCGACCAAAGCGGCCTCCTATCCGGAGGGTGGCAACGCCGCCGCCTACGGCCGGATGGCGCAGCAAGGATCGCGACCCCGCTTTGCCGCGCGGGGAGACGACCGCACGCGTGACGGCGATACCACCAGCCTTTCCGCCGTCGATGCCGAGGGGAACGCCATCGCCGTCACGACGACCATCGGCGGCGGTTTCGGTACGTTCCTCGTGATGGGCGATACGGGTATCCTATTCAACAATGGCCTCCGACTGGGATCGACGGCGCCATATGACGACCACCCGAACAAGGTAGTGCCAGGAAAGCTCGCGCTTTTGGGCAATGGTCCCACCATCCTCCTCGACAAGGGCCGGTTGCATCTGGTGTTTGGATCGCCAGGCGGCGAGACGATCGGACAGACGCAGTTCCAGTTCCTGGTGAACATCGTTGATCGCGGCATGCCTATCCAACAGGCCATAGAGGCGCCGCGCTTCGCGCTCGATGCGGATCCGAATTTCTACAAGCCCGGCGCGGCCATTACCGTGCAGGCGGAGGGGCGATTTGCCGATACTGTGCTGCAAGGGCTGACCGCCATGGGCCATCGGATCGAGAAGGTCGGTCCCTATGCGATTGGCAGCGTCCAGGGAATATTGGTCGACTCATCCGGCGCGCGCATGGGCGGGGCGGATTCCCGCCGCATGGGTTATGCCGTGGGCTATTGAGGCCGCGGATCTTACCGCTTCTGTAGCGATTCCGGTTTATGCGCGGCCTCTTGCCCTCATCCGTTTCCAGGACGAACTCAAGACTGTCAGGCGTGGCTAGGGCCTTGTGGTCCTTGATCCGGGTGGTGCCGGTAACCTCCTTTCACCACCTTGCCATGAGCCTCTCCGCCACGTCTGTCATGTCGCGGCCTCGCCTTTCCTAAGGGTTTTAGCCATTAGGCGCGCCCGGATCGACCGAGAGAGCGATCTCGCGCCGAGCCATTTCGTCGACCACGGCCCGGAGGAAGGGAAACAGATTTTCCGTCTCCTCCCCCGATGCCGTTTCCCAGCTGTCGATGAGTTCCTCATCGGTCATGTTCGCAACTTCGGCTCGATGATCGCAGGGACTACTTCCAGTCATGACGCTTCTCCTTGCGGAAAGCCGGAGTCAGTCTCCATCGTCCATGATTGCTTCGCCGCTTTCCTCCTCCTCCAGAAGAACCGCTGCGGCGCCCTCCGCAGAAAGGCGGACCCGATTGCCTTCGACCGCCGCGACCAGTCCACCGGCGATGAAATGATGATGGTTGCCGTGCGATCCACTGTCAGCCTTCACCATCTTGATCCGGTCACCCTCGACCTTGTCGACCGTACCGACATGAACGCCGTCGGCGCCGATGATGTCCATATGTTCCCTGATTGCGCTCAAATCTGCCATGGCTCTCTCCTTCTTCGTCCTGAACGACCGGACGCCGCAAGAGATGCGTCAGCCATCGCCGATCGGCGCGCTGAAGCCACGGCTTCACGCAGATCCATCCATCCGGCGGTCAAAGGCGGGCACAACAACACCGCCTTCCTTCCCTCCAACGATCGGCCGCGTGGACAGCGATGACGATCTCTTCAGAAGGCATCGGCGCCGAGCGCCATGATGGTGGCTTCACCCGCCGCGATGCCGCTGGCCAGCCCGTGGGCCTGCGGCAGCATATGTTGCGCGAAATAGTCGGCCACCGCGCGCTTCGCCTCATGCAGCGGCGTGCTTCCCTGCGCCGCCACGGCCATTCGCGTCCACATCCAGCCCATGGAAACCAGCGCGAACAGGCGCAGATAATCGACTGCAGCCGCGCCCACCGCGTCCGCCCCGGCACCGCGGAGCGATATCGTCACCCCGCGCAGCAGAGCGAGCGCTTCGGCAGTCTTCGCGGCGATGTCCAGCCCCGCCGCAGCATCCAGATCCGCTTCGACAAGGGCGAGGAAGCCCTCGACCACCGCGCCGCCGGCCATGGGCAGCTTGCGTCCCACCAGATCCATCGCCTGGACGCCGTTGGTGCCCTCATAGATCTGGGCAATGCGGGCATCGCGGACATATTGCTCCATGCCCCATTCGCGGATGTAGCCATGACCGCCGAACACCTGCTGCGCCTGCACCGCGCTTTCGAAGCCGAAATCGGTGAAGGCCGCCTTCACCACCGGCGTCAGCAGCGCGACGAGCGCATCCGCCTTTGCCCGCTCGCCAGCGTCGGGATGGTGGTGCGCCCGGTCGAGCTGCAACGCCGTCCATCCCGCAAGCGCGCGCCCGGCCTCCACAAAGGCGCGGACGTTGAGCAGCATGCGCCGCACGTCGGCATGCTCGATGATCGCGACCGGATTGCGCGCTCCATCGGCGCTGCGTCCCTGGAGCCTCTCCTTCGCATAACCCGCCGCCTGCTGGTAGGATGCGCCAGCGATGCCCAGGCCCTGGATGCCGACCATCAGCCGCTCGGCATTCATCATGGTAAACATCGCGGCCAGCCCCTTGTGCGGTTCCCCCACCAGCCAGCCGGTCGCGCCATCATAGTTCATCACGCAGGTCGGCTGGGCATGGATCCCCATCTTCTTTTCCAGCGCACCGACCGACATGGCGTTGCGGATCGTGAAGCCGCCATCGGCATCGGGCAGATATTTGGGCACCAGGAAAAGGCTGATCCCCTTCACCCCGGCGGGAGCATCGGGCAGGCGGGCCAGCACCAGATGGATGACGTTGCCGCCGAAATCATGGTCGCCCGAGGATATGAAGATCTTCTGCCCGGTGATGGCATGGCTGCCGTCCTCCTGCGGCATCGCCCTTGTCTTGAGCAGGGCGAGATCGGTACCCGCGCCGCTTTCGGTAAGCGCCATGGCGCCGGTCCAGGCGCCGCTCACCATGGGCGGTACATAGGTCGCTTTCAGGGGAGCGCTGGCATGGGCGATAATCGCTTCGCACGCCCCGCGCGTCAGGCCGGGGAACAGGCCGAAGGAGAGATTCGTCGCGGCGAGCATCTCGTCCAGCCAGAGCTGAAGGATGAACGGCAGCCCCTGCCCTCCATATTCCGGATCCGCCGACAAGGACGGCCAGCCGGCCGCCGCGAAATCGCGCCAGGCCTCGGCAAAGCCGTCCGGCGTCTTCACCGACCCGTCGACCAGGCGGCTGCCCTGCTCATCACCATGGCGATTGAGCGGGTGCAGCCGGTCGGCGCACATGCGCCCGGCTTCCTCCAGCACCGCCACCGCCAGATCGGCATCCACTTCCTTGCCGATGTCCGCCATCGCCTGGTCGAAACCGAGCACCTGCGTCAGCAGGAAACGATAATCGTCGATCGGCGGAACGTAGCTGAGCATCGGAATCTCCTGAAGGTGTGGAGTTCTTACACCAAACATCTGTTACAGTCAATCTTGTCCGAGCGCCGGGCATCCCGTAAAGCCGCTATTAACGTTCCGGAAACCCGCTTGCGCGCATGAAGGGACCATGCCCATTCATGCAACTGTCGATCAGTCACCCGAGTCCGACAACAGGCGCGACGCCCCGCGCTGGCGCATCCGACTCGAACTTCCCGGCACGCCCGAGGATGGCGCCGCCAGTCTGGTGATCCATGATATTTCGACGGCCGGCATGCTGGTGGAGACGAAATCGACGCTGGAGATCGGGCAGAGTGTCATGCTGTCCTTGCCAGACGCGGACCAGGTCGTGGCTCGCGTCGTCTGGCAGAATGATATCCTGTTCGGCTGCCGTTTCGAGACCACGCTTCCCCAAGGGGTGGTGAGCGCGATCAGGCTCCGCAATCCCGGCCGCGACGACGACATGCGGCCTGCCGCCGAGCGCCCGGAAAGCCCGGCCGAGGAAGATCTGGGCGCGCGCCTGCTCCGCCTGCGCCACGAAAAGGGGCTGAGCCGCACGGCGCTTTCGGAACGGACAGGGTTCAGCAAGCCGACCATCTGGGGCTGGGAAACGGGCCGAACCACGCCGCGACGGGAGAATCTGCGTATTCTCTCGGCCGTTTTCGGCCTCACCGAACAGCAGCTGCTTTATGGCAAAGGACGTCCGGCGGTTCAGGAAACGGATCGATCGGGACGGGAAGCCTATGCCCGATCGCTAAAGGACATCATCGATCAATCGAAGACGCGCATTGCCGAAGCGGCTGGAGTGGACCGGCTCAAGGTGCACATCTCCATCGAATTCTAGCGCTCACGGGCTGCCCGTTCCCCCATCAGGCAGGGATCATTCGTGCCGGAAGACGGCAACGACCTGGGCAGCCAGTTCCGCCGGCGTGAGCCTGCCGGGCCGATACCAGTCCGCGGTCGAATTCAACTGCGCAAGAAGCAGATTGCGATACACCGACCGGTCGATATGAGGTGGAAGCGGCAGTTCCTGCACCAATGCGCGAAACAGCCCCTCGAACCGGTCGCGCCGCGCGATCAGTTGCTGGCGCACATCCTCGGCCACTTCCCGAAAGTCGTTCATCATCGGGGTGGTCAGAGAATCGGGGGCGAGCTGAATATCCAACAATGTCTCGCAAGCCGCCTTCAGCCTGGCCCATGGATCGGACTGCGCCTGCACCGCCTGGATTATCCGCGTTTCCGCCTGGTCAAGGGCGACATTGTGAAGTTCGACGAACAGCGCGTCCTTGGACCTGATATGATGGTAGAGCGAACCGCCCAGCACGCCGGCCTGCTCCCCGATGTCCCGCATCGACGTGCCGCGATACCCCTTCCTGGCAAATAGACGGGCGGCAATCTCCAATATCTGGCGCCGCCGCGTCGATGGCTCCTCATGCGGTTCGGCGGGTGGGACAGGCTTTGTCATCGTCGGGGCGCTAGCATATCCTCGATTGGCCGCGAAGCCTCTGTTCGAGTGGGGGCCGTTTCCTTCAGATGGCAGCGTCGAGCCGGCGCATGATCTCACGGCGGCGCCGTAGCGCTTCGAACCGGGCCCGCTCTGGGTCGCCGTCGAGGATCGCGGCGATGATGGCGCGCCGCTCCCGCTTCCAGCGCTGCTTGCCGTCGCTTCCGCCATAGACCGGGCCACGCGGATATTCGGCATAATGGTGCACCGCCACGCGGGAGAGAAGTTCCATGAGCGGCCGGTCGACCATCAGATAGAGGATGTCCAGCATGCTCTGGTCAAATGCGCCGCGCTGTCGCGCCGTATTGCGCCCGTCGATGGATTTGACGAGCGCGGCAAGCTTTTGCCGAAGCTCCTCATTCGTCGCCCGGGCAGCGGCGGCCATGAGTTCGCAGTCAAGCAAGGTGATGATGTCGATCGCTTCGGGGTGCGCGGAATGGTGCATGGCCAGGAAGCCCGAAATCGCCTGGCTGAGGCCCTCTGCATCGGGGCGCGTGCCGTAATAGCCGCCGCCGGGCCCGCGACGAACCTTCAGAAAGCCTTCATGCTCCAGCACGCGCGCCGCCTGCTGAACGGTGACGATGCCCACGCCCAGCGCCTTCGCCAGATCCGGCAGGGATCCGATCTGCGCTTCGGGCGGCTGCGCCACGATCATGTCGCGAAGCTTCGCCACCGCCGCCGTCACCAGTCCTTCGCGGGAATTCTGCTTGCGAATGCTCATCATGCTCCTCGTCTGGATCCCCTGCACTTAGCGAATTCGCGCAGGAAATGGCACTGCTGTTCCGTCATCCTCAATTATATGCATATTATTTGTTGGAATTATAACGAATCGGCGGTATGGCGATTCATATAGGTCGATAATGGGCACATTAGACCAGGCTGGGGATGTGGCGGCTTCGGCCGGATCAGGGGCGCGCCAACGCAGGACGAGGGTGGAAATAGTGAAAATCGGCATAGTGAAAGAGATGGCGCCTGGTGAGCGCCGCGTTTCCGGCACGCCGGAAACGGTCAAGAAATTCACAGCGCTGGGCGCGACGGTGGCGGTGGAAACGGGTGCAGGTCTGTCCGCCGCCATATCCGACGCGGATTATGTCGCCATGGGCGCGACGGTCGCCGATCGCGCCGCCACGGTGGCGGACGCGGACATCATCCTGGGCGTGCAGGGACCGGATGCGGCCAGCGTCGCCGGCGCCAGGCCCGGCGCCTGGATCGTCGCCGGGCTCAATCCCTTTGTCGAGCGCGCGCGGATAGACGCCTATGCGGCGGCCGGCTTTGAAGCCCTGGCCATGGAGTTCATGCCGCGCATCACACGGGCACAGTCGATGGACATATTGTCGTCGCAATCCAACCTTGCCGGATACAAGGCGGTGCTGGACGCCGCGGCCGAATATGGCCGGTCCTTCCCGATGATGATGACGGCAGCAGGCACGGTTTCGCCGGCCAAGGCCTTCATCATGGGCGTGGGCGTCGCGGGCCTTCAGGCGATCGCGACGGCGCGGCGGCTCGGCGCGCAGGTCTCTGCGACCGACGTGCGCTCCGCGACCAGGGAACAGATCGAGAGCCTGGGCGCCAAGGCGATCTTCGTGGAAAGCGTCGCGGGGATCGAGGGTGAAGGCAAGGGCGGCTATGCCACCGAAATGTCCGAAGAGTACAGGCAGGCCCAGGCTGAGCTCGTGTCGTCGCACATTGCCAAGCAGGACATCGTCATCACGACGGCGCTGATCCCCGGCAAGGCCGCGCCGCGGCTGGTTTCCGACGCGCAGATCGCGTCGATGAAGCCGGGCAGCGTCATCGTCGACCTGGCCGTCGAACAAGGCGGCAATGTCGAGGGCGCGGTCGCGGGCGAAGTGGTCGAGCGGCATGGGGTGAAGATCGTCGGACACAGGAATGTGCCATCGCGCCTCGCCGCTGACGCATCGGCGCTGTTCGCGCGCAATCTCTATAACTTCCTCTCCGCCTTCTGGAACAAGGAACGGAACGCTCCAGTGCTGGACGAGGAAATCGGCAACGCCATCCGCGTGACGCAAGGTGGGAAAATCGTCAGCGAAAGGCTGCTTCAATTGGCGGGGGGAATGCAATGAGTTCGCTAAATCCCGATTATCTGTTCGTCTTCATCCTGGCGGCCTTTGTCGGTTTTCAGCTTATCAAGAAGGTGTCGCCGCTGCTGCATTCGCCCTTGATGTCGCTGACCAACGCGATCGCGGCGGTGGTGATCGTCGGCGCCATTTCCATCACCGGCGAGGAAGGCGCGACGCCGCTGGCGAAGACGCTGGGCTTTGTCGCCGTATTCTGCGCCACGGTCAATCTGGTGAGCGGTTTCATGATCACCGACCGCATGCTCAAGATGTTCAAGCCGCGGGGGAAATGAGATGAACGCATTCGTACCCTTTGCGGCGATCATCGCGTCGTCGCTGTTCATCCTGGCACTGATGTGGATGAGCCATCCCTCGACCGCGCGGCGGGGCGTGCGCGCGGGCGAGATCGGCATGCTGGTGGCGATCGTCGGCGCGCTGGTCCAGCATGAGGTGGTCGACTACAACCTCATCATCATCGCCATGATCGCAGGCGCGGCCGCCGGCATCCCGATGGCGCTGCTGATGCCGATGACGGCGATTCCGCAGCGGACCGCCATCTCCCACGCTTTCGGCGCGCTCGCCGTCGGCCTGATCGGCGCGGCGGAATATTACAAGCATGCCCATGGCGAATATGCCGGCAGCTTCATCATGTGGGCGCTGATGTTCGAGATGCTGCTGGGTTTCCTGACCTGCACGGCATCGGTCATCGCCTTCGCGAAGTTGCAGGAGATCATGGGCAGTCGCCCCGTCTCCTTCGTTGGACAGCGAGTGGTGAATGGCGGCGTCGCGGTGGCGACGGTGGCGATCGGCGCGATGCTGGCGATCGATCCGACCCAGACGTGGCTGTTCCCCGCCTTCGTCGCGCTGGCGCTGCTGTTCGGCATCCTGCTGGTGATCCCGATCGGCGGAGCCGACATGCCGACCGTCATCGCGCTGCTCAACAGCTATGCCGGTCTGGCGGCAAGCGCCATGGGCTTTGCCCTGGGCAACAAGCTGCTGATCGTGGCGGGCGCGCTCGACGGGGCGTCGGGTTTCATCCTGGCGGTCATCATGTGCAAGGCGATGAACCGCAGCTTTGCGAACGTCATGTTCGGTGGCTTCGGCAAGGTCGTGGCGGGCGCCGTGGGCGGCAAGGACGACCGCGTCGTCCGCTCCGCCTCTGCCGAGGAAGCGGCGCTGCAGCTTGAAAATGCCAGCAGCGTCGTCATCATTCCCGGCTATGGCATGGCGGTGGCGCAGGCGCAGCACAAGGTGAGCGAACTGTATCAGGCGCTGACCAAGAAGGGCATCGACGTGAAGTTCGCGATCCATCCGGTCGCCGGTCGCATGCCGGGCCATATGAACGTGCTCCTGGCCGAAGCGAATGTGCCCTATGAGCAGCTGATCGAACTGGACGACATCAATCCAGAGCTGCCGCAGGCGGACGTGGCGCTGATCATCGGCGCGAACGACACGATCAATCCGTCGGCGCGCGACGATCCGCAGAGCGCGATCGCGGGCATGCCGATCATCGAGGCGGATCGAGCCAAGTCGGTATTCGTGATCAAGCGGTCGATGAATGCGGGCTTTGCCGGGATCGACAATCCGATCTATTACAACAGCAACACCCAGATGCTGTTCGGCGATGCCAAGGATATGGTCGGCACCATCGCCAAGGAGCTGGCGGGCGGCGGTTCCGGCCTGCACTGAAGGGCGGACCGGCCGCTCCTTGCGCGCAGGTCCGCCTTCCTCCTGAAAGGCAACAAAGGTCGTTCCGGGATTATGTCTCTGGAATGGCCTTTGTTTTTGCGGCATGTCTAGCACGGTTGGCGGAGGGGAGCTTCGATGCGTCTGATATGTTCTGCGATAATATCGGTTGTCGTTCTGGTTCCCCAGCCGCTTTTCGCTCAATCATCGACCCCGAACGCCCAGGGTGATCTGTCCGTCACCATCTACAATAATGATCTGGCGCTGGTGCAGGACGTCCGCCGGATCGCGCTCCCCTCCGGACGCTCGCGTCAGGAATTTCCCGATGTCTCCGCGCGCATACGCCCCGAAACAGTGACATTGTCGGGCGAAGGCATCGGCATAGTCGAACAGAATTTCGACTATGACCTTCTGTCGCCCGCATCGCTGATGGAAAAAGCGGTCGGCCAGACGATCACCCTGCTCCGCACCAACCCCGCCACGGGCGCGGAAACGCGGGAACAGGCGCTGGTGCTGGCGGCCAATGGCGGCGTGGTGCTGAAGATCGGCGAACGGATCGAGGTGCTGCGCGACGACGGTCTGCCGGTGCGGGTCATTTTTTCCTCCATTCCGCCCAATCTGCGCGCGCGCCCGACGCTGAGCGTCACCATGGATGCGCCGCAGGGCGGTGCAAGGCCGGTGACGCTGAGCTATCTGACGCCGGGCATGAGCTGGAAATCGGATTATGTCGCCCTGTTCGACGAGAAAGCGGGCAAGCTCGACATGCAGGGCTGGATCACGCTCAACAACAGCACCGGCACCACCTTCGCCAACGCCCGCGCCCTGCTGGTCGCCGGGGAAGTGGGACAGGTGCAGCAGGGTTATGTCGGATATAATGGCGGGCGACCCCAGCCTCGCGGAAACCGGCCCGGGACGGAAAGTGGCGGCGGCGAGCAACTGGGCGATTTCCATGTCTATCCGATCGAGGGCCGCACGACGATCGCCAATGCGCAAACCAAGCAGGTGAGCTTCCTAGACGCTTCGGGCGTTCCGGCGGAACGCGGTTACGAGTTCCGCAGCAACTGGATGGAGAGCAAGGATCAGGCGGAAAGCGCCGCATCCGTGCTCAAATTCTCCAATGCCAAAGCATCGGGTATCGGCGCGGCGCTGCCCGCAGGCACGGTTCGCGTCTATATGCGCGATACGCGGGGGCAGGCCCAGTTCGTGGGGGAAAGCGGCATTCCGCACACGCCCGGCGGCTCCACCCTTGCCTTGCGCACAGGCGACGCCTTCGACGTGAAGGTGCAGCCGGTGGTGGAACAGCGCGACACGATCACGACGGACGAATGGACGAAGACGGAACGCTGGCGCGTCACCTATCCCGACGGCGCAAAGGCGGAAGGCTATGTCGAGCGGCCGCAGAAATATTATCGCACGCGCATGCGCTATATCGTCACCAATGCCAAGGCGGTGCCGGTGAATGTCGATGTGGTCCAGTCCGGCCTTTCCCAATGGTGGTGGTGGCGCGACCTGCGCGTGCCGGAGGAGAGCATTCCCGGCGTGCAGGAAACGGCTGACGTCCGGCGATGGGTCGTACCGGTGCCCGCCAATGGCAAGGTCGAACTGACCGCCACTTTCCTCACTCCCTGGTAAGCGCCGTCATGCCCCGCCTGTGGCCGTGGCTGTTGATCCTGCCGCTCTGGACGCCCATGGCGGCAAGGGCGCAGTTGCCGGTCGTGATCTCCAGCGGCCCGGACAAGGTCGCGGTCACGCTCTACCGCGATCCGGCGCGGGGAGAGGAGCCGCTCAACCGCGATGATCCCGCTGCCTTCGCCCTGATCGCGGAGACACGCACGGTGATGTTGCCGCCAGGCGAAGCCGTGATCCGGTTCGAGGGGGTCGCAAGCGGCATCGTGCCGCAATCGGCGATCCTCTTTGGCGCGCCGCCGCGGGAGCGCAATCGCGACGCGGCGCTGCTGTCGCAAAAGGGGCTGGTCGACGCCTTCACCGGGCAACGGGTGATCCTGCGCCGCACCGATCCGGCGAGCGGCAGGACGGTCGAGGAAAGCGCAACCGTCCGATCCGCCGCCGACCGGCTGGTGGTGACGACGGCGCGCGGAGTGGAAGCGCTCTATTGTTCCGGACTGCGTCAGACCCTCCTCTATCCGGGGGCGCCCGCGACCCTCTCCGCAAAGCCGGTGCTGACCATGACGACCAGGGACCAGCCCGGCGGCCTGGCCACGATCACGCTGGCCTATATCGCCACCGGCTTCGACTGGGATGCGACCTATGTCGGCACATTGGCCCCGGACGGCCGGTCGCTGGACCTGCTCGGATGGCTGACGCTGGCGAGCGCGGACGACACCAGCTTTGCCGATGCAACCGCTTCCGCCGTGGCGGGAAGGGTGAACCGGTCAGATGACAGTCGCGACGAAAGCGGGGAAAGGGCACGCGATGAAGCCCGCTATCTGAACAGATCCAGTGCCTGCTGGCCCGCCGGGACGACCAGCGACCTGGGCAACGGCCTGCTGCCGCCGTCCCCTGCACCGCCGCCCATGGCGATGATGATGGCGGGCGAGGATATCGTCGTGACGGCCCAGCGGCGACAGGAAGTCATGCTGTCGACGCCCATGCCGGTCGCCGTGGTCGCCAAGGCGGAAAATCTGGGCGACCTCAAGATGTATCGCATTCCCGTTCCCGTCACGGTCGCCGCCCGTGCACAGAAGCAAGTGGCGTTCCTGGTGAAGCAGAAGGTTAAGGGTAGCCTGATCTATCGGACGGCAATGAACTGGGAAGAGCCGGACGAGATCCGGATGCTGTTCCGTTTCAACAACAGCAAGAAGGACGGGCTGGGCGACCCTCTTCCGGCGGGCCGAGCGGTTCTCTATCAGGACAGCCCCTGGGGCCGCATATATGTCGGGGAAAACGCGACAGGCGACAAGGCCGTCGATGAGGAGGTCGAATGGTCCTTCGCTGAGGCCAGCAACGTGACCCTGAACCCTGAGCAGGAGGCGGCGGGCAAAGGGGTCATCCGCCACAGTCTGGTCGTGCGGAACGCCAACCCCTTCCCCATCCGTTTCGAGATCGATTTTCCAACAAATAGCGGGCGGCTGTTCAGCGGCTTCAGCGGTCGCCTGACGAAAAAGCCGGGCAAGCAGGTCTGGGCCATGACGGTGCCGGCGAACGGGACGATAAGCCTGCACTTCCGATCGGCCGAGCGGACCAACTAGAGCTTCGCGCGGAAACCTGCCCCTGATACAAGGCAGCGCGCGCCGGCTCTGGATTCTTTGCTTTCCGCGATTTCTCAACCAGCGATCCGAACCGATCGCTTGGAAATCGCTCTATTCCCCGCACTTATCCAGACCCAGCGCACCTTCCCCGTACAACAGGATGGAATCGGAGCGCGCCAACGCCACCAGAGCAAGCCCCGCCCCCGCCGCCCTTTCGGCGGCAAGGCGCGTCGGTGCCGAAATCGTCACCAGCAAGGGGCAATCCGCCAACACGGCCTTCTCCACCAATTCATAGGAGCAGCGCGAGGAGAGCAGCGCGAAGCCGCCATCCCATGCCCATCCACGCTGCCACATCGCGCCGATCAGCTTGTCGAACGCATTGTGCCGCCCGACATCCTCCCGCGCCAGGCGGATCGTGCCGTCGGCCGCCACGAGAGCCGCTGCGTGGGCCGCCCCTGTTCTCGCATTGAGTGGTTGATGTTCTTTCAAATCCCCCAATGCCCGGAAAACAGCCTGGCTGTCGCTCATTGAAGAGGCCGTGACGGACGGCAGGGGCCGGATCGCCTGGTCCAGATTTTCCAGCCCGCAAATTCCGCAGGAGGATTCCGAGGCGCGATGCCGCACCCGGCTCAGCAAGGCTTCGGTTCGCCCTTCCGGCAGGGTTGCGCGGGCAATGATGCCTTGCCCGGTCGCATGTACATCCACATCAAGGAGCGCATCCTCCCGCCCGATCAACCGCTCCGCCAACGCAAAGCCAAGCACCAGTTCCTCTATGTCGGCGGGCGTGGCCATCAGCACGGCATAGCCGATGCCGTTAAATTCGATGGCGATCGGCATTTCGTCGGCCAGTTCGCGCGTCACGGGCGCGATGGGGCCTTCCGGCACTATTCGCCTGAAAATGAAGGATCGATCTTCCTGCTCCGCGCTCAAGGCGCCATGATCCGTCCGACAGCTGCGGCGGCAATGGGTGACAGCGCATCGGGGCGGGCCGTCGCCAGCACAGCAATGCGCTGCTTCATCGCCGGATCCCAGAAGGCGCGGATATGATCCGCCGTCATGGCGACCGCCTCCACCTCACCCAATGCCGCGACATTGCGGGCAATCTGGTTGGCCATGTAGATCAGGCGGTCCTCGGTCGACATGACCTCATTTTCATCGCTCATGCGCGCTATCCTATTCGGCCGCTTCCAGGGGCGCAATGCGTCTGCTCTGGCGCGCCTGACTTGCATAATCGCGCTGCCAGTCGCTCGGCCCGTTCGAACGCATGACCTGCACCGCCGTCACCTTATATTCCGGGCAATTGGTGGCCCAGTCCGAATAATCGGTCGTGATGACATTGGCCTGCGTGTCGGGATGGTGGAAGGTGGTGTAGACCACGCCCGGCGCCACGCGCTCGGTGATCAGGGCGCGCAGGCTGGTTTCGCCGGCGCGGCTCTTGAGCGACACCCAGTCGCCGTCATTGATGCCCCGGTTTTCCGCATCGGTGGGATGGATCTCCAGCCTGTCCTCTGCATGCCAGGCCTCATTGGCCGTGCGCCGCGTCTGCGCGCCGACATTATATTGGCTGAGGATGCGCCCTGTCGTCAGCAGGAGCGGGAAGCGCGGCCCCGTCTTTTCGTCCGTCGGCACATAGTCGGTGACGACGAACTTGCCCTTGCCCCGCACGAAACCGTCGATATGCATGGTCGGCGTCCCGTCCGGAGCGGCGTCATTGGCGGGCCACTGCAGCGACCCTTCCTCCTCCAGCCGGTCATAATGCACGCCTGCGAAGGTCGGGGTCAGGGCCGCGATCTCGTCCATGATTTCGGACGGATGCGCATAGGACCAGCCCAGCCCCATCGCCTGCGCGACGAGCTGCACGATCTCCCAATCCTCAAAACCATTCAACGGCGCCATCACCTTGCGCACGCGCTGGATGCGGCGTTCAGCGTTGGTGAAGGTCCCGTCCTTTTCCAGGAAGGTCGATCCCGGCAGGAAGACATGGGCGTAATTGGCGGTTTCGTTGAGGAACAGATCCTGCACCACCACGCATTCCATCGCCGCCAGTCCCGCGGCGACATGATGGGTGTTGGGATCGGACTGAAGGATATCCTCGCCCTGGATGAAGATACCCTTGAACGTCCCGTCCGTCGCCGCATCGAGCATGTTGGGAATGCGCAGCCCCGGCTCGGCATCCAGCGTGACGCCCCAGGCCTGTTCGAACTGGCCGCGCGCCGCATCGTCCGACACATGGCGATAGCCGGAAAGCTCGTGCGGGAAGCTCCCCATGTCGCAGGCGCCCTGGACATTATTCTGCCCGCGCAGCGGGTTCACGCCAACGCCTTCGCGACCGATATTGCCGGTCGCCATGGCAAGATTGGCGATCGCCATCACGGTGGATGACCCCTGGCTGTGTTCGGTGACGCCCAGCCCGTAATAGATGGCAGCGTCGCCGCCGGTCGCATAGAGCCGCGCCGCCATGCGGACTTCCTCCGCGCTGACGCCGGTCAGCGGCTCGACAGCTTCTGGCGAACGCTGCGGTTCGGAGACGAAATCGGCCCATTCGGCAAACTCGTCCCAATCACAGCGCTCCCGGATGAACGCCTCGTCATAGAGCTTTTCCGTGACGATCACATGCGCCAGCGCCGTCAGCATGGCGACATTGGTGCCGGGCCGCAGCGGCAGATGATGATCCGCCTCAACATGGGGCGATTTCACCAGGTCGATCCGGCGGGGATCGATGACGATCAGCTTCGCGCCCTGCCTGAGCCGCTTCTTCATGCGGCTGGCGAAGACCGGATGGCCGTCGGTCGGATTGGCACCGATGACAAGGATCACGTCGGCCTGCATGACGCTGTCGAAATCCTGCGTCCCGGCGGACGTCCCGAACGTCGTCTTCAGCCCATAGCCGGTCGGCGAATGGCAGACCCGGGCGCAGGTATCGACATTGTTGTTGCCGAAGCCCTGGCGGATCAGCTTCTGGACGAGGAAAGTCTCCTCATTGGTGCAGCGGCTGGAGGTGATGCCGCCGATGCTGCGCGTGCCATATTTCGCCTGGATACGCCGGAACTCGCTGGCGGTATGGGCGATGGCCTCCTCCCACGACACCTCGCGCCAGGGTTCGTCCACCGATGCGCGGATCATGGGATTGAGGATGCGGTCGCGATGCTGGGCATAGCCCCAGGCGAAGCGCCCCTTGACGCAGCTATGCCCGCGATTGGCCTTGCCATCCTTCCACGGCACCATGCGCACCAGTTCCTCGCCCCGCATCTCCGCGCGGAACGTGCACCCGACGCCGCAATAGGCGCAGGTGGTGACGACCGCGCGATCCGGCGTGCCGACCTCCACCACCTTCTTCTCGGTCAGGGTCGCAGTCGGGCAGGCCTGTACGCAGGCGCCGCAGGACACGCATTCGGACGAGAGGAAATCCTGTCCCTGGGACGGCGCGACCTTCGAATCGAAGCCCCGCCCCTCGATCGTCAGGGCGAACGTTCCCTGCACCTCGTCGCAGGCGCGCACGCAGCGCGAGCAGACGATGCATTTGCTGGGGTCGAAATCGAAATAGGGGTTCGACTGGTCCTTGGCCTGGCCCATATTGGTCGCGCCGTCATAGCCATAGCGCACGTCGCGCAGGCCAACCGCGCCCGCCTGTTCCTGCAACTCGCAATCGCCATTGGCCGGGCAGGTCAGGCAATCGAGCGGATGGTCGGAGATGTACAGTTCCATCACGCCGCGCCGAAGCTGCTTCAACCGCTCGCTCTGCGTGCGCACCACCATGCCCTCGGCGATCGGCGTGGTGCAGGAAGCGGGATAGCCACCCCGTCCCTCCACCTCGACCAGGCAGAGGCGGCAGGAACCGAAGCTCTCCACATTGTCGGTCGCGCACAGCTTGGGGATCGAGCAGCCGGTCAGCGAGGCCGCCCGCATGATCGACGTTCCCTCCGGCATCGTCACCGGCTGTCCATCGATGGTCAGGGTCACGCTTTTGCCCGTCGCGATGGCGGGGGGCGTTCCATGGTCGGTTTCGCGTGTGTAGCTCATTCCGCAGCTTCCTTGATCGGGGCGGGGGCGCCGAAATCCTCAGGGAAATAGTCAAGCGCGCTCAGCACCGGATAGGGCGTGAAACCGCCCAGCGCGCAGAGCGAGCCATATTTCATCGTGTCGCACAGGTCGCGCAGCAACCCCGTCTGCGCCTCCAGCCCGACATCGATCCGGTCAGGCGTCCGGGAGTTGAGCGCCTTTTGAAGATATCCCTCCCAGTCGCGGTCCGGCGGCGACGCGGCGGCACCATCGCGCGCCGCGATGATCCGGTCCATCACTTCGATCCCGCGCGTCGATCCGATCCGGCAGGGCGTGCATTTGCCGCAGCTTTCGACCGAACAGAATTCCATGGCGAAACGCGCCATATGAGCCATGTCGACGCTATCGTCGAACACCGTGATCCCGGCATGGCCGATCAGCCCGCCCGCCTGGGCAAAAGCCTCATAGTCGAATGGCAGGTGGAACATGCTGGCCGGGAAATAGGCGCCCAGCGGTCCGCCGACCTGCACGGCGCGAACGGGCCTTCCGCTCGCCGTGCCGCCGCCGATGCCGTTCACCAGTTCGCCAAGGGTGATGCCGAAGCCGATCTCATAGAGGCCGCCATGCTTCACATTACCCGCAAGCTGCACGGCGATGGTGCCCCGCGACCGGCCGAAGCCGACCGCCGCATAGGCCTCTGCCCCCTCCGTCACGATGAAGGGGACGGCGGCGAGGCTGAGCACATTGTTGATCACCGTCGGCTGACCGAACAGCCCGGCCAGCGCCGGAAGTGGCGGCTTTGCCCTCACCTGCCCCCGCTTGCCCTCCAAGCTGTCGAGCAGCGCAGTCTCCTCCCCGCAGACATAGGCGCCGGCGCCGGCGCGCACTTCGAGCGTGAAGGGCGCGATCCGATCGGCCGACAGCGCGATCGCATCCTGCATGGTGGCAATGGCGAAGGGATATTCGCTGCGGATATAGATATAGCCCCGGCTCGCCTGCACGGCATGACCCGCAATCGCCATGGCTTCGATCAGGCAGAAGGGGTCGCCCTCCATCAGCATCCGGTCGGCAAAGGTGCCGCTGTCGCCCTCATCGGCGTTGCAGACGATGAACTTGGTGTCGGACGCCGCATCCAGAACGGTCTGCCATTTGATCCCGGTGGGAAAGCCCGCCCCGCCCCGTCCGCGCAGCCCGGATGCCTTGACCATGTCCACCACCGCCTGGGACGGCATCGCCCGCGCCGCGTCCAGACCGCGCCAGCCGCCCAGAGCGGCATAGTCGGCCAGGCTGAGCGGATCGATGATGCCGCAGCGCGCGAAGGTGAAGCGCTGCTGTCCGGCGAAGAAAGGCAGGGCCGCCAGCTCACCCAGCCGGGAGGCATGGCTGCCATCCAGCACGGCCGCCACCTCTTCGGGCCCTACGGGGCCGAAGCCGATCCGCTTCCCCTCGCTCTCCACCTCGACCAGCGGTTCGATGGAGAAGAAGCCTCGGCTGCCGGTGCGCACCACATCGCATCCAGCCGCTTCGAAGGCGCGCGCGACTTCGTCAGCGCCCAGGGCGACCGAGGCCATGTCCCGACTGATGTAGACGCGCGTCATGCCGCGATCTCCTGCGCGATCCGGTCAAGCGCGGCGGCGTCGATCCGGGCGACGGGCCTGCCGTCGACCAGGGCATTGGGTCCGATGGCGCACAGGCCCAGGCAATAGACAGGTTCCAGCGTCACCTGACCGTCGCGCCGCGTTTCGCCCATGGCGACGCCCAGCCGATCGGCCGCCGCCCTTTCCATCGCTGCGCCGCCGCGGGCCTGGCAGCTTTCGGCGCGGCAGAGTTTCACCACATGGCGGCCGGCCGGGGTGCGGCGGAAATCATGGTAGAAGGTCACGACTCCATGAACGTCCGCGCGAGAGAGGTTGAGTGCGGCGGCGATGGCGGGAATGGCCGCGTCATCGACAAAGCCTATCTCTTCCTGCAGCATGTGCAGCAGCGGCAGCAGGCGGTCGCGGGTGCGGCCATGAACCTGCGTCCATTCCTCTATCAGCCTTGTCGTCTCTTCCTGCTGCATCTTCCTCGCCTTTCCGGGGCGCCATGCTGCGCCCTGGAAGAGGCTGCGTCAAATTGAAGAGGATCATGTTTGATAGAAATTATCTATCAAACTCCTGGAAGGGTGCTCATGGATCGGCATCGGGCTGGACCGAGGGATGGGCGGCCGCGAACGGGGCTAAGGCCCGCGCCTTCTCTCCTGCCGCGACGAGCGCGGGAAAGGGCGACAGGTCGACCTTGAACCGCTCCGCCGAATAGAGCTGCGGCACCAGATAGCAGTCCGCCAGTCCCGGCCGATCGCCAAATGCGAAACCCCGGCCGTGGCGCGCCACCCATATTTCCAGCGCGGCGAAACCCTCGGTGATCCAGCGGGCCATCCACCTGTCGATCGCGCCCTGATCCGCGCCGAGATCGGCCTTGAGGGCCTTCAGCACGCGCAGATTGTTGAGGGGATGGATGTCGCAGCCGATCAGCGCCGCCATGGAGCGCACGATCGCCCGCTGGTCCCGGTCGGACGGCAGCAGGGGCGGCCGGGGCCAGCGTTCCTCGATCCATTCCAATATCGCCGGGCTCTGCGCGAGGATGAGGCCGTCCGCCTCGATCACCGGGACCAGCCCCTGGGGCGACAGCGCCTGATAGCCCGCATCCCGCTGGGCGCCGACGCGCAGGTCATGGGCCACCTGGTCATAGGCCAGGGCCTTCAGGTTGAGCGCGATCCGCACGCGATAGGCGGCGCTGGACCGCCAATAGCCATGGAGCGTCAGCGCGCTCATCGCGCAGGCCCGACCAGGGCGCGGCATTCGCCAAAGCCGATGGATATATGGCCCGGCGCCCGCGCCACCGCGGTCAGCGCCAGTTCGTCGCCATCCTCCAGGAAGGCGCGTTCCTCGCCGGTCGGCAGGGTGATCCGCACCTTGCCGCCTTCGGTCAGTTCCATGAGGCTGCCATAGCTGTCCGGGGTCGGGCCGGAGAGCGTGCCCGTGCCCAGCAGGTCGCCGGGATTGAGATTGCAGCCGTTGGAGGCGTGGTGGGCGACGATCTGCTGCGCGGTCCAGTACATCCACGAGGCAGGCCCGCGCGAAAGGCGCATCGGCGCCATGCCGGCCGCCCGCATCCTTGCGCTCGACAGATGGACCTCCAGGTCGAGGGCCAGCGCGCCGCCGGCCTGATCGGCCTCGTCCCACAAATAGGGCAAGGGCCGGGGATCGCCCTGCGGCCGGGGAGGCTGGGCGATGCGGAAGGGGGCCATCGCCTCCGCCGTCACCACCCAGGGGGAGATGGTCGAGTGGAAATTCTTGGCAAGGAACGGGCCCAGCGGCACATATTCCCAGGCCTGGAAGTCGCGCGCCGACCAGTCGTTGAGCAGGCAGAAGCCGGCAATATGGTCCGCCGCCTCGGCGATCGGCACGGTTTCGCCCAGCGCATTGCCGGCGCCGATCCAGATGCCCAGTTCCAGTTCATAATCCAGCCTTTGGCTGGGTCCGACGACGGGCACGTCGGCATCGGGGGCCTTGCGCTGGCCCTGGGGGCGGATCACCGGCACGCCGGACGGGCGGATGGAGGATGCCCGTCCATGATAGCCGATCGGCACATATTTATAATTGGGCAGCAAGGGATTGTCGGGACGGAACAGCCTGCCGATATTGGTCGCGTGGTGAATGCCGACATAGAAATCGGTATAGTCGCCGATCGCGGCGGGCAGATGCAGCGCGCAATCCGTCGCCCGGTGCAGCAGGGGTTCGACCGCCTGCCGCTGTTCCTCATCGCTGAAAAGCGCGCTCAACCAGCGACGCAGCGCCAGCCGGTCCGCCGCCGGGAGCGCCATCAGGGCGTTGAGGGTGGTTCCGCCCAGCACGGCGGCGGCCGAGGCGGGAAGCAGGCCCGCCTCCGCAGCGACACGCAGGTCGAATATCCGGTCCCCTATCGCGACGCCCGCCCGCGCTTCCCCGCCGGGGGGCGAGAAAATGCCGTAGGGCAGGTTCTGCACCGGGAAGTCGGTATGGCCATTGGCCCCCTCCACCCAGCTCGACCGGGCAGGATCATGGGTTTCATCGATCTGCGGAAAGCTCATGCCCCCTCCTCTTCTGTCGAACCATCCCCCTGCGGCAGTTGCGCCTTGGCAAAGCCGGACCAGCAATCGTCATAATCCAGTTGACCGAGGGGCGTTTCCATCGCGAAACGGGTCGGGCGGAAAGGGAAGCGGCTTTCGAACATGAAGGCCATGGTGTCGCTGATCCGGTGCGGCTTCAACTGCGCGGCGAGCGCGCCTTCATAGCTGGTCCTGTCCGGACCATGCCCGGCCATGCAATTGTGCAGCGAGGCGCCGCCGGGCGCGAAACCGCCCGCCTTCGCATCATAGGCGCCGTGGACCAGCCCCATGAACTCGCTCATCACATTGCGGTGAAACCATGGCGGGCGGAATGTATCCTCCGCCACCATCCAGCGCGGCGGGAAGATCACGAAGTCGCAATTGGCCGTTCCAGGGCGGTCGCTGGGGGAGGTCAGCACGGTGAAGATCGACGGATCGGGATGGTCGTAGCTGACCGTGTTCATCGTGTTGAACCGCCGCAGATCGTAGCGGCAGGGGGCGAGATTGCCGTGCCAGGCCACCACGTCGAAGGGAGAATGGTCCTGCGTCGTGGCCCACAGGCTTCCGCCGTATTTCTGGACGATTTCATGAGGGCTATCGTCATCCTCATAACAGGCGACGGGCGTTTCGAAATCGCGGGCGTTGGCAAGGCCGTTGGCGCCGATCGGGCCGAGATCGGGCAGGCGAAACAAGGCCCCGTAATTTTCGCAGACATAGCCGCGCGCCGTCCCGTCGGGCAGGTCCACGCTGAACCGGACGCCACGGGGGATCAGCGCGACCTGTTCCGGCGCGACCTCCATCACGCCCAATTCGGTGGTGAGGCGCAGCCTGCCCTGCTGCGGCACGATCAGCATTTCGCCGTCGGCATTGGTGAAGGCGCGCTTTTCCATCGGGCGGTTGGCGGCGTAGAGATGGACGGCCAGCCCCTCGCCCGCCGCCGGATCACCCGCGCCGCAATAGCTGACCAGCCCGTCGAGGAAATCGACCGGATGTCCGGGCAGCGGCATCGGATCCCAGCGCAGGCGGTTGGGCGTGGGCGGCACTTCATCGAAGGGGCCGCTGCGCAGCAGCGTATCGCGGGCATAGGGCCGATAGGGCGGATGGTTGGCCGCCGGCCGCAGGCGGTAGAGCCAGCTTCGCCGGTTCTCGCCGCGCGGGGCGGTGAAGGCGGTGCCCGAAAATTGCTCGGCAAAAAGGCCATAGGGCGCATGTTGCGGCGAGTTGCGGCCCACCGGCAGCGCGCCGGGCACGGCCTCCGTCGCGAAATGATTGCCGAAGCCGGGCATCATGCCTGTCATGCCGGCGGCGTCCTGCCCGGCGTTCCGTGCCATCCCATCCTGCCTCACTTGACCGAACTCCTGGCCGATTCCCCGGCCGCTATCTGGTATCAATTGTTACCATCATAGCGCTTTGCCAGGGAAGTATCAAATGTTACCAGATGGCAATGACCGGGAAAACGCTGCGCCTTGACGATTTCATCCCCTATCGCCTGTCCTTCACGGCGGCGTTGCTGAGCGACAGCATCGCGCAAAGCTATGAACGGCTGTTCGGCATCAGCATCGCCGAATGGCGTGTCATCGCCTGGGTGGCGGAGCGGGGGACGATCACGCAGCAGCAGATCTGCGCGCAGAGCCGCATGGACAAGGTGACGGTCAGCCGGGCCGCCATCGCGCTCACCGAACGCGGGATTGTCCAGCGCCTGCCCCATGCGCAGGACCGGCGATCGCATCTGCTGGCGCTGACGGAGGAAGGGCAGCGTCTGCATGACGCCATCGCCCCCAAGGCGCTGGAACTGGAAGGCCGGGTCTTTTCGCATTTCAGCGCCGAGGAAGTGGAGACGTTCGTCGCCATGTTGCGGCGGATCGATGCGATCGTGCTGGGTGATGCGGGATGAGGAGCGGAGGGGGAGATGCTCCTTAAATCCCGTCGATCCGCCCCGAAATGTCCCGCGCCACGGCCAGTACCGCCTGGGCTAGCGGCCCCAGCGGCGCACGGTCCGAGACGATCACGCCGATGCGGCTGCCGTCCTCCGCGTCGGGCAGGGCGAAGGTGCGTACCCAGTCCAGCCCGTCCAGCAGCATCGCATGGCTGTCGGGCACGATCGAGCAGAGCCGCCCCTGCCGGACCAGCGCGAACAGGGCGACATAACTGTCCGCCGTCACCACCGGACGCAGCGCGAGGCCCCGCTCGCCCAGGCGCGCGTCCAATATGCGCCGGTTCTGCATGCCCTGGTGCAGCAGGCACAGCGGCAGGGCGGCCACATCCTCCCATTCGGGCGGACGCTTTTCATCCAGCACGCCCCGCGCCGCCACGAGCATGTAGCGTTCGACATAAAGCGGGGCGGCCAGCATGTGGGAGGGCGGCTCGAAATCCAGATAGGTGAGGCCCGCATCCAGTTCGAAGGCGGACAATTCCCGCTCGATCTGGCGCGAGGTCAGCGCCCGCACTGAGATGTTGAGGCCGGGATGCCGTTCCAGCAGCGACTCGACCAGCGGGCCGACGGCCGGCATCGCCGCAGGGATCGCGCCCAGCCGCAATTCGCCCTGCAACGGCCCCTTGGCGACGGCGGCCGCCTGCATCAGATTGTCGGTCGCCGCGACAAGCTGCTGCGCCCAGGGGAGGATCGCCCGGCCTTCCTCCGTCAGGCCCGCATAGCGGCGGTTGCGCAGGATCAGCCTTTTGCCCAGTTGCGCCTCCAGCGCGGAAATGCCGGCGGAAAGCGTGGGTTGCGACACATGGCATGCGGCCGCCGCCCGCGCGAAATGCCCCTCCCTCTCCAGAGCCAGGAAATATTGAAGGAGACGGGTCTGCATGCGTTTTACTCGCTGTTTTCCGGCTGATAGGACAAAGTGGCGCGCGGTAGAAGCCGGGTCTGGACGATGGGCGCCATCCGCACTATATACCGCTCGGTATGGAAACACAGACTCAGACAGCGAGGGGAAGGCCGAGGGAGTTCGATCCCGAACAGGCGCTTAGCGCTGCGCTCACCGTTTTCTGGCGGCGCGGCTATGAAGGCGCGTCCATGGCCGAGCTGACCGAGGCGATGGGCATCACCAAGCCCAGCCTCTACGCCTGTTTCGGCAACAAGGAGTCGCTGTTCCGCAAGGCGCTCGACCTCTATGAGCGCGACAAGCTGTGCTACATCAGGTCGGCGCTGGACGAACCCACGGCGAAGGGCGTGGTCGAGCGGCTGCTGCGCGGTTCGCTGGCGATCCAGACCGGGGCGACCGATCCGCATGGCTGCCTGGGCGTGATCAGCGCGGTCGCCTGCGCCACCCAGGCCGAGTCGATCCGCGACGAGGTCATTGCGCGGCGCGCCTCATCCGATGCGGCCCTGGTCGCCCGGCTGGAACGAGCACGCGAGGAAGGCGACTTCCCCGAGACGATCGAGCCGCAGGCGCTGGCCACCTATCTGACCGCCGTGATGCAGGGCATGGCCGTGCATGCCAGCGCCGGAATGTCGCGGGAGCTGCTGGAGCAGCTTGTGGAGACGACCCTGGCCGTCTGGCCGGGCAAGTGACGGAAAAGCAAGCCTTTCGGAATTAGATACCGAAAAATTACCAATCGGTATAAAAGTCCCTTGACCCTACTGCTGCAGTGCATTATATACCATTCAGTATTGAATGGACCTGCCACCGCAAAGGGGTCATAGGATGCGGACATTTCTGAAACTCTGTCGTCGCTGACGACCTGACGCGTGCAGCCCGCCGGGGCAGCGCGACCTGACCATCATTTCATCGTTCGACGCGTGGCCCGACGGTCGCGCGGCGGAGAGGTTTTTTCCACGTTCGGCCGGGATGGCTCGCAGCGGACGACGACTTGTCGGCCCGGACATCCCGCCCTTGCGTCCTTTACAGGGGAATTGCCATGGCATTTCTGCAACTTGCCACGCTTGGCGAAGATGGCGGGACGATCGGTGCGGCAGCGGCGCCGAATGCCGGTTTCGCGCCCGTCGAATGGCAGATCATCCAGCTTGCGCGGCGGGACGGGCTGGCGTCGCTGCGCGCGCCGAACCGTTGGGACCGGCTGATAAGCTGGATATTCGGAGAGCGGGCCAATCCGCGCCTTGCCAACGGGCGGCTGGAAAGCCTGCGCCGCCTGGCGGTCGACGCCTGGCATCGCGGCTATACGGTGCGCCCGTCCTTCCTGAAGGCGTTTCTCAAGGCTGGCTTCAGCGAAGGCCAGCTTGAGACGCTGCTCGCCAATATCAGCGCGCAAAGACGCGCCGCCTTTTGATCAGGGCGCCTGCCGCCCCAAGGTTCCCGGAGTTGACACTATGAACATGCACAGCCCCATCGACATCGACACCCGGTCGGCAAGCCCCCTTGTCCGCTGGCGAAAGCGTCATGTTTCGCTGGGCGTCATCGCGCTGGCCCTGGTCGGGGGCGTGACGTGGAAGCTGCTCGACAGGCCGGAGGCGCAGGCCGCCGCCACCCCGCTGGTCACCGTGGGCATATCCGCCCCGCTGACCCGCGCGGTGACGCAATGGGACGAATATGTCGGTCGCTTCGCCCCCAGCCAGACGGTGGAGATCCGCCCGCGCGTCTCGGGGTCGGTGACCGCCATTCATTTCAGGGACGGCGACTATGTGAAGGCCGGGCAACTGCTCTTCACCATCGACCAGCGGCCCTTCCTGGCGGCCCTGGCGGAAGCGAAGGCCAGCACCGCCAGCGCCCGCAGCGCGCTGCTGCTGGCGCAGAATGACTATAGCCGCGTCCAGCGCCTGACCGGGGACGAGGCGGTTTCGGCCAGCGAGGTGGATTCGCTGAGGTCCCGCCTGCAGGCGGCGCAGGCTGCGCTGGCGGGCGCGCAGGCGCGCGAGCGGCAGCGGGCGCTGGACGTCGAGTTCACGCAGGTCCGCGCGCCGATTTCGGGGCGCGTTTCGGACCGGCGGGTGGATATCGGCAATCTGGTCTCGGCGGGCGAAGGCACCGGCGCGACGCTGCTGACGACGGTCAACAAGCTGGACCCCATCTACTTCAACTTCGACGCGTCGGAGGCGCTGTACCTGAAGTCGCAGCGTGACAAGGGCGCGGGCGGCGCGGTCGAGGTCCGGTTGCAGGACGAAGCCGACTACCGGCACAAGGGCCGGCTCGACTTCACCGACAATGGGCTGGACCCGCGTTCGGGGACGATCCGGGTGCGCGCCGTGTTCGACAATGCGGACATGTTCCTGACGCCGGGGATGTTCGGCAATATGCGGCTGGCCAATGGCGGCAAGGTCAATGCCCTGCTGGTGCCTGACGAGGCCATCCAATCCGATCAGGCGCGCAAGACCGTGCTGGTGGTCGGGCGGGACGACAGCGTCGCGGCCAAGCCGGTGGAACTGGGGCCCGTGGTCGACGGGCTGCGCATCATCCGGTCGGGGCTGACGCCCGGCGACCGGGTCATCGTGTCGAACATCCAGGCGGCCATGCCCGGCGCGAAGGTCGCGACCAGGCCGGCGGTCATCACGGCCAGCCCGGCGCCGGTTGCGCCGACGGATAGCGCCACGCCGATAGCTGCCCAGGCAACCTTCGCGCGATAGCCTCGCCCCCGTCTGAACAGGGCTCCTGCCTTCGCAGGGGCACCGAGAATATAGCCGATCCGCCCCCCCCGGATCGCAAACCCCTTTTCACGCCATCGAGGAATTCGTCCGATGCGCCTCTCCCGTTTCTTCATCGACCGGCCGATCTTCGCCGCCGTGATCGCGGTGGTCATCACCGTGATCGGCGGACTCGCCTTTGTCGGCCTGCCCGTTTCGCAATATCCCGACATCGTGCCGCCCACGGTCACGGTTTCGGCCCAATATCCCGGCGCCTCCGCCGAAACCGTCGCGTCGACCGTTGCCGCGCCGATCGAGCAGGAGATCAACGGCGTCGACGACATGCTTTACCAGAGCAGCCAGTCGACCGGCGACGGCAAGGTCACGATCACCGTCACCTTCAAGGTCGGCACCGACCTGGACGCCGCGCAGGTGCTGGTCCAGAACCGCGTCGCCGTCGCCATTCCGCGCCTGCCGGAAGAGGTGCAGCGGCTGGGCGTCGTCACCCGCAAGACGACGCCGGAATTCCTGATGGTCGTCAACCTGCAGTCGCCCGACGGGACGTTCGACCGCAATTATATCTCCAACTATGCGCTGACGCAGGTGCGCGACCGGCTGGCGCGGCTGGACGGCGTGGGCGATGTGCAGCTTTTCGGATCGCGCGACTATGCCATGCGCATCTGGATCGACCCCGATCGCGCCGCCGCGCTCAACCTGACGGCGGGCGAGATCGTGCAGGCCCTGCGCGCCCAGAATGTGCAGGTGTCCGCCGGGGCCATCGGCCAACCGCCCTATGACGCCGGTTCGCATGGGAGTGAAGCCTTCCAGCTTGGCGTCGAGATGCAGGGCCGCCTGACCGAGCCACAGCAATTTGCCGACATCGTCATCCGCAGCGATGCGGACGGCCGCCAGGTGCGCGTGGGCGACGTCGCCCGCGTCGAGCTGGGCGCGCAGGATTATGGCATCAACACCTATCTGTCGAACAAGCCCACCGTCGTCATCGCGGCGATGCAGCGTCCCGGCTCCAACGCGCTGGACGCGGCGGAGAAGGTGAAGGCGGAGATGGAGCAGCTGTCCAGGCGCTTCCCCAAGGGGCTGGAATACAGCGTCATCTACAATCCGACCGAATTCATCAGCCAGTCCATCGACGCCGTCTATCACACGCTGTTCGAAGCCGTGATCCTGGTCGTCATCGTCATCCTGGTCTTCCTCCAGAACTGGCGCGCCGCGGTCATCCCGATCATCGCCATTCCGGTTTCGCTGATCGGGACGGCGGCGATCCTGGCCGCCCTGGGCTATTCGCTGAACAACCTCTCCCTGTTCGGGCTGGTGCTGGCCATCGGCATCGTCGTCGACGACGCCATCGTCGTGGTGGAGAATGTGGAGCGCAATATCGAGCGGGGCATGTCGCCGCTGGAGGCCGCCCGCATCTCCATGGACGAGGTCTCCACCGCCCTGATCGCCATCGTCCTCGTCCTGTGCGCGGTGTTCGTGCCCACGCTGTTCATCACCGGCATTTCGGGCGCCTTCTACAAGCAGTTCGCCGTCACCATTTCGACCGCGACGATCATTTCGCTGATCCTGTCGCTGACGCTGTCTCCGGCGGCGGCCGCGCTGCTGCTGAAGTCGAAGCATGACGGACATGACCTGCGCGATGCGCCGCGCTGGCGCCGGCTGGCGGCGCGGGCCGCCGACCGCTTCAATCGCGGCTTCGACCGGCTGAGCGCGGGCTATGGGCGGCTGACCCGCTTCCTCGTCGCGCGGCCCAAGAAGATGCTGCTGACCTATTCGGGGCTGATCGCCGCCACCATCGCCCTGTTCTGGGTGACGCCCGGCGGCTTCATCCCGGCGCAGGACCAGGGCTATTTCCTGGCGGTGGTGCAGCTTCCCTCCGGCGCGTCGCTGGAGCGCACCGACAAGGTGACGCGGGACGTCGCGGCGAGGATCCTGCCCATCAAGGGGCTGCGCGGCGCGGTGATGTTCGCCGGGTTCCACGGGCCGTCCCAGACGCAGGCGCCCAACAGCGCCGCCATCTACTTCCCGTTCAAGACCTTCGCCGAGCGGAAGGCGGAAGGCGTCACCTATGCCGGGATCATGGAGCAGGCGAGCAAGGCAGTCGCCGGTTATGACAAGGCCCGCATCCTGTTGCTGCCGCCGCCGACCATCACCGGCCTGGTGCCGCCGGGCGGTTTCCGCATGATGATCCAGGACCGCGAGGATCATGGCTATGCCGAACTGAACAGGCAGGCGCAGGACTTCATCGCCAAGGCCAACCAGACCCCCGGCCTCAAGATGGTCTACACCCTGTTCGACGTCGGCACGCCCCGCATCTATGCCGATGTGGATCGCCGCAAGGCCGACCTGCTGGGCGTACCGCCGGAACGCGTGTTCGAAGCGATGCAGGTCTATCTGGGTTCGGCCTTCGTCAACGACTTCAACCTGCTGGGCCGCACCTATCGCGTCACGGCGCAGGCCGATGCCGGCCATCGCGACACGGTGGCGGACATCGCCAACCTGAAGACCCGGTCGAACAGCGGGCAGATGGTGCCGATCGGTTCGGTCTCGACCTTCAGGGACAAGACCGGCCCCTATCGCGTGGTCCGCTACAACCTGCTTCCCGCGGTGGAGATCGACGGCGATACGGCGCCCGGCTACAGCAGCGGCCAGTCGCTGACGACGATGGAGAAGCTCGCCTCCACCACCCTTCCCGCCGGTTATGGCAGGGAGTGGACGGGCGTCGCCTATCAGCAGGTGATCGCCGGCAACACCGCCGGGATCGTCTTCGCCATGGCGGTCTTCTTCGTCTTCCTGGTGCTGGCGGCGCAATATGAAAGCCTGACCCTGCCGCTGTCGATCATCCTGATCGTGCCGATGTGCCTGTTCGCGGCCATGCTGGGCGTGAACCTGCGCGGAATGGACAACAACATCCTGACGCAGATCGGGCTGGTCGTGCTGATCGCGCTGGCGGCGAAGAACGCCATCCTGGTGGTCGAGTTCGCAAAGCAGGCCGAGGAGGAACAGGGGCTGTCGCCCGTCGACGCCGCGGTGCAGGCCGCCCAGACCCGCCTGCGGCCGATCCTGATGACCAGCTTCGCCTTCATCCTGGGCGCGGTGCCGCTGGTGATCGCGAGCGGGGCCGGCGCGGAACTGCGGCAGGCCTTGGGTACGGCGGTCTTCTTCGGCATGACCGGCGTGACGGCGTTCGGCCTGCTCTTCACCCCCACTTTCTATGTCGTGTGCCGCGCATTGGGCGACCGCTTTTCCCGCAAGGGCAAGGGTCAGGCCCCCGCCGCGCTGCAACCCGCCGAATAAGGAACGGCACGATGATCAAGACTCTCCTCCCCCTCCTGCTCGGCGCGTCCGCCCTGACGGCCTGCGCCGCGGGCCCGGACTACAAGGCCCCGGCAACACCCACCGCCGCTGCGGGCGCGTTCATCGGCGCGACCGGCCCGGCAGTCAGCACGGCGCAGGCCGACGACCATTGGTGGCGGCTCTACAGCGATCCGGTGCTGGACGGGCTGGTGCAGGATGCGCTGAAGGCCAACACCGACATCCGCGTAGCGGTCGCCCGGCTGGAAAAGGCCCGCGCCCAGTTGCGCGGCGCCCGTTCCGACAGATTGCCGCAGACGAGGTTGAGCGGTTCGCCCAGCTATGGCCGGGCGTCGGCCGCACAGACGCTGCCTGGTGCGGACCGCGAAAACTGGACCATCGATGCGGGGCTGAACGTCGCCTATGAGGTCGATCTGTTCGGGCGCGTGAAGCGCAGCATCGAGGCGGCCAGGGGCGACGTCAACGCCGCGTCGGCCGATGCCGACGCCGTGCGCGTGGCGGTGGTCGCCGACACGGTGCGCGCCTATGTCGACGCCACCAGCTCGGCCGAGCGCATCGCCGTGGCGCGGCACACGGTCGCCCTGCTCGACAACAGCATCCGCATCACCAACGCCCGGTTCGAGGTCGGCCGGTCGGACCGGCTGGACGTGATCCGCGTGACGGCGCTGCGCGACCAGCAGGCGGCGATCATCCCCAGCCTGATCGCGGACCGGGACGGCGCGCTGTTCCGGCTGGCGACGCTGACGGGCCGGGCGCCGCAGCAATTGCCCGCCCCCATCCGCGACCAGGAGAAGACGCCCGACCTCAGCCAGCCCATCCCGGTCGGCGACGGCCGCGCATTGCTGGCCCGCCGGCCGGACGTGCGCGCGGCGGAACAGAGGCTGGCCGCCGATACCGCACGGATCGGCGTGGCGACGGCGGATCTCTATCCGCGCATCACGCTGGGCGGATCGATCGGCACGACGGCCATTGGCGGCGGCGATATTCTGGGCGGCGGCCCCTTTCGCTGGCTACTGGGGCCGCTGATCAACTGGGCCTTTCCCAACCAGGAAGCCAATCGCGCCCGGATCGCGGCGGCCAGGGCCGATGCCGACGGATCGCTGGCGAGCTTTGACGGGACAGTCCTGCAGGCGCTGGAGGAAACGGAAACGGCGCTGTCGGTCTATGCCCATGCGCTGGAGCGCCGCGATACGTTGAAGGCGGCGCGGGAGGCGGCGGACAGGGCCGCGCGCATCAGCCTCGCCCGGCAGCGGGAGGGGCAGATCGACTTTCTGACCGTGCTGGATGCGCAGCGGACGCTGGCGGCGGCGGAAGGCGACCTTGCGGCGGCCAACCGCGCCGTGGCCTTCGCGCAGGTCGACCTGTTCAGGGCATTGGGCGGAGGGTGGACGACAGGCTGACCGTTTGGGACTTGGCGGGGACGCTCTATGCCGGCTCCACCCGCCAATAGGTCGCATAGCGTTCATGCGCGATGCGGTGATAGGGGATGAGCCGGACCGGCGTGCCGTCCTTCGCCGCGATGGTGAATTCCAGCGGGGCTGCGCCGGGCCTGATCTGTTGCGCCAGCGCCTTCGGATCGCCGGCGAGGGTCGGCACGGCGACGGCGCCCCCATTATATTCGCCATATTTGCGTTCGTTGACGATGATGTCGGCGCCCGGGGCCAGGCCCTGCCTGCCAAGCGCGCCCGCCAGGACGATCGGTCCATAGGTGAAGGCGATGATGTCCGGCGCGGCGGGTGCGCTTTCGACCGCAGCTTCCATGGCGAGGCGCAGCTCCACCCGGTCGCCGTCCTGCCACAGGCGGTCGACCTCGACATAGCTGCCGGGCGTCGAGGAGCGCAGCACCTCCTGTCCGTTGACCGACACCGTGGCGGTGCGGCTCCAGCGGGGATGGCGCAGGCGCAGCGCGATCTGCGCTGGGGCGCGGAGTTTCCATTGCAGGCTGGTCACGGGTGCGTCGGGGAAGGCGGTGCGCTGGACCAGTTCCGCGCCCTTTTCCCGCCACAGCACCGAGGATGGCAGGAACAGATTGACATAGAGCGCGCGGTCATCGTGAAAATAGATGGAATCCCGGTATTTCACGTGATTTTCCATGCCGGTCCCGGTGCAGCACCAGAAGCTGTCCTCCGGCGTGTGGTAGAGCTTCATATAGCCGGGCCGCGCGCCCTGGAAATAGGTCGTCATGCCGCTGTCCGGATCCTGCGAGGCGAGGATGCCGTTGTAGAGCGTGCGTTCATGATAATCGGCGTAATCCGCCTGCGGATCCTGCATGAAGAGCAGCCGCGCCAGTTTCAGCATATTGTGCTGGCAGCAGGTTTCCGATCCCTTGGCCGAGAAGACGTGCCGGTCGAAATCCGCCATGGCGAAGAAATGTTCATTGTCGCCATGGCCGCCCGTCGCGAAGGAGCGGGTGTGGGCGACCGTGCGGAAGAAGAAGGCGGCCGCCCTGGCGTAGCGATCGTCGCCGGTCACTTCATAGACGCGCTGGAAGCCGACGACCTTGGGCACATTGGTGTTGGCGTGCATGCCGTCCAGCAGGTCGCGGCCCTCCGCCAGGGGTTCCATCACCGCCTGATGGGAGAAGCGCCGGGAGAGATGCCGATATTCCTCCCTGCCGGTCATGGCGAAAAGGTCGGCATAGATTTCGTTCATGCCGCCATGTTCGGTGGCCAGCATCGCTTCGAACTGCGCGGCGGAAAGCGGGCGGGTGGCGGCCACGCCCCAGTCGGCCAGCCGGATCAGCACGTCGCGCGCCGCTGCGCTGTCGGCCAGCAGCGCGCCGTCGCGAAGGCCCGCATAAACCTTGTGCAGCGTGTACCAGGGAACGCCGGTGATCCTTTCCCCGCGGATGTGCGCAGCCACCAGCGCCGGGCCGTCGGGAAAGGCACAGACCAGCCCCGATCCCGCCGCCTTCTGGCAGGCCGCCAGTTCGCCCGCTATATAATCGACGCGCTGCCTGAAGCGCCGGTCCTTGGTGGAGCGATAGGCAAGCGCGCAGGCGGAAAGATAATGGCCCAGCGTGTGGCCGTGGCAGTTTATGTCAGCCCAGGTCGGTTCCGATTCCCATCCGCCATAGACCGGCGCCTTTGGCTTCAGCCCCGCATTGACGCGGAAATTATGCAGCATCCGGTCGGGCTGGAGCCGCAGCAGATAGGCCTCCGTCATTCGCTGGGCGTGGAGGAACGGCCCCTCCCCCAGGGTCACGTCCGCCATGTCGAAGGCTTTGAGCCGGGACGGCCGCGCCACGCTGTCCGCCGCACCCGCCTGCGCCGCGAAGGACGGCTGCACGCCGCCGAAGCCGGCGGCGATCGCGGCCGCACCCGCGCTGCCGAGCAGCCCCCGACGCGTGGGTTGGATGCTGGGCAGTTGGTGGGACACGCGCTTTTCTCCTGGCGGGGCATGGATCGCCATGCCGCTGCCGAGATTTGGTAGCGCTATACTCCGACAAAATACAAGGCCGATGATCGGCTGGTTGTTGACGACGGCGCCGACCGGACCAGCCGTCGCAGCGCGATCGGGCGGCGGTCAGGATGCGATCGCGGCGTGCCGGAAAAGATGGGATCCCTCCTTCTCCATCCACTCCGCTGTCTGGGACGCGCCCTCCGTCTGTCGATCGAATGTGAAATCAGGCAGGTGGATGTCGATGGCGAAGCGCAACCGGCAGCGCCTGCCTCCCACCCGCCGCGAGAGCAGGACGCTGCCGTCCGGCTGAAGCGCGAACGTCCCCGACGCGATCTGCCGGCCGACCCTGCCGCCTTGCGTACTGTGCGTGATGGTCCGGCCATCCAGCGCCACCGACACCTCATAGCTTTCGATCTCTTCCGGCGTGAGCAGCCGGTCCGTCAGCGCCTGGTCCAGACCGGTGGCATTGCGCAGGGCCGCGTCCAGTCGCGGCAATCGGGATTGCGCATAGGCGACATGGTTTCCCGCGATGATCAACCCGCCGTCCATCGGCAGGTCCTGCCCCATATCCTCGTCATGCAGGCTCAGGAGCCGCAGGCCAAGGAGAGGGCCGCGAAAGGATTGTTGCCGCCAATCCTCGACATAGGCGCCCGATGGGGCGAATTCGAGCACGCTGTTGCCCATGAAGCGCAGCTCCGCCGGTTCCGGCCACTGGTTGCGCGGCTGGTAGCTTCTGGCGATCGACCAGGACATTTGCTGCCTTTCCTCATCCCACAGCGTGTCGCCGACCCAGCCCTGCCGGTCGGACACCGATGTGGCGGCGCCGTCGGGCAGCCGCAGGTCGAGCGTGAAGCTGCGCGACTGGAACCAGTAGACCACGGTCGCCTCATCCGTCACGCCGGTGCAGAAGGTGATGCTCTTGCGCCGGAAAGCCCCCAGCAGGCGGCGCGGAAAGGCCGGCTGGGCCGGAACCACCGGGGGCAGCGCATGAGGCAGGTCGGCCAGCCTCATGCGCCCGGCTTTCCCGGACGCCGCCCGAAGGAATCGAGCGGCATGGCGTTGGCCAGCACCAATTCCCCCTTCGCGATCCGGCGCTTGAGATAGGCGAAGGTCTGCGCCGTCTGGTTGAACAGGTGTTCACCACCCCTGAGCGGCGGATAGCGGGGTATTTCGCCCGGCACCAGCGGGGCCACGACATAGTCATAGTCGCAGGCGTGGAAGAAGGGGAAGGAGTAGCGCTGCTGCGCCACTTTCTTCACGCGATGGGTTGTCGCGACATAGCGCCCGTTGGACAGGATCTCCATCATGTCGCCAATGTTCATGATCATCGCGCCGTCCATCAGCGGCACGTCCACCCAGTCGCCGTTCCGGTCGAGAATCTGCAGGCCCCCCGCCGTGGCGAAGAGCAGGGTGAAGCATTCATAGTCGGTATGGGCGCCTATGCCCGGCCTGTCCTGCGCGCTGGAATCGAACGGATAGTGGATGAGCCGCAACTGGCTGGGCGGGTTCCGGCGATGCGCGTCGAAATGATCCTCCTCCAGCCCCAGCGCCAGCGCGAAGGCGCGGAAAATCTGGCCGCCAATGTCCGACAGGTGCCGGTAATATGCCGACACGTCCTCGCGAAATCCGGGCATTTCGGGCCAGTTGTTCGGGCCCAGCAGCGGCCGGCGATCGTCAGGCCGCAGATAGTCGCGGTTGATGTCATAGGCTTCCTTGAGATCGCTGGTGCCCGTGCCGAACTGCTCCTCTCCCACGGGCACATAGCCGCTGTGGTTCTGCGAATGGCCGATATAGCTGGCCATCTTCGCCTCATGGTCCAGCGCGAAATACGCCTTGGCCCGCGCGACAAGGCGGCGAAACAGCGCCCAGTCCAACTGCGCCCCGCCAATATAGAGAAAGCCCGCATCGGTGCAGGCGCGGTCCAGCGCGCGGGCTACGTCAAGCCTGTCCTCGCGGGAAGCGCTTGCCAGCCTGGATATGTCGACAAAGGGAAGGACAGCCATGGCGCAACGCTAGGCGAAGCGGGGCATAGGCATAGATGGGACGATTCGATGATTTCCATTGATTTGATCTATGACCACGTCATTCTGGCGAAGGAGGCGGAACATGAGTGATCGATCGATCCTAGTCGACAAGAGGTTCGCAAGCCGTGTCGACTGGAACCTGATGCGCACCTTCGTCGACATCGTCCGCGCCGGCGGGATCGGTGCGGCGGCGCGGCAGCTCAACCGGCAGCAGCCGAGCATCAGCGCCGCGCTCAAGCGGCTGGAGGATCATGTCGGCGTGACGCTGCTCCACCGCACGGCGACCGGCGTGGAGATGACGGCGGCCGGCAAGGCGATGATGGCGCTTTGCGAGGACATGCTCGAATCGGCGCAGATGATGCCGCACCAGATCGCCCAGGCGACCAAGCGGGTCGAGGGCATCGTTCGCATCCAGATCATATCCGGTCTGGTTTCGCCGGAATTCGACGAGGCGATCGCAAGCCTGCACCGGCGCAACCCGGCCATCCACATCGAGATCCGGGTGTCGCCCTGGCGTCAGGTGCTCGACGCGCTGGAACAGGGGGAGGTCGAGATCGGCGTCGGCTATGACAGCAGCGTTCGCGGCAGCCTGATGTACGAGCCGCTGCTGGTGGAGCGCCAGCAGCTCTATTGTTCCCGCTACAGCCCCTATTTCGGATATCGGCTGAACCGCCTCCACGACCTCAGGGACGAGGGATTCGTCCTTACCGGAGACGATGAGATCGAGCTGATCACCCATCTGCGCCGCCGATACCGGCTGGGAACGAAGGTGAACGGCCTGGCCGAGGACATCAACGAGGCGAAGCGGCTGATCGTCCAGGGTGTCGGCATCGGCTTCCTGCCGGTGCTGGCGGCCGAGGATGATGTGGCGCGCGAAAGGCTGTGGCCGATCCTGGATGTGGATGCCGAGCCGTCCTACGACATCTTCCTCCTGTCCCGTTCCGAACGCGCCCGCGACACGGCCACGCAGCTTTTCTGGGACGAGGTGATCCGCAGGTTGCGGGCAAAGACCAGGACATAGATCTGATCTATGCATTGCATCAAAACTTTGCGTCTGCCCGATTGACGCAGCGCAGCACAGCCTTCCCATCCGAATGAAAGCCACGCCTGTCCGACGGAATCGCCTGTCGGCGCAAGCGGGCGGGAAACGGCCGGGGAACGGGAAGCGCGATGAAGGACAGGATCTTCAACTCCATGCCGCCCGCGATGATCGCTGCGGTGTTGCTGTTCTGGGCCTATGGTCCGAAGGCCTTGCTGGATCACCCGTGGACGTTCGTGGTGATGTCGCCCCTCATCACCATCATCGTCCTGCTCCTGGAGCTGGTCCATGAACGCCATTCGGGCTGGCGGATGAACAGGCAGGAATTCTTCACCGACCTGTTCTACAATATTCTGAGCGCAACCGTCATATCCTGGGTTTCGACGAAGCTTGCCGAGGATCCGCTCAAGGCGGCCAAGGCTTCGCTGGGCATCACCACGGAATGGGCCATGCACATGCCATGGCTGCTGCAGGTGGCGCTGGTGGTGTTCCTGATCGAATTCGGCCAATATTGGATGCATCGGTTGATGCACAACAGCACGCCCTTCTGGCTGACGCATGCCCCGCATCACCACCTGACCCAGTTGAACGCCGCGAAGGGCGCGGTGGGCAACCCCATAGAGCTGGTGCTGATCAGCCTGAGCGTGGTGGCGCTGTTCGACCTCGACAACAGCGCCGTGTTCGCGGCGATCAACGTGCTGGGGGTGATCTCCACCTTCGCCCACGCCAATGTCCGCGCCGATCCGCCGATCTGGTACGCCTTCTTCTTCACGACGATCCGCCACCACAGCCTGCACCATTCGACGGATTATGAAAGCACGCGCTGCAATTACGGCAATTCGCTGATCCTGCTGGACCGCATCTTCGGCACCTATCGGGAAGGCGAGTCCGCGCTGGTCGGCCAGGATGACCGCCGCCGCCTGTCGATCTGGGAACAGACCCTATTCCCCTTCCAGCCCCTGATCGACAGGGCCCGGGCCGGCAAGGGCGCGGCGCGGGTCCGGGGGAGCATGGCCGACGGCCAGATCGAGGCCGATGCCGCCGTCCAGAACGCCGTGGAAGGCGCGGCACCGGCATGACGACGATGTTCGCCCGGCAGGTCAGCGCCGCGCGAAACGCGCTGATGCGGGGCGACATCCAGGCGACGCGCCAGATTGCCGCCACAATGGTGGCGAACAATCCCACGGAGGCCGAAGGCCATTTCCTGCTTGGCGTCGCGGAGTCGAATGCCGGGCACATCCAGGCCGGGCTCCGCCATCTGGATCAGGCGGTGGCGATCGACCCCAGGGGGGAATATCGCGCGCAGCTCGCCAGGCTGCTGATCATGACCCGCCGGGACGGCGATGCCGCAGCGACGCTGCGGGAGGCCGAAGCGGCGCCGCCCGCCGATGCGTTCAGCCGCGATACCATCGGTTGCGTCTATGCCCGGCTGGGGAACCATGCCGCCGCGCTGGCGCATTTCAACGAAGCGGTCCGGCTGGAGCCGCAGAACGGCAATTATCGCTACAATCAGGCCGTAACGCTCAACTTCCTGGGCCGGGTGGAAGAGGCCGATGCCGCGCTGGAGGCGCTGATTGCCCTCGCGCCCGGCGATGCCCGCGCCCACCATCTGCTGGCCGGCATCCGCAAGCAGACGCCGGCATGCAATCATGTCGAGCGGCTGGAACGGACGCTGGGCGGCACCGGCGACGGTCGAGGGCGGCTGCTGCTCAGCTATGCGCTGGCGAAGGAGCTGGAGGACATCGGGCGGCCGGACGACGCGCTGGCGCGGCTTTGCGTCGCAAACGCCGAACATCGCCGGACCTTGCCCTATGCCTTCGCGCGCGACGCCGCGCTGTTCGACGCGATCGAGGCAGCCTGGCCGCTGCCGCAGGCGATCGGGCCATCCACGGCCGACCCGATCTTCATCATCGGCATGCCGCGCACCGGCACGACGCTGGTCGACCGCATCCTCTCCTCCCATCCGCAGGTCGAAAGCGCGGGCGAACTGCAGGCCATGCCGCTGGCCGTGAAGAAGGCTGGCGGCACGCGCACGTCCACGGTGATGGATGCGGAAACGATCGCAGCCGCGGCGCAGGCCGACATGGCGGCGATCGGGCGCGACTATCTGGAACGGGCCAGCCACCATCGGCGCGACGCAACCCTTCGGTTCATCGACAAGTTTCCCGGCAATTTCTTCTACGCCGGTTTCATTGCGCGGGCGCTGCCCTCGGCCAGGATCATCTGCCTGCGCCGCGATCCCATGGATACGGTGCTCAGCAATTTCCGGAACCTGTTTGCCGTCGGCTCTCCCTATTATGACTATAGCTACGACCTTCTGGATACCGCCGCTTATCATGTCCGCTTCGATCGGCTGATGGCCCGGTGGCGCCAGGCCCTGCCCGGCCAGCTGATCGAGCTGCGCTACGAGGATCTCGTTGCCGATCTGGAGGGTGAGACGCGCCGGCTTCTTGCCCATTGCGGGCTGGACTGGTCGGAGGATTGCCTGTCCTTCCACAGCAATAATGCCCCGGTTTCCACCCCCAGCGCCGCCCAGGTGCGACAGCCGATCTACACCGGATCGGTCGGGCGGTGGAAACGGCATGCGGCGGTGCTGGAGCCGGTGCGCCGCTATTTCGAGCAGGCCGGGATCGACATCCCATGAAGCAAGGGACGCCAATGCCATGACCCCTTTCGGCAAATTGATGCTGGGCGCGGTGCTTGCCGCTGCCGCAACGCCCGCCCTGGCGACCGAAGTGCTGGGCACCCGGCTGGTCCATTGCCGATCCGGCAGTTGCCTGTTGGTGTCGGGCCGCCGTGAGGACGCGGACGCGCCGGTCATGATCAACGGCCATGCGGTATCGGTGGACGGCGGGCGCAAATGGCGAGTGCGGCTGCCCGTCGATACTGTCCGCCAATGGTCGCTTCCCCATGCCCGGACGATCACGGTTGCCGTTGGCGGTGGCGAGAGCGAGGTCCGCCTGCCAACAGGCCTGTTGGGCCGGAGTGAAAGGCTGACGATGCTGGTCGTTCACGCCAAGTAATAAAACACTTCGCCATCAGTAATAAAATAACGATTTGAAGTCTTGTATTGAAAGTTTCATCTCCCGGAACTATGTGATCCGCAGTCGCCGGAGAGCGGCATTGGTTCAAGACACAGGAGATGATGATGAAGATTGGCCTTGCCGCCCTTGCCGCTGTCGCATGCGCCATCCCGGCGATTGCCAGCGCCGCCGACAATCCCTTTGCGCAGGATCAGGCGATATTGGACCTGAGGGGTCTGGACCTGTCGTCCGCGCAGGGACAGCAGCGTCTTGCCATCCGCATGGAGCAGGCGGCCAATGCGGTCTGCGGTGACCGGCTGGCTGGCATCCACCTCGCCCTGGAAGCCAAGGCCCGCGCCTGCCGCGCATCCGTGGTGGCCGACATCCACGCCCAGGTCGAAGCGCAACTGGCAATGACTCCGGCGCCGGTGCGCGTCGCGGCGCTCCGCTAGAGCATTTCCACCATGAGCGGAAACGCTCTGGTCTTTTGATACCGCATTTTCAAGCGATCGGAACCGATCGCTGGTCAAGAAATCGCGGAAAACAAGGAATCCAGAGCGGTGATCTGATTCAATCAGATCGAAATCCGCTCTAGGCGGCGTGGACAAAATCGGGGTGGGCTGGATGCCTATCGGGGTTGGTCGCCGGTGACGAATTGCACGACAAAGAACAACACGGCGCATCCGCACC